>Ga0138256_10001139_pt1 | contig 28526 bp, 33 predicted proteins | sample KNB2016incub_MG_FD_105486 | JGI IMG/M metagenome (GOLD analysis project Ga0138256, IMG submission 105486) | Active sludge microbial communities from wastewater in Klosterneuburg, Austria - KNB2014incub_MG | ecosystem: Engineered > WWTP > Activated sludge > Unclassified | place: Austria...
AAAACAGTCGCTAAGAACGTAGAGAAATGGGGGGTTGGTGGAATTAATATCGATGCGAGTCGGATTGAAGGAAAAAAACCTAAGACCACTCAGGGAGGAAGATCGATTTCTGGCAGCCAAATTGGAAATAATTTTGAAAAAGAAGCTCGCTCAGTAGAGTTTGATAATTCAAAGGGCCGCTTCCCAGCAAACTTAATCCTCTCTCACTCAGAAGAATGCGAGCACGATATATGCAGTTTGTTTTGCCCTGTGAGGATGTTGGATGAGCAGAGTGGGCCTTGTAAAACTGGCGCACTAACTGGCCAACCAAGGGTAGAAAATAAAACCTACGGAAAAGCTGGGGCAACACTAGGCAAGCCAAGGTTTTATAAACCCGACAATGCTACTGGCGCCTCTCGCTTCTTCTATTGCGCCAAGGCCTCTAAAAAAGACCGAAATCAAGGACTTGAAGGATTTCCCAAAAAACAAGGTGGTGGAATGTGTGGGACAGAGAACAAGTCTTTAAAAACTGGTTCAGGAAATGAGAGGGATGGAAAAAATCAAAACTTTCATCCAACTGTAAAATCCACAAAACTCATGGAATATCTCATCACACTAATAACGCCACCCAATGGAGTCGTCTTAGATCCATTCATGGGTTCAGGATCAACCGGCTTATCGGCAGTATTAAAAGGATTTCAATTTACAGGCATTGAGGAAAACCATGAATATTTAAAAATCGCAAAACAACGAATAGAATTTAGAAATGAACAAAGACTCTGACAAAGAAAAACAAACTGCAGAAGAAGAAACATGGAAGCGAATCTGGCGCGGGGAAGGCAAGCCACCCACCAAAGACATCCGAGAATTCATCGTCACTCGCGAGGGGCCTAGAAAAGGAAACATCTCGATTAAGGAAAAATTTTGAAATCCTTTAAAGAATTAATGCAGATTATAAATCACATTCCAGAAGCCATAATGGCTAAACTGCATCTCCCTTATCGAAAGGAGGATGAGAATAGCCCTAAAACGCTCACATTTTGGTCCAGAGCGATCTGTCATGGCGTAGGAGGCCTATTACTCGGCGCGATCGGGATCGTCTTTTATGGCGTGTTTGTGATGATTCTGATGAAGGAGTCTTTAGAACGTAAAGAAATCACACAAAAGGAACAGTTTGATGTCTTGTCTTGGTCCATCGGCGCTTGCCTTGGCAACCTAGTCTTCGTTTACTTTATTCAATGCATTTTAGTATTGGTTTGTTAAGTGATCTACCTGAACAACTTTCCCATTCCAGCCTCTCACAACCGGCTTTACGATCACATCACTCGTAGAACTAAGTCCGGCAAAATGTATCAAGCCAGGAAGAAATCCAACGTCTATCTAGAATTTGAAAGAGATGTGGAGGTCTATAGGCTTCAAAATCGCCAAGTTATCCAGACCGCGAGAGAGCTGATCCTTCCCTATAAAACTAAGCCCCTACGAATCGACATGGTTTTCTACATTCACAAACACCGGCTCTTTACCCTTAAGGGAGCGCCAAAGAAGTTCGATCTTCACAACCTTCTTAAATCTGGTTTCGATGTTCTTGCGAAGATTTTAGAGATTGATGACGGGGTTTTTTTTGAAGAGCACTTAAGAAAAGTGCCGATAGAAATTACCAATGAAGAGGGGGCGGATATTTCTATTGCCCCCTTTCATGACTCAAACCTTCGCGACCGAAGCGTCTAACGGAGCGGGCACGGTAGCATCGATCGTTGATGCCAGCCTAGACTCCTCTAAAAGGCCCCCAATTCGCTTCAAAAGCTCTTCTTTTTGCGTTTGAATGCGAAGGGATAGGACCAGATTGTTGCCAAGCTCTAAGCAGGTGTTTCTATAATCCTGATCAATGTCCTCAAGTTTTCTTGTTGGCGGTGTTTGCGGGCTTGTTTCTGACATTTCCGTCATCTTTACTCTCCTTTTCAGCTTCAAAAACATAAAACTTAACATTGGTCATAGGAACGATTGCAATCTCGTTTGTTCCCCAGGTCACGGCAATGCCATCTTCTGTTTTGAACATTTCAAGGCCATGCCTTTTGAAATCAATCTCACCAATTCCTGTCAAAATTGTTTTGGTGTTAAACGTTACTGCCTGGTGAAACTGCACTGACTTCAGTCGCTTCTTCTTGTCTGCTTCCATCTAACTCTTCCTTCTCTACTTTTTGAACCGCAAGGAGCCCGCTCCAACAAGCTTCCTGCGGTCCACGTTTCAATATCTTCTCAGCCGTTTCATCGTTGGCCTTATTAATCGCTCGCTCAATCAGCTTCTCGGCGTCTTTAAAATACTTCCGAACCTTTCGAACGAACTGCTCTCTTGTAGAGATGTTATTTTTCATTCTCTTTCACCGCTGAAGCTAAAGCCTCTTCAGACTTTTTAAACTCAACCACATTACTTGGGGTTGGCGTTTCCTTCGCTTCAATCACTAGCGTATCTTTGAAGTGGTAGTAATAAGGCACTTCTTCCGCCGTCTTCACTCCAATCAATTCCAAAATCTGCTCCGGAGTTTCTCGACAATAAAAGGGCTGACCATTCAACGGGCAAAAATAAGTCACAGTAAGCTCTTCCGAAGGCAACATCTGGTCAGGCGTTACCTGAACTTGCCACATCGTTACCGGCAATCTCCGAAACGTATAAATCGGAATCACACCCTTATGGGCTGGGTTTACTCCCTGTAAACGCATGTAAGCGGCATCAAAAATCTTAATCTCGGTTGCGTCTTCCGACTTTCTCTTCGTTACTTCTGTTTTGATCATTCCATCTCCTTCAATTGATTTAAAATAAACGGATCATACACGACCCTTTTGAATGGTTTCTTCGCAAAAGGAATCGTTTCATGAGAATAACGAAACCCCTCTTCTATCGACATCCCGGACGCCTCCAATAACGCCTTCCCAATGCCGAAACTTCTAAAACTGTTCTTCACATAAATATAATGAAGCGCGCGGTGCACCTCTTGGTCCCACGGCAACTTCACCAACTCTGACACGATAAAGCCAAAGATGGTCGAGTCATCTTTTACATCCGTGGCAATCAACACGCTTGTAGAGGGCAACGAAATCAAAATCTGAAATAGTCGATGCTCGCCTCGAAAAAAAATATCTTTCCCCACCGACTTCGCAAAATAGGAACTCTTCCAATAATTCTTCACAGTCGTAGAAACAACATAATTCGCATCATCTTCTCGCATCGGGCGAATCTTAAAAAAACTCATGCTTTGCCACGCAGATATTCTTTAAAAACATCTTTCATTTGTTTAAGCCTTTTTAGAACCCCTCGGCGAGATAAGGGTTTGCGACGTGTAATCATTCGAAGTGTTTCTCTGGCCGTCATTCCCTGCACATGCCCTTCCCAAATCTCTCGATCCGTTTCATCTTTGAACGAATGGAATTCTAGAAACTCCATTGCTTCAGAATAGTAATAATCCACCGAGTCCATCGACCTGAAGTGCTTTCGAAGTCTAATGTCGTCGTATTCTTGAACAAGCCTATATTCTGAATGGTGCCTTTCAATGTCTTTGAAGCCTGAATCTTTGAGTTTCTTCATCCAAAGCTTTCGAAGCTCTCGAAATTCTTCGGAGGTGAAATCCATTCATTTTGGCTCTTTCAATTTCTGAAACATTTCGCCCAATTCTTTTTCTAGTTGATCGAGCGGCAAATTCATAAGGCGGCTGACCTCTTCATCTTCTTTTTCGGAGTTTTTATCGACAGAAGAAAGGGTGCGCATCAACCCCGTAAGGGTTGTGATTTGAGTGGAACTGAATCCATCGGTCGGATCATATTGCTCCGCGATGCGTTTTATCTCTAATTGGATAAGTTTTAGCGAATCGTCTAAAAGATCTTTCGCGTGCACAGTCGACGCGCTGACTAATTCATTTTCAGATTTTTGCTCCAAACAATTCTAATCTTTACACTTATCAAAAAAATTTCAATTAAAAGTATCCGTTTTAGTAAGGTTGAGGTTGCGAGATGGGGTGTCTTTCTCGACAATGACTCAAGTTCAACTAATAAAGGAATTCTAAATGGCTACAACCCACATCTATAATCAATTTCAATATACTCAAATTGCCGACACTGTGACTCTTTTCCTCCGCATCAACATCGGGGCCTCTGGTTCTGTAAGTTCTGCCGGTGGATTAGGCTTCACTTCGGTCACCAAAGAATCGGCAGCTGGACAATATTCCATCAAGCTCGATTCCAAATTAAACCGATTCATCGGTATGAGATGGGCAATCGTCGATGATGCAATAAGCCAAATTGCTAACATCCAAGTATTTGAAGACCCTTCAGCGATCCAAGCCGATATGCTTGCGGATCAAACCTTCAAGATTCAGTGTTTGGCCGTCGAATCCGACGCTACACCTGTTTTAATCGCCGCTAACCCCGCCTCTGGCGCCACTCTTCTTATCGAAGTGGTCATGAGAATGGGCTCTTACACCAATGGCGACAGTAACTTTCAGTAATCAGTAATTGAGGAAGGGGGCTAAAAACCCCCACCTCCTCTTCAGGAGCTTCCATGTTGATGATCGATGATAAAAAAAAGAAGGATATGGCTGCGATCCTCGTCTCTAAAATGAAAGACGATGGAACCAAAGCCCCTTCCACTGAAATCAAAGCTGAAAGAGAAATAGATCCCGACGAACAAGCCTACCATGCTGCCGCTGAAGACATCCTTATGGCCTTTAAAACGGGCTCCGCTTCAGACTTAAGATCAGCCTTAGATGCTTACTTCGATATCCGCGGATCAAAAATAGAAATAGAATTAGAAAAGGGGGATTAAGTGGCCTTATCCGTCTCTACGATTAGCCCACCTTCTGGCTCCACACTCGGAAGTACCAGCTTATTTATTGCAGGAACCGACTTCGATACCGACGTCACGGTCTCCTTCGGCGGAATTCCTGGCACCGTTCTTAGCCAAACAGCCACCCTCTTAGAGGTAACGACTCCCTTCGGCCCCACAGGCCAAGTGGATGTTGTGGTCGCAAACATTGCTGTTCCGGCCACCGTTACCGTCGTAAACGGGTATCAATACGTTGAGAACCCAACCATTATTTCAGTGGATCCTAACTACGCCCCATTAGAATCGGGCACCGTAGTCACCCTAGAAGGCACAGGACTGGCAGAAACCGTGTCTGTAACCATCGGTGGGGAAGAGTGCACCAACATCACCATTGTTGATGATGCCTCCATAACCTTTCGATGCCCGACCTTCACTGAGCCAGGAAACATGGATGTAATCCTCACCGTAGCCAATGGCGCTACCGCCACCATGACTGAGTTCTTCGCCATCATTATCTCCGGCCAAGACACTCTGGACTCCTTGATCCTTCAAGCTCAGCAAAAGGCCGACCTTCAAAACTCTAAGTTCATCGATAATGCGGAATGGGCCCGATATGCCAACAAATCAAGGGATGAGCTCTACGACATCCTGACTTCCAAATACGGCAACAACTACAACATGGCGGAGCCTTACGTTTTCCAAGTTACTGGAAATGAACAGCGTTACCCGCTGCCCGTAGATTTTTACAAACTCTCTGGCGTCGATGTAAACACCAGCCCAGGAGCCGGATCCGGCCAACAATGGGCCACCATGAAACAATTCAACTTTGGGGAAAGAAACAAATGGTCTTGGCCTATCCCCACCACCATCTACGGCACCGTCGCTTGCCGATATGCACTAGTCGGTAACGAGATCATGTTCGCACCAGTGCCTCAAGGGGGCTTAAGCATCCGTCTTTGGTATGTGAAACGACCGGAGCCCATGACCAATGGCACATCCATCTGTGATGGGGTGTCAGGTTGGAACGAATACGTCATCACTGACATGGCCATCAAAGCAGGCATCAAAGAAGAGTCCGACGTTCAAGCTCTCATGGTTCAAAAGCAGGCCTTACTCGATCGAATCGAAGCCATGGCTGAATCTAGAAACGAGGGGGAAGCCTTCACGGTTACGGATATACGGAATGCAAATTCAGTAGACGGATGGTCAGGAGGTTGGGATTCCAACTTCTAATATGAAAAACTGCACCCTTTGCAAAAAGACCAAAGAGCTGTCCGAGTTTAACAAGAACAGGTCGCACTCCACTGGATTAGATTCTTGGTGTCGTCCATGCAAAAGCTCTTATTATTCTGACTGGCAAAAAAGAAATCGAAAGCTTTGTTCCGAAAAGCAAAAACGATGGCGTCACTCAAATCCATTAAAAACCAAGAACAAGCAGTTAAGAGAGTCGTTTGGAATTTCCTTAGAAATCTATAACAATCTTTTAAAGTCTCAAGGAGGAGTCTGTGCAATCTGTGGCGCAAAAGAAAGCTCCACTCATAATGGCAAGATTCGGCACCTATCCGTAGATCACTGTCATGAGTCAGGAACGATTCGAGGACTGCTTTGTAATGGGTGTAATGTTTCGATTGGTCGAATGAACGACAACCCATTTCGATTGATAGCGGCTGCTGAATATCTTTGGAAATTCAGAAGGAAAACCGCCTAATGAGCACAAATCAAAAAACAATTCCAAGAATGCAGACAGAAGACAGGGAGATTAACCAACTTCAAGTTAACATCCTCTCTGTCTTAAACCCGCTGCTACAAAACCCACTCTTAAGCGGAACTCTAATCGATGGAATAACTCTAGCCTCGGGGGCTAACACCATATTCCATGGCTTAGGACGCCCTTTACGGGGTTGGATTATAACCAGAAGATCAACGGCTGCGACTCTGTTTGATACGCAAGCCTCTAACACTGCTCCTCAGCTCACCCTTAACCTCACCTCCAGTGGGGCTAATGTCGTGAGCCTTTATGTTTTTTAGGAGATAAAGAATGGCAAATGTTCTTCCTTACATGAGAATCACCCTACCAACGGTTTCAGAAACCTTTGGTCCACTTTGGGCCTCACAAGTAAACACAGCCCTTGGCAAAGTAGACGCTCATGATCACAGCCCAGGAAACGGAAAGTTTATTACTCCGCTAGCGCTTAATATCGACGCCGATCTTCCATTCAGTTCCAACAACGCGACTGGGCTGCGGTCTGTTCGATTTGCAACGCAGGCATCTCCGCTTGCTCAACCGACGGACGTCGCGTGCCTTTATTCTTCGCCCACCGCAACCGGCGACCTTTATTACAATGACGGAGCCGGAAATCAGATTCGAATCACCGTAAGTGGGGCCATAGACACCTCCACTTCCGGATCTATTTCTGGAATGGGCGCAACCACTGCATCTGTCGCATACGATTCCACCGATAAAGTTTTCACATTTGATCAAAACACCGATGAAAGAGCGTATCTAGACATCGGAACACTAACGATCAGAGAAGATAACGGGGCCTCAACAAACGGAGTAACGCTTTCGGCACCAGCCGGATTAGCCGCCGATTATGGAATAATTTTTCCTGGAGCTTTGCCGGGATCTACTCAGTGGATGACGCTTGCTTCGAGCGGCGCAATTTCTTACACGACGGCCGACACGATTGCCGCAGGAATGACCGCGACCGGAGCGAATAATGTCGCCACTACAATGACGGCAACAGGTGCAAACGCCATAGCCGCAACTATGAACTCAACAGGCACCACATCCATTGCTGGCACGATGACTGCTGCAAATGCCAATACCATAATAAACAAAAGAACAAGGGCCACCGGAGCAACCGTTGTGGCTGGTGGGGTGGCGATTTCTGGGAACTCTGGGATTTTTAATACGGCCAGCACTAGCTATGTGCTGGTTACAAATCAGACCATTACGATTACCGGAACCGGAAACCCCATTGAAATTTTATTGCAGCCGAGGGCTAGCGCCGCCGCGCCCGGAAGAATTGGCATATCATCCGGATCTCTTGACATCATATCTGCAACGTTCGCTCTAAACAGAGATGCGGCAACAATTTTTGAAACGCTGCTTTCTACGACTGTTGTGGGAGTCACTAGCGCCGGAGTTATTGCGCCGCCAGGCGCAGTTTCTTTCACTGATTTTCCTGGTGCCGGAACCTTTACGTATACTTTTTATGTGAAATCTAGCGATGCAGCGGCCACCGCCACCGTTCAAAACTGCAATTTGATCGCTTACGAACTTTAAGAGGGGAAAATGGCAGGGATTCAAGGACTTCAAAAACAAAATGTAAGTCTGACTTTAGGAAAAGGATTAGACACAAAAACTGATCCTAAACAAGTCATCGCCGGATCTCTTCTCGAGTTAAAAAACGGTCGATTTCGTACGCCAATGCGCCTTGAAAAACGCTACGGATATTTAAAAAGAAATCAGGCAATCGAGGGGGGAGGAACGCTTTCTAGCGCAAGAGCTCTCGCCTCTTTTAAAAGCGAACTACTTCAATTCACAGAAACGGACCTCTATTCCTACGCGGAGTCCAATCAGAGATGGACCGCTCAGGGCCAAGAAATCTCTCTCATCACATCCTTAAAACCCGTGGTTAGAAACACCTACATTCAAACGACTCCTGAGATTGCTTATCACTCATCAGGGCTCTCGGTTTCGACATGGGAAGATTCCAGAGGTGGAAGCTATTACTCGGTCGTTGATACGGTGACGAACCAAATCATCGTCGAAGATACCCTGCTAGCCGCTGATTATAAGCGGCCAAAGCCCATGACGAACGGGCAGTACATTGTGATTTTTGCCGTAGATTCAACGAACAACAATATTGTCTATGCCGCTCTGAGCACCCTTGATCCTTCGGCAGCCCTGTCTTTCGATGACTATGTTACCGACGTTCCTTCAGCCAGTTCGGAACAAAACTATGATGTTTGCAAAATTTCCAATCGACTATTTGTGGCTTATAACTCTTCAGCCGCTACTACTATTGGTCTGCGTTCCATTGATCAGTTACTTAATCTCTCAAATACCCGATCAGTGGGGTCTAGCGGAGCATCTGTCTCTATTAACGTGTGTGGCGATTCTTCTGATAATGTTTGGGTTGGTTATTACAACGGCACTGCTGTTTCAGTACTAATTAGAGACTTTGACCTTTCTGCCACTGCCGTACTCGCCCCTACAGTTCTAGAAACCGTCGCCAACATCCTTGGACTAACAGGGAAGGTCACAGGAACCACCGGCACCTACTACTACCAACAGTCGGCCTCAAACTCTTACGACAACTTGATCAGAACAAACACCATGACCCTAACGGGTACAGCAGGAACAGCCGCCGTGTTTATCCGGTCCGTGGGACTGTTCTCTAAACAGTTTTCGTTTGGTTCGAAAACTTACATGTTGGCCGCTTACCAATCGACTCTTCAGTCCACCTACTTCTTGATTGATACGGATGCCAAGATTGTGGCCAAAGTTCTTTACGGAAATGCGGGCGGACTTCTCGCAAACAACCTCTTCGGAACCACTCAACTGTCTGAAGTGAGTAGCATCAGTGACGATTCAGTCACCATGGCTATCATGCAAAAGAACCTCGTAGAAACCTTATCCGGAGCGGTTTATACACAAACTGGAATTTCTGCCCTCACGATAGAATTCAACACGTTGAACTCCTTCTTAAGAGCAGAGGCGGCTAACAACCTTCACATCTCTGGGGGTTACCTCTCGATGTACGATGGTGTTTCGGTCGTAGAGCACAACTTTCATCTCTATCCAGAGAATGTGGCCGTCGCTGCCGGAACCTTTACCGGTAACGTCACGAACGGGCAGCCAACCGTAACCAACATCCCAACCACATCAGGACTAAAGGTGGGGATGGTCATTACCGGGACAGGGGTAGCGGGTCTTTCGATTCTATCGATCGACTCAGCCACCCAAATCACCATGAGCGGAAACGGTTCGGCGACTAACGCGAACGTCACACTCACCATTACTGGGGCTGTAGCCGACGGCACCTATCAATACTTTGTGGTGGAAGAGTGGATGGATAACTACGGAAACATGCACCAATCCTCGCCATCCCCAGCCGTCACCTTTGTGGTGTCTGGTGGACCAAAGGCCAATAGAGTAGCCATTCCCACGCTTCGACTAACTTCAAAGCAATCGCCCAGAGCAGCGGTGAACTTCGCTCTCTATCGACAGTCTGTGGCTCAGCCCACTCCTTACCGAGTGTTTGCTTCCACAGTGCCAAGCTTGAATTCAACGACTACAGATTTTATTTATATTTATGACACGTTGGCGGATGCTTCTATTTCTGGAAATCAGCTTCTTTATACTTACGGCGGAGTGATCGAGAACGTCGCCGCACCAGCTCCAGCGCTTGTGTTTAATTACAAAAACCGCGTGATCGTTGTTCCTTCTGAAAATCGAACGAGCTTTCAGTACTCAAAGGCAAATTTAGAAGGCCAACCAATTGCCTTTACCGACTCCTTTACGCAAAACATCGATCCTACAGGCGGAGATATTTCAGCGGGTATTCAGATGGACGATAAGATGCTTCTCTTTAAAGAAAGCTACGTCATGTATACGACCGGAGATGGGCCCACCGATACCGGTCAGGCGAATGATTTTGCTCCGGCTCAAATTATTACGTCCGACACCGGATGCTCGAACCCAAGATCGTTAGTGTTCATGCCTTTGGGTGTGATGTTCAAATCTCCAAAAGGGATTTACATGATTACTCGGGGGCTTCAGGTTCAATATATCGGGGCTCCGGTTGAGCGCTACAACGACCTCACCATCACCTCTGCCATCCTCGTCCCCAAGGTAAACGAAGTGCGCTTCTTGACCTTAGAAGGACCCACCCTGGTTTATGACTATTTCATGGATCAGTGGGGCACGGATGAAGAGATCGCTGGAGTAGACGCCACCGTTTATCAAAACACTTTCACCTATGCGACGGCTGACGGAATCGTGAACAAGGAAACTCCTGGCACCTTTACGGATAACGGGCAGTTCATTCCATTAGGGCTAACGACTGGATGGTTATCTGGCGCTGGTCTTCAAGCTTATCAGCGAGTTTTCGACATGTACTTGCTTGGAGAATATAAATCGCCACATCAGCTAAAAGTGACATTCGCTTACGACTTCAATCCAAATCCATTTCAATTCACCTATGTGCAAGCGGGTGTGTTGCTGGACGTTCCTCCCTATGGTGAGGAATACGTTTATGGAGCTGAACCTGTTTATGGCGGTGTCTATCCCACCTATGAATTTGAGTTCTCTTTGGTGAAGCAAAAATGTTCCGCCATTCAAATTTCTATCGAAGATATTCAAACGGAGAACTTTGGTGAGGGCTACAACATTTCAGCGCTTGGATTCCAGGCGGGTGCAAAGTCTGGAATGAACAAACTGAAAGCGAGCAGACAAGTCTAATGGACAACCTTTTTGAAAAATATTGGCTGGAATACGATAAGTATGAAGTCATCAAGAACGAGCAAGGATTCATTCTGTTCAAATGCTACGACAACCAAACTTGTTACATCAGAAGCATCTATGTTTTGCCGGAGCATCGTAAGTCAAAGCTAGGCTCTAAAATGGCCGATGACGTTTTTAATCTCTGTCGAATTCGAGGGATAAAAAAAGTCTTCGGCTCTGTAGACGTTGCCCTAAAAGAAGCGGGACCGCTTATGAGCTTCTTAAAATATGGATTTGAATTGAGTCACTGTGACGGTCAAGTCCTGTGGATTGTGAAGGAGGTTTAAGGTGGGAGATTTTAGTTTAACCAAAATGTTGGATCCGGGCGGGTTCATTACCAAAAAGAAAAAGCCCGGCAAGTTAGAAGGAACCAAGGGTCTTGAGTATCAAGACGAGGATTATATTTCTCGGATTGAAGAGCAGTATAAGAAAGCTGGAGATTTCAACCAGAACTTGGTTGATCAAAGTTTCTCTAATCAATCCCGTGCGCAAAATCAGATGGTCATCAACCAGCTGCAAGATCAAGCCTCTGGCAAAGCTCCTTCCATGGCTGAAATGCTGCTCACTAAAAATGCAGCCCTTAATAATCAAAACGCAGCCGCTCAGATAGCCAACGCAACTAAAACGAACCCAGCTTTAGCCGCCCGCCTTATCATGCAAAACAATCAGGCGAATAACTTCGGAACGGCTCAAGAAGCTGCATCCGCAAGGGTCCAAGAACAACAAGCCGCCACACAGACTTTAGCGAATGTGTTGAACGCGCAACGACAGATGGATCTCTCTCAGTCCTCCACAGGGGCAAACGTGGGAATGAGCCAGCAACAACTCGCCCAGGGCTTGTTCGGATCCAACTTAGCAGCATTACAAAACAGAAATGCTCAGCTTTTGGCGGGTCAAGCCGGACAGCAAGCCAGCTATCAACAAGACGTGAATAGAACAGCGGCTATGCAAGGCGGTCTTTTGAATGCCGCTGGAACTATTGTCGGAGGACTTTATGGAGGGCCGGCCGGTGCGGCGGCGGGTGGTGCGGCAGGAAACCGTGTTGCACAACAAACCAACCCAGAGGCTACCAACTTAGGAAAAGCTAAGGGTGGGATGATTGAAGGCTCAGCCCCGAAGGCTCCTGTAGATAGCCACGCTTTAGACACCGTTCCAACCATGCTTTCACCACAAGAGATTGTAATTCCTCGCTCTATCGTCATGGGGAAAAACGCCCCACAAGAAGCGAAAAAGTTTGTTGAGAAGATTTTGGCTGAGAAATCTCCGAAGAAGATGGCAAGTGGCGGCAAGGTTGGTTCCAACTCTGAGAGAATAGCGGAGCTTGAAAGACAAATTGCCTGCATCCCAGGAATGAAAGGCCGTCCTAAAAAGATGGCTGATGGTGGCGTCGTCGGTGGAATTCAAGACCTATCTCAGACCCCAGGCTCTTTAGCCCCTACTGGCATGCCATCTCCACAGGATTTGTTTGCTCAAAGAAGTGCGGCAGCCAAAGAATATCTAAAAGATCCTAACGCTAGCCTGGAAGACAAGGTCAGGGCAGCTCAGCAACTTAAAGACGATGAGATGCAGGCACAAAGAGAAGCCGAAGCGAAAGCTCAGGCAAACTTGTTGGCTCAGCAAGCGGCCGATCAAAAGACTCAAGAAGACAGCCAAAAAGCAGCTCTCGTTAATGAAATGGTACTTAAGCACGGCGGCACGCCTGTTGATGTTCCATCGATGGCTCCACAAGGAGTTGCACAAGTTGTTCCGGCGTCGATGACGGCAGAAACCGCACCCAGTGCTCCTTCGGCAATCACGCCAGCGGAAGCAGTGCCAGCTTCGCCACTCGATAATGCAATGGCGAACTATATGTCTGCAGCAAATAATAAATTCGCTGCAGATTCAAATCTCGCGCAGATGAATGTTAAGACTCAAGAGCAATTGATTGCCGATCTAGAAGCTAAGCATTTGGCCTACAAAGCCGAACAAGATAACCTTCAAAAACAATCGGACGCTCTCTATGACGATGTCGTTAACCAAAAGGTAGATCCGGGACGCTTCTGGTCTCAGAAATCAACCGGAGACAAAATAGGTTCAACAATTGCCATAGCACTTTCGGGCATAGGCAATGCGATTTCGGCCAGCGCTGGCATCTCCGCTTCTAACGGGGCTTTGGCTATCATTGAGAAGAACATTGATCGAGACATCGAAGCACAAAAAGAAAACATCAACTCGAAGAACAATCTCTATCGAATGAACTTACAAAGGCTTGGTGACTCCAGAGCGGCAGAGAGCGCCACACAAGCGCAAATGCTGACCATGGCAACAGCCCAAATGTCGCGAAATGCAGCGATAGTCGGCACTGACATGGCTAAAGCCACCAGAGATGAGTTTAAGGCCAATGCTCAGATTAAGATCGCAGAGCTCAATAACCAGACCATTAAAGCTCAGTCGGAAGCAAAGAAGGTCGGCGGCGAAACTTTTGTCCCGGGAGTTGGTAGAGCCCTTGATCCTATGGCCGCAAAAGAGGCGAGAGAAATCTCTGGGAAAACCACAGCGTTCTTAAACATCTTAGACGACATCCAAGATTTTGGAGCAAAGACCGGAAGAACCTTAAGCCCTGAAGCAAGGGGTGTTATGGATTCAAAAATTGCAGAGCTGAAATCAGCTTATAAAGAAGCCAAGAAACTTGGGACATTAGATGCGGGCGTAGAACGTCTTTTTGATCAGTTGATTGCTAAACCCACCGACATTTTTCAAACGAGCGCCAAAGCAAGAATTAAATCGCTTCGGGATAACACCGTTAAATCGGCGGTTACTACAATGAATCAGTACATGCTCGATCCGGCTGATCCATCCTTCTTCGCATCAATGAAAGAAAAAGAAATAAACGAAGGCATCAAATGGGCGAAGGAACACCCGAACGACCCTAGAGCAAAGGAGATTCTAACTAAGTTAGGGGTTTCAAGTGGCCAATAATTTTGATCCGGACGCGTTTCTCGTAAAGCTAAACGAAGAGGCTGAAGCCACAGAGTATGGAGATGGCGTTTTAAATCCGCTTATTGCTGGAGCGCTGGGATTTGCTGACACAGCTTCTCTTGGTGCAACCACAAAGATTCTCACCGGTACAAATCAAAAGACCGGCGAGCGCCTTATGGATCCGGAGACTGTAAAAAAATACGAGAAATATAATCCAGCCGCATCCCTCATTGGAAAAGGTGCAGGGATTATTGTTCCCACTTTGTTAGCTCCAGAAGCCTCTCTGCCAGGACTTGTTTCTAAGATGGGACAAGGTGCCACCGCCGCAACGAAAGCTGCCATAGGAAGCGAAAGCTTAGCTGCTAGAATGGCCGCCGGAGCTGTAGGCGAAGGTTTAGAAAGCGCTATTTGGGGGGCTCAGAATCTAATTCACGAGGAGGCTCTCGGAGATGCCAACTTCAATGCCGAGTCCATTTTGGCAAATGTGGGGTCTGGTGCTCTACTTGGGGGCGGTCTTGGTTCTATGTTCCCTGTGGCTGGTGGTGCGCTATCTGGCACCAAGAAAGCATTCGATAGTCTTTTGGAAAAAGGCTCAACCTACACTAAAAAGTTATCAGATATTGCCTCTCAAAAAACCTTGGGGATTACGAGAGCGGATCGAGAGACTATTAAGGCGCAAGCATTAGGCGGAGCATCGGAAGAGTTAAACATTCTTCAAAACATTCCACGGCGAGCGATGGAAAAGGGGATCCTTGACCCATTCATATCGACCGGCGAGCGATTGAGAAGAGCATCGGCTTTAAAAAAACAAGCGGGCGCCGAAATTGAAGAAGCGTTTAATGCTACTGATAAAAACTTAAAGTTTTCCAAAAAATTCATCAAAGATCAGTTTTCAGATTTAGAGGAACAATTCAAAACCCCACTGAATGAGGATGTGCTTCCTAATTGGAAAAATCTTTTAAAGACGATTGATTCCAAGGGGGGCGACGCGCTCGGAATAAAAGACCTGAAAGCTATTCAGTCCGACCTCAAAAAGATTGGCTATCCCAAAGGTGCTAAACCCGCAAATCCAACTGAAAAGCAACTACTGGCACAAGAGGCTGTAGACGTGCTCCGCGGAATCCAAAGAGATGTTGTCAGTGTTCAGGCGGCTGAAAAGGCTTTCGATATTCTCAACACTTCAGAGGCCATAAGGGCTAGTGAAGAAGGCTTAGGACTTTTGGCCGAGTTGAAACCTATTGCTGATTTGAAAGCAGCAACGACTAAGACTTTTGGGAAAGGAAAGAACGCAAGAACCGAGAGAATCTTCGGAAATATCGCGGAGATTCCGGAAGACGTACTTCGGTTGGTGAAAGACGGGCCCGATGGATCACCTTCCGCCTTAGAGCGAGCGATCGAGTTCGTCTCGAAGAATGAAGGCCAGATGAAGCTACCCGCTGAGTTTGAGTCATTGAAACGCTACCCTACGGCCGTTCGGGATTATCACACAGGAAAAAACGCCGAGAAGTGGTTACTAAAGAAAGTTGTCACGGAAGAAGGAAAGAGCGCGATGAGCCTAACTGATTTAGCCACGTCAGGGTTCGGCGGAGCCATTGGCAGTATGTTGGGCGGAGGCCTTGGCGCTGCCGCTGGATCAGCGGCAGCGTACACCGGAAAAAAAGTATTGAACGAGTTTGCAGACCCAATGGTCGCAAATTTAGATCGCGCCTTAAAACAGGTTCGAGAGTTCACAAGCATAGACAAAGTTTTAAACAAAATGAATAAGGCTACGGCCGACAACATCCGCTCCTTTATGGAAGGGGCCAAAAAAGTTCAGCGAGTAGGGGTTGCCCCCCTCATTCCACAGATAGAGGCTTTTGATGAGGTCAGAGACAAAATAAATGAGCTTTCAAACTCTTTCGAAATTCTTCAAAACGATTTGGATCAAAACCCTTTTAAAGACACGATGCCAAACACGACGGCGGCGATTAATAACAAGAAACTTAAAACATTAGAGTTCTTGAAATCAAAACTCCCGGTTCAACAAAAAGCAGGTGCTTTCGGCGGATTTCTACCCCCACCAAAAGCGGAGTTGTACGTTTTTTATAAATACATGAACGCGGTTAATAATCCGCTCGATACCCTATTCGATGAATTAAAAGACGGGACACTTCAGATGGAAACGGTTGAAACTATAAAAACTGTGTATCCAGATTTATACAAGAGGGTGAGTTTAGATTTATTACTTCAGGCCGGAGAAAACCCAGACAAATTAACCTATCGTCAAAAGCTGCAACTCAGCCTTCTGTTTGGATATGACCTTGATGGGTCTTTATCTCCTGAAGCAATTCAGGCCAACCAAGTGGCGGTCAGTGGGCAAGCAACCGCAATGAACCAGTCACAGAAACCAAAAAAATCATCGGTCGTTGGAATAAGAGAGATGCAAAAATCTCAAGCTATGTTGACCCCAATGCAAAAAGTTCAGCATGGTGAAAAGGAGGGATAAGTAAATGGAGCTACAGATTCCTAAAGACGCTTTCGAGATATTGAAATCACATCGAGTGAAAGCATTTAAGTGTAAGGATTTTGAGGTAGAATTTTTCGAAGAAAAAGAAGAAGAGTTTGAACTTCCAGAATTTAATGACGAAGATAAAAAAACGCTCACTGAAGAAGACATCACTTTTTATTCTACAAATGAGCCTTTGAGCATCGAGAGGGAAGACCGTGCTGACGGCAACTAAAGAATGTAAAACTTGTTTAATCCCAAAGCTATTCACTCTTTTTTCTAAAGATATATCTAAAAAAGATGGTCATAGAGGCGCATGTAAAGAGTGCGAAAAGCCAAAAAAAGCGGCCGAATACCGTAAGAATAAGGCTAAATATGTTGAGTACAGAAAAATAAATTTATCTGCCCGCAACGAACACAGCAAGGCCTGGGGTATCGAGAATAGAAAAAAAGTAAATCGGTATGAAAAAACAAGGCTTTTGGTGGACCAACAATTTAAATGGCAAAGAACTATTCGATGGCGAACAAAAGCCCTTCTTAAGTACGGTTTAAAAAAAGGTAAAATTGTTCAATCCATAGGGTGCACATCAAAACATTTTAGAATTTATTTAGAAGCCAATTTTCAACCAGGAATGAACTGGGGTAATTATGGAAAAAAACACGGCCAGTGGTGCTTAGATCACACGTTCCCGCTGTCTAAGGCAGATCTAACAAATGATTTATCTAGAGATCTGACGAGTCACTATTCAAACGTTCGACCAGTATGGGTTGAACAAAACATTAAGAAGGCGTCGAGGATTTTATGATTAATAAAAAAATAACTGGAAGTAAGCAGTGGTGGAAGCTCCCAGATGACCAACTTCCTGCCATTGTTGATGAGGTTTTGGGGGGAATTAAAAATGGTCAAACTCGTCGTATTGATCAGCTCGTTACTAGTGCTCGGCTCTACGGAAATCTTCCCCCGACTTTTTATGGGGTCACTATGTCTTCAGAAGGCGGATATGGAGGTTTGGCTAATTACCAAACTGCTCCAAAGTCTCGTCTTACTTATAACGTGGTTCAGTCTGCTATCGATACCGTAACGTCTAAAATTGCCAAGAATAAGCCGCGCCCCTATTTCTTAACGAACTATGGCGATTGGAAAATGCAAAGAAAGGCTGAAAAGCTCGGTCGATTTGTTGACGGGGTTTTTTATCAAAACGATGCCTATCCTTTGGGCCGACTTATTTTTAGAGATGCGGCCGTCTTCGGCTCCGCTCACACCTATGTTTATCCTTGTTATGGTTCCGTAAAATATGAGCGCGTTTTTTCTGGGGAATTATTTGTCGATGACCAGGATGCTTTATATGGCAATCCAACTCAGCTTCATCGAGTCAGAATTGTAGACCGTGATCAGCTCATCGAAGAGTTTCCTGAGCATAAGAAAGAAATTCTACTCGCGCCGAATGCGGTGCTTCCTGGGAAGCTCCAAACGACGGAAGTATCCAATAGCGTGATTCGGGTTGATTCTTGGCACTTGAGAAGCTCTCCCGATTCTGATGACGGTCTGCATACCGTTTGTATTCAATATGCGAAGCCATTAAAACGTGAGGAATATAAGCACGACTTCTTCCCATTCTCTAACCTCCACTGGACCAAGAGATTATTTGGTTTTTGGGGGCAAGGCGCTGCTGAGCAAATTCAAAATATTCAAAGGGAAGTGAACACGCTTTTGGTAACAATCCAAAGAAGCATGCACTTGATGGGATCTTTTAAGATCGCTGTAGAAAATTCATCAAAAATGGTGAAGCAATATTTTAACAACGATCTTGCAACCATCATTCCTTTTTCAAAAACACCTCCACAATATTTAATACCTCCGATTGTTCAGCCAGAAATTTATGCCCACTTTCAAACTTTGAAGGCGGCTGCTTACGAGATCGTTGGAATTTCTCAGCTCTCTGCTACTTCTAGAAAGCCAGAGGGCTTAGATAGCGGAAAAGCACTTCGTGTTTATAACGACTTTGAAACCGAACGATTTATGACCTTGGGGCAAGACTTCGAAAAATACTTTATTGATCTAGCCAAGATTACAATCGCAGTCGCAAAGGACATGTATACCAAGGACAAACAAAAAAACATGGAGATAAAAGTCCCAGGTAGTCGATTCGTGGAAACGATCAAGTGGAGCGATGTAGACATGGAGGATGACTCTTATGTGCTTCAAGCGTTTCCAGTTTCTTCATTATCAAATGAGCCCGCTGGCAGGTTGAGCGATGTGAAAGATTATATGCAAGCTGGCCTAATATCTCCGAGAGCAGGAAGAAAGCTTTTAGACTTCCCGGACATAAACGCTGCTGAAGCCTTAGGTAACGCGCAAGAAGATTGGCTTAACATGATCTTCGATAGGATTATTGATCAAGGAATCTACACGCCTCCAGAGCCTCAAATGGATTTGGCCTTGGCCAAAGAACTTGCAATTCAATATATCGCCTGGGGTTCGACTCAAGATCTTCCAGAAAAGAGAATGGGCCTTTTAAGAGACTTCTCTTCTCAAATAGATCTTTTGGTTCAAAAAGCAGCGACACCCCCAATGGGTGCGCCGGGCATGGGAATTCCTCAAGTAGATAGTGTTAGTCCTGGTCAATCCGATTTAATCGCAAATCAGCCTGGGATGATGGGACCGTTACCTCAATAACAATGAAATGATTGGAGCATCATATGTCAGAAGTACTCGCAACCGATAATCAAAGCGCGCCAACTGCACCTGTCGAAGGATCAGCGCCACCAGTAGATCAAAAAGTTGAGAAGCATGGGGCTACGTTCGCAGCGTTTGCAAAGAAAGAACGCGCCATCCAACAAAAGATGGCCGAATCAAAAGCTCTAGAAGCAAAGCTTGCTCAAGATCTCAAAGAAATTGAAGAGTACAAAGCTCTTCGCGGCGATAAAAGAAAAGTTCTAAAGCATTTTGGCTTAAATAAAGAAGAGCTCAAAAAGCTAATGGATGAAGAAGATTTAGTCCCGACGGCTGAAGATATTCAGGCCATGATTCAAAGAGGAATCAAAGAGCAAGAGCTTGAGAAGTTAAAAGAAGAAGAAGCAAGGGCTGCCCAGCAAGAAGAGGCCAAAAAGGCTGAATTAGAACAGGCGGTGTCTGCGTATAAAAAGACAATATCCACCGAGTGTCAGAAGGTCGGAGATGAGCTCGAGCTGGTTAATTTATTTGGAGTTTATGACGATGTTTACAGCCTCATGGAAACTACTTGGAATGATTCTCGTATTGAAGTTTCTCCTTTGGACGCCGCAAAAGAAATGGAAAAGCACCTAGAGTCGTTGGTCGAAAAAGCTTTAGCTTCTAAAAAATTCTCTGGTCGTGCTACAAAACCACCAGTGCAAGAAGAGACACAAGGAAATGCGCCAATTGATAAAATGGCAGCAGTGAAAGAAGTCCAAAAAGGATTTCCAACCTCGAACGATCGTGCGGATGCAGACAAGCGAGAGGCTCAGAAAATTTTCGATATGTTGGATAAAATTCCAAGATCAAAACGAACCTTCAAAGAGCAAGAAGAGTATGTGCTGGCCAAATTCACTCTCGGACTCATTAAGGAATAATGCTGACATTTAAAGACCGGCTCCTCATGAAAGAAGTAGTGAGAAGGAGTCGGTCGCATGTGAATGTGCTTGAAGGTGCTCTTGATAAACAGATTTCGTTTATTAAGAATAAGGCCAGGCTAAAGGCGATTTTAGCAACCCGTCGAGCGGCAAAAAGTTACACTGCCGGACTTGCGTTCATGGATGCCGCCTATAAGTATCCAGGCTCTTCCATGCTCTACATCGCACTAACAGGCCTTACAGCCAGAAGAATCCTTATTAAGGATGTCTTAAAGCCAATCGCCAAAAAAAATAAAATCAAAATAGAGATTAACGATCAAACCGGGACGGCCAGGCTTCCAGAAGGATCAATGCTTTATTTGATTGGAGCGGATGCTAAGCCCGATGAAATTGATAAGGCGTTGGGTCAAAAATATTCGAGAATCATTATCGATGAATCTGCGTTCTACCACCAAGACTTAAGGTCGATGGTTTATGAGCATCTTAAGCCTGCAGTCGCCGATTACATGGGGGATATTTGGTTAATTGGATCTCCAGGGTCTAACACCAAAAGTTTTTTCTATGATGTCACCACTGGGAAAGAGCCTGGTTGGTATGTGGAAAAATGGACGGCATTGGACAACCCTTACGTCGCGCAGCAAATTCAAGACGACATAGACACGTTCACAAAAGACAATCCTCGATTTCTTGAAACTCCAGCCTACAAACGCATGTATCTAGGCGAGTGGGTGATAGACGATGATTTGCTTGTTTCGAAATTTGATCCTTCAAAAAATCTGGTCTCAGAAATTCCTAAGTCTAAACACCCGTGGACTTATCATCTCGGCGTCCACTTGGGGCATCATCCAGCCCCTTCAGCGTTTGTTAGGGTTGGGCATCTGCAGTTTGATAAAAGACTTTATGTGTTTAAGTCTGAAGAAATTAAAAATTTAGACATGACCGGCGTCGCGCAGAAAATTAAATCTTTGGATAATGAATTCGATTTCTCTAGAATAGCCATAAGCGGGCCCACAAAACAGGCCGTTGAGGAAATGGAAAACCGCCACATGCTGCCGCTCATTTCCGTTGAAAAGGACGGGAAGTCTGATTTTATAGAAATGATGAACTCAGATTTTGTTCGTGGAAACATCGTTTTGATCGATAAGGACACGGACACCCTTAAAAACGAAATGACCTCTCTCGTTTGGGATGAAAAGTTAAAGAAAGAGACCGGGAAGAGAGAAGAGCATCCAGCGTGCCCAAATTTCAATCATGATGCGCTGCTTTCTATCTGGAAACACAGCTTTCATTATGCCGCTGTACCGGAGCAAAAAAGACCAAAAAGGGGCTCCATTGAGGCAATTAATGAAGAAGAAGAGGCTATTTGGCGGGGCGTGGCCGAAGCTAGAGAGCAAAAAGATTGGGATGATTCGCCTCCAGACTACGAAAAATCTTATCAAAATGACCAATCCTATGCGGAATATGACTCTTAAAAGTAGCCGCTTTAGTTAGTGTAGAGGCGCGCTGATTCTGCCTTGCTACTTCTGACTCTTCCCCCTTGGGGATACTGGTTTCGTTTTAACCATCTGATTCAACAATCAAACAAAATTTAAGGAATTTAATACCATGGCTTTACAGTCACAATTTAACATGACGGCCGCCAATGCGATCTTGAAAGAGATCTATGACGGTCAATCAGTACCAAACGAGGTTTATAAAAAGAACCCCTTGTTCGCGATGCTTCGCAAACATGAAACCTTAGGCGGTAAGAGCTATCCATTGCCCTTACAAATCGGCGTAACCCAAACTTCGGCGACATTCTCGTCGGCTTTGGATTACCAAGGTTCTCCTATTGTTCAGAATTTCCAACTCACCCAAGCGAAGATCTATTCTCTTGGAACTATCCAAAACGATACTTTAATGGCCACCAACACCGATAAAAAGGCGTTCATCGATGGCGTGAAGATCGTTGTGGATTCTGCGATGAGAGCAGCGACCAACATGATCGCTTCTAACCTTTTCCAAAACGGATTGGGTTCTTTGGGTGTAATCTCCACTATTACTTCTTTGGGAGTGATTCAACTTTCTAACCCTCAAGACATTGTGTTCTTTGAGCTTGGTCAGACTTTGACTGCATCGGCCACTGACGGCGGCGCCTTGATTGGTGCTCCTTCTCTTGGCTATGTAATCGCGGTTGATCGTAACGCTGGTCAGTTAACTGTTGCTAACAGCTACGGTGGAACAACTGGTGCTCAACCCACTTCTTGGGTGGCTACAAACTACATCGGAAACGTAGGCTCTATGGCCGCCGGTGGAACTGCTAAAAACTTGATTGGATTAAGTGGTTGGTTGGTACAAAACCCATCTTCTTCTTCTTTCTTTGGAGTGGATCGTTCTCAAGACGAAACCCGTCTTGCTGGCGTTTACTACGATGGATCAAGCCAAACTATTGAAGAAGCATTGATTGATGCCTCTTCGTTGGTAGCACGAGAAGGTGGGCAACCCGATGTATGTTTCATGCCCTTTGCGTCTTACAGCGCACTCTTGAAACAATTGGGTTCTAAGATTCAATACATCGACATTAAGACTCCTTATGAAGGCATCAGCTTCCAAGCTCTTCGCATTCAATGTAACGGATTCGCGATGGATGTAGTTGCTGACAGAAGCTGTACTTCTCAAACCGCATACATGCTGCAAATGGACACTTGGGCGCTTTACTCGAACGGACCCGCTCCCATGGTTCTTTTGTATCCTGACAATAACCAAATGCTTCGCGTGTATAACGATGATGCGGCACAGCTCAGAGTGGGCGCGTATTTGCAATTGGGATGTTCCGCTCCCGGCTGGAATGCTCGCGTAGCACTCAACGTTTAATTGTAAAAGTAAGAGAATCCGGGGCGGAGAAATCTGCCCCGGACTTGCTCCAATTCTTAATCAAAGTGAGGGGCCATTATGAGTTCCGGTAAAAATATCTTAGTCCCGTTTTTAATTATCAATAACGGGGATATGGCCAGCGAGATCATCTCGTCGGTCGTAGACATTTCAAAAATAGACAATACAGCCGTTCAGTTAATCTGGACCGGCAACGCGGAAGGCGAATTCTTTTTAGAAGGATGCTTGAACTATGCGAAGGCAGACACTGCTGCTCGCGTAGCAAATGCAGGAACATGGATTCCTATTACACTCCCCACTCCGGCCATTGCCGATGGGGCTTCTGACGAAATTTTATTAGATTTGAATCAACTCGCATTTCCGTATGCTCGCATTCGTTACGAGCCCGGCGTATCGCCTGGGACCGGAACGCTTAATGCTTGGGTTAGTGGGAAGGGTATCTAATGAGTACTTACATTCGATATCCAGGCACATCTGGCGGAGTTCCTAAATATGCCACGGTTGGCGATCTTCCTAGTAATGCATCCCAAGGAGATTTAGCGGTCGTTTTGGCTGACAATGGTCTCTATGAATATGATGGGGCTTCGTGGGTTTTAATTACCGGATCCGGAAGCGTTATTACTACGGTTTCAGACACCGATTCTATCGATTTGACCGTTTCCTCTGGGGATCTATCGGCTGATCTTAAGCTAAGCGCTGCTTCGGCTGCTGCTGGTGAGCTCAAGATAACCAACTCTTTAGAGAATGATGGCTTATTGAGCATCATCGATATTGCGGACTCTACCCACACCGGAGCTTTGACCTCTACGGATTGGAGTACGTTTAATGGGAAGCAGGCTTCAGGAAATTATATTACTGCTCTTACTGGTGATGCGACTGCCGCCGGTCCTGGCTCTGCTGCCCTTACCCTTGCCACTGTTAATTCGAATGTGGGTAGTTTTGGCGGTGCCACTAGCGTTAGCGCTATCACTGTTAATGCTAAAGGGCTTGTAACAGCCGCTGCCTCCACATCCATTCAGATTGCTGAATCTCAGGTCACGAACCTGGTAACTGATTTGGCGGGGAAGGTTGGCACAACCCTAACCAGCGCAAACATTTTTGTTGGTAACGGTAGCAACGTGGCCACTGGGGTTGCCGTAACCGGTGACATAGCGATCACGAATGCTGGGGTAACTTCAATAGCCACCGGAGTAATTGTTAACGCGGATGTAAACGCATCGGCGGCAATTGCTTATTCGAAACTGGCCTTAACGGGTTCTATCGTGAACGCCGACATTGGAGCCTCTGCTGCGATCGCTGGAACGAAGATAAGTCCTGACTTTGGATCTCAAAACTTTGTGACCACTGGGAGCGGAGTTTTTGGTGCATCTCCTGGAATTTTTACCAACGAAAAATTGGGAGTTACAAATACTTTTACCGCCGCCGCAACAACAGCTGCTGCCGGAATCAGTAATGTCGTAGATATAAACGGAAACACTGTAATTTCAACCGGGCAGCATGTTGGTTACTTCGGTCGGGTTTCTCGTACTATTTCATCGACTACGACTGACACTTCAAACAGTGATTTTTTGGCTTTTGCGGCGCAGTATAGAATCACTCCTGGCGCTGCGGCTGTTTATACTTATGCTGGCTCTGGTTACATTGCTTCTGGAAACTTTGCGATGCCTACCGAAAACGGATCTGGCACTGCTTCGGCACCTAGAATTGCAGCCGTATTACTTTCTGGCGGTGGTGGTGCGACTTTTGCAACTAGAGCATCGCACATTTCCTTTGGCGCACTTCCAACTCAAGGCACCAACAATTCATATTTAAGCGATAACGACACTTTCACTGGCAACTGGTTTATAAACAGCACGAACACCAACGAATCTATATTGTCTGGTCATCTAAATATTGCCGGTCAAAAAGAGCTTAGACTTCAAGACACCACTGGTGGTGAGTATGTAGGCTTAAGGGCGTCTGGAACGACCACTACTCACACTTTAACGATGCCTGCGGCTGCTCCGGCGGTGAACAGGGTTTTGATGGGTGGAGGTAGTACAGCGACCGACCTTCAATGGGGTGGGGCTACGACTACGTTTACACCCGCCGTATCGCCAGCTGCGGGTGCATATTCGGGTCTCACCTATGTTATTCAAAAAGGGAATTATGTTCGGCTTGGGGATTGGATCATGTTTACGATCCAAATCGAAATTAGTGCGGTGAATATAAACACGGCCACAGGGGCGCTGAATATCACAGGCCTACCGGTCGCACAAAAAACAGATTCTGGCCTTGAAACAAGCTTTGTGTGTGCAAATTCAAATTTGAACACGAGCACAGGGAAGCCATTAGTAACGGCTAGGCTGGCCAGCGCAGCAACGACCATCAATCTTTACGAAAGTGGGGATGCGACGGCTGAAGCTGTTGTGGGTGCGGATGCAATCACTGGCGGATCATTTAACAAGAAAATTCAAATCAGCGGCGCTTACCCAGCGGCTTAAAGGAGATTTATGTCATCGATAGTACCAACCACGGGAATCACAGTTTGCAAAACGGCCACACCAACGATTTCAACATCTCCGGCGTATAGCACCGGCGATCAAATCGGCGGAATTATTGAGCTGACGAATGTGTTCAAAGATTTCTACAGAGCATTCGAGCCAAGACCATTGGGAGATGGTGGATCGACCAGATGGGCAGGAAAGGCGACCTTAAAAAGTATTAACGTCACCGACATCAGCTCTCAAAATGCCAACTTTGATTTTTGGTTTTTTAACCAGCTTCCAACGGTGGCAAGCTCTGACAATGCGGCCTTAAATATTGCCGGTGCTCAGATTATTAAGCTTCAGCATGTGTACGCGTTTGCTCCTTCAGCGTATTCGACCACGAGTGCAAACTCAGCGGCGAGTATTGGAGGGATTGATTTAGTGATCAATCAAGACACGGCAGCGCTCACAGATAGCATTTGGGTGGTGGCACAAATTAAGTCGGATGCGAAAACGTATACGACGACAACAGCACTTCAATTCAAATTTGATTTTTATATCGATTAATTATGACATCAAGATTGCGAAGAAGAAGTTCAGTTAGGATACCGTCAAGCGGCCCCACCTATGATGTTGACGCGGCCGCCTATTTCTCCGCTTACAATATTACGAATACTACGGAGAAAAATTTAGCCAACACTGTTTTTGTGGATCTCAAGGCGGCGAGTTTATATACAAAATTTGTTCGCTTAAACTTAGACTCTCCAACCTCTTCTACGGCCGCCCTCGGCTGCGCCGTTTCTCTCACGAATTCCACAAATACGAATTCCGTTTCCTATAGCACAAGTGGTTGGACGTTTAATTGTACAAACAATTATTTGAATTTGAATTATGCGACCGCGGCTCCGATCACGAATCAGAATTTTAGTGCCGGAATTTACTTGAATCAGGGCACGCTCAATGCGTTTGGTACCGGATCAATTTTTGGAGTCGTTACAAACCCTGTTTCTAGACGAACGCAAATCCTGTTTAACGGAGACGTTGCTGACTTTTCTTTAACGGCCTATTCTTTCGCCACAACCACAGCAGTTACGAGCTCCAACCCAGACCTTAGTTTGATTGGGTTTTGGAGTTATTCAAAGAACGCGAACAACAGTCTAAGCCTTTATAAAAATGGCTCTTTGCTTCAAAACGCATCGACCACAGGAACTGAAACACTCCCTACTAACAATATTTTTATTGGGTGTGTTGATTCCATTGGTTCCCCAACATCATTTTTGGATGTGACTGTTTTGCCACGTCGATCCACTTTTTTTGTAGCACAGAAATTAAACAATTCAGAAATGGCGACCGTCGTTTCCATTTTGCAGACTTATAATACAGGGCTGGGCAGGTAGAAAATGAATGCGCCAAGAATTATTCCTAATTATATTATTCCTAACGGAGAAGAATCTGATTTTTTTTGGAGTGGAAAACTCTATGCGATTACCCCTGTTATTTTATTAAAAAGGCTGGAGTGGTCTATTCCTATAGAAGTTTCTGAAATTCCAGAATTGCCACAGGAATTAAAGAAAAAAATAGAGGCCCTAGAGAGGCGAGATTTAGTGTGTTGTGATTTTCATGACTGCCAACATAAATAGGAATCTGGAAGAGGGTATTCGTAGATGAAAGAGTGGGCTATAGCTCTAGGGATTTCTCTATTGGCTTTCTTTGCGCCCATTCACGCGCTCCTTCTGTCTGTATTCATTTTGCTTCTGATTGATGTCGGAGTAGAGATCGCGGCCACCTTTAAAAAGAAAGAGGTGGTTCTTTCCAAATCTCTTCGAACCTTCGTTGTTAAATTGATCATGTATGAGATCGCTCTCATCAGCGCATTCTTGGTTTCTCATTTCATGATGAACGATGTGTTCCCGATAGAGAACTTAATCGCCACGGTATGCGGGTTGATTGAATTAAAATCTATTCTAGAAAATCTTGATCAAATGAGTGGAGAGCCGATCTTCAAATCTATCATTCGAACATTGAAGAAGAAGGAGAGGGATATTGCGCCACCAAAATGAAGCATCTTGTGAGAGGTGTGAAGAGTTTTTAAAAAAGGTACATGTTTCGCTTCTTGATTGGTTTGTATCGTTGAGAATGAAGCACAAAGATGCGCACGTAAGTTGTGGTGTGCGTTCAGAAGTGGCTCAGGATGCGGCTTTCAGAGACGGCAAGTCTAAGGCGCGATTTGGAAAATCTCCTCATAACTATTATCCAGCATTAGCCATAGATATTTTTAGAATTAGAGAAGATGGAAGCCCAGAGTGGAGCCTTCCTTGGTATAAAAAAGTTGTTAAACAAAACTTATATGATGGAATAAGTTGGGGCGGTGATTTTTTAAGCTTTCCAGATGCTCCTCATGTTGAGCTAACAAATTGGAAAGAGCTTGCAGAAAATGGTGAGGCTAGGCTTTATGTGGAGTAGTTATGAACGTTTTTGAAATAATTTTATCAACAGCCGGTGGATTGGTTGTTTCTTTCGTTGGGTTTATTTCATTGAAGGTTTGGCAGTTATATTCTGGATTTTCTCAGTTCAAAATTGATGTGTTCGAGAAGATTCTTCAGGGACAAAAGGAAGCTGAAGCTATATTCAACAAACAAATAGCGGAAGGTGTTCTCGCTCACCGAAGAATAGATGTTATTGATAGATTGGTTTCCTCAATCACAGACAAAGAATTCAATAGTTCTAAAACAGTTTGTAACGGCAATGAGACTTTTCCTACTACAGTGAGGGTAAGAAAAATCATATCCTCCTCCCAAAGAGATCAGTAACACGAGCAGCTAGAGCTATATACAAAACCCCCTTTAC
>Ga0138256_10001140_pt1 | contig 28525 bp, 20 predicted proteins | sample KNB2016incub_MG_FD_105486 | JGI IMG/M metagenome (GOLD analysis project Ga0138256, IMG submission 105486) | Active sludge microbial communities from wastewater in Klosterneuburg, Austria - KNB2014incub_MG | ecosystem: Engineered > WWTP > Activated sludge > Unclassified | place: Austria...
ACCTTGCGCCCCATCGAATGCAGCCGCAGCCAGCTCATCGGCCCGTACAAGCTGTCCATGTCGATCAGGACGTAGTCGGCGTTATCACCATCGACCAAGGTCCAGTGATGGCCGGTTTCGGCATTGGCAATCTTGAAAGCCGATTGCACTTCGGCTTCCGTTTTGCGATCCATTCCGGTGGTACCCAGCGTCAGCGCCATCATCGTTTCCTGTGACTTCCGTGGGCAGTGTTGCCAAGCAGCGGCTCCACGTCAATGGCAAGAGGTCATGGAGTTGTGCTCACGACCGCTGCAATGGTGCAATCGGTGACCGCCGTGGGTGTTTTGGCAATTGCGCGCGCAAGAAGGCCATCTGGTCGGCCAGGATATTGCGATTGGACAAAATCAGGTGCTCAACCCAGCTGGGACGATAAGGAATGGCGAGCAGCGGCATCTGCGCTTGCTGCGGCGTGCGGTTGCCCTTGCGCGAATTGCAGTGCACGCAGGCGGTGACGACGTTTTCCCAGACATCGCGGCCTCCTTTTGAGGTTGGCTGCACATGGTCGCGGGTGAGCGCATGACGTTGGAATTGACGACCGCAATACAGGCAGAGGGATTGGTCGCGGGCAAACAGCGCGGGATTGGTCAGGGTTGGCGTAGGATCCATCGCCTGCGGGCGCACATGCCCGCGCGCGGCGATGATGGGGTGCAGCAGAATCTGGCTGCGCAGGCCGCTGTTGCGATTTATGCCGCCATGCACGGCAAGGCAGGGCTCGCCCAGCGTCCACGCCACGGCATTCCGGGCATACAGGCAGGTCGCGTCTTGCCAGCTGAGCCAGTCCAAAGCGCGGCCGTGCGCATCCAGACCAAGAAAGCGCAGAGCAGGTGCAAAGGAAAATGCCGGGTTGCCTGCGGCAAGGGAAACAAACCCGTCCGCGCACAGGTGAGCGGAATCATCGCCGGTATGGGCCGGGCGTACGAGCGCTGTATCGGTCTCCATCGGAAAACCAGCTTATACGCTTTTGATGACGGTTTGGATATGGCGATGGGGCCTCTCATCCGCCCTGCGGACACCTTCTCCCCACGCAGCGTGGGGAGAAGGACATGCGGCGGTTACTCGGCGCCGAAGCCTGCATCCGGCAATGCCATCAGCGGGCTGGCACCGGATTCGATGGCGGCCTTGTGGGCCAGCGTGCGCGGCAGCATGCGGGCGAAGTAGAAGCGGGCGGTATCGCGCTTGGCATCCTTGAATGCTTGCGGTTTGCTGGTGGCATTGGCGGCGGCCACGCTGCGTGCCCACCAGTAGGCCAGTACCACGTAGCCGGAATAGAACAGATAGTCGGTACTGGCAGCACCCAATTCGTCCGGGTTGCTGGCGGCGCGGGTCAGGGTTTCGATGGTGAGCTTGCCCCATTCCTGGCATTTGCTGCGCAGCGGTCCGATGAACTCGGCCAGTGCGGCATCGCCTTCGTGCAGCTTGGCGAATGCTTCCACTTCACCCAGGAACAACTTCAGCCCCGCGCCTTGGGTGGCGGCGGTTTTGCGGCCGATCAAATCCAGCGACTGGATGCCGGTGGTGCCTTCGTACAAGGTGGTGATGCGTGCATCGCGGGCGTATTGCTCCATGCCGTGCTCGGCGATGTAGCCGTGGCCGCCGAAGCATTGCAGCGCGTTGTAGGTGTTCTCAATGCTCCATTCGGTCAGGCAGGCTTTGGAGATCGGGGTGAGGAAGCTGACCAGGGTATGCGCACGTTCGCGTTCGGCCGGGTCGCTGGCGTGTTCGGCCACATCCAGCAGCGAATAGGCATGCAAGCTGAGCAAGCGGCCGCCTTCCACCAGCGATTTTTGCGACAGCAGCATGCGCCGGACATCGGGCTGCACGATGAGCGGGTCGGCCGGTTTGTCGGGGCACTTCGGGCCGGTGAGTGCGCGTGATTGCAGGCGCTCACGGGCATAGCGCAGGGCGTTCTGGTAAGCGCGTTCAGACAGCCCCAAACCTTGCACGCCCACGCCGAGGCGGGCCGAGTTCATCATCACGAACATCGCCTGCAAGCCTTTGTGCGGCTCGCCCAGCAGATAGCCTTCGGCACCATCGAAATTCATCACGCAGGTGGCGGAACCATGAATGCCCATCTTGTGTTCGATCGCGCCACAACGCACGGCATTGCGCGCGCCCACGCTGCCATCGCGGGCCACCTTGAACTTGGGCACCACGAACAGCGAAATGCCTTTCGCGCCGGCCGGTGCATCCGGCAGTTTGGCCAGCACCAGATGGATGATGTTGGGCACCAGATCATGCTCGCCGGCGGTGATGAAGATCTTGGTGCCGGTGACGGCATAGGTGCCATCGGCTTGCGGTTCGGCGCGGGTCTTGAGCAGACCGAGGTCGGTGCCGCAATGGGGTTCGGTCAGGCACATGGTGCCGGTCCACTGGCCTGCCACCAGCGGCTTCAGAAAGACTTCCTGCTGCCAGGCTTCGCCATAGGTTTCCAGCGCCTTCACCGCGCCATGACTGAGCATGGGGAAATTGCCCCACGCCAGATTGGCAGAATCCACCAGTTCGGTCAGCACACCGCCCAGCAGCGCGGGCATGCCTTGGCCGCCATGTTCGGGAGCATTGGTCAAGCCGGTCCAGCCACCTTCGACAAACGTATCGAAGGCTTGCTTGAATCCGGGCGGCGGCGTGACATCGCCGGTGGCCTTGTCGAAGCTGCAGCCGATTTCATCGCCAATTTTGTTGAGCGGTGCCAGCACGGTTTCGGCGAAGCGCGCCGCTTCCTCCAGCACCGCATCGGCCAACTCACGGTTGACGTCGGCAAAGCCGAGCTTGGCGCAATGCGCCTCTGCACCCAGTACATCAAACAGGGCAAAGCGCAGATCGTCGAGGGGGGCTTTGTAGGTGCTCATGACGTATGTCCGTGCAGATGCGGGCCGACGATCGGCCTGCAGGGATTTTGAGCATACTGCTGCGTATGTTGAGCGAATGCTCTAGTTTGAAAAATCGCCTTAGCGCAGCGCCCCGGGCAGCCCCGGCACGGGCGATAGCGCGCTTTCGCGCTTGATGTCCCACGCCTTCTGTTTGCCGTCTTGCGGGGTGGCGGCCAGACTGCCGCTCAAGGTGTACGACAGGCCGTGGCCGTCGGCCAAGGCGCTGGCAATGCGGGCACGACCGGCCGGCAGGGGGGTGAGGACGGCGCTGACCACATCGGCCGATTCCGGGCCGATTTCCAGCCCCGGCTGCACCTCGAGTTTGGCGGCCGGGCCGTTGTCAAAGCGGATGTCCAGCGTGGCCTTGTCAAAGCGCATCGCAATGCTGCTGTAGTTCTGCAGACGCAGCTGCACATCCCATTGGCCATCGCTGCGTACGGTGAGTTGCTGGAGACTGGCGGTGGGTTCGGAGATGCGCCGTACCGGGCCGCTGCTGCATGCCGCCAGCAGGAAAGAGAGTGCTGTGATGCTGGCAAACCGACGAATCATGCGTGCGCTCCGGGGGGAATCTGGCAAGCATACCCGCCGATCAGCAGATCCATCAGAAGCCTTGGTCATTAACAACCGGCAATTCGCGGATATACAAATCCTTGGCCGCGATATAGGCCTCGGCAAAGCGATAGGCTTCGCGGCCCATATCGATGCGCGCCTCCTGACTCAGCGGCTGGCTGCCGTTGGCGTGCACCAATTGCGCGAACAGGGTCAGGGCGATGTCGTGGATGTCCATGTCAAGTGCGTTGTGTTGGGTGATGCGAGCGAACATACACCCCCACGCCGGTACAGGCGAGGGGGCACTGCAGTCATGCCGCCGCAGCGGCCTGTTCCGCGCGTCGCCAATCACGCCAGCCTTTCAATGCCAGCACCACAAATCCGGTGTACAGCACGGCAGTGACATGCAGATCTTTATGCAGGTACATGGCGATATAAACCACGTCCACCGCGATCCACATCCACCATGCGGCGATGTGACGGCGGTTTTGCCACCACTGTCCGACCAGACTGAATGCCGTCAGGAAAGCATCCAGCCACGGAAGCGACGCGTGGGTGAAGGTGTGCATGGTGTAGCCCAGTGCAAAACCACCGGACAGGCCAATCAACAGGTGCAGGCCGGCCAGGCGCGGGGCCAGGGCGGCCACCTGCACATGGCCGGTACTGTCCAGATGGCGCAGCCAGCGTAGCCAGCCAGAAATCAGCATCGCCACGTAAGCACATTGCAGCAGCACGTCCGAATACAGCCGGGCGTCGATGAACACCCAGATGTACACCGAGATCGACGCCAGCCCCACCGGGTAGCACCATGGGCTGCGCCGGGTGGTCAGCCAGACCGCACCAGCACTCAGGCAGGCAGCGAAGATCTCGTGCAGCGGCATTACATCGCCACCTGCACGGTCAGCCACACCGTGCGTGGTGCGCCGGGGAACAGGTAACTGTCACCGTCGGAGCTGCCGGTGTCGCGCCAGTAGTGTTTGTTGAAGAGGTTGTCCACCCCCAATTGCGTGTTCAGCGTTGACTCGCGCCACTGCCCACGCCAGCGCAGGCCGGCATTGAACACGTCATAGGCGGGTGCGCGGACTTGCCCGGTGGATGTGGCCGGGTTGGAGGAGACATGCCGCCAACCGCCTTGCACGTCCAGTTGCGGCAGCAGGCGGTAGTCCAACTGCACGCTGCTGCGCAGGCTGGGCACATTGGCGACTTGATGGCCCTCAAATGCGGGTGTGCCAGTGCCTTGTGCACGTGCGCGGATCAGCGCCAGGCTGGCGTTGACGTTCAAACGTGTGCTGATGCGTCCGTTGGCGGAGAGTTCCACTCCGCTGTGCACTTCATCACCCTGCTGGACGAAGGTGTAACCGGCGCTGCTGGTATCCGGCTGTGCGTACTGATACGGCTGGCGAATGCGGAATACGGATGCGCCAAGATCCAGCGCATCTTGCCAACGATATTTCACGCCCGCTTCCAGCTGGCGCGACAGGCGCGGCGCGAGCAGTTCACCGTCGTTGCTGGTCCAGAACGGAGCCTCCTTGCCCAATGCAATGCCGTCGCTGGCACTGGCATATGCGGTGAACGTGGCGCCGGGCTGCCACAGCAGTGCCAGTTGCGGCAGCGTTTTGTTGATGCGCGTGGTGCGTACCAGTTTGCCGGAGCTTTTCCAGGCGCGCTCATCGAGTCGAACAACACTGGCGCCGGCAATCAATTGCCACTGCGCGCCCAGTTGCATGCGATCGAGTGCAAACAACGAGCGTTGCCAGCCATCGAAGCGGCGTACCGGGTTGCCGGGTTGATTGGGCGAAGGCGCATACACCGGCGGTTGCGCGTCATTGATATTGGCGGTACCCACGTAGTCGTACACGTACGGACGCCGGGTGATGCTGCGATGGAAGCTGCTGATACCCATGCTCAGGTCATGCTGGACCGTTTCGCCAAATTGGCCTTCCAGCACCGTGCGCGCTTGATCGGAAACACGGGTGTCGTCGGGACTGCGGTAATCGTAGATGTCGTAATCGCCATTGGGTGCGAAGAAGTTGCCGGGCACGATTCCGCTGGCGCACGCCACTGCGTAGTAGCAGCCGTAAGCGAAGGCGACGTTGTCATCGATCACGCTGCGACTGCGGCCGGCGCTGACGCGCAGTTGCCAATCCTGGTTGAAGTTGTGGCGCAAGCGCGCACTGAGATTGTGCGAATGGATGCGCACCGGTTGCTGCCACGGCTGGTATCCCAGCAGCTTTTTCGGATCAGGATTGCCGGGCAGCTGGCTGCCACCCAGCAGCATGTAACCCGAGGCCGAACGCTGGGCGCTGGCTTGGGTGTTGGCATCCAGCTCCAATGTCGTGCTATCCGACAATTTCCAGTCGGCGGCCAACGCCACCAAACCACGCCGGCCATCGGCATGTTCCACATGCGCATGCGCGTTGTCCCACACCACATTGGCACGCAGGCCAAAGGTGGGAGACAGCCAGCCGCCAACATCCAGGGCGGCATAGCGTGAGCCACGTGCATCCGTGCCCAGCGTCAATGTACGCACCGCTTGCGGGCGCTTGCTGATGAAGTTCACCACGCCGCCGGGTTCCGCCACGCCGGCACTGATCCCCGCCAATCCCTTGAGGATTTCGACTTGTTGCTTGTCTTCCAGCGCGATGATTTGTTCGCCAGTGGCGGCCAAGCCGTTGATGCGGTAGCCGCTGCCAAGATCCAGCGGGTAGCCACGGATCGCGATGTTCTGGTAATAGCCCACCGGTGCATAGTTGTCGCCCAGGGCCGCGTCTTCACGTGCCAATTCGGACAAGGTGCGGATGTGGCGGTCGTCCAGTTGACTGCGGTCGACCACATGCAGCGTGGCCGGCGTGTCTTGTACGCTGGATTTCCCCCAGGCATTGCTGCCGGTATCGCGCGCAGCTTCCTTGGCATCGCCGACCACTTGCACGGCGGCCAATTTGGTGATCTTGCGATCAGTGGCGGCATGTTCATCAGCCGGCGCAGCAGTGGCCAACAGGGGCAACAGGGCAAGCAACAGGGGGGTGGGGGAAAGTTTCATGGTGGGTCGTCGGCAATCGTCTGAAGGAGGGACGAAGCGACGACGAACACATCATGCTGGAAGCATCCACATACCGGTGGCATGTGCGTGGCCCTGCACAAGGCATGGCCAGACTGTTCGAATCAAGCTCCCTACGCCGGTGCAAACCGGATCAGGTTCCAAGGGACTCTCTCAGCCCGGCAACGCCAGGCACCCCCGCTTCATGGCGCGCATTGAACCACAGTGCAGCGCTTCAGGCCAGTGTGGGCGAAGCAGCCGGTGCTCGGATGACATCCAGCAACTGCTGCCCCGGCGTGCTGTCAAACCAGGCAGCGTGGCCCAGGAAAAATGCTGACCAAGCCAATTCAACATCAGCGGATTTACATGTGATGGCGTGGAAGTACTCCACTTCGGAGAGGGCGAAATCCAGATGCACCAGCGGCAGTAACTCGGCCAGCAAGCCGCGTTGTCGTGGCGAGAGTGGCAACACCTTTCCATAGCCTGCAATCAATTGCCGTGCGATGTCCGGATAGATGGCATGCATGCCTTGCTCCAGTTGCATCCATGCAATCGCATTGCGCTCGATCGCGGTGGCAAGATCGAACAGGGCAAAGGTTGGGGCACACAGCCCGAAGTCGAGAATGCTGCTGACCTGGGCAGGGTTGCGCACTGGCTGCCAAAACAAATTGGAGACATGCCAGTCACCGTGCGTCCACAAGCGTGGTTGGTGGGCCAGTTGCGGCTGCAATCTGGCATGGCGCGGAAGCAGTGCGCTGATTTGCCTGCGCCAATCGCGCACGTGCAGTGCATCGGCCAGTGCCGGACGTGCTGCGCATTGGGCTGCGATGGCGGCGGTCAAATCCGGTGCGCGCAGGAGGGTGTCCCGGGCAACCAGCAAAGTGGTACTGCGCACGGGGGCATCGAAATCTGCCGCGGCGACATGCAGCTGCGCCAACATGTGCCCTGCGTTGAACGCATGATCGAGGGAAAGTGGAGGTGTCCACGACGCGGCATCCCGATAGACATCTAGACCCGTGGCCAGCGCGTGTACTTCATATGTCCACTCGCCACTTGCAATCGCGGTGTGGCCGTCGGCATCGGCAAGCACGGTCGGCACCGGCAGCCCGTGACTGTTCAGATGGGCGATGAAGGCGTGTTCTTCGCGCAAGGCTTGTGGCGTGCGCACGCGACGATGGTGCCGCTTCACGAACACGTTGCTTGCATTGGCGTGCACACGTGCGGCGGCGGAAAACGGACGTGGGCTGTGCCAGTCGATGCGCGCCTCGCCGCGTAACGCCGGAAAACGATCCAGCAGCGTGTGCACTTCCGTGACATGCAGCGCCGGCCAATCGGGGGTCACCGCATCGTTGTTCCAGCCGTGACTGCGGTGGGGTGGGGTGTGCATGAAGGTGTGCGCGATGAGTGGTTCGTGATGTGGCAAGGATACCCCCGCAACGCACAAGGCCCGGACATGCCGGGCCCTGTGTGGCTTCATGCAGCAAAGCGGTCGCGCGTTACCAAATCGCCACTTGCTGGTCACCGCCGCGCATCATCGGATCACCGGCTTTGCAACCGAAGGCCTGGGCGAATGCGGGCATGTTGCTGGGCGCGCCAATGGCACGGAAGTTGGCCGGTGCGTGCGGATCGGTGGTCAGGCGCACGTTGAGTTCCTGCGGGGTGAAGTTGCGACGCCACACCGTGCCCCAATTGAGGAAGAAGCGCTGGTCACGGGTGAAGCCATCGGTCTTGGGATCGGGCTTGCCTTCGGTAGCTTTCAGCATCGCGTCATAGGCGGTATTGATGCCGCCCAAGTCGGCAATGTTTTCACCCAAGGTGAGTTTGCCGTTGACGTGTTGGTCGGGGCCGGCCAGATAGCTGGAGAACTGTGCGATGAGTTTGTCGGTACGCCCGCCAAACCCCTTGGCATCTTCCGGTGTCCACCAATTTTCGAAATTGCCGGTGGGGCCAAAGCGGCTGCCCTGATCATCATAGCCGTGGGTCATTTCATGGCCGATGACCGCACCGATGCCGCCATAGTTGGTGGCATCATCCGCCTTGGGATCGAAGAACGGCGGCTGCAAAATGGCGGCCGGGAACACGATTTCGTTCTGTGACGGGTTGTAGTAGGCGTTGACGGTTTGCGGGCTCATGCCCCATTCGGTCTTGTCCACCGGCTTGCCGATCTTGCCCATGGCCCATTGGTAATTGAATGCATTGGCGGCCAGCACATTGTCGATATAGCTGTCACGCTGGGTGGCCAAGCCTTCCCAGCTGCGCCACTTGTCCGGATAGCCGATCTTGGGTGTGAAGCTGGCCCACTTGTCCAATGCCTTTTTCTTGGTGGCATCGCTCATCCATGCCAAGTGTTCGATGCGCACCTTCAACGCATCACGCAAATGCTTGACCAGCTGCTCCATGCGTGCCTTGGATTCGGCCGGGAAGGCGACCTTGACGTAAAGCTGGCCCATCGCTTCGCCGGCTTCTTCTTCAATCGTGCCCAACACGCGCTTGCCGCGTTCCTTCATTTCCTTTTGCCCACGCAACGTCTTGCCGTAGAAATCAAACCGTTCATTGGCAAAGTCGTCCGACAGATACGGCGCAGCGCTGTCGATGGTGTGGAAGCGCAGATAGCTTTGCCATTGGGCTGCAGGCACATCGGCCAGCATCTTGCTGACTTCTTGGTGGAAGGCGGGAATGGCCAGCGAGAACATCTTCGGCACGGCCACGCCCTGTGATTCGAAGAACTTCGTCCACGGGAAGTTCGGGGTCAGCTTGTCGGCATCCGCCGGGCTGATCGGATTGTAGAACAGCGACACATCACGCGACATTTCTTCGCTGGATTTGGAAACCTTGGCCAGCCGGGTTTCAAATGCCACCACATCCTTGGCCTGGGTGGCGGCATCGGCTGCGGGCACGCCGGAGAGCGCCAGCACCTTGGCCACGTGCGCCTGATAGGCGGCCAGCTTGTCGGCCTTGTCCTTGTCGAAGTAATAGCCGCGATCGGGCAAGCCCAGGCCGCCTTGCGCGGCATAGGCAATGTTCATGGTGGAGTCCTTGAAGTCGGCTTCCGGGCCAAATCCGAACAGGATGTTTTCACCCTTGGCCGCGCTGCTCCGCAGGTAGTCGGCGATCTTGGCTTGGCTATCCAGCCCGGCAATGGCATCCAGTTGCGGCTTCAGTGGTGACAACCCTTGTGCGTTGATCTTGGCAGCATCCATCCCGCTGGCCCAAAAATCGCCAATCAACTTGTCCACGCCCGTGGCACCGGATTTTGCGGAGGCTTGTTCCGCAAGTTGACGCTGCACGCCCTGTGAACGTTCATCCAGCATTTCGAACGCGCCCCAGCTGCTGCGATCGCCGGGGATGGTATTGGCTGCTAGCCACTTGCCGTTGACGTAACCGGAAAAATCAGTGCACGCGCTCTTGCTGGTATCCAAATCAGCGGGCAGGAAGCGATTGACCGGCGGCAGCTTGGACTCATCCAGGGTGTAAGCAACTGCTTCCGGTTTGGCTGGGGCGTTTTCGGTGGCGGGCTTGTCGGCAGGCTTCTGGCAGGCCGACAGGGTGGCGGCAATCGACAGCGACAGCAGCAGTGTTTTGGGGGCATTCACGGCGAGGACTCCGGTGAGGATGGAAACAAGGACGCGGCACTGGGCCGCGTTGTGTGCACTGTAAACATTGCCGTTGGGCGCGGCGGGTGCCGGAGGTCATGCGCCGGCACCCGCATCTGGCCCGGGGTGGCGGCTCAGGGCAAATAGCGTGGATCGGTCAGTTTCATTTCGGTCAACGGGCCGTATGCCTGCATCACGCTGCGGATTTTGGCCGCATCGCCGATGGCAACGATGACCACATCCGCAGCGTCGGGAAACACCTTTCGCGCGGCGTTGATCTGCTCAGGGCTGGCGGCAGCAATGCGGCCCAGGTAGCCGTCGACTTCATCGCGGTCATCCCCGTAGAGCGCCATATTGGCCAATTCAGCGGCCAGTTGCGGCGAGGTTTCCAGCCCCGGAGCAAATTGCCCGGCGATGTAGTGCTTGGCCGAGTCGATGGCCTGTGAATCCAGGGGCTGTTGGTGCAGCAAATCCAGGGTGCTGATGGCCAGATCAATCGCGGCCTTGGTGGAATCGGTTTTGGTGTAGCTGGTGATTGCCACCGTACCCGGCAACCGGGGACGCTCCAGTTGCGAGGCTGCGCCATAACTCAGCCCTGATTTGATTCGCAGTGCGGTATTGATCATCGACGTAAAACGCCCGCCAAACACGGTTTGCACCACATTTTGTGCGGCTTCGTCGGGGTCGCCGTGGCGAGTGCCGAGATTGGCCAATGTGAAATAAGTTTGGGTGGCACCGGGCTTGTCCACCAACAGCACGCGGCGACCGTTGCGCGGTTGCGCGGCAGTCACCAATGGCAATGCTGCATGGGCCTTGGCCCAGCTGCCGAAGGTGCTCTGAACTTGCTTGCCGATCACCGCGGAGTCGAAGTCGCCGACGATGGCAATGATCAGGCGATCGCCGCCCATTTGCTGATTGCGAAAGGCTTTCAGGTCATCCATGCTGATCCGCGCCAGGCTGGTTGGGTCGCCATCGGCCGGGCGCGCATACGGATGCTGCTGGAACAGCCAGGCATTGGTGTAGTTGCGAATCAGGCCGCGCGGATCCCCGTCCTTGGCACTGGCGATGGCGTCGATGGCGCGCTTTTTCAATTTGTCGAATTCGGCCGCCTCCATGCGTGGCCGCAGCAGGGCATCGCCCAGCAGCGACAGCATCAAGCCCGAGTCCTTCGACAGAAATTGCGCACTGGCCACGATGGCCTCGCGTGAGCTGCCAAAACTCAGGCTGCCGCCGGCACCATCCACGGTTTGTGCAAATGCCAGCGCATCACGTTCGCCCGCGCCTTTTTCCATCAAGTCAGCCAGCAGCGAGGCGGTGCCTTCCTTGCCCGCTGCATCGGCCAGTGATCCGCCGCGCACCCATACCGAGGCTGCAATCATCGGTACGTCGTGGCGCGGCATCAGCAAGACGGTGGCGCCATTGGGCAAGGTGGTCGTGGTGTATTCAGGCAAGTGCACGCCAGTGCCGGTGGTGCCGGCCTGTGTGCTCAAGCTGATGCAAGTGGCCACAAGCAAGGTGAACAATTGGGCGAGGCGGCTCATGGGGTGGCCTCCTTGCGGGCCGGGGCGTGTGGGGTCGGGACTACCCAGCCGACGGTGCGGTTGGATTTGCGCAGAATTTTTTGTGCCAACGCCTGCACATCAGCGGCGGTCACTGCGGCATACGCAGCGGGAGCATCGAATAGTTTTTTATAGTCGCCGTAAAACGTCTGATAGTCGCCGAGTGCCTGTGCCTTGCCATTGATCGTGGCCATGCCGCGCCAGAACGCAGAGAGCTTGAGGTTGCGTGCTTTCTCCATTTCCGCATTGCTCACCCCATCGCGGCCCAGCTTGGCCAGTTCGTCATCCAGCAACGCCTCGGCCTTGGCTGAATCTCCACCGGGCGGCAAGGCCGCATACACCCACAGCAGGCCGGGGTTGTAGCCATTCTCGACAAATGCTCCGGCATCCACCGCAGCCTGTTCCTTTTCCACCAGTCGCTGGTGCAGGCGGGAAGACACGCCTTGCGCCAGAATGGTATTCAGCAGCGCCAGTGCCGGGGTATCCTTGCCGCCTTCGTTGCTGCCGCTATGATAGGCGAAGGCGACAATCGGGGTTTGCGCGTCGGGGCGTTCCAGCAGCAAGCGACGTTCGCCGTGTTGTTCCGGCTCAATCGTCGTGATCTCGCGCGGAGCCGGTTGGCGTGCAATCGGTGCGAGATATTTGTCTGCCATCGCAAACACCTGCGCCGGCTGCACATCACCGGCAATCACCAGCACGGCGTTGTTGGGCGCGTAATACGTCTTGAAAAACTGCTGCAAATCCGCCTTCGTCCAGCGTTCGATGTCGGACGGATAACCAATCGTCGGGAACTGGTAGGGGTGTGCGGTAAACGCGGTGGCCTGCATCTGTTCGATCAGCGAACCGAATGGCTGATTGTCAACGCTGGAACGGCGTTCGCTGTACACCACGCCGCGTTCGCTTTCGATCACCTTGTCGTCGAAAGCCAGATGCGCAATGCGGTCGGCTTCCAAATCAAAAATGGTTTCCAGCGCGCTGCTGGGGAACCAGTCGGTGTACACCGTGCGGTCATTGCTGGTACTGGCGTTGTTGCTGCCACCGGACGCTTCCATGATGCGGTCGAATTCGCCGGGTGCGCGACGGCTGGTGCCGTTGAACATCATGTGTTCGAAAAAATGCGCCAGCCCGGTGATGCCGGGGTATTCGTTGCGGCTGCCGACTTTGTAGAAGGTATAGAAATTGGCATTGGGGATGTCATGGTCAGGCCAGACGATGATTTGCAGCCCATTGGGCAGCGTCTTGCTGACGATCGCTTCGCTGCCCGGCACCTTGGCTGCGGTAGGGGGCGTGACCGCAAAACTGGCGAAACTGGAACTGCCTAGCGCGAGCGCGCAGGCAAGGGAAAGGATGCGCATGGAAATTTCCGGTGAGCGAACGTGTACAGCATGCCGGAATGTGATGGCGGTCGGCATCTGCCGGAAGTCGGGGTCTGCGGTACCCTGCACTGGTCATCCTCCAGGAGCAGTTGCATGGAAGTTCATTTTCACGGCGCGGCGGGTGATGTCACCGGCTCGATGCACCTGATCGAAGCGGCCGGCAAGCGCATCCTGCTGGACTGCGGCATGGTGCAGGGCAGCCCGGAGGCAGATGCGCGCAATTTTGCGGCATTCCCATTTGACGCTACCCAGATCGACGCGCTGATCCTCAGCCATGCCCACATCGACCATGTGGGGCGCGTGCCACGGCTGACGATGGCCGGATTTGACGGCCCCATTTTCACCCAGCGTGCAACCGCGGATTTGTTGCCGATCATGCTGCTGGATTCGGCCTCCATCCAGGAGAACGACGCCGAGCGCAGCAACCGCAAGCGCAAACCGGGGCAGCCCAAAGCGGTGCCGCTGTACACCCGTGAGGATGTGCGCGACACGTTGTCGCAGTTGCATCCATTGGATTATGCCGCGCGCACGCAGATTCTGGAGGGTGTTGAAATTGCCTTCCGCGATGCCGGCCATATTCTCGGCTCGGCCATTGTGGAGCTGTGGGCCGATGGCAGGAAACTGGTGTTCTCCGGCGACTTGGGGATGCCGAATGCGCCGATTTTGCGCGATCCCACACCGGTGGCCGATGCCGACCTGCTGCTGATGGAGTCCACCTACGGCAATCGCAATCACAAGCAGCGCAGCGAAACCGTTCTTGAGTTGAGTGAAATCCTGGAGGCCGCCTGGCACGACCACGGCAATGTGCTGATTCCGGCGTTTGCGGTGGGCCGCACGCAGGAGTTGCTGTACTGGTTTGCGCGGCACTGGAGTGATTGGGATATGTCGCGCTGGAAGATTTTTCTGGATAGCCCGATGGCTTCCAAGGTGGTCGAGGTGTACGACCATCACCATGAATTATTTGATGCCGAAGCGCGTGAAATCTGGCGCGGCACACCCAACCCATTCCGCCTGCCCAATCTGCGCGTCACCCAAACCGCCGAAGAGTCGATGTCGATCAACCGCATCCACGGCGGGGCCATCATCATTGCGGGCAACGGCATGGCCAGTGGCGGCCGCATCCTGCACCACATGCGGCAATGCCTGCCCAAGCGGCAGACGCGGATGGTGTTTGTCGGCTATCAGGCCGAAGGCACCTTGGGCCGCAGGCTGGTGGACGGTGCGCGTTGGGTGCGCATCCACGGCCACGATGTGCGGGTGAATGCGCATCGGCATACCGTGGGCGGGCTGTCTGCACACGCCGACCAGCAGGGCTTGCTGGACTGGTATGCCGGCTTCCGGCCTTCGCCACCGTTGGCACTGGTGCATGGCGAAGATCTGGCCCGCGAGGCGCTGGCCGGCGAGATTCACGAGCGCTTTGGGGTGCAGGCTACGCTGGCGCGGCCGGGGATGACGCTGGAGGTATAAGCGGTCAGCGCCGCTTCGCGCCACCGGCGGTGGACAGCAGTACCAGCCCGCCCACCAGTCCCATGTTCTTCATGAATTGCAGTAATTGCGGGCCCACTGCCGCGCCCGAAAAATGCCAAAACGGGTGCGACAGCGCGGCGTCCACCAGTAGCAAGGTCGCCGCGATCAGGGTCATCGCCCGCAACTGCCAACCGGCCGCAATCAACACCCCCAGCAGCACTTCGCCGGTACTCATCAGCAAGGTCATATTGCTCATCTGCACGCCGTGCAGCGCCTGCCACAGGCGAAAGCCGCCCAGCACGATAAACACGCTGGCCAGCAGCCATTGGGCCATTCGAACTTCAAGTTTCATGTGGGTGCCAGAGAGTCAGGGCGAAGGAAGGGGTGGGGCGGAATCGCCGCAGAGTGCCATGCTTGGCGGGACTTGAAAACCACGGCGCATGCCGCAATCGCGGCAGGGCATCGTGAACGGAAAATTCATCTGCGCCGGCAGGCGCGGCGGGTTTGGCGTAGACTCTGCCGGATTCTGCGCACGCCTGATCGTTATTCCCGGTCACGCCCGCCGCCTTTGCGGCTCGTTTTCCCCACACGCCTTTCGTCGCGCAGACACGGCCCGGAGTTCCGGCGTCGTGCCATCTGCCGGCTCGTGCGTGGTTTCTTGGGAATCGCACGGGTTCGCCCACGCCTTGCGCGTGGCTTTGACACCCCGGAGTTCCCGATGTCGTTTGAAACCCTTGGCCTTGCGCCTGGCTTGCTGCGCGCGCTTGCCGACAATCACTACACCACTCCCACCCCCATCCAGGCACAAGCGATCCCGCTGGTGCTGGCTGGCCACGACGTGCTGGGCGGGGCGCAAACCGGCACCGGCAAGACCGCCGCGTTTGGCTTGCCGTTATTGCAAAAATTGGCCGAATTGCCCAAGCCGCAAGGCGTGCATCGTCCGCGCGCGCTGATTCTGACCCCCACCCGCGAATTGGCGGTGCAGGTCAGCGACAACCTGCGCAGCTATGCCAAATATCTGCGCTTGAACGTCACCGCGCTGTTCGGTGGCGTGGGCATGCAGCCGCAGATTGATGCGTTCCGTCGTGGCGTGGACGTGCTGGTGGCCTGCCCGGGCCGCTTGATCGACCATCTGGAGCGCGGTACCTGCAAGCTGGGTGACGTGCAGATGCTGGTGCTGGATGAAGCCGACCGCATGCTGGATATGGGCTTTTTGCCGTCGATCCAGCGCGTGATGAAGCACGTGCCGCAGCAGCGCCAGACCCTGCTGTTTTCGGCCACGTTCGAGCCGCGCATCAAGGCGCTGGCACTGGACTTTCTGAAGAATCCGCAGCAGGTACAGGTGGCGGCGCAGAACACCGTGATCGAAACCATCAGTCACCGTGCGCACCCGGTGGATGGCAACAAGAAGCGTGACCTGCTGGTGCAGATTCTGGCGCAGCGCCACACCGAACAGGTGCTGGTGTTCGGCAAGACCAAGCACGGCTGCAACCGTTTGGCCGAACAACTCTGCGATGCCGGTTTGCCGGCACTGGCGATTCATGGCAACAAGAGCCAGGCCGCACGCCAGAAAGCGCTGAACGAATTCAAATCCGGCAAGACCCGCATCCTGGTGGCCACCGACGTGGCCGCACGCGGGTTGGATATTCCGCAGCTGCCGCTGGTGATCAACCACGACTTGCCGATGGTGGCGGAAGACTACGTGCACCGCATTGGCCGCACCGGCCGCAACGGTGCTACCGGCGAAGCTATTTCGCTGGTATCGCCGGACGAAGCGCATTTGCTGCGCCAGATCCAGAAGTTGCTCGGCCGCGACATCGTGATGGACACCGTGTCCGGGTTTGCGCCTTCGCGCGCAATCCGCAGCGATGCCAAGCCGTTCGACAATGCCTCGCGTGGCCCGCGCCCGGCTGCGCGCAATCGTCGTCCGCACGGCAAGCCGCGCACGGTCGAAGCGCATGCTCACGCCCACACCGGGCCAAAGCCGGCGCAGCGCGATAGCCAGCGCGGCCCGCGCCAAGGCGATCGCCGCAGCGCACGCTGACGCCGGGCACGGATGGCAGTTGGGCGGCTTTGGCATTGGTGCTACTGTCGCCCGCCATGATCGGCAACCATCGAGGGCAGGTAAGACGTGACAGCGAACCAACGTGGCGATAACCGCTGGTGGCGGCCGCAAGTCTCGGTAGAGGTGCTGATTGCATTGGTCAGCGCCTATTTTCTGTTGGTGACGAATGGCCCCTTGTGGGCGGCGGTGCGTGCCGGCACCAGTTCGACTCCCGTGATGGTGTCGCTGGGCGTGGCGGTATTCGCCCTGCATGCGTTGATCCTTGGCCTGCTGTGCTGGGGCCGCCTGGCGCGGCCACTGTTGGCGCTGTTGCTGGTCGTCACCGCGCTGGCACATTGGTACATGACCCGCTTTGCCGTGGTGTTTGATGCGGAGATGATCCGCAACGTGCTGCATACCGATGTGGCCGAAAGCCGCGAGCTGATGACGGTTGGCATGCTGTTGCATGTGGTGTTGTTGGGCATTGTGCCCGCCGTGTTGGTGCTGCTGACCCGCAGCAAGCCGCGTAGCTGGAAGCGCGGCTTGCTGGTGCGTGGCGGGTTTTTGCTGGCGATGCTGCTGCTGGCCGGTGCGGCGGTGGGGGTGTCTTCGCAGGGCGTGTTTGCGCTGATGCGGACCGACAAAGTGCTGCGCTACAAAATCACCCCGGGCAACTACATCGTGTCACTGATCAATGTGATCAAACCGTCGAAGAAAGCCAACAGCGGCCCGCGCCAAGTGGTGGGTGCCGATGCCAAGCGGCCTGCTGCGGCGGCCACGCGTAAGCCACGCTTGCTGGTGCTGGCAGTGGGTGAAACCGTGCGCGGCGATCATTGGGGGTTGAACGGTTATGCACGCCAGACGACCCCTGAGCTTGCCAAGCGCAATGTGCTGAATTTCCCCGACGTCACCGCCTGTGGCACCAGCACCGAAGTTTCGCTGCCATGCATGTTCTCGCCGCAAGGCCGTGAGCATTACGACCGCGATGCCATTCGCGGGCATGAATCGGTGCTGGACGTGGCCGCACGCGCCGGCGTGCAAGTGCTCTGGCGCGATAATCAATCCGGCTGCAAGGGTATTTGCATCGGCGTGCAATCGCACACCATGGGTCCGGACGATGCCGCCAATTTGTGCGCGGCTGGGCGCTGCTTCGATGAAATCCTGTTGTCCGGTTTGCAGGCCAAGCTGGATGCCATGCCGGGTGATGTGATCATCGTGTTGCATATGCTGGGCAACCACGGGCCGAATTATTTTGAGCGCTACCCGCCCGCATTCGAGCGCTGGACACCCGTCTGCAAAACCCCTGAGCTGAGCCGCTGCACGCAGGCTCAAATCGCGAATGCCTACGACAATGCAATCCTGTATTCCGATAGCGTGCTGGCGCATTTGATCGACCTGTTGCAAGCACAAACCCAGCGCGATGCGGCAATGCTGTATGTATCCGACCATGGCGAATCGTTGGGCGAATATGGGCTGTACCTGCATGGTGCGCCGTATGCCATCGCGCCCAGGCAACAACTGCACGTGCCACTGACGCTGTGGCTATCGCCCGGGTTTGCCACCGATACTGGCCTCGATATGGCGTGCCTGCAGAAGCTGGCCCGCCAGCCAGCCAGCCACGACAATCTGTTCTCCACCGTGCTGGGCGCGTTTGACGTGCAGACAGCGGTGTACCGCAAGGACAAGGATTTGCTGGCGGGCTGCCGGCAGCCTTGATGCCTTAGGCGTATCTGCTGTGCGACTCGCGCAGCAGATCAATGGCTGCGATGGATGACCTTGTGCGCCAGTGCTGCCAAAGCGTGCGTATCGGTATCCATGCTGTCCAGTGCGGCCTGCATGCTGGCCGCAAGTTCCTGCAGGCGCGCACGGCTGGCCGCCACCCCCAGCAGCGCCGGGAAGGTGGCTTTTTCTTGCGCCGCGTCTTTGCCTGCGGTCTTGCCCAAGGTCGCAGCATCGCCTTCGATATCCAGCAAGTCATCGCGAATCTGGAACGCCAACCCCAGTGCATCGGCATAGCGATCCAGCGCCGCACATCTCGATGCATCGGCATTGGCCGCCAACGCCCCCAGACGCACTGCACAACGCAACAGCGCTCCGGTTTTCAGTGCGTGCAGGTGTTCGAGTTCAGTGAGGAGCAAAAGGGGGTCAGAGTCATTTTTCGGACGAGAAGCATCATCGGTCGAATCATTCCGGTCGAAAATATGACTCTGACCCCCTTTTGCTCCCGTCGCGTCGATATCCAGTGCCTGCCCGCCACACATGCCGGCAACGCCACTGGCGCGGGCCAATTCGGCAAGCATCGCCACGCGCTGCGCTGCGTCCTGTGGCGCGTTGGCCAACACGGCGAAGGCCAGCGTTTGCAGTGCGTCACCGGCCAGAATCGCGGTGGCTTCATCGAACGCCACATGCACGGTGGGCTGGCCACGCCGCAGCGCATCGTCATCCATCGCCGGTAAATCGTCGTGCACCAGTGAATAGCAGTGGATCAACTCCACTGCGGCGGCGGCAGCATCCAGTGACGCCGCTGTGGCACCCAGTGCGGCGCCGGTGGCGTATACCAGTAAAGGGCGCATCCGTTTGCCGCCGTTGAGTACGGCATGGCGCATCGCTGCGTGCAGCCGTTGCGGTGCCGCGGCGGGGTCTGGTAAGGCGTTGCTCAGGGTCGCTTCAGTACGCCGGATCCACTCGGAGAATGCGGACTCAGGCATGGTCGCCGGCTTCAAAATCGGTGGCAGCTTCGGGCTTGGCGGGATCGCTGAGTTGGCGCACGCGCAACTCGGCCTGTTCCAGTGCCAGTTGGCAATGCCGATACAAGCCGACCCCGCGCTCGTAGGCGGCCAACGATTCCTCCAAGCTCATGTCGCCGGCTTCCATCGTGCCAACCAGCGACTCCAATGCGAGAAGCGACTGTTCGAAGTCGGCCACGGGGGAGGGTTCGGATGCAGATTTCTTCGCCATGGGTGAAGTTTACGCCAGCTGCGTCCATTGCAGCTGCGCGCCGTATGCCTGCAGCCAAGCGTGCAATTGTGCGGACACCACGCTGTCGCCGGCGGCCAGCAGGGTGCTGCCTGCCGATAACAGCGGCAGCCGTTGCCGCTGCCACGGCGGCATGCCGGCCGCTTGCAGCACATGCTTGAGTGCATGCGAATGGATGCGCTTTGGCAACACAATGCGCTCCCCGCCTTGGCGGGCATGAACGTGCACGGGCGCTTCAAATGCATCAACGCCGATCAGCCGGAGGCTGTCGCCATTCGGCAATTGCAGCGGCTGCCTGCCATCCCACTGTTGCGAAAAATCCAGCGCAAGCGATGGGCGAATGCGGTCGGCATGCAGCAGGTCACGCCAGCGTTGCACACAGGCATCGTTCCATTCGAAACGTGCGTTGGCATCCCTGCGTGCCGACAGTAAATCGGATTCGATCCTCGCAATCCCGTTGCCGGGCAGCGGCGGCAGCTGCAATGTGGCGATCCAGTGCCGCAACACGCGGGCGCGGCGCGATGGAGCCAGCTGCAGCAAGCCCGTCACACGCAAGGTGTGGGCATCCACCGCAACCTCGGTCAGTGCCTTGCTATCCTCGATGTGCAGCAACTGTGCGGCATCGGTACAAAGTGCGGCGCTGCGGGCGAAGGCCGCCGCCGCGTGCGGCCAGCGCTGGTGCAGCATCGGCAACACCTGATTGCGCAGGAAATTGCGATCAAACCCGGTGTCGGTGTTGCTGGGGTCGTCGATCCAGTGCAGGTCTTCGCGCTGTGCAAGTGCCTGCAACTGTTCGCGCGGGAAATTCAACAACGGCCGCCATAACCAGCCGTGCGCGAATGCGCGCCAATCGCGCATCGCCGCCAGCCCATCCACCCCGGAGCCGCGCAGGGCCCGCAGCAGGAAGGTTTCGGCTTGATCGTCCTGATGATGGGCCAACACCAGAATGTCATCGGTCGCCATGGCGTTGGCAAATGCCGCATGTCGCGCCGCCCGCGCCGCAGCTTCCAAACCCAGCCCGCTGCGGCTATCCACCTGTACTCGCGCCAGCGTCAATGGCACCGACAAGGCATCACACGCGCGTTGGCAATGTGCGGCCCACTGATCGGCCGCTGGGTGCAAGCCGTGATGCACGTGAACCGCACGCAAGCCCTGCCTTCGCACGGCGGCATCACTGGCAAGCAGATGCAGCAACACCGTCGAATCCAGACCGCCGCTGAAGCCGACAAGAAGGGGGTACGGCGCGGGCAAGATGAACTTCAACGGGGCCAAGTCTTGGATGCGGGCAGGCAACAATCGGATGGTGCGCCGAGCAATACTCAGCGCTCATTCCAGCGTATCAAATGCCTATTTGAAAACGTCAATCCGCGACGCAGGTGCCATTGGCGAGCCGGTCTTGCAGGTATAGGCCGTAGCGAATGCGGGTTGCTGCATCAGCGGCACATTGGCGCGCCATTGGCCGGGTGCGCGCACGTCCTGCTGCGCACGAATCAGCGCCTCATCACTGGCCACTTGCTGTGCCCACAGTTGCGCCCAACCGCCGAAGAACTGGCGCTCTTGTGCGGTGCCGGGTTTGGGCTCCGATGCCAGGAAGGCGGCATGTGCCAGTTCGACACCTGCAAGGTCGGCCAGATTTTCATCACTGGTCAAGCTGCTGGAGACCTTGACCCCATTGGCTCCCGGATAGGGCAGGCTGGCATACAGCGCAGCGACTTTGCTGGTGAGCGCAGTCCAGTGATTGGCGACATCATTGCTCCACCAGTCACGCACATTGCCATCGGCATCCACATGGCGGCCGCGTGCATCCATGGCATGGCTGAGTTCGTGCCCGACCAGCGCGCCGAACGCGCCATATTGCTGCGCCGGTGTTTGACTGGCATCCAGTACCGGCGCTTGCAACATCGCCGCAGTCACGATCAAACGGTTGTGTGCCAGGTCATAGGCCAGTGCCGGCTGCTGCGGCAGCACATCCCAGCGTCGGTCGGCATTGCCCTTGCCAATGCGCTTCATCTCCTGTGCATGCCGCCATGTCGATGCAATCAGCATGTTGCCGCCAAAGCTGCCGCGACCCATCGGTTGCACGGTGTAGTCCAAATCGCGGCGTGGGGTGCCAATTTCGATACCTAGATGTTTCAGTTTCTTGCGCGCTTCGGCCTTGCCTGCGGCGTCCAGTTCTGGCCCATCTTCAATCGCTTTGAGCAAGGCATCACGCACTTGATCGGCGATCAGCTCAGCCCGCTTGCGGCTGGCATCCGGCAGATAAGTTGCAGCGTATTCCTTGCCCAGCATCGGGCCTGCGGCCAGATTGATGGCATCCAATACCTGCTGCCAGCGCGGTGCTGGTTCGGTCTGACCCAGCAGCACTTTGCCACGGAAATCGAAGGCGGCATCGCGCCACGGTCTGGACAAATACGGTGCCATCGCATCACCCGCGCGCCAGCGCAAATAGGCTTGCCACTGCGCGGGCTTGAGCTTGCCAACCAGGCTGTCGAGTTGCTCGAACAGGGCCGGGTTCGCCAGTGACACGCTGTCGTCGCTGACGCCTTGCGCCTTGAGGAAAGCATCCAGTTGCAGATTCTTGTATTGCTTGCCAAGGCCGGCAGTGGCGACCGGCGCAAAATTATTGCGTGGGTCGCGTAATTCAACCAACGGTCGTGTTGCGCGCGCGATGCGGGTTTCCAAATCCAGTGCTAACGCGGTCTGGGTCTCGATGTCTTTCTTGGCCACGCCGGTCAATGCAAGAATCTTGCGCATGTAGTCGGCATAGCGCGAGACCAGTGCTTTGGTATCGGCATCGCTGCGCGTGTAGTAGGCGGGGTCGGGCAGGCCAAGGCCGCCTTGGCTGAAATAGCCAAGATGGCGATCCAGATCGCGCAAATCGATGTCGGCATTGAAGCCGAAGGCCACCGGAATGCCCACTTGATGGAGAGCGGCGAGGGCGGGAGCGATATCACCAGTCTTGCGAATGGCATCGATGCGTTGCAGCAGCGGTGCAACCGGTGCTGCACCATCTTTCTCTACGGCAGCCTCGTCCAAGCCACTGGCCCAGAAATCCCCAAGCAATTGTTGCACTTTGCCTTGCGGCGCACGCATGGCGGCATCCAGCAAATCCCGTTGCTGCTGTTGCGCGCGTGCGGTCAATTGCCCCAGCGCAGATACTGCGCCGGATTTTGGAATCGGGTTGGCGCCAAGCCAGCTCCTGTTGGCTTCGGCATAGAAATCCGTGCAGGCCAGTGACGCCGCCGGGGTCTTCGATTTGCTGGAGGCATGCTTCTTGGCGGCGATACTTTGCGGCGAAGCGACACCGACTGCTAGAGCGACGGCAAGGGCGAAGACCAACGGACGGTGCTGCAGCATGCGGTAGTACTCGTTGTGAAGACGATGCCGGAGTTTAGCAGCGCCCTGCCGCTCTGTCGGTTGGCAGGTTCAGGCTTACTTCACCCCATGCATCATCCGCCGCAACAGTGGTGCGGCGAGGAAGGCCAATGCCGCGCAGCCAAGCCCAATCCACATCATCAGCCAGAACAGGTGCTCGTATTTGGCGGCGGCGGTCACCATGTTCAGTGTTTCGCCTTCCGGCACATCAATCGCTGCCAGTTTGCCGAACAACGCCGCCAGCGTTTCCGAAAACGCCGTGGCGAGGAACCAGGTGCCCATCATCAGGCTGACCACGCGCGGCATGGCCAGCTGCGTGACGGCCGACAGGCCCACCGGCGACAGGCACATTTCGCCGATTTCAAGCACCAGATACGCCAGCACCAGCCACCACACGCTGGCCATCGCGCCGGTAGCGCCCACCTGTTGCGCGGCCAGTGCCATCGGGACAAATGACAGCCCGCCGAACAGCAACCCAAATGCGGATTTGGTGGGCTTCGATGGATCCAGCCCGCGCTTGTCCAGCCAGCCCCACAGCCCGGCAAACAAGGGGGCCAAGGCCACCAGGAAGAACGCGCCGAGATAAGTCAGCGAGCCGGCGGTTTGCGGCAGCGCCACGCAGTCGCGTACCAGCAGCACGATGATGAGTGCGCTCACGGCAAGGAACAGTGCACGCGGCGCAGTGGAGTCGGGGTTGCGGTCCGACATGCGCGCCGCCACGAAAAACGCCAGCGGTGCCAGCAGCAATGACAACGTGGACCACGGCCACGGCGTGCCATCACGCACCACCATCGCCGGCACGATGTCTTTGCTCAGCAGGCGATCAGTGAAGGTCACCCACGAGCCGTAGGTCTGCTCGTAGAGGGTGAAGAACACCAGCGCCATGAAGATCAGCACCATCATCGCGATCATTTGTTGCCGTTGCACCGGTGTGCACTGCGTGCCGGTGAACCATGCAAACCACAGCAGCACCGCACCCAGCACCACAATCATCAATAGCAGTGCCAGCGACACCTCACCGCCCAGCGCAAACGCGCCATTGGCCGCCGCCCACATCAGCCATGCCACCGGCACCACGCCCAGCACCGCCAGGGCATAGATCAACCATTCGCGCGGCAGCCCGGCCACGCGCTCGCGCAGCAAGGCCGGGTTGGCAGGCTCGGCGTGCCCGTGCAGGTAGCGCTGGCCCCACACGAACATCGCAAGCCCGGCCAACATGCCAATGCCTGCGGCGCCAAAGCCATATTTCCAGCCCCAGGTTTCGCCCACATAACCGCACACCAGCGAGGCGAACAATGCGCCCAGATTGATGCCGGCATAGAACAGCGAGAACCCGGAATCGCGGCGCGGGTCGTTGTCGGCGTAGAGCTTGCCGACGATGGTGGAAATATTCGGCTTCAAAAAGCCCACACCCATGATGATCAGTGCCAGCGAGGCATACATGATGCGCAGTGATGCTTCATCACGTACCGGCACACCCTGTTGCAAGGTGGCCGCGTGGCCCTCGAAGGCCATCCCGACATGTCCTGCCACCAGCAGGATGCCGCCAAAGATCACGGCCTTGCGCATCCCCAGCCAACGGTCGGCCAGCAAGCCGCCAAACACCGGAATGCAATACACCAGCCCGCCATACGCGCCGAGCAAATCCAACCCGGCCTTGTCACCAAACAGGTGGTACTTGGTGAGATAGAGCAGCAGCAGCGCCTTCATGCCATAGAACGAAAACCGCTCCCACATCTCGGTGAAAAAGCAGACATACACGCCCTTGGGATGGCCCAGGAAGTCGTTGTGGCTGGGCTGCACGGCAAGGCTGGCTGAGGACATGACTTGGGTTCGCATGAGGTTGGCGGAGTATAGCGATGCGGTCGGGCAGGCTTGGGGGGGCAGCCCAACACCCTTCCCACACGGCAGCGGTCTGCGATACTTGGCCGTTCCCATCGCCGGAAGACCCTGCATGTCCAAGCCCGTACCTGTGGCCAGCGCGCCACGCACCGAGTTCACCTTGCGCGGCATCGTGCTGGGGATCGTGATCACGCTGGCGTTCACCGCGGCCAATGTGTTCTTTGGCTTGAAGGCGGGGCTGACGTTTGCCACATCGATCCCGGCGGCGGTGATCTCGATGGCGTTGCTGCGGGGTTTTCGCGATTCGACCATCCAGGAAAACAACATCGTGCAGACGGTGGCGTCGGCGGCGGGCACGTTGTCATCCATCATCTTCGTGCTGCCGGGGCTGGTCATCATCGGTTGGTGGACAGGGTTCCCGTATTGGGCCTCGTTTGCGATCTGCGCACTGGGCGGCATTCTCGGCGTGATGTATTCGATCCCGCTGCGGCGCGCGCTGGTGACCAATTCCGATTTGCCGTACCCGGAAGGCGTGGCCTGTGCCGAGGTGTTGAAAGTGGGCAGCCCCGGCGAAGCCGGCACGGCACAAGGTGCCGAGGAAAGCCGCGCGGGTCTGATGGCGGTGACATGGGGCGCATTGGTGGCGTCGGCGTTTGCATTGGTGGTGGCCACCAAGACCTTTGCCAGCGATGTGAAGGGCTATTTCAAAGTGGGCGATGGCGTTAGCGGGTTTGACTTCGGTTTGTCGATGGCGCTGTTTGCGGTGGGCCATTTGGTGGGGCTGTGGGTGGGCCTTGCGATGCTGTTGGGCGCGCTGATCGGTTGGGTGTGGGGCGTGCCGCATTTCTCCGCACTGGCGCACGGCTTGACCGGCAGTTTTGAAGACATGGCCGGTGCAACGTGGAGTACCCATGTGCGCTTCATCGGTGCCGGCACGATTGGTGTGGCGGCGATCTGGACCCTGGGCAAGTTGGTCAAGCCGGTGGTGTCGGGGTTGGCGTCTGCCATGGCGGCCAACCGCGCCCGCCAAGGGGGCACTTTGCATTTGTTGCCGCGTACCGAGCACGACATCCCGATCGGGGTGGTCGGCGCGATGATGCTGGCGTGCTTCGTGCCGCTGGCGTTTTTGCTGGTGCATTTTTCCAACCAGACCGGGCTGGGCGCGCACGCGTTGCCGCTGATGATTGGCAGCCTGCTGTACATCGTGGTGATGGGGTTTTTGGTGTCCACCGTGTGCGGCTATATGGCCGGTTTGATTGGTTCGTCCAACAGCCCGCTGTCGGGGATCGGCATTTTGGTGGTGATCGGTGCGGCGCTGCTGCTGGTATTCGGGCTGAAATCGCAAATCGATGCCGGGCAAGAAAAAGGACTGGTGGCATTCGCGCTGTTGGTGACGGCGGTGGTGTTCACGGTGGCGGCGATTGCCAACAACAATCTGCAAGACCTCAAGACCGGGCAGTTGGTGGATGCCACGCCGTCCAAGCAGCAATGGGCGTTGGTGGTGGGCGTGATTGCGGGCTCGGCGATCATTCCGCCGATCCTCGATATCGTCAATCAAGCCTATGGCTTCGTGGGCGCGCCGGGTGCCGGCAAGGACGCCTTGGCTGCGCCACAAGCAGGGTTGATTTCGGCGCTGGCGCAGGGCGTGATTCAGAACAATATCGACTGGAACCTGATCCTGATCGGTGCCGGAATCGGCGTGGTGTTGATTGCCATCGACGAAGTGCTGCGCCGCTCCACCAAGGGCGCGCATCTGTCGCCGCTGGCCGTGGGATTGGGTATCTACCTGCCCACATCGTCCACCTTGATGGTGGTGGTGGGTGCCATCGTGGGTTGGTATTTCGATCAGCGCGCCGGGCGCCACAGCAAGCCGGAGGCAGTCAAGCAGCTGGGCGTATTGTTGGCCTCGGGCATGATTGTGGGCGAAGGCTTGATCGGCGTGTTGATCGCCGGCATCGTCGCGTTCAAGCTGCTGCCACTGCAAATGGTGAGCGATACCTTTGCCGAGGGGCCGGCCGCGTGGCTGGGCGGTTTTGCCTTCGTCGCGGCCATCGTTTTGCTGTATGGCTGGGTAGAGCGTCTGGGACGCAAAGCCATTGTTTGATTGTTTCAACTTCAAGATATTTTCAAGGACACTGCCATGAAACTTCGCTACGCCATTCTTCCGCTTGCGCTTGCGCTGTCATTACCGGCGATGGCCGCCAGCACGGCCAAGCCCGCCACCCGCGGCTTTGAAGTGCGCGACATGGCCTACATGGATCGCTACTCGTCGCCCACGTTGTCGCCGGATGGGCGCGTGCTGGTGTTTGCCAAGCGCGTGGTGAACAAGGACACCAACAAGTCCTCCACCAGCTTGTGGATGCGCAATCTGGCGACTCGTGACAACGCGCCGCCCAAGCAAGTCTCACCGGAGGGTTGGAATGTCAATTCGCCAGCGTTTTCGACGGATGGCCAATCGCTGTACTTCATGAGTGGCAAGTCGGGTTCGATGCAGCTGTATTCCATCGCATTGAACGGCGGTGAGGCGCGCCAGCTGACCGATTTTGCATTGGATGTGGATGCCTACAAACTTTCGCCGGATGGCAAGCAAGTGGCGCTGGCGTTTGCGGTATTCCCCGAGTGCAAGGCGGATCTAAATTGCAGCAAGAAAAAATTGGACGACGTAGCCGCCAAAAAGAATACCGGCGTGGTGTTTGACCATCTGTTCATCCGGCACTGGGACACCTGGGCCGATGGCCGCCTGAATCGGGTGTTTGCGGCCAAGTTGGGAGGCCAAACCAAGCTGACTTCGGCCACCTTGCTCAGTGGCGAGATCAATGGCGATATTCCCTCCAAGCCGTTTGGCGATTTGTCGGATTTTGCATGGTCGCCGGATGGCAAACAGGTGGCGATGAGCGTGCGTCAGTCCAATCGCGAAGAACCGTGGAGCACCAATTTCGACATCTGGCTGGTGAACGCCGATGGCAAGGGCGCGCGCAATCTCACTGCAGCCAACAAGGCGTGGGATGCCGGTCCGGTGTTCTCGGCCAATGGCAAAGCGATGTATTACCGGGCGATGAAACGCCCCGGCTTCGAAGCGGATCGTTTTGCGCTGATGGCGATGGAGTTGGCCACTGGCAAGACGCGTGAAATCGCGCCCAATTGGGACAGCAGCGCCGATGGCATCACCTTGTCGCAGGACGGCAAGCGCATCTACACCACCGCCCAGCACATGGGCGAGCACCCGCTGTTTTCGGTGGAGATTGCCACGGGCAAGGCTGCACAGGTGATTGGCGATGGCAGCATTTCCGCGTTTGATATCGCCGGCGCCACGCTGGCGTTTTCGCGCAATACGATGCAAACCGGCGATGTGCTGACGGTGGCAGGGCTGGAGGGTGATGACAGCCAGCGCATGATCACGCCCACCGCGCAGCAGATGCTGCCGGGTGTGGCGTGGGGCGAGTACGAACAGTTCGAGTTCAAGGGCTGGAACAACGACACCGTGCACGGCTATGTGGTCAAGCCGTGGAACTACAAGCCGGGCAAAAAATACCCGGTGGCATTTTTGATCCACGGCGGCCCGCAGGGCAGTTTTGGCGATGGCTGGAGCTACCGCTGGAACCCGCAAACCTATGCCGGGCAAGGCTATGCGGTGGTAATGATCGACTTCCACGGCAGCACCGGCTACGGCCAGGCCTTTACCTATGCCATCAGCCAGCATTGGGGCGACCGTCCGCTCGAAGACCTGCAAAAAGGCTGGGATGCCGCGCAGAAAAAATACGCCTTCCTCGATGGCGGCAAAGCCTGCGCGCTGGGTGCCAG
>Ga0138256_10001141_pt1 | contig 28522 bp, 21 predicted proteins | sample KNB2016incub_MG_FD_105486 | JGI IMG/M metagenome (GOLD analysis project Ga0138256, IMG submission 105486) | Active sludge microbial communities from wastewater in Klosterneuburg, Austria - KNB2014incub_MG | ecosystem: Engineered > WWTP > Activated sludge > Unclassified | place: Austria...
ACCGGGTAGACCGTCAGCTTCGTGAGGAGCGCAGTGCCCCAGATGAGGCCCGCCCACACGACATAACGGCGGCGCGTCGTCAGGCCGGCGACGCGGCGGACGGCGGCCAGGAGGGCGATGGCCATGACGAGGTTGGCGAGGGCGTCGTTGTTCACGACGGCGGACATGTAGGCGTACATCGGGAGGAAGGCGATGAAAGCGGTGGCCGCGTGGCCGACGGCGAGGTGTGTGGGCAACATCGTGCCAACTGCCCGCACGGTGAGGATCAGGGTCAGCACGAGGAGCAGGATCGACAGCCAGCGGACGCCCAGCGCGACAAGCGTGTCGCAGGAGAGCAAGTCAAGGTCGAGGCCCCAGTGGTAACGGCAGCGCAGCGCGTCGCCGTTGCGCCAACCCAGGAACGGCGGTGCCATGAGGGCATAGTAGAGCGGCGGCTGGTGGTCCTCGTATGTCAGGCCCGCCCGATCGTGGTGCTGTCCATAGCGCAAGTCCGGGAATTGCTGTAGCCGCTCCAGCTGCAGGGGGTCCCAATCCCCCGGTTCCATCACCGGCCATGCGGGTGCCCTGAGCACCACCTGGACGATGTAGTTGGCGTGCGCTGGCTCGTCGGGTGCCTGCCAAGCTGGCGTCCGCCATGCGAACAGACCGGCCAAGGCGGCGCCTACCACGATGATCGCCGCGGCAACACTCGGACCCGAGATGCGTGCAGCCGGCTCAGAAGCGGCGGACATATGTTCGCGCCCTTGCTCTGTCGTATTCGACGTGGATCAGGCGAAGCGAGCCAACACGATCCCCAGCTCATACAACAAATACATCGGCACCAACACCATCAACATCGTGAACGGATCCGGCGTCGGCGTCAGGACGGCGGCGGCGAGGGCCATCACGAGGACGGCGTGGCGGCGGTACTTGCCGAGGGTCTTCGTCGTCACGAGGCGCAACTTGGCCAGCAGGAGGACGATCAGCGGCGTCTCGAAGGTGAGGCCGATGATCATGAGCAGGTTCGTGAAGAACGCGATGTAGAGGCTGAGCTGGGGACGCGGGACGATTCGGATGTCGCCGCCGGTGATCTGGGCGGTGGCGCTGCCGTCGAGGAACTTGATCAGGAAGTTGATTGTTCGCGGGAAGACGATGTAGTAGCCGAAGAGCAGGCCGAAGACGAAGAGCACGAACGCGCCCGGCAGAAAGATGTAGAGCCACTTGCGCTCGGACGGCATGAGCGCCGGCATGACGAACGCCACGAGCTGATACACCAGCATCGGCGTCGCGATGCAGATGCCGAGCATGAGCGCCACGCGAAAGTACGTCGTGAAGCCCTCGAGCGGCTGGGAGACGACCATTTCCGGGCAGGCGGTGCACATCCCGATCAGGCCGTTGATGACCGCCTTCGAGAACCCGAGCCCGACGAGCATGCCGAGGAACACCGACCCGACGGCCCACATCAGCCGCTTGCGCAGCTCGCGCAGGTGCTCCATCAGGGGCATCGCCGGAAGTTGCGCCGTCGCGCTCATGCCTCGACCTCCTCCGCGGCTTCGTGCGCCGCCGCGTCGCGCTCGCCGTCGGCATCCGCGCCGCCGCCCCCCATCGCCTGGATCGCGTGTTCCGCCGGGTCCACGTCGTGCACGTGCAGCATCTCCGCCATGTCGGGCGGCAGGATCGAGCCGACGTCGTCCGGCATGTCGGTTCCGCTCGTCGACGTCCCAACATCGGTCGCCTTGCCCCCCACCGCCTCCCGCTGCGCCTCGTCCACGAGCGCGCGCGTCTCGGCGCCGAAGCGCTGGACTTCGTCGACCGCCGACGTCAGCTCTTTCTTGGCCGCTTCGATCTCACTGGCTGCCGCCTCGAACTCGCGGCGGATCTCGCCGGTGGCCTCCTCGGCTGCCGAGCGGAGCTGGCGGAACATCCGCATCCCTTCGACGATGACCGTCGGCAGCTTCTCGGGGCCGAAGAGCAGCAGGAAGAGAATCGCCACGAAGACGAACTCCCAGCCGTTGATGTTGAACAGGGGACGCTCCGCTTCGCTTCGCGCTCGACGATGTCCGATAGGGACGATGTCCGAAGGGGGTCGTGCGTTCCGCGCCTAGCGCGGCGCCACGGCGGTCGTCACCGCCCGCACGAGCAGCAGGAACAGAAAGAACGTCGTCGCGGTGAACATCACCGTCTCGCGCCGGCTGCCGTCGCGCGGCGCGAACGTGTAGACGAAGGGCCACATCAGCGCGGCCAGCACACCATATAGCACGTGGAGGTAGCGGACGGCGTCCCAGCCGCGTTCGAGACTGAGCACAACCCCGAGCACGATCTGGAAAACCATCAGCGTCTCGCCGATGACGAGCGCGCCCATGAAGCGTCCGTCGAGGCCGCGGTTGCGCGCGACGAGCCAGAGCGACCACACGCCGATGGCCCCTGTGAAAAACAGCGCCGTGCGGGACAGCGTGGCGTGGAGCAAGGCGACGCTCATCGCGTCGCCACCGGGTCGTCGCCCTCGCCGCTGCCCGCCGCCAGCGCCGCGTGGAATGCCACGGCGGTGTCGACGCCGCGCTCGTACTGGTCCAGCACGAAGCGTTCGTTGGGCGCATGCAGGTTGTCGTCCGGCAGGCCGAAGCCCATCAGGACGGTGTCGATGCCCAGCACGTCGGCCATGAGGGCCACGACCGGGATGGAACCGCCCTCGCGCATGTAGTACGGCGCTTTGCCGAAGCCGATCTCGTACGCCGCCGCCGCGGCCCGGATCGCCGCCGTGTTGCGATCCGCGAGCGCCGGTCGGGCGCCGTGGAGGTTGCGCACCGTCACCTTGACGTGCGGCGGGGCGATCGTCGCCACATAGTCCGTGATCAGGGCCACGATCTCGTCCGGGTCCTGGTCCGGCACGAGCCGCATGCTGACCTTGGCCAACGCCTTCGCCGGCAGCACGGTCTTGGCGCCGGCGCCCGTCCAGCCGCTGACGAGCCCGTTGACGTCCAGCGTCGGCCGGGCCCCGAGGCGCTCGACGATGCTGTAGTCCGCGTCGCCCCAGCCGCCCGCGTCGCCCGTCGCACCGCCGAATGCGCCGAGGTCGAACGGCGCGCGGGCGAGCTCGGCGCGCTCGGCGGGTTCAATCGGCCGGACGCGGTCGTAGAAGCCCGGGATGCGAATGCGTCCCGTCGCTTGATCGAGCAGCTGATCCACGATGTGGCACAGCGCGTTCGCCGGATTCGCCACGGCGCCGCCGTACTGTCCCGAGTGCAGGTCGCGCCGCGGTCCCTCGACCTCGATCTCGACGTAGCACAGCCCGCGCAGCGCGTAGACGATGCTCGGTGTCCCCGGTGCCAGGATGGCGGTGTCGCTCACGAGCGCGACGTCGGCGGCGAGCTCGTCGGCGTGCGCGCGCATCCATGTGTCCAGGTTCGGACTGCCGATCTCTTCCTCGCCCTCGATGACGAGCTTCACGTTCACGGGCAGGCCGCCGGTGGCCTCCCACGCCGCGATCGCCTCGAGGTTGGCCATCACCTGGCCCTTGTCGTCCGAGCTGCCGCGGGCGTACAGCGCGCCGTCGCGCTCGGTGGGCTCGAACGGCGGCGTCTGCCAGAGGTCGAGCGGATCGACCGGCTGGACGTCGTAGTGGCCGTAGATGAGGACCGTCGGCATGGAGACATCGACGATCCGCTCGCCGTAGACCACCGGGTGCCGCGGCGTGTCGTCGATTCGCACGCCCGTCAGCCCGGCGGCGCGCATCCGCGCGGCCACCCACTCCGCGGCGGCGCGCACATCCGGGGCGTGCTCCGGCACCGTGCTGACGCTGGGGATGCGCAGCAACTCGACGAGGCGGGCGAGCGCGCCCGCGCGGTCGGCGCGCGCCGCGGCCAGGGCGGCGAGGAGGCGCGGGTCGGCGGCAAGGGCGGTGGGCGTGGGCATCGGCAGGCGCTCCGGGGCGGTTGCGGGCGGGGAAGTAGTATACCGCGGCCCGCACCGCGGGCGGGAGCCGCCCATCCTTGCCGCCCCTACCCCCATCCATTAGCCTTGTCCCATGACGACGAACACGACCCTTTGGACCCGCCTCCGCTCCGCTCTCATCGAACCCGCCGCGCTCCCGGCGCCCGCCGCCGACCGCCGCGCCTGGCTCACGGGGCCGCGGCTGGCCGCGCTCGCGGCCGTCACCGGCGTCGCGCTCATCGCCGGCTACGCGGTCAAGGCGCTCGGCAGCCCGACGTGGCTGTGGTGGGGCGTCGTGGTCGTCGGCCTGTTGACCGGCAGCGTTTCGGGCGGCTTCAAGGCGTGGGAGTCCATTGCCGTCGGCAAGCTCAACATCGACGTGCTCATGATCCTGGCGGCATGGGGCGCTGCGGCCATCGGCGCGCCGGCCGAAGGGCTCGTGCTCCTGTTCCTCTTCACGCTCTCCGAGGCCCTGCAGCAGTTCGCGATGGGCCGAACGCAGCGCGCGATCCGCGGTCTGATGGCGCTGCGCCCGGATGTCGCCCGCCGCCGCCTGCCCAACGGCGACATGGCGTGGGTGCCGGTCGGGCAGCTGGCCATCGGCGACACGATCGTCGTCCAGCCCGGCGAGCGGATCCCGGCGGACGGAACGGTCACCGCCGGCGCCAGCGACGTCGACGCCTCGGCGCTCACCGGCGAGTCGATTCCGGTCGGCAAGGCGCCGGGCGATGCGGTGTTCGCCGCCTCGATGAACGGCGCCGGCATGCTGACGGTGGGTGTCACCGCGGCCGGCGAGGCCTCGACCGTTGCCCGGATCATCGCCCTCGTGGCCGATGCCCAGGCATCGCAGGCGCCGACGCAGCGGATGATCGACCGGTTCGGCAACGGCTATGCCTGGGCGGTCATCGGCGCGAGCGCACTCATGTTCGCGGTGCCGGCGTTCGTGCTCGGCTGGCCGACGGATGTGGCCCTCTACCGGGCGATGACGCTGCTCGTCGTCGCCAGCCCTTGCGCGCTCGTCATCAGCACGCCGGCGACGTACCTGTCGGCAATCGCGCGGGCGGCGCGCTCGGGCGTGCTGTTCAAGGGCGGCGCCCACCTCGAGGTCGCGGCCGCGGTGACGACGGTTGCCGTCGACAAGACCGGGACGCTCACCCAGGGCCGGCCGAGCGTGACCGAGATCGTGTCGCTCGGCGCGCTCGACGCCGATGGCGTCCTGCGGCTGGCCGCCGCGACGGAAGCGCACAGCGGACATCTGATCGCCCGCGCCATCCTGGCGGCCGCCACGGCCAAGGGAATCGCGCGGCCGGCGACGACGGACACGCAGGCGCTGCTGGGCCTCGGCGTCGAGGCGATGGTGGACGGCGTGCGGGTGACGGTCGGGCGGGCCAAGCTGTTCGTCGAGCGCGGCTCGATGAGCGAAGCGGCCGGTGCGGCCGTGGCGCGGCTCGAAGCGGCCGGCCAGACGGTCATGCTCGTCGCGTGCGGCGACGAGCCGCCGCTGGGCGCGATCGCCGTCGCCGACGAGGTGCGCCCCGCCGCTGCGGCCACCGTCGCCGCGCTCAGGCGATCCGGCGTACGGCGGATCGTCATGCTCACCGGCGACAACGCGGCGGTTGCGGCGGCGGTGGCCGGCCAGGTCGGCATCCGGGCCGAGGACGTCCACGCTTCGCTCATGCCCGCGCAGAAGGTCGACCGGCTGCGCGCGCTGGCCGACGACGGCCCGGTGGCCTTCGTGGGCGACGGCGTGAACGATGCGCCGGCGCTCGCTGCGGCCGCGCTCGGCGTGGCGATGGGCGGCGCCGGGACGGATGTCGCGATGGAGACGGCGGACGTCGTGCTGATGGGCGATCGGATCGAGCGACTCGTCGACGTCGTGGCGCTCGGCCGGGCGGCGCGGCGTACGGTGGCCCAGAACATCGTCTTCAGCGTCGGCGTGATCGTCATCCTCGCCGCCGCCACGATCGGCATCGGGGTGCCGCTGACGGTGGGCGTGCTGGCGCACGAAGGGAGCACGGTGCTGGTCGTGCTGAACGGGCTGCGGCTGTTGGGATGGCGGGCGTAGGGCACGGCGTTGCCGCACCCCTACCAGGGGATAGCGCTGACCTTCCGGGTCGCCGCCACCCCATACCATACCTGTGACTCCACGGCCGCCATCCGCGCCGCCGCCGCAGCCAGCACCGCCCGGCATCGATTGTCGCCGTCGTACTCGTAGCACAGCGCGTACGGCGGGACGACCTCCTTGCCGAGGCCCCAGACCGTGACCCACAGGATCCGTTCGGCGACGAGCTCGCGCGCGGGCAGGGTCACGACCTCGTCGATGCCGGGGGCCAGGTCGCTCGACCAGCCCGGGCGACTGGTGTTCACATCGGACAACGGGTAGACGTAAAGGTCGAGGTCACCGGCGGACTTCGGCGGGACACTCAGATAGACCTTCAGGCCGCTCGTGCGGCGGATCGCCAGCACGAAGTTGTCCTGAACGTCCTCGATACCGTCGGCGCGGCGCAGCCGGCCGGCGTATGCCGTGCGTGGGCACAGGACGCGGTTGTTTTGGCCGACGAGGTGCTCGGCGCCCGTGCGGCGGTCGTTCGGCTCGGTCTGGTCGTCCATGAACCACGGCTGCGTGCAGAGCTGCCAGTGCTGCTGGAGGAGGAGCGGCAGGTAGGCCGGCTGGGTGGGCGTGTTCGTGGGCGTCGGGGTGTTCGTGGGCGTCGGGGTGTTCGTGGGCGTCGGGGTATTCGTCGACGTCGGCGTGCGTGTCGGGGTGTCGGTGGGCGTCGGGGTATCGGTGGGCGTGATCGTCGCCGTTGCGGTCACGGATGACGTCGCGGTGGCCGTCGTCGTCACCTGCAGCGCCGGACGGCCGGGCGAGCGGCCGAAGCCGGTGAGCGAATGCGCCAAGCCGGCGCGGGCGACATCGGCGGCGGACGCAAGGTCGATGGCCGCGACCACCGGGCCGCGACTCGGTCCGAAGCGAATCGCGGGTCGAACGGTTGTTGGTCGATCCGGCGTCGCCGCGCCGTACGGTGCGGGCGGCGGCTTTTCGGTCGGCGGCTTCGGCTTGTCCGTCGGCTCCGGCGGGGGCGATGTCGGCGCCGGCGGCGGCGCGGGCGGATCCGTCGGCTTGGGCTTGTTTCCGCCACCGCCACCGCCGGGATCCTCACCGCCCGGCGGGCTCGTCGGCACTTCCGTCGGGGCGACGGTGGCCGCGACGGGCACGGTCGGCGGCGCGTACGTCCAGGTGGGCCAGGCGCGGAGCACGGGCTTCGTCGGCGCCGGCGCCGGGCCGAGGCTGATCGCCACCTGTACCGTGCTGCCGGGGGCGACGCTTGCGCCTGCCGCCGGCTCCTGGCTGATCACGTAGCCGGGTGCGACGGTCGACGAGTACTGCTTGATGAACTCGCCCGTCAACCCGGTCCCGTTCAATGCTTGAAGGGCGTTCGTGCCGACCTCGTTCACGAGCTCGGGGACGGTGACGACGGCGTCCGTCGGACGCGGCGTCTCGGTGGGCACGGCCGTCGGGAGCGGCGTCTCGGACGGCACCGCGGTCGGCGGCTCCGGCGTCGGCGTCGGATGGGCGAAGACGCCGGCGACGGCGTTCATGTCGAGGCGCTGCCAGGGCCGGAAGATGAGCAGTGCCGCCGCCGCCAGGATGAGCGCGCTGGTGATGCCGACCTTGCCCCACTCGATCTCCGTCGCCTCGAGCTGAGGCGCGCGCGCGGCGGACGGCGGCGGCGCCACCGGCACCGTTCGGGATGCCGTCGCGAACGGATCGACGACGAGCGCCGTGATGTTGTCCCAGCCGCCGCGGGCGTTCGCCGCGGCCACGAGCTTCTCGGCCGCCTCCTGCGGTGCGCCGCTCCCGACCAGCTCCGCGATCTGCGGTTCGGCGACGAGCTGGTGCAGGCCGTCCGAGCAGACCAGGATGCGGTCGCCCGGCCCGAGCGGGATCGCGTCGGTGATCACGGGCCGGACCTCGGCGCCGCGCCCGAGGTGGGCACCGTCGGCGATGTCGTCCGTCAGGCGGTACGGGCGACCGTCGCGAATCAGGTACGCCCGGGGATCGCCGACATGGCCCACGAGGAGCTCGTCGCCGCGCAGCACCGCCGCCGCGAGCGCGCAGCCGGCATCCGCGTCATCCGGCCGTTCGGCCAGCTCGTTGCGCAGCGCGCGGTCGGCGGCGCCGATCGCCACCGCCAATGCATCCGCCCGTCCGTGCTCGATGACGGCGGCGTAGTACGCACGGACGACGACCCGGATCGTCAGGTCGGCCAGAGCGGCGCCGCGATCGCGCGAGCCCATGCCGTCCACGACGACGTAGATCTGGCCGGCCAGATCGGCCAAGCGCGCGTCGTCCGGAAGGTAGAAGCCCAGCTTGTCCTGATTGACCTTTGACCCGCGGCCGGCGTCGGTCGCGTAGCCGAGGGTGGCATCGTGTTGCGCGGCCACGGGCGATCCTTCGGGCGCCGCCGGCGGTTCCGGCGGCCGTCGCGGCGCGGCGGACGATCCGCAGGCCGAGGCACGGTCTCAAAGTCTAGCCGACGCGCGCGCGGTGGGTCAAGGATGTCGGCCGCGCGGTTGCCGCGCTGCGCGCACGCGTCCGCCTCTGTCAGCGGCCGGTCGATCCGTGTCGGGATGTGCTATGATCGTCGCTTGCGATGCCGCTCGCGGCGTGCCGAGCATCGGCTCGGCGCGCGGGTGGTGAAATCGGAGGAAACGCATTGTCCACGGACGAAAAAATTGAAGTGGAGGGCGTCATCACGGAAGCCCTGCCCAACACGATGTTCAAGGTTGCACTCGACAACGACCATACGGTCCTGGCGTACCTGTCGGGCCGCATGAAGAAGTACTACATCAAGGTGCTGCTCGGCGACCGCGTACGGGTCGAGTTGTCGCCGTACGATGCCACGCGCGGCCGGATCACGTATCGCCACCGTGCCGGTGTCAACGGCCGCGCGAACTAGTACACCACCACTGGACACGCTCGGGATGGCTTCCGGAGTGCGGAGCACCGAGATTCTGCAGTGGTGGTCTACTGGTACACCACCACTGGTCACGCTCGGGGCGGCTACCGGAGTGCGGAGCGCCGGGATTCTGCAGGGGCGGCGTGCTCCCTTGCGCGGCCGGCGTCGCTTGGCGCGGAGCGCGATCGTGTTGGCGCTTGCGATCGCGTCCGCCGGCTGCACCCGCCCGCGCCGCGGCGGCGTCCTGCCCGGCGCGCCGAACGCTGCCCTTCCCGCTGCCGCGACCGTCGCCGACGCCCGTGCCGACGACCGTGCCGACGCCCGTGCCGACGACGCTCCGGCATCTCCGGGAGCGGTTGCCGCGCCGGCGACGGACCCGACGCCGCTCCTCCGGATCAGCGCACCTGTCGCCGGAGCCGGCCTGACATCGCCCGTGCGCGTGCGCGGTGTCGTACGGCACGAGGACGGGCTGCTCTACGTTGCGCAGATCGTCGTCGCCGGGGCCACGCCCCAGCAGCGCGGCAATGCCCGGCTCACGCTTCAACCGGACGGGGCGTTCATCGTCGACGTCCCCTACACCCTCGAGGCGCCGGCACCCGGGACCGTCGAGGTGTCGGCGGTCGATCCGGTCAGCGGCACCGTGGCCGAGACCGTGCGCGTGGCGGTGCAGCTCGCGGCGGCGCGCTAGCGCGGTGCCGATCGAACCCGCGTGCACGGCGCGCGACATCGCCCACCGTTTCGGCCGGGTCCGCGTCCTCGACGGCATCGACCTGGATCTTCTGTCCGGCGAGTGCGTCGTGCTCCACGGCGCCAACGGCTCCGGCAAGACGACGCTCCTGCGCATCCTTGCCGGGCTGCTTCACCCGCAACGGGGCACCGTCGCCCATGCGAACGGCCGGCCGATGCGCGTGGCCTTCGTCGGCCAGGCGCCGGGGCTGTACGCCGAACTGTCCACGATCGAGAATCTCGTCCTGTTCGCTCGGCTGCACCGCTTGGCCGAACCCGGTGATGCCGCAGCCGAGGCGCTCGATGCGTTCGGCCTCGCACACCGACCGGGGATGCGCACGCGCACCCTCTCGCGTGGCCAGCAGCAGCGGCTTGCCCTCGCCCGCGCGTTCATGACCGCGCCCGACATGATCCTGCTCGACGAGCCGTTCACGGCGCTCGACACGTCCGGCGGCGGGCTGCTCGATCGGGCGATCACGGCGGCCTGCGCCACCGGCGGCACGGTGCTGTTCGCGGCCCACGACGACGGGCGCGCGCGCGGACGGGCGGATCGGGTGTTGACGCTGGCGGACGGGCGGTTGCGGTCCGCGGCGGGACCGGGCCGCACGGTGCGTTCCCAGGAACCGACGGCGGAGCGGAACGACGTCGCGGCGCCGCCTCGACCGGCTGCCGGACGCGGCGGGCTCGGCGTGCCGCGGGGCGCCTGGTTGATCGCCCAGAAGGACGTGCGCACGGAGTTGCGCGGGCGCGAGCTCCTGCCTGCGCTCGGCGTGTTCGCCGCGCTGTGCGGGACAGTGCTGGCGTACGCCTTCAGCGACGTCACGCCCGACCTGCCGCGCGTCGCGCCCGGTGCCTACTGGGTGGCGCTTCTGTTCGGAGGGACGCTCGGTCTGGGGCGGATGATCGCCGCCGAGGTCGACGGCGACGCGTTGTCGGCGCTGCGGCTGACAGGCCTCGACGGGGGGGCGCTCTTTCTCGGCAAGTGGGCGGCGGCGACGGCATTCACGCTGGCCATCGCATGCGTGCTCGCGCCGCTGTGGGTCGCCTTGTTCGCGCTCCGCCCGGGCGACGTGCTCGGTCTTGCCGCGGTTGCGGCCGCCGGCGTACCGGGTTGGGCCGCCGCCGGTGTCCTCGTGGCGGGCATCAGCGCCACGGCGCGCGGCCGCGAGGTGCTGCTGCCGATTCTCCTGTTCCCGCTGCTGCTGCCCCTCGTCCTCGCCGCCGTGCGCGCCACGGGCGGGGCGCTGGCCGGCGCGCCGCTGACCGACCTTGGACCCGCCTTGGCACTGATGGCGGCGTACGACGTGATATTCTGTGTCGTGGGCTTTTGGCTGTTCCCGGTCGTCGTCGAAAGTACGTGAGCGCGGCAGTCGTTGCCCTCGTCCCCCCGCCGATCGGTGGGATGCACAGCGGGAACGAATGGGGATGGCAGGCGCGATGAGCGAACGAAACGACAGGCGGCTCGACCGCGCCGAGCGGGTGCTGGCGGGGGCGGCGTTGGCGGCGACGGCGATCGCAACGTTCTGGGTGTTCACGCGCTCACCCGACGAAGCGACGCTGCGCGAGACGATCCGCATCCTGTACGTCCACGTCGGCGCCGCGTTCATGGCGTACGTGGCGTACGGGATCACGGCGACGGCGGCGATTCTGTACCTCTGGCGTCGCAACCGCCGCTTCGACCACGTCGCCGTGGCGGCGGCCGAGTGGAGCGTCGTCCTGTCCAGCATCACGCTGATCACGGGCAGTATCTGGGCCAAGGTCGCCTCGAACTGGTGGTGGCAGTGGAGTGACCCGCGGCTCACGCTGACGCTGCTGCTGTGGTTCGTCTATGTCGGGTACCTCCTGCTCCGGCAGGTCACGGACGGGGACCGCCGCGCAACGCTGTCCGCCGTCCTGGCGGTGGCAGCGATCCCGGCCGGCATCCTGAACCACTTCGCGACGCTCCTCTTTCGCACCGAGCATCCGCCGCCCATCCTGACCCGACCCGACGGCGCCGCCGCCGATCCGGGGATCGTGCGTGCCGTCCTGCTGTCGCTCGTCGCCTACGCGCTGATCGTCGGATGGGGCATGCTGGCCCGCGTCCGGCTGGAAGCGGCGCGCGACGCGCTGGACGAGCGGTAGGGACGTCGGCGCGCCTGTCGGCGGCGTGCGGGCGGCGGCGGACGGGGGGCTGGACTTCGCTCGAGCGGGTCGATAGAATCGCGCCGCATTCCGTTCTCTGTAAGGAGGAGACGCGACATGAAGGTTCGACTCTCTGCGGCGGCGCTGTTGCTGCCGCTCTTCCTCGCTGTGGCGTGCGCGCCCGAGGAAGCCCCACCGTCCGACACGGCCGCACAGCCGACCGAAGCCGCCGCCGTCGGCGCCGAGTCCACCGCGCCCGCCGTGCCGGTGGCACCGGTGGCCGGCCCGCTCGGTGTCGTCGACATCGCCCCGGGGGATCCGATCAAGATCGCCTACATGCTCGTCGTCGCCGGCGACAACCAGACGCTCGGTCAGGATGCCAAGCGCGGCATCGAGCTCGCGATCGCCGATGCGCCGGAGCTCCTCGGCCACACCGTGGAGCTGACGGGCGAGGACTCGGGCTGCAACGCCGAGGGCGGGCAGGCCGCTGCCACCAAGCTGGCGGCGGACAAGACGATCGTCGCCGTCATCGGCTCGTCGTGCTCCTCGGAGTCCGTGCCGGGTGCGCCGATCATCTCGGACGCCGGCCTGACGATGCTCTCGCCCTCGGCCACCGCGCCGATCCTCACGAATCCGGACAGCCGCGCGGCCGGCTTCTTCCGCACCGCGCACAACGACAAGGTGCAGGGCAAGGTCGGCGCCGACTTCGTCTTCACCGGCCTCGGCCTGAAGAAGGTCGCCACGATCAACGACGGCAGCCCGTACTCGGCCGGCCTCGTCGAGGCGTTCGAGGAGTCCTACAAGGCGCTCGGCGGCGAGGTCGTCGCCCACGAAGCGGTGAGCGACAAGGACACGGACATGCGGGCCGTCCTGACGACGATCGCCCAGTCCGGTCCCGAGTTCCTGTACTACCCGGTGTTCTCGGCCGGCGGCGGTTACATCACGACGCAGAAGGGCGAGATCGCCGGCCTCGAGACCGTACCCGGCATGGGGGCCGACGGGATGTTCTCGCCGGACTTCATCGAGGCCGCCGGCGATGCCGTCGACGGGATGTACCTCTCCAGTCCCGACTTCTCGGTCTTCGGCAGCGCCTACAAGGACAAGTTCCTCCCGGCGCACATGGCGGCGTACAACGAGAGCCCGATCAGCGCCTTCCACGCGCACGCGTACGATGCGACGAACATCATCTACGCCGCGATCCAGAAGGTCGCCGTCCAGGACCCCGACGGCACGCTGCACATCGATCGCCAACTGTTCCGCGACGCGATCGCGGCGACGTCCGGCTTCCAGGGCCTGACCGGCAACCTGACGTGCGATGCGAACGGCGACTGCGCCGATCCGGTGCTCGCCGTCTACAAGATCAACCTCTCCGACGTCGAGGCAGGCAAGGGCCTGACCGAGATGGAGAAGGTCTGGCCGACCGAATAGTTCGAAACCGTCCCATGATGGAAGCGGGCGGCACGGACGCACTTCTCGGCGCGTCCGTGCCGCCCGTCTGACTTCCGTGCCTGACCTGCACGACCGACTTCCCCACGTGAGGCCGACGATGCGCCGCAGCACGACCGGCGAGCAACTCGCCACGGCGATGCGCTGGCTGACCGCAATTGCGGTCGTCGGCGTGTTGATCTACGGCCCGTTCCAGATTCTCCGCTCCGGCAAGTACGGCCCTGAGAACTGGATCGCCTTCGTGATCTTCGGCCTCTCGCAGGGCAGTCTGTACGCTCTGATCGCCCTCGGCTACACCCTCGTTTACGGCATCCTGCGGATGATCAACTTCGCCCACGGCGAGGTCTTCATGAGCGGCGCGTACATCGGCTTTTTCGCCGCCGACGCGCTGAACCGCGCCGGTCGGCTCGACTCGACGGGCGGCGCGCTCCTCGGGCTCGCGGTCATCACGCTGGTCGCCGTGGCCGGTTCGACGACGATCGCGGTGCTCCTCGAGCGGATCGCCTACCGACCGCTGCGGCGCGCGCCGCGGCTCGTGCCGCTGATCACCGCCATCGGGGCGTCGCTGTTCCTGCAGTACACGTTCAGCGGGCTCTTCGGGTCGGGGCTGCGAACGTATCCCACGATCGATCTGCTCAAGGGCAGCTTCAGGGTCGGCAGCGTGCCGATCCTGAAGGTCCACGTCCTCGTCTTCGTCGCGGCCGTCGGTCTGATGACGGCGCTCTACCTGTTCGTCCAGCGCACGCGCGCCGGACGGGCGATGCGCGCCGTCTCCGAGGACAAGGACACGGCGGCGCTGATGGGGATCAACGTCGACGGCGTCATCGTCCAGACGTTCATGCTCGGCGGGGCGCTGGCCGGCGTGGCGGGCGTGCTGCACGCGCTGATCTACGGCCAGGTCGTGTTCAACATGGGCTTCCAGCCGGGCCTGAAGGCGTTCACCGCCGCGGTGCTCGGCGGCATCGGCAACGTGCCGGGCGCGATGCTCGGCGGCCTCTTCCTCGGCGTCGTCGAGTCGCTCGGTCCGGCGCTCTTCCTCGAGGGCCTCGGCATCCCGGCGCCGCACCAGTTGAAGGACGCGATCGCGTTCTCGCTGCTCGTCCTCGTCCTCGTCTTCCGCCCGACGGGCATCCTGGGCGAGCGCGTGGCGGAGAAGCGGGCGTGAGCGCCGTAATCTCGCCGACGTCGACATCGACGTCAACGGTGACATCGCCTCCGGGCACGGATGCGCGGCCGATGGCGGTCCTGACGCCCTACGGCCGCCGCGGCCTGATCGTCGGCGGCGTGATCGTGTTCCTCGGTCTCGTCGGCCTGCTCGAGGCGTTCAGCACGCGCTCGATCATCAACGTCCTTCGCACGGCAGGCGGCAAGCCGGTCGCCGTCACGCTGCTGAGCCTGCCCGAGCTCCTCGCGCTGATCGTGGCGTTCGTCGCCGTCCGCGGCCTCTTGCCGGCCCGCCCGCGCGCGCTCGACGCGTTCGGCGCCGTCGGCTGCGGCGCGGCGGCCAGCGCCGTCACGGCGGCGTTCGTCCGGCTCGGCCCGGCGCTGGGCGCCGGCGGCGACGGCTTCCAGCTGCGGGACGTCTTCATCCATGCCACGCCCGAGCTGTTCGAGGTCCTCGGCAGCTTCGCCTGGCACCTGCCGCTTGCCGCGCTCGCCGCCGTCGCCGTCGCCTTCGTGCGCCCGGACGTCCGCCGCGCCGTCGCCGCCGGCGCCGTCGCCGTCGCGCTCGTCGGCGTGCTCAGCGACCACGTGACGATCCTGCTCGACCACAACGGCGTGCCGCGCGCCTCGACGGCGTGGTTCCTGCGCGGCAAGTCGCTGACCGTCGCCGGCGCGGCGACGCTCTTCGGAGGTGTGGCGGCGCTGCGTTGGCTGGGCGAGCGCTTCCGACCGGTCGCCGATCGGCGGCTGGCGGCCCGGCCGGCGCGCGACCGGCGCTGGCTGCGACGGGGCGGCATCGCGCTCGCCGGCGTGGCGCTCATCGCCCTGCCCCGCTTCGCCGGCTCGTACCACAGCGAGGTCCTCAACCAGGTCGGACTGTTCGTCCTGATGGGCCTCGGCCTGAACATCGTCGTCGGCTTCGCCGGCATGCTCGACCTCGGCTACGTCGCCTTCTTCGCCCTCGGGGCCTACACGATGGGCGTGCTGACGTCGCCGGAGAGCTTCCTGGCGGCCGCCACGGTACCGGGCGGACCGCCGGTCGGTCCGGTCGGTTTCTGGCTGGCGCTGCCCGTGTGCATCGTCGTCGCCGTCATCGCCGGCACCCTGCTCGGCGTGCCCGTCCTCAGCCTGCGCGGCGACTACCTGGCGATCGTCACGCTCGGCTTCGGCGAGATCATCCGGGTGCTGGCGCTCTCGGAATGGCTGAGGCCGTTCCTCGGCGGCTCGCTCGGCCTCAAGCGGATCCCGCCGATCAAGGTGCCGTGGCTGGCGATCGGCGACGGCTGCGCCGCGCGCGGGATCGACGTGCCGCTGTGCATCTACCGCGTGGCGATCGACGGCCCGGACAAGCCGCAGAAGCTGTTCTACATCCTCCTGGCCGGCTGCGTCGTCGCCGCGTTCGTCGCGCTGCGCCTGAAGGACTCCCGCCACGGCCGGGCCTGGATGGCGCTGCGCGAGGACGAGGACGTGGCGCAGGCGATGGGCATCGATCTGGTGCGCACGAAGCTCATGGCGTTCGCCATCGGCGCCGCGTTCAGCGGGCTGTCGGGCGCGATCTTCGCACCGAAGCTCGTGTCGATCTTCCCGCACAGCTTCAATCTGCTGATCAGCATCAACATCCTGGCGCTGATCATCGTCGGCGGGATGGGCTCGATTCCGGGCGTGATCGTCGGCGCGCTCGCGCTCGTCGGGCTGCCGGAGCTGCTGCGCGAGTTCGCCGAGTACCGGCTGTGGGCCTACGGCATCGTCCTGGTCGTCATGATGCTCTACCGCCCCGAGGGGATGATCCCCAGCACCGCCACGCTGCGCGAGCTCCGTCCGGACGACGACGCGCCGCCTGGCGACGTCGCGAGCCCGTCGCCCGCGGGACCGGGTACGGCCGTCGCGGCCGCCGGCGCCGAGGCCCGCGCATGAGCGCCGTCCTCGAAGCCCGGCACGTCACGAAGCGCTTCGGCGGGCTGACCGCCGTCGACGACATGTCGCTCGCCATCCCCGAGGGCGTGATCTACAGCGTCATCGGCCCGAACGGCGCCGGCAAGACGACGTTCTTCAACTGCCTGACCGGCTTCTATCTGCCCGAGGAAGGGCAGATCGAGTTCGACGGCCGGCACCGGCTGGACGGGCGGCGCACGGACCAGATCACGCGGCTCGGCATCGCCCGGACCTACCAGAACATCCGGCTCTTCCCGAACCTGACGGCCATCGAGAACATCCTCGTCGGCCAGCACAGCCACCTGCACGCATCGCTGTGGGGCGTCATCTTCCGCACGCGCGCCGCGCGGCGCGAGGAGGCGGCCGCGCTGGACGAGGCCTGCCGCCTGCTCGACTTCGTCGGCCTGTCCGGCGACGGCGACGTGCTGGCCAAGCACCTGGCCTACGGCGATCAGCGCCGGCTCGAGATCGCCCGCGCGCTGGCTACCAAGCCCAAGCTCCTGCTCCTCGACGAGCCGATGGCCGGCATGAACCCGGCCGAGAAGGACACGATGATCGCCTTCATCCGCCGCCTGCGCGATGCCCTCGGCATCACGATCCTCCTGATCGAGCACGATATGAAGGTGGTCATGACGATCTCGGACGGCATCAGCGTGATGGACTTCGGCCGCAAGATCGCCGAGGGCCGGCCGGCGGCGATCCAACGCGATCCGCTCGTCATCGAGGCCTACCTCGGGCGCGGGGCGGTCGAGGCGGTCGCAGCCGCCGACGGCGGAGCGGACGGCCAAGCGGCGTCGGGCGACCGGCCGACATCGCCCGACGAAGCGTAGGGACACGGGATGGCGCTGCTCGAGGTGCACGACGTCCACAGCCATTACGGCAACATCCACGCGCTCAAGGGCGTGTCGCTGACCGTCGACGAGGGCGAGATCGTCACGCTCATCGGCGCGAACGGCGCCGGCAAGAGCACCACGCTCCGGACGATCTCCGGCCTCATCCGGCCGAGCGCGGGCAGCGTGCGCCTCGGCGGGCGCGACATCGCCGCGCTGAAGCCGCACGCGATCGTCGCCGAGGGCGTCGTGCACGTGCCGGAGGGCCGCGGCATCTTCGCCCGGCTGACCGTCGACGAGAACCTGTCGATCGGCGCCTTCATCCGCTCGGATGCGGCGGGCATCGCCGCCGACCTCGAGCGCGTGTTCGAAAGCTTCCCGCGCCTGAAGGAGCGCCGCCGCCAGGCCGGGGGCACGCTCTCCGGCGGCGAGCAGCAGATGCTGGCGATCGGACGCGGCCTGATGGCCCGCCCGCGCGTCCTGCTCCTCGACGAGCCGTCGATGGGCCTCGCGCCGATCCTCGTCGAGGAGATCTTCACGATCATCCGCCGCCTGAACGCCGAGGAGGGCACGACGATCCTCCTCGTCGAGCAGAACGCCCTGGCCGCGCTCGACGTCGCCCATCGCGGCTACGTCCTCGAGACCGGCGTCGTCCGCCTGAGCGGCCCGGCCGGCGATCTGAAGCGCGACCCGGCGGTCATCGAGGCGTATCTGGGGGTGTGAGGCCGATCCGCCGCACGGCCGCGCCGTTCGTCGCGATGATCGAACGCCCGCGCATCGTAGGGGCACCCCTTGTGGGTGCCACCGTTGGCCGCGAATTGGACGAGGGCACCCACAAGGGGTGCCCCTACCAGCCGAATTCCAGCCGCGCTGCCAGCCGCGGCGGCAGTCCGGCCGCCAGGATCTTGGCCTGCGTCGCCTCGATGTCGTACGGTACGCGTTGCAGCGTGGCCGACCAGCCGTCGGCGTCCGTGTTCGTGAGGCGCAGGTAGCTGGCACGCGCATCGCCGTCGCGCGGCTGGCCGACGCTGCCCGGGTTGAGCAGCCAGCGGCCGCCGGCGAGGGACAGCGGCGTCTCGGCGCTCAGCGGGTGGCGCACCGCGCCGTCGATCGCCTCGTCGTAGGCGGCCGGCACGTGCGTGTGGCCGAAGAGGCAGAGCGGCCCGCTGAAGCTGTCGAACGCCGCCTCGGCCAGTGCCGCGTTCAGGATGTACTCCCGGATCGGGCTGCGGGGGCTGGCGTGGACGAACGTGATGTCGCGCGCGGCATCGTCGAGGCGGGGCAGGCACGCGTTCAGGCGCGCACGCACCGCGTCGCTCAGCTGTGCGGTCGTCCACTCGGCGGCCTCGCGCGCCTCGGGGTTGAAGTCCGAGACATCGAGCTTCCCGAGCGCGGCGTGGTCGTGGTTGCCGGCCAGCCAGACGGTGGGCGACATGTCGATGAGCCGTTGGACGCACGCCTCGGGGTCGGGCCCGTAGCCGACGGCATCGCCGAGGAACCAGACCTCGTCGAACGGCCCGGCATGCGCCATCACCGCATCGAGGGCCTCGATGTTCGCATGGATATCGGACAGCACAACGACGTCCAACGGGGGCCTCCGCACGTTTCGGCGATGGTAGCACAGGGCGTGCCCGGCTCCGGATCCGGCACGCGGCTCGCGGCGCCGCCGCCATCGCCGCCGTGACGGATCGCTGCCGCGGCGAACCGAACGGTCGCGCCCGATTCGATCGCGACCCCTATAATCCGCCGCATGCTCCCCCCGACGCCCGGCCTCCCCGCTTCGCCCGGACGGGCCGCCGCCGACCGTCTCGAGCGCACGGCCTGCGACGCCGTCGCCACCCGTGCCGTCGGCGCCGCACTCGGCCGATGCCTGCCGCGCGGCGCGCTCGTCACGCTGTCCGGCGGTCTCGGCGCCGGCAAGACGACGTTCGCACAGGGCATCGCCGGCGGCCTCGGGGTCACGGGACGCGTTGCCAGTCCAACGTACACGATCCTCCACGGCTACGCGCTGCGTGCGCCGCAGGTCGGGCGGGGTGAACCTCCGGCGGCGGGCACCGTTCGGCCCGCGGCTGCCGCTGCGCCCGACCCGGAAGCCGGGCAGTTCGTGCACGTCGACCTGTACCGCGTCCGCTCGGCCGTCGAGGCGCTCGAGCTCGGCCTCGACGAGTGCCGCGCCGACGGCGATGTCGTCGTCGTCGAGTGGCCCGAGCATGCCGACGGCGCACTGGGCGAAGCGGACGTCGCGGTGACGCTGGACGAGGTCCTGGGGCCGGACGAGCGGCCCGATGCGGACCGCGACGCGGACCGCGAATCGGATCGTGTTGCGGTCGGCGATGCGCCCGATGGCGCCGATTCCGGCCGGCTCGAAGCGCCCACCGAACGCCGCATCGTCCTCACCGCCTCGACCGACGCAGGGCGATCGATCCTTGCCTGCTTCGCCGCGGATGGGCCGCATCGTGCCCGCTCGTGAGGCGGCCCCGGTGAGCGCCGGCACGTGGCTGGCCATCGACACCGCGACGGACATGGCCGGCATCGCGGTCTGCCGTGCGGAGCGCGTCGTCAGCGAGCGCACGTGGTCGAGCCGCCGCCACCACACGCGCCAGCTGGCGCCGGCCGTCGCCGACGCGCTGGCGGAGGCCGGCATTGGCGTCGCGGACCTGGAGGGCATCGCGGTGGCGATCGGTCCGGGCTCGTACACCGGACTGCGGATCGGGCTCAGCTTGGCCAAGGGGCTTTCGCTCGGCGCCGCCCATGCCCGCCCGGGCGGGCGGCCGGTGGCCGTCATCGGCATCCCGACGCTGGACATCGTGGCCGCACCGCTCTCGCCGCCCGAGGGCGTGCGCATGGTGCCGCTCTGGGCGGTGCTGGAAGCCGGCCGCGGCCGCGTGATCGCCGCGCGCTACGGGGCGGACGGCGGCGGGAGCGACCGGCCGGACGCCCGGACGTTGGTGGTCTGGACGGTCGACGATCTCGTCCATCGCGTGGCGCCCGGCGACTGGGTGGCCGGCGAGCTGTCGGCGGAGGCGCGCGCCGCGCTCGAGGCAACGGGGGCGCGCGTGCTGCCGGCGGCGGCGGGTCTGCGGCGACCGGGCTGGCTGGCGCACCTCGGCCGGCAGCAGCTGCACCACGGCCCGCCGCCCGACATGGCGGCACTCTCACCGATCTACAGCGGCGGCCAGCCGGCCCCGCCGCCGCTGCCGTCCGCCGCCGTCGTGGTGCGCCCGATGATCGCCGACGACGTTGCGGCCGTCACGCAGCTGCACGACCGCGCGTTCATGCGCGTCCTCGACGCACAGCACTTCAGCCGCGAGCTGACGAACCCGATCGCCACGACGGTCGTGGCGGTGCTCGGCGACGGCCCGATCGTCGGATTCGCCGGGCTGTGGCGGCAGGTCGACGAAGGCCACGTGATGACGATCGGCGTCGAGCCACGGCTCCAGAGCCGCGGGATCGGCGGCCGCCTGCTGGCGCGGCTCGTCGACATCGCGGCGGCGGACGGGCTGGCCGCGCTCACGCTCGAGGTGCGCGACGGCAACGCGGCCGCGCAGGCCCTCTACCGGCGCTTCGGCTTCGAGGTCGTCGGCCGTCGCCCGCGCTACTACTCGGACACGGGCGAGGACGCGCTGATCATGACGCGGCGCATCTCGGCCTGATGCGGCCGGCGAGCGGTCGGTGGCTGCGGGCCGGACGCCGTGGCGAGACGATTAAATGCGGCGACGCCGGATGGGATCCATCCGGCGTCGCGCCGCAGAGGAGAGAGAGCTGTTGCGACCGCCTGTCGCGGTGGTAGGCTGACCTGGACCGGCGGTCGCTCGAGCGATGTCGAAGGGGTTCGGCCGGCGGGCGTCAGTTGCCCGAAAAGCCGAGCGTCTCGCACCAAGCCAGCAGCAGCATGACCGTCAGAATGATGATTCCAGTGCTCATGTCCAAACCTCCAAATGGTGTGCGGTGGTCGTTCGTTGCCCGTGAAACCGAACCAATCGACCCATCGGTCCGGGCATCGACGCCGTGTTCGTGAGCACTATGACGTCATCTAACCGCAATGGATACGCGAGCGGTTCAACGAATCGTCGGCACCCGTCCCTGCGTCGCCCGGACCACGCCGAAACGCGAATCTGCGGTCAAGCAGGGGCGCACGCTACGAGGCATCCCCGCTGCGGCCGAGCATCTCGCACCACGCCAACAACAGGACCATCGTCACGATCACGAGCATGCTTTCCATCGTTCGATCCCCTTTCCCGCGGCCATGGCGCCACGGGTTGCCCCTTCGCCCGTTAGAACGCGCCGCACCGCAGCCGGATACGGCCGGAAATGAGTGCCCGCCAAGCGTTCGCCGTGGTCGCCGTGAGGACGATGCGTCGCGGACGACGGCCGGTCCCCGAAGGCGTCGGTGCAAAGAGAGACGCCGCCGGGCAACATGCGCGGCGGCGTCCATTCTCGGGTCCGGCGTCCGACCGCAATGGGCGCGGTCGACAGCGGAAGCTCAAACTCGATCCGAATTCGATTGGAATCGCCTCACGGCGATGGGGTGGCCGCCGGTGCGGCCGACTCGGAGCGAGCGGCCTACTGCTGCGAGAGGCCGAGGCCATCACAGCACGCCAACAGCACCATCACGGTCAAGATCACGAGTCCAGTTGCCATCACGGTCCTCCAATGCGTCGGTCAGAATCAACCCAATGTGCGTGATAAGACGCGGGACGACCCATTGCGGATACGCGGTACACCTGACGCGCCGCTGACCGCCGCCTGACGCATCCCGTTCGCTTCCCGTTGACCGACGCAGACGTCAGACCACGACCCCCACGATCAGCGCCGCCGCCGCCCCGATCACCCCGCCCGCGGCGACGTCCGTCGCGAAGTGCACCCCGAGCCGCATCCGGGCGTACGCCACCGCTGCGACGACCGCCGCGAGCACCCACCACGGCGGCACGAACGGCACGCCGGCCGGCGCGGCCAGTCGGGTGAGCGCGACGGCGGTATAGACGACCTGTGCGGTATGGCTGCTCGGAAACGACGCGTCCGGCGGCCGCGCGCCCACCCTGGACACGCCGCCGACGACCTCGTACGGCCGCCGCCGCCGCGTCGCCGCCTTGAGGACGAACGCCACCGCCCGCACCGCCACCGCGCCCGCGAGCGCCCACAGGACGGGCGGCGCGAAGTCGACGGCCCACGCCGCGGCGCACCACAGCGCGACGTGCGCCGGGAACAGGCCGAGGTGGCTCAGGAGGCGGACGACGGGCTCGAGCGCCGCGGGCAGCGGGTGGTTGCGGAGCGTGTGGGCGATGCGGTGGTCGAGGGCGACGAGGGGGTTCATGGGTACCGGTGCCTTCGGGGTGGACGACCGCGACGCGTTCGCGGGGATCCGCGGCTGCAGTCGCCGCCTGGGGTGACTTGCGGGCCGCCGCGCGCCGGCAAAAGGCAGGCGCCAAGTCGTCGGCAATGGTACCCTACGCCGCATGTCCCCCCGCCTCGCCCGCCTGCGCCCGCTCGCCCCGCTCGCCGCGTGCCTCGCTCTGGCCGTCGTGCTGCTCTGGCCGGCGCTCACGCCCAAACTTGCAGATCGCCTCTACATCGGCGGCTCGGGCGAGGACTTCCTGCGGCAGGTCTTCCCGTGGCGCGCGTTCGTGGCGGGCACGTGGGCCGGCGGCAAGGTGCCGCTGTGGAACCCGCACCAGTACGCCGGCACGCCGGCGTTGGCCGATCCGCAGCTGGCCGTGCTCTATCCGTGGCGGCTGCTGCAGATCCCGTTCGCCGTCGGCGGCCGCACGCTGCCGCTGTGGACGGTCACGGTCGAGGCCGTGGCGCACCTGGCGCTCGGCGCGTTCTTCACGGGCGCCCTCGCCCGCCGCCTCGGCGCCTCGCGCCCCGCCGCCGCCCTCGGGGCCGCCACGTTCGGTGCCGGCGGCTACCTGACGGGCTACCCGATCGTCCAGCTGGCGGTGCTCGACACGGCGGTGTGGCTGCCCGCGACGCTGACGGCGCTCGTCGCGGCGACAACGGGGGCAACAACGGGGGCGACAACGGGGGCGACAACGGGGGCGACAAGGGGGGCGACGGCGACGACGTCGGGGGCAGCGCGGCGACGGTGGGCGGCGATGGCTGCGGTCGCGACGGCGTTGGCCGTGTTCGCGGGACACGCGCAGACGGCCGGGTTCGTCGTGGCGGCGGGGATGCTCTGGCTCCTCGCTGCGTTCGCGCGCCTCGTGCTCCCTGACAGACCTGCGCCGGCGGCGGCGGATGGGGCCGCAGCGTCGTCGGCTGAAATCACCGTGACTTCGGCACAGATCACAGGGAAATCGGCACCGATCACTGTGGATCGTGCGCCAATCACGGCCCAACTCGGCGCGACCGCTGCGACGGGTGCGATCTGGCTGGCGCTCGCCGCCACGCTGTCGGCCGTCCAGTGGGGTCCGACGCTCGCGTTCGCCCGCCAGGCTTCGCGCACGCTCAGCGAGGGCGAGGTGCTGGCCGGTCTGCCGGTCCGCGACATCGTCCAACTCTTCGCACCACACGTCGTCAGCCAGTGGTCGCCGCTCTATGTCGGCATCGTGCCGCTCGTGCTCGCGCTGTGGGGCGCGCTGCGCGCCCGGACCGGCCGCTTCTGGCTCGCGCTGGCCGCCGGCGCGTGGCTGTTTGCCCTCGGCGGCAACGGCCCGTTGTTCCCGGTGCTCCTGAAGGTCGTTCCGGCCTTCGCGACGTTCCGCCACCAGGAGCGTGCGGCCGTTCTCGTTGCCCTCGGACTGGCCGTCGCCGCCGCGCTGTCGCTCGACGCCGCGGTCGCGCGCCGGCGCGAAGTCGGGCGCGTGTTCGCGGGCGTGTGGGCCGTCGCGACGGCCGGCGCCCTGGTCGCCCAGCTGCGCCTCGGCCAGCTCGATTGGGCCGACGCGCTGACGTTCACCGCCCTCATCGCCGTCGCCGCTTCCATCGTCTGCCTCGCCCCGCGCCGCTTCGATGCGCGCGTCGCGACGCTCGCCCTCGTCGCGATCACCGTCTTCGACCTCGCCAGCACGAACCGCGGCCGCGCGCTCGGCCACGCCGACGCGGCGGCGCTCGACGCCGCGGCCGACCCGCGCGCGGCGGCGCTGCTGCCGCATGCGCGCGAGGGGCGCGTGAGCACGGAAGGGCGGCTGTCGGCCGGGCCGAACGCGGCCAGCGTGCTCGGGCTGTACGACGTGACGGGGGACAGCCCGCTGCACTTCAAGGCCGTCGAGGACCTCGTCACGACGGCGCCCGAGATCGTGTGGTGGAAGATATTGGGGGTGCGGTACGCGGTGACGGAAGCGCGGGAGGGCGCGGAGGGATTGTTGAAGCCGTTGGGGGCTGGCACCGATCCACCGTCGGGTGATGGTTACGACCAACCCTCGGGCGATGGCACCGATCCACCGTCGGGTGATGGTAACGATCCACCGCCGGGTGACGGTAACGATCCACCGCCGGGCGATGGTTACGACCAACCCTCGGGCGATGGTAACGATCCACCGCCGGGCGATGGTAACGATCCACCGCCGGGCGATGGTAACGATCCACCGCCGGGTGACGGTAACGGCGGCGTAGGGGCGGGTCTTAGACCCGCCCCTACACGGGCGAACTCGGGCGAAACGACGGCATCGTCCACCACCGGGCAAGCCTTCGAAGTGCAGCTGCCGGGCTTGTTGACCTGGGTGGCCCCGACAGCGGAAGTGGTGACCGGGACATGGCAGCCGTCACCGGACTTCGATCCGTTCACGGTAGCGGTGTTGGACACAAGCTCGCTCGGCGACCGGCCGCCGCAAGCCGTAGCGCAACCGCACGTGAAGGAGTACACGTACCCATCCGCGGAGTGGCTGGCGATTCCGGACCCGACATCCGGCCGTGCGCAACTTGCCGGACTCGATCCGACGCGCATCGTTGTCGATGCCCATCTCGAAGGTGATGGGACGGTCGTCGTCGCGACCGCCTTCGATGCGGACGGCGGTTGGCGAGCCCGGGCTTGGGGCTGGGATGGCGTCAACTACAGCGATGGCATCGAAGAGTACCGGGTCGCGCAGCCGCATGTGGTCCGCGTCGACCGATCCATCCTCGGCGTCCGCCTCCCCGCCGGTCGCTGGCGCATCGAATGGACCTACCGCCCCCGCTCCGTTACCCTTGGCGCCTGGCTCACGCTGCTGGGCCTCGTCGGTCTCGTCGCACTGCTGGGAGAAGAACGATGGCAGCGATGGCGGGAGCGCCCGCGGGTGCGTCGGACATCGCGGTAACGACGATGGGGGTCGGCTGGCCGGGTCCGGGGCGGCGGGCCGGTGTCTTCTACCACCCGCGCGTCGCCGAGTCGCGGGCGCTGGCCGACCGGTTGGCCGAGGCGTTGACGGCCGCGGGCGCCGAACCGCTCGTGGCGGATGCGTGGCAGGACATCGAAGCGCTCGACGGCTGCGTCGCGGCCAGCGACTGGCTGATCGTGCTCGGCGGGGACGGGACGATGCTCCGCGTGGCGCGGCTCGCGGCGGCGGCCGATGTGCCGCTGATCGGCGTGAACTACGGGCGGCTCGGGTTTCTGACCGAGATCGAGCCGGCGCATGCCATCGCCATCCTGCCGCGGCTGCTGGCGGGCGATGTCGCGATCGAGGAGCGCGTGCTCCTTCGCTGCACGGGAATGATCGGCGGCCAGCCGATCGGCCCGCTGGATGCCGTCAACGACGTCTTCGTCGGCCGCGGCCGGGTCTCGCGCCCGGTCCGGCTGGACACGGCCATCGACGGCGCGCCCTACCTGCGCTACTTCGCCGACGGCCTGATCGTGGCCACGCCCACCGGCTCGACGGCCTACAGCCTCTCGGCCGGCGGCCCGGTCGTCGACCCGACGATGGCGGCCATCGTCGTGACGCCCGTCGTGCCGCACCCGGTGCCGATCAAGACGCTCGTCCTCGCGCCCGAGCGCGTCGTGGACATCGTCGTCCGCACGGACTACGACGCGATCCTGTCCATCGACGGCGGCCCGGCCCACGACCTGGCCGACGGCGACCACGTCCGCGTCGGCCTGAGCCCGCACCGCGCGCGCTTCATGCGCCTCGGCGCAGCCGGCGACTTCTATTCCGGCCTCGTCGAACGGCTCCACCGCGGCAAGTCCATCCGGCCGCGCGAGTCCCAGTGAGGCCGGCGTGATGACCGAGCGTACGACGGATCCCGCAGACGTGTCGACATCGGCATCGGATGCCCGCGAACCGCAGCACCTCGCGGCGACGCCGGCTGCCCCGTCCGTGGGCGGCGCCGAGCCGCCCGTGCTGCACTGCACCTGGCACCCCGACCGCGAGACCGTGCTGCGCTGCGCCCGCTGCGACCGGCCGATGTGCACCGACTGCGCGCGCAGACACCCGGTGGGGCTGCGGTGCAAGGAGTGCATCAAGGAGACGCGCTCGCCGCTCTACAAGGTGGAGCCGCGCGGCTACGTGCTGAGCGCCGTCGCCGGCGCGGCGGCGGGCGTTGCGGCGGCGACGGTGGCGCAGATGGCGTTTACGCTGATCGGGGGCTTCTTCCAGTTGTTCCTGGCGTTCATCCTCGGCAGCAGCCTCGGCACCGGGATCGGCGACGTGGTGGGCCGCGCGGCGGGGCGCAAGCGCGGGCGGGGGCTGATGGTGGTGGCGGGCGGGGCGGTCATCGTCGGCACCGCGATCGTGGCCGTCGTCACGTGGCAGTTCGCCGGGCTGTCGCGCGTGCCGCTGCTCGGCCTCATCGTCTACACCGTGCTGGCGACGAGCGCGGCGGCGGCGCGGTTGCGGTGAGGGGGGCCTGCTGATGGTCCGCATCACCGACCTCCGACTCCCCCTCGCGCACCCCACGGACGCCCTCCGCGCCGCCATCGCCGCTCGTCTCGGCGTGCCGGACACGGACGTGGTGTCCGTGAAGGTCTTCAAGCGCAGCGTCGATGCGCGCAAGCCGCGCGCGCTGCTCTTCGTCTATACCGTCGACTGCGCGGTGCAGGGCGAGGCGGCGGTGCTGAAGCGGCTCGCCGCCGATCGGCGCGTCGGGCCATCGCCGGACACGCGCTACCGGTTCGTCGGTCATGCACCGGCGGACTTCTATGCGCAATCGACGTCGACGACGTCGCCCTCGTCGTCCACTCTTTCCACTTCGCTCCCTTCGCTCGACGCCCCGCTGCGCCCGGTGATCGTCGGCTTCGGCCCGTGCGGCATCTTCTGCGCGCTCGTCCTGGCGCAGATGGGGCTGCGGCCGATCGTCCTCGAGCGCGGCAAGAAGGTGCGCGAGCGGACGCAGGACACGTGGGGCCTGTGGCGGCGCGGGGTGCTGGACCCGGAGTCCAACGTGCAGTTCGGCGAGGGCGGGGCGGGAACGTTTTCCGACGGCAAGCTCTGGAGCCAGATCAGCGACCCGCGCCACCTGACGCGCAAGGTTCTCACCGAGTTCGTGAAGGCCGGCGCGCCCGAGGAGATCCTCTTCGTTCAAAAGCCGCACATCGGCACGTTCCGGCTCGTGAAGGTCGTCGAGAACATGCGCGCCGAGATCGAGCGGCTGGGCGGCGAGATCCGCTTCGAGCAGCGCGTGACGGACGTGCGGATCGAGGACGGTCGGATGCGTGGCGTCGTCGTCGCGAGCGGCGACGAGGTTCGCGCGGATCACGTCGTGCTCGCGCTCGGCCACAGCGCGCGGGACACGTTCGCCGTCCTGCACGGCCGCGGCGTCCACATGGAAGCCAAGCCGTTCGCCGTGGGCTACCGGATCGAGCACCCGCAGTCCGTCATCGACCGTGCCCGGTTCGGGCCGAACGCCGGCAACCCGCTCCTCGGACCGGCGGACTATCGACTGGTGCACCATGCCAGCAACGGCCGCGCCGTCTACAGCTTCTGCATGTGCCCCGGCGGGACCGTCGTCGCCGCCACGTCGGAGGTGAACTGCGTCGTCACGAACGGCATGAGCCAGTACTCGCGCAAGGAGCGCAACGCGAACGCCGGCATCGTCGTCGGCATCGCGCCCGCCGACTACGCCGCCGATCCGAACGCGCCCGGCCCGGTCAGCCCGCTCGACGGCATCGCCTTCCAGCGCCGCCTCGAGGTGCGCGCCTACACGCTCGGCGGCGGCGACTACCAGGCGCCCGGCCAGCGCGTCGAGGACTTCCTGGCGGAACGGCGTTCCACGGCGTTCGGCGACGTCCTGCCGTCCTACACGCCCGGCGTACGGCCGACGGACTTCGACATGCGCGACGAGCGCGGCAACGCCAGCCTGCCGGACTACGCCGTCGCCGCGATCCGCGAGGCGCTGCCGGCCTTCGACCGGCAGATCGCGGGCTTTGCGATGCCCGACGCGGTGCTCACCGGCGTCGAGACGCGCACATCGTCGCCGCTGCGGATGCCGCGCGGGTTGGACTGCCAGAGCGTGAACGTGCGGGGGCTGTATCCGGCGGGCGAAGGGGCGGGGTACGCGGGGGGGATCATGAGCGCGGGGGTG
>Ga0138256_10001142_pt1 | contig 28522 bp, 17 predicted proteins | sample KNB2016incub_MG_FD_105486 | JGI IMG/M metagenome (GOLD analysis project Ga0138256, IMG submission 105486) | Active sludge microbial communities from wastewater in Klosterneuburg, Austria - KNB2014incub_MG | ecosystem: Engineered > WWTP > Activated sludge > Unclassified | place: Austria...
CCATAGCGTTTTCCAGAATGGTGTAGTCTTTCAACAACGAAGGAGCACGCACCAGTTGCAGCGTGCGGACACACGCATGGCCAATAATGTGAATCAAAGGTATGTAGAAAGAGATGAAGCCGAGGCCACCCAATCCAATTTCCATCACAATAATGCTGACCTGCACCAGCGATGCATAAGAGAGTGCGCTCTTGACGTCCGCCTGAACGCGAACGGCCATCGCGGCAAAGACCATCGTGATGAATCCCAAAGCAACCACCATGCCGCACAGAATCGGCGACAGTTCCAGGACCGGACTGACGCGCAACAACAGGAATGCGCCGAGATGCACCGATAACGCTCCGTAAAACACGGCACTCGACGGCGTCGGTCCTTCCATGGCTCGCGGCAGCCAGCCTGAAAATGGAACCAACGCGGATTTTCCCGCAGCGGCGATCAGTAATAGGGAACCCACGAGGAGCGCCTGGTTTTCGGTAATCGTCGCATGTCCGCCTGGCCAGTCGCCTTTTCCCATGAGTCCATCGAAATCTCCGGAACCCGACATATGATGCAGCGTTAGCGCGGCAATTAGAAATGCGGCATCCGCAATACGATACACAGACCAGACACGCAGTCCGTTCTGAACAGGAGCTGGTCGATCATGGAAGAAGGCCACGAGCAGAGCCGACGACAGCCCGACGAGTTCCCAACCAAAAAACAGCGTTTCAATCGTTCCGGCCAGCGAGGAGACAATCATTCCAAGCTGGAAGATGGAGTAGAACAGAAAGAAACGAAAGTACCCTTCCTCCAGATGCAGGTATCGAAACGCGAATGCGCCAATGACTCCGCACAAAACAAACGACATGATCGCAAACGGAATACTCAGACGGTCGAACACAAACTTCAGCAGAAAGTGGAAGTGTCCTTCAAGAACAGGTTCTACTTGTTCTGACGCGGCACCTGTTTCAGACACGTTCTCTGTTCGAGATGATGAAGTCTGGCTGTGGCTGGGATGGGGAACTGTCTCGCTCTGATCAGTCGCGTCCTCCAACGACACCCAGTCACCTAATTCCAGTGACACATGACGAATATTTGTTGCGAGCATATACGACAGAATGGCCAGCGCCGCAATTAAGCCGATTGCGCTCGACGCCTGCGCAAATTTCGCGACGCTGCGTTCGCTGAGCGTAACACGAAACAATGTCGCCAGCCCCAGCACAGCAAGAAGCGCTGCCGGAGCGACGACAACCATGATTCCGGCAAAATGAACCAGCATAACACTACTCTCCATTCTTTCTCTGGATGACTGCAAATGGCAGGTTGTCTCGCCAGCCGCGGTACCAATCGAGTGAACTTTCGGCCGTTGCTATTTCCGTTGTTGACGGCTGGTAATCCACAAACTTTCCGCCAACGAATCGCTGAATACGGTTGGAGTTCGGATCCAGCACGGCAAGCTGCGCCCACTCATTGCGACAGATTCGGCCAACAGTGGGATTGTCATTCATGATCCGTAACATTGCCTCGGGCGTCGATTCGATGATAAACAGAAGTCGCACGGGTTCATGAATATCAACGCTTTGCCACGGCAGGCCCGTTCTCAGATCGCTCGCAGCGCCGTCCATCACGCCCAGAAGGGAAGTGATATTGTGAGGAAGTTTTGTACCGCTGCCCCAACCCATCGTATCGGTTGCTGACAGTGTGTAGAGCATATTGATTCCCTCACACACAGGAATCACGGCACCCAGAATCCTGGCAAGGATCATCGATGTTTCTGTATCCTGACTGGCGTCGTAAGACATTAGAAACGCACGACGGTCCAGATAGAGGCCACGAATCCGACTCCGGCGTCCCACAAAGCAGAGTGCATTGGTCGAGTTTCCGTATTCTGGTCTTGTCTGTGACAGATCTTCACTGCGGTCATCAACGTGCTGCAGAGCTTCTGCCGGAGAAAAATCCAGAGGAGCTGTTTCAAAACGTCGGCAGCGTTCGTGGGCATTGCGTTCGGCGACTCGTCCGAACACGTCCACCGCATAATGGAGATGCCTCATGTGCGAAGATGGCAGGAGTTCCAGATCATAGAACTTGACAGCATCCGTTGCGGTATTGTGCATTGCCCCTACGAAACGAGTCCCTTCCGGAACGTCGAGTCCTCGCGCCAGCAATTCTCGTCGCACGCGAGGATCATTCAGCATGGCCGCCATGGCCCGCGCATTGGGACCGCCGCGACCCCCGGAACATGCTCCACAGTGGTACGCCGATTCATGGGGATTGTTCAGACAGTCCGAGCCATGTCCCTGAATCACAACCAGTGGCGCGAAATTCTTTGTCAGACCGATATCGCGCAGAGCGCGTTCGGCCATGTTGATCATTTCGGAAAGAGTGAAACCTATTCCCTCTCCATGTGGACCGGGCGTTGTTCCTTCCTCACGCTCAAGACGCAGTCGGGTCACTGGCGGCGGTGCAACAAAGCCACGAGCTGTTCGATGCATCCGAGAAGTTAGCCGTGGAAAGATGAGACGACCGACCAGTGGTACTGTAAACAGTGGCCCAAGTAACGCGGTCAGTACGGCACCTGTCAGCGAACCGCGTGTACCAGTGTTGAAGCTGTGAGTCGCTGTGCCAAGAAATTTTCGGGCGCGCGCTCGTTGCCGACCGGAATCTGCCAGCGAGTAGACAACGTCCTCCACCAGCCAATAGAGCGGTTTCACAACAATTGGGCACAACGTCGTATAGGTCGCGTCACCGGCACCACGGTAGTACATTGCCACACCGTAAAATCCGGCGTTAGCAAACGTTTCAACCTCGGGATCAACTTCTTCAAGATGCCTGCGATAAGACTCTTCGCGAGCATCGAGACAACTAAAGACCTGAAGCTTGGGCGTTTTCGGGCCGATGTGATCCTGGCTGGCACGTATCGAAAATGCATCCAGGGTCTGACGCATCAATTTGCGTTCAAAAGCAAGATGAAAGACTCGTCGCCGCTCAAACAAGGAGAACCTTTCCACCGCATGAACAAGTTCCTGCCACTGCGAGTTTGAAAGCTCCGCAATCGTCTGTGGCGTCCAGCCGTGCAACTGAGCGAGTTGGAAGACGGGGAACGCTCGTTGTTCCGTTGTCACGGTCGTTTGATGTGGCGGATATCGTGTTCTGACGAAATCACGAAACTGATCCAGTGGCCCGGTGTAGTTCAGTGTTTCTCGAGCCAGCCATTGCAATGCGTGCCGTTCAAGCAGCAATCGAATCGCAAGATACTCGATCAGCGTTCCGTGCTTCGAAGGGATATAAACTCGATCTGGACGCTCTTCCGTTTGCCAGATCATGCCCGCGAAGCCACGCAGGGCAAGGAGTGAACTGCGAATAAATCGTTCTTTTTCGTCGGGTCTGATGCTGAGCAGAGTCAAAGATTCTTCCAGAGACTCCAGTGCCGACTGACCAGACTTCTGAATTCGTTCTGTTTCTTTGCCCAAAGACCGCAGCCAGCGTTTCGTGAAAATGCCGCCTGTACTGAAGAGCGAAAGAAATGCGTGGAATATTCCGGCATTTCGATTCGGGAGTTTCCATTGAGCATATCCCTGATCAAGGAACGCCGCGCAAAACTGAATCAGCACCTCATGCACCAGTTCGTCGCTGTCTTCGCTGGAAGCGGCCAGGAGGAAATCCCGGTGGCGGATTGGCGGTTCCGGGCTGTGGCACCCGTTTTTCGTGAGTTGAATGCGAGTTCGTAAAATCCTCCACAACAGCGGCAAACTCACTGTCTCCCAGGTATTTTCATCAAGAGTCCCGCTACCTCCCAGTAGTGTTCGGGGAATTGTGTCCCGCACAATCTCCATCAAAGTGTCGGGGGAATCGGTTCTACATTCGGTAGAAGTAACAGGAAACCCGTCTGAAACCCATCGGCGGGTGGAATCGATCATTCTTTCCCGCACGTCATGGGATATCTCCGAGCGAAATCGCTTCAACGCATCCGTTTCGGCAATAATCCAATGCAGTTCGTGTTCGGTTCCTGGATTAATTGAATGCTGCAGCATACTCAAGCGAAGACTGGCATGACGAATCAGCCCGGCAATCTTTTGCTCGCCGTCAAATCCTTGTTCTTCTGCAAGGATTTCTGTCAGATCGTCCACCGTGATGCGCCCTTCGGCCATCTTTTCGCGATACGAACCTTCAGGAAGAAACGGCTCACAGCCAAAAATATCGCCGACTTGCCGCAACGCTTCAATGCACGGCTGATCTTCCATACCTTGCAGAGGATTCAGAAAAGCAAAGGCTGTGATCGGCCCCTGCAGAGGCAGCAGCTCTGCCAGTCGGCGGATGAGTTCTTCGGTCGCTTCTGTCGTTGCGTCGGTTGTTGGCGCTTCGCTCGTTGGTTGTATTGTCGTTGTCATGTGTTTTGACTTTGATGCCCTGAGCTTGTTTAATGGGAGCCAGCGGAGAGGCTCTCAGATTAGTCACAAGCTGATGCGCAGCCGATTAGAATGATCGAGAAATAAGTAGGACAGGCTTCCAGCCTGTCTTCTGCAAACAGACAGGCTGGAAGCCTGTCCTACGGCCCCAAAATCGCCAGCTATTTCTTGAGCGATCCTTAGGCTGACTTTGCTGAACGTTGAGGAGTGAGACACCGTCCACGGCATGCCATGACCTAGCGTGGCGGCGCGATTCAGCAGGGCCGTTGTTGGATTGGGGGCGGGCGGCAGCCCTCTACTTGAATGCAGCCGATGTCAACTGCTTTCAAGTCGGTCTCAGGCGCACACGTTGTCACAGAACAGGCAAGTCCTGGCAGACACATAGAGTCAAGAAAGACATTCTGGGGATCGGAATGGGCAGCAGCGGCTAACTCCAGAAGTTCAGAATCAGCTTCTTCAAGCACGCAGGTGGAGTTCGAGCACTCCAGCCCATATCCCGGATGCTCAAACAGTCCCAGAGGGAAAGCAAGCATGACTGCGAGATGAATTTGCAACAGATGCGTCATAACGGAGGCTTGTTGAAATGTTTTCAACGTGTCAAGTTACCGCTTTGCAACGAGAATTGAACTTACCGGCGTGCGGAACACAGTTCACTCTTGACTGCCAGTCCCGTAGCACCAAGCGTGCCAAAATCCCGCGAAACTGGATTCTGTCCCGAATTATTGTTAACACTGGGGCCATTGTAAACGGGTTGACACTGCATTTATGAGGAATCTTCATGGACCGTTTCCGTAATCACAGACTGGTGGCGGTCGCGGCAATTTTGCTGCTCAATTCCATAGCTGATCACCTGAAAGCACAGGAGACTACGCTCAAAGGACATGCCGGACCCGTGATGATGGCGGCATTCGCTTCGGACAACGGTCGCGTCGTCACCGCCAGCAGCGACCAGACCGCCAAACTCTGGGACGTCGAGACCGCTGCCGAACTGCAATCCTTCACTCAGCATACCGGACCACTATATTGCCTGGCCGTAAGTTCTGACGGACGAACGCTGGTCACCGGGGCGCAGGACAATACGCTGCGAGTCTGGGATTTGCCGCTCAGTCATCCTATTCGAAAAATCACGGAACCGGGCTCCGCAGTGACAGATATCACCTTCGGTCCCGACGGAAAATCTTTGCTCGCTGGTGCGATTGATCACAGTGTGCGACTGTTTGGCCTTGCGACGACGACCCCAACTGGGGCTATACCTGTGCCTGCCCAGAGGCCCGGCCATGCAGTCGAAGTTCTGGCAACAGCGTATCGAAATGACGGGACAATGTTCGCAACCTCCGATGCAAATGGCCACGTTTTCGTCTGGAGTCCGGATCTTGATCGACCACTGGCTCGTTTGCAGGGACATGCTGGTAAAGTAAGGTCGATTGTCATGCCAAATTCTGACCAGCGTTTGGCGACAGCCGGAGATGACGGCCTCATTCGCGTGTGGTCGCTGCCTCAAACTGCGCCGAAGCGATTGCTGGCCTCCGATGCCGCAGGGCGCAGAATCGCATTGATTCCCGGACAACAAATTGCATTGTATTTGCTGGCAAATGGCGGATGCCAGCTGATCAATTTGCTGACTGGCGAAGTGCAGCGTGAATTCCTCCAGACCGAGGGTGAAACGACTCAAATCGCCGTGGCACCGAACCAGACATGGTTTGCACGGGCTCGTTCCGACGGACAGGCCCAAGTGCTCAATCCTGGCGATGGAAATATCATTGGTCTCGTCGGTGGCCACGACGGTGCCATTAGCGATGTCGCTGCATGCCAAGATGATCAACGATTTGTCACCGTGGGCAGAGATGGGACAGCGCGGCTCTGGAAACAACCAGTCAGTGCCGTTTCGATGGCTGGACATACGGGGATTGTGCATAGTTTGGCCAGCGCCGGAAGCGGAACGTGGTCACTGACGATTTCCGATGATATGACGACGCGACGCTGGGATTCTGCGGGTGGCTTGGTCGCGCAATTTGCCAACCACACGCAGCCGCTGCGCGCCGTTGCGATTCGAGACGACGACGCTTCCTTTGCGACCGGCGACGCGGAAGGCACCGTCTGGGTTTGGGACGCTGCCAGCGGTGCGGCTCAGGGTGTTGTCAGAGCCCACGCCGGAGCGATCACCTCGCTGGAATTTTCCGCCGACCGATCCAGCCTGATCACTGCAGGGATCGACGGCACGATTCGCAGTTGGACATTGCCGCTTCCGGCCCAAAAACCCGCCGATGGGGAAGAGCCGCCGAAGCCCGCATGGGAATTCAAAAGTCCTGACAGCACCGCAGTAACACAGCTGGCTCGACTGTCTCAGGAGGAAGGACTGCTGGCAATCACGACTGAAGGCACTTCAATTCTCCGAGTGGGATGGGACGGAACGGCAGGGAATGCTATCCCCTCGCCGGGCGGAGTGTTGAAGGGTCTCAATGTTGCCGCCAGCCAGGCCGCGTTCCTGACGACAGGCGACGCAGGACAAATTCACGTCTTCCAACCAAACGGCACGCTGCGAAAATCGCTGCCACCGATCACTGGCCTGACGTCAGCGCGACTGAATCGCGATGGCACGATGGCCGTTGTCTGCACGGCGCAGCCATTTGTGCAGATTGTGAACATTGCCAGCGGGCGAGTTCAGGAGCAGCTTGCAATCTCATTCACCGTCACCGATGCCGAATGGGCTGGAGAAGATCAACGCTCAATCGTCTGCATCGGCGCAGCCAACGACGCGGTCCTTGTGCAGAGTTCGCTGCTGAAGCTCTGGGACGGAATTCCGGGTGGCGCGACGTCTGTGACAGTGTCTCCTGATCAGCAATCTGTTTTCTGCGGGAGTGCCGATGGTTCCATTCGCCAGTGGAATCTGGCCAACAAGAATCCGGCGAGCGTCGATCCAGTCAGAATTTTCGAAGGACATACCGGCACCGTGACGGAGCTGGCAGTCTCGCCCAACGGACAGGTTTTATGCTCGGCTAACGCCGACAAAACGCTCCGCATCTGGAATATCGCAGACGGGGCCATCGTACATACCCTGACGCATCCACAGTCTGTGCTGTCTGCTTCAGTTTCTCCCGATTCCACCCGCGCGGTCACCGGTTCGACCGATGGAATCGAACGTTTATGGGATCTGAAAACCGGCAACCTGCTGGAATCGCTTGCGAACCATGCTCCCGATTCTCCGGTCTCCTGTGTGCGTTATCTAAGTGATGGCCAAACCATCGTTTCCACGGGTGACGACAAATTGCTCATTTCAGCGCGGCCAGCGATCACGCTCGCGGTGGCCGTTCACGCCGGACCAATTCGCTGCATGGTGCCTTACACAACCGGTGCCCAAGTCATTTCCGTCGGCGAAGATGCTAAGGTCTTGCTCACGAACCTGACGAACGGCAACATGGATCGCGAGTTCACCGTCGGTAATGAAAAACCAACCGCCGTCTCCGCGCGAGTTGACGGGCAGCGGGTTGCGGCAGGTTGTGAATCAGGTGAAGTCCTCGTCTGGAACGCAAACGACGGGACCAAAACTCTGCTGAGTCTCAACGTAAAATCTGCCGTGAGATCTCTGGCGTGGAGCCCGGACAATCGCAAGCTCGCAGTCGCGACCACAGACAATATGGTGCATGTGTTCGCTCCATCAGTGCAGGGTGTTCAGCCTGCTGTGGAATTGACGCTCCACCAGCAGTTTCCTGTTTCCAGTCCAGTGAATCGCCTGCTGTTCTCTATTGATAGTCGCTCTGTCTGGACGGCCCTGGCTGATGGCCAGATTGAGGAATGGGCGTATGCTGGCTCCGAGCAACGGCGGCAGTTCAGTCACGGCGGACCGGTGTACGGAGTGGCCGTCACGCATGATGGTTCCACCGTTGTCTCCTGCAGCGCAGATCAAACAGTTCGCGTCTGGGATACGACAACAGGCCAGCAGAAATTTCAACTCAGCGGCCATGTTGGACCCGTCCACGCGGTGGCGATGAGTCCCGATGAAACGTTCGCGGTTTCTTCCGGAGCGGACGGGACTCTGCGATTGTGGGATATCGTTGGCGGTCGACAACTCAAACAACTGATCACGTACGATGCAACCATGTATTCCCTCGCCGTCCATCCGCAGGGCGCTCTGATTGCGGCTGCCGGTGCCGACCGAAAAGTGCATCTGCTCGACATGATTACCGGCACCGAACAAGCAACAATGACTGGCCATACGGATTACCTGCACTGCGTCACTTTCAGTCCCGACGGTTCGACGTTGATGTCCTACGGATACGCCGGACAACTTCGGCTCTGGAATACCATTGAAGGGACATTAGCGTCCGAAACTCGCATTGGCCGTGTCGGAAATACCGCCCAGTTTTCCCCCGACGGAAAACGCATCGTTATCGCCAACGGCGACGCGACTGCCACTGTGTTTCCCACCAACCCTGCCGCGCCGTGAATTTTCCAGCATAATTCGGTGCCTCCAGCGACTGTCGCAGAAATCCTGTGGCGAAAGCCCCGAATTGACTGGCCACGGCAAGTCCAGATGCTAGACTTCCGTACGATATTTTGGGATGAATGGGGATTGCGAGCAAAACACATCGTCTTGCGACGCATTTATCCAAAGTGCATTCATTCACCCCAAATTGCGTCACAAGTAGGACCTGTTTCTGGTATCAGGATCGCTCAGTCGCACGGGCTTAATAGGCTTCTGCAACTTGGCTCACTGAATTTGAACCGGAAATATCAACCTTTATTCGGATAGGGCCAAATAATGAAGTCTATGAAATTCCTCATTCTGTTTGTGGCATTTGCTGGACTTGCTTCAGCCAATTCAGCGCAGGCGGGAGGACCTAACGGTTGTCCACCATGGAGACCATGCGGTCCGGGCAACTCGTTTGGCGGAAACGGCCTTATCCATCAACAGTTTTACGGTGTCGATATGCGGCCATCCTGCGCGACTCATGACGCATGCCTTGCCTCTGGGGCATCGCGGGGACAATGTGATCGACAGTTCTATAACAGCATGAACTGCGCCTGCCAGAATTCCCGGCACCCATTCCTGTGCCGCATGAAAGCGTTCGAGTATTATGCTGCAGCAAGGCTGTTCGGCGGCTTCTACCATTAAGGCGAGCGGCAGAAAACGTTTATCATCAGAAGCCCGGCTTCTCCAGGAAGCCGGGCTTCTTTCCGGGTATGACGCCATCTGCCGCTGGCCTAAACGACGCAGTCGCTGAACTGCCGACGTCTGGGTTGGCGGCGACAGCTTGTTTTCGCTAGATTTCGTCAATGTGGGCGGACTGTCGATTTTGGCAAGGCACCGCAGCGAAAATAATTCACAGAGGGCAGGAGGCCGTTCACAGATGACAACATCACACGGTCGAAGAATTCAAAGCCGTCGCGCGCTGGCGATCATGGCGTGGGTATCCCTTGTGATTATCGCCGCACTGCTGTGGTACGGTCAGGAAAAGAACATCATCCGAATTCAGGCATGGGAACCGGCCGCATTATTGTTGTCAGCGTACTCGGCCTTCCTGGCGATCTTCGGCTGGCTCTTGTTCGCGCCGGAAAGGAAATCGGCGGAAGAATCACCGGCGCTGTTCTTCTCCGGCATGTTGACGCTCATTCCGCCATGCTTCATCGCCTATCACCTGATGCCTCCGTCTTCTCCCATTCGAGGCTGGTTGACGCTGGGTATTTTTGTGTTTGGATTGATCGCAATCCTCAGCCCACTGCCGGACGAAGTTTTTGCAGTCCCTCGAAATCGTAAATCCTACCTGCAGCCACTCACGGATTGTTACCTTTCAATCCTGGATGTCGAAGAGCCGCAACTTGAATTCGAGGGCTTGGTTCCTCGGAGCTATCGCATACTGACAGAGAATATAACGCCGGAACTGCCACCGCTCTCTGACAGCAGTGGTGGCGTTCGCGATCCATGGACTGACCCGTTTTATGGCACCGGCCGGCAGTTGAGCGAGGTGGGCGGGGCACGCCGGGCGAAATCCTCGACAAGTCGAACGCAGATCTCCGATGTAAGATCCGATCATGCTTCGCCGCAGAGTGTAGCTCTTCACCGGGCAGGGGAAGAATCTCTCGACGCAGGGAACCGCGAATATCGAGACTTATCTCGGAATCCATCACCGAATTCCGATCCTTCGTTTGTCCCGAGAACAGCGAGTCTTCCGCCTCAAGTGCTATCCCGTCCAATGACCGAGGTTCAGGATGACCTGAGATCGCGGGCTGCTCGGAATCCGCAGGAGCAACGGCCGGACGCATTCCCTGCCCCTCCATTGCCGCAGACGACGTTGCCATCATCGACCGCGAGAAGATCTGACACGACACGACCTCCAATGGCAGCGCGTTCCGCCTTCGCCCCCCGTGAATCGCGAACACCAAATTATCAGCCACCAGTTCCGGCCGCAGACCATGATTCAACGAGAGTTGACCGCTCAGTGTCGAGCGCCGCGCCGACCACCCGCCGACCGCTGACTGATCCCTACGAAAAAACAAACTCTGCTGTCGGCTTCCAGTCGCCACCAGCCTCGCGCACGCTGCCGTCGCGACCCGCATCAACAGTGCCCGATCCTTCATCGGGGCTTGCCCCACTGGGCTCCGTTCCCTCCCTCGCATCGGCGGCAACCTACGACGATGTCCTCAAGTCAGCGGTCTCAGAATTTCGCACGCTAACCGGTGCGCCGTCTTCAAATCCGGCTCCTCAGCTGGATACATCTGCTGGACTCGGCTCAGCATCACCAGCGCGGCGTGTCGCGAGACCGTCGGAATCGCCTTTGCGTGAACTTGACCGCCGAATGAAACAACAGGAAGCTGACGACGGACGGGACGACGAAGCTCGGTCGCTCACCGATGTCCGCTACGATTCAGCACACTCGTCGCAGGTTCAATCCGCAACGTCGTCGCGGCTGAACGATATCCGAATGGAACGAATCAAAGATGAGTTCGGTGGCGAAATGATTGACGGCACAATCCAGGTCTTCTTTGAAGTTGGCCAGAAGCGAGCTCATCTGCACGTCCCATTTTCTCCTCCACTTCCCGGCGTGCCGGAAGTCGAATGCGAACCCATCAGTGACGATGCGGTGCGACTCAAGGTCGGCGTCCGACAGCCATACGGTATCCGTATCGAAGCCAGACGATCCGACGCGGCCCAGGCCCTGAACACCGAGATTGGGTTTGGGGTCGTTTACACTCCCACCGCCCGCAAAACCTGAGCCGGGGACAAGCCCGACGGAAAATTCAAATCGTTGGTAACGATTGTTGGCCCGCGCCCGAGTTAATCCAGCGTCGCCTGTTCGCCGGTGCGGAGAATGTCGAGAACTTCGGTGGGCGATTCAGCGGTGCGGAGGCGTTCAGGGATAAATTCACTTTCGTCCAGCAGAGTCGCAATAATGGCCTGAAGTCGCTGATGGACGCGAGGCTGGCCTGTCGGTGTCAACAACACAAACAACAGATGAGCCCTCTCCGTGGTTCCACGATACGGAATCCCCAGCTCAGAACGAATCACCAGCACGATTGCCTTCTGGAGACCTTGCAGTCGAGCGTGCGGCATGCCCAGATGCCGACCAAGATACGTTTCGATCAGTCGCTCACGTTCCTCGATACCGCGAATAATCTGATCGGCTGGGATCGGCAGAGATTCGCGTTTCATTCGGGACAGCGCGATACGCACGGCTTCGATCGTGCTGCCCGCTTCGATGTGCAGATGCACGCGGTCTTCCAGCAGAGCTTCAGACAGATGGATCGGTTCTTCGTCCTCGAATTCGTCGCGAATCGTACCGACAATTTCTTCGATCACGTCCTCCAGCGTCAGATAACCGGTCCAGACGCCTTTCGCATCTTTGACGATAGCGGCGTGAATGCGTTTCTTCTGCATCTCGGCGAGAACTGACTCCAGCAAAGCCGTTTCGTTCACCGTGCGCAATGGTCGCAGGAGTGGCTTCAGGTTTCCGCTTTGTTCGCCCGCAAACAATACGTCTTTGATATGCACGCTGCCAATCGGAATGGCACCGTCGTTATCCAGGAGCGGGTAGCGGCTGAACCGATAACGCCGTGCGATCTGCAGATTGTCCTCCCAGGAATTCTGAAGACTCATGCAGCGAACCTGCGAACGTGGACGCATCGCGTCCCGCACCACGAGGTCGCCCAAATCAAAGACGTTTTCCAGAAACAGCAGGCGGCGAAAGGTCATCGTTCCGGTGGATTGAGCCTGGTTCAGCAGGATCCGAAGTTCGTCTTCGCTGTGGATTTCATAATGTTTGGATGTGGTGAGTTTCATCAGTCTGAGCAGCACATTGGCTGAACCGTTCAGGATCCAGAGTGGAATGATAAACAACGTGCGAACCACGCGCAACGGAGCTGCCGTCAGCAGCGATGACCGATCAGTACGGCGGATCGCCATCGACTTCGGTATCAACTCCCCCAGCAGCGTGTGGAGATAGCTGGCAATCAACAGACTCATTGCGGCGGCGACAACGTGCGTCGTGAGAAAAGCCTGGCCTCCCTCTTCCGGAAAAATATTGAGCAGTCTGAGTAGCGGCTCAATGAAGTGGGCGATGGCTGGTTCTGCCACGAACCCAAGCCCGATGGATGTAAATGTGATACCCACTTGGCAGACAGAAAGATACTCGTCCAGTTTGTCCTGCACATGTTTTGCTGCGGCGGCACCTCGAACTCCGTCGTCCATCAACTCACGAATCCTGGAAGGCCGCATTTTGACGGCTGCAAACTCAGCCAAAACGAAAAACCCATTGATCAAAATGAGCAGAATCGCCAGGAACAAATAAAGAATCACCATTTCCGCATGTGCCTCGTGATGGAAAACTCGGAATCGGCCCACAGTCTAAACGTTGCTCGTTCCAGTTACCAACGCCTGAGAAAACCTGACTCGTTTTCAACATAAAGGGGGTGTTCGCGTGCAATTGGCATATTGAATGCTTAAACATTTGCAGGCGGCGTTAACCACTGTAAACGCCTTCGAGTGCTTTTAAACGAGGCACAGGTGCTCACAAAAACAGCAGCCGAATCCTGATCTTTCGGTTGCCGGGACAAAGCGGGGAAGTGAATGAGTTTGCCAGTGTCTGGCAATACCGCGAATCAAAACGTCTTTCCGGGAGGAAGAACAGGTAATGTCGAAATCAAAGTTGGAGTACATTTGGCTTGACGGCGGTAAACCCACCCAAGGGCTGCGAGCCAAAACAAAAGTCGTCAATGATTTTGGTGGCACTCTGGAAGAATGCCCAGTCTGGTGCTTCGATGGAAGTTCCACAAATCAGGCACCGGGAGGTTCTTCAGACTGCCTGTTGCAGCCGGTTGCAATTTTCCAGGATCCGGGTCGGATGGATGGCTTTCTGGTGATGACGGAAGTTCTGAATCCGGACAATTCCGTCCATGAGTCCAACGGCCGTGCGATGATCGAAGATGACGATGATGATTTCTGGTTTGGCTTCGAACAGGAATATTTCCTGTGGGAGCGTGAAACCAATCTTCCCCTTGGCTTCCCCGTCGGCGGATATCCAGCACCGCAAGGTCCTTATTACTGCTCCGTGGGCGCGAAGAATGCCTTTGGCCGCGAAATGATCGAAGAGCACCTGGACACGTGTCTTCAGGCAGGGATCAATGTCGAAGGGATTAACGCAGAAGTCGCCACTGGGCAGTGGGAATTCCAAGTCTTCGCCAAAGGAGCGAAGCGTGCAGGAGACGAAACCTGGGTTGCCCGTTATCTGCTGGAACGCATCGGCGAGAAATACAACATTTCCATCAACTGGCACTGCAAGCCACTCGGTGATACTGACTGGAACGGATCAGGTATGCACGCCAACTTTTCAAACACCCTGCTTCGCACCTGTGGCAGCAAGGAAACCTACGAAAAGGTGTGCAAGGCATTCGAGCCCCGCATCAAGGAACACATCGCCGTTTACGGTGCTGATAACCACAAGCGTCTGACCGGCAAGCATGAGACGCAGACGATTGACAAGTTCAGCTACGGCGTGTCTGATCGAGGCGCTTCAATCCGAATCCCCGTGGCCACGGTCCAGAACGGTTGGAAGGGCTGGCTGGAAGATCGGCGACCTGCATCCAACGCGGACCCATACAAGGTGGCTGCGGAGATTATTAAGACGGTCAAGAACATCAAAGCGTAAATGAAGCCAGTCATCTCAGACGTCGCGACTCGTTCAACACGTGAACGGGTGGCTGGATTGGGAGTCACTGCTGATCGCTGGGAGTCATCTCTCGGCCAATCCTCCCGAGCTGTCCAGTGGCAACACTGGACAGCTTTTTTCGTTGCCCAGCGAAGCTGGCAAACCCCGTCGCCAGGTGATCGACCGCAACTATCAATTGCGATGACCGGAGAACAGGTGGCTACGGGAAGATCAGAAAGAAGCCAATCACGGCTGCCGCCTGCATGGCGGTGGCTTCTTCGTTGAATGGTATCTGATAATGCTTCTTTGGAGCACATTCGCCTGGTCGATAGTAGCCCAGCGCGTATTCCTTCGATTTGACCGGATGGAGAGTCATCTGATACGGAAGTCCAACGAGTTGCGTGGCAAATCGACCGGCCGAGGCAAACGGCTGCACGACAGGATGGTATGTGTGCCCGTAGCGTTCCAGCGCGGGATCTTCAAAGTACAGTGGATAATGGTACAAATTCGTCGGTGCCCACTGCAGAACTGCGGGGCTCGCCTGGCGAGCAACATAGTCTCCCTGATCGAGTTTCTCGTGGAAGCCTTCGGGCAATTGGTCGGAATCGATATTTCGCATCGCGTAGCTAAGCGTAGGTCGAATCTTTCGTACGTCCGTCTTCAGACGACTCGTGCCCGGTTTGTCACTGACGGAGTCCACATCCACTTCCCGCTGGGCGTCTGTCTGAGGTGTTGACTCGACCGTTACTGTTGAGGCTACTGCAATCGGTCGCTGGTCGTAGACATCGACATCGAATTCGTGTTCCGGCGGAAGTGTATGGTCGGCAACAAATGTTTGAACGGCCCCCTTGAGCCTTTCGGGCCGGACAGAATCATAGTTTTCCACTAAGCGCTGGGACCGACGATGCCACCATTGACCAAAGGAAACACGTGGTGGCCGACAATCGTGACCGGTCAGAACATGATTCACCCGACAGGAGTATTCCTGCTGCCATTCACCGATTTGATAGGGATCTGTTCCGGCAATCTCTGCCGAAACTGAATCGGGCGGTAACGGACTGACGGGAGTGGGCAGGACTGCTCTGCCTGCGTCCTGCTGCGCCGAAGCTGTCGAACTCCACGCGAGCACCGCACTTCCGGCCAAAGCGGCAAAACACCGCCAGGCGGTGAGCCGTTTCGACGGAAGGGGTCGCCTAGTCTTTGGGAGCATGCTCCACAGAGTAGTTCGGTGATTCCTGAGTGATGGCGATATCATGTGGATGGTTCTCCCTAACTGAAGCCGCCGTGATTTCAATAAATCTGGCTTTTTCACGCAGTTCGCGCATGGTCCCGACACCGACATAACCCATGCCGGAACGCAGACCGCCAGACAATTGATACATCAACGACTGCAGGGCTCCTTTGTAAGAAACGCGACCTTCCACGCCCTCCGGAACCAGTTTGGACTGGTCTCCCGTCGGAGCATGACCCTGCCGGTAACGTTCACTGCTGCCTTTTATCATCGCTCCCAGCGAACCCATGCCGCGATATCGCTTGAAGCTTCTTCCCTGGAAGAGAATCATCTCACCGGGGCTTTCATCGACACCCGCCAGCAGGCCGCCGACCATCACGGTCCACGCCCCCGCCGCAAGTGCTTTGGTAATATCTCCGCTGAATCGAATTCCTCCGTCAGCAATAATTGGTATATCGGTTCCGGCGAGGCCTTTGGCTGCGTTTGCAATTGCGGATAATTGAGGAACTCCGATCCCCGAGATGATTCGGGTCGTACAAATGGACCCTGGTCCGATCCCAACTTTGACCGCATCCGCTCCCGCATCCGCCAGTGCCTTCGCACCGTCTACTGTGGCCACATTTCCGGCAATGACATCAATTTTCAGTCGCCGCTTTATCGCCGCGACGGTCTCAATGACATTTTTCGAATGCCCATGAGCGCTGTCTACGACTAAAACGTCAACACCTTTTTCAACCAACTGTATGGCTCGATCAAAATCAAAAACACCGACTGCGGCACCAACCCGCAAACGACCGCGAGAATCCTTTGATGCCCGCGGAAACTGCAGGTTCTTGTCGATGTCACGAATCGTGATAAGTCCCTTCAAGTTGTATTCATCGTCCACGAGCAGAAGTTTCTCGACCTTGTTTTCAAGGAGAATGCGTTCGGCCTCTTCAAGGCTGGTGGACTCCGCTGCTGTGACCAGTCCCTCCTTTGTCATGATTTCAGAAACCGGACGATCTTTCGAATCCAGAAACCGCAGATCCCGGCGTGTGAGGATGCCCACCAGCCTTCCGTTGACCGTGATCGGCACGCCGCCAATGTTGCGTTCGTCCATGAGTTTCACCGCCTCACCGGCCGGTGTCTCCGGCGGCAGCGTCACGGGATCCACAATCACGCCGTGTTCACTGCGTTTCACTCGATCGACCTGCATGGCTTGCTGCTCGATCGACATATTCTTGTGAATGATTCCGATCCCGCCCAGCTGAGCCATCGCCACGGCCATGTCACTTTCCGTCACGGTATCCATCGGACTGCTGACAATCGGCAAATTCAGCGGGATGTTGCGCGTAAGATTCGAACTGACATCGACCTCCGCCGGCACGACTTCACTGTACCCAGGCTCAAGGAGGACATCGTCAAACGTCAAACCGCGATAAGCAATGCGATCCTGCATGGTAAATCTCCTTTGAGGACAGGGGCCGGGGTTAAAGAGTTTTCTGCGAAACCGCTGCCTGAAAGCCATTTGACAGTCGGATCAGGGTTGCGATGTCCATTTGTTCCACACGGTCATTCTTGGCGTGTCCGAGTTCTGTCAGCACGCGATCAACGTCTTCTTTTTCGAGCTGTTTGCGATACATCCCCACAAGCACGCTGCGGACGAATTTACGACGCTGCGAAAACGAGCGGCGAAGAAAATCGAGGAAGAATCGGCGGTCTGTGATTCGCGATGCGGCGTCTTTATCGCGCCAAATACTGATGATCGCCGAATCCACTTTGGGGCGAGGCCAGAACACGTTTGGTCCCAGCTTGCGAAGGATTCTGATGCTGGCCTGCGACTGAATCCAAACCGACAGTGCGGAGTAGCCGGACGTGCCGTGTTCAGCAGCCATCTTCTCAGCAAGTTCCCACTGAATCGTGCAGACCATTCGCTCCCACGGCAGATCTGACGCGACCATATTGGAAATCACCGGCGTCGCCACGCTGTATGGCAGATTTGCCACCAGTTTCAGTCGTCCGTTCGGCAGCGACGCCACTTGTTGCCGGATCAAGTCGCAGATTTCCGCGTCCAGTGTGTTCTTGTTCTTCAGGATGTCCTTGTTGACCAGTGTGACGTTGTCACAATCTTTGACAGCCTCAGCCGCCAGCACAGCCATGTTTTTGTCGATGTCCACTGAAATGACTTTGCCCGCCACCTCCGCGAGGAATGCCGTCATGCCGCCGGTTCCCGATCCCACTTCCAACGCGACATCATTGTGACCGAGTTCCGCGTGGCGGACAACAAATTCGATCAGATTCACATCGATCAAAAAGTTCTGCCCCAGGTCACCGCGCGGGTTAAAGCCATGCCGTGTAAACAGCTCCATCAGCCAGGATCGTGTCTGACGCTGAACGTCCTTCATGGCTGCGGGGGGCTTTCCGAATACAATTGAGAGCTGACAGCAGTCGCTGTTCGTGCGGATACGGAAATCAGGCCGTCGGCGATGCGTCTCTCCAGCAACTGATCCACATACTTGCCGAGGATATCATTTTCGATGTTGACGATATCACCGATCGCAACAGGCCCCAGCGTCGTGCCCTGCAGCGTGTGGGGAATCAGGGCGACGGAGAACGTGTCGGCAGTGACGTTGACAACCGTCAGGCTGATGCCATCGACCGCAACTGACCCTTTGGAAACGAGCAGGCGGTGTTGTTCGGGTGCCGGGCGAAACCAGAGATCCGTCCAGTCGCCGTTCTGAACGATGTCACAAACTTCCGCGACGCCATCGACATGGCCCTGAACAAAGTGGCCTCCCAGTCGAGCGTTTGCCGCCAGGGATCGTTCCAGATTGACGCGACTTCCAGTCTTCAGGCGACCAAGATTCGTCTTCGAAAGAGTCTCGTCGCCCGCCTCAAAATCGAAGGCTCCATCATTGATCGCGATAACCGTCAGGCAGCAGCCGCAGACCGAGATACTGTCGCCGATGGCCACGTCAGAAACAGGAAAACACGCCGGATCAGGAGCAATCGTGAGGCGCATACCGACCGGAAGTGAGGCAATTTGCCTGACAGTTCCCTGTCCTTCCACGAGGCCTGTAAACATGATGAATCGGCTTGCTGGCAACGAATTTGCACGATAGAGAGTGCCTGAGATCACCGTACGGTGCCAGTCAGGCCAGCCACCGTCGATCGTTGCGTGAGGAGTTTATCAACTTTGCCCGCAATTGCACGGGGGCACGTGAAGTTTCCAAACCCCGGAGAGCCTTACGACATGACGAGTCCGCCAGGTTTGGCTTTGAGGCGTTCCGCCAAACGAGGCATCAGACCGTATGATAAAGCCAGCAGCTTGATTGGATGAATTGTCGGGATTGTCGCCGCCTGTTCCATCTGCATCCGGCAGGAGCTGCAGTCCGTGACTCCGGCGATCACGTCAATCGTCTGCATTTCGCGGATCAATTCCGCGCCGATCGCGATCGATTTTTCGAAATTGGCTGCGGCGATGCCAAACGTGCCGGCCATCCCTGTGCATCCTTTGTCGATTGTTTGCACAGTCAGTTCCGGAATCAACGCCAGAAGTTCCAGCATCGGCGTCCCTCGACGCAACGCATTGACATGGCAGGGCGTGTGCCAGGCAACCCGAATCGGCAACGGCGCAAAGTCCTGTTTGAGCTGGCCCTTCCGATGGAGGCCCGCCAGAAACGCTCCTGCATCAATGGTTTGTTGAGCGACGATTTCCGCATCGTCACTCGCAACCATCATTGGATACTCCTGGCTCAGACACAGGGCCGCCGTCGGTTCAGTGCAGACGATCGGATATCCTTCCCGCGCCGGCTCCACCAGCTCTCGGATGTTCTGTTCCGCCAGAGCGCGGGCAGCCGTCAAATCTCCGTTGACAAACATCGCCATCCCGCACACCGTTTGCGCGGGAGGAATGAACACACGGTATCCATTGTGTTCCAGAATCCGAACGAATGCCTCCGCGAGTTCCGGATCGTGATTGTTGGCGAAGTAGTCCACAAAATAGACCACCGTTGGTTTTGTGCTGCCAGGCGCTCCGGAGTTGTCAGCACGCGTTACGCGTTTTGTTTCAAGAAACGGCGTTTGAGTGAATTTCGGCAGTCGGCGTCGAGCGGAGATCCCCGTAAATCGTTGCAGAATTCTTCGAAACAGCCCGTTGTTGAGTAATTGGTTTGTCAGAAAAGAAATCCGCGACGCCATTCGTGAATAGGAATGCACGCGTGACAGCAGCCATGCGGTCTTGCTGAGTCCATGTGCCTGCACATGCTGCGCGCGGGCCTCAATCAGCAGGTGTGGGATATTAACTTCCGACGGGCATTCCAGCTGACACTGTTTGCAGTTGAAGCAACTTTCCAGGAGCCGCGTTGTGTCTTCCTGAGTGAGTATTTCCTGCATCGAATCCGAGCACAGGCTGTTGCGGACGACGTTGGCCTTCGCCCGAGGTGACACTTCTTCTTCTCCGTTCGATTCGGAAAAAGGGCACATTCGAAGTGGGTTGACGTTGATTCGGCAGATGCCGCAACCGTTGCACCGCACTGCGGCCTCAGTGGCCTGCTCGGCGGTCCACTCCAGCTGCATGACCGGCAGCAGTGGCCCGGACGGTGCTGCGACTGTTTCTTTCCCGAGCGGTCGAGTGCGCCGCAAGTGTTTGACGGTCAACGAAGGATCATTGCTGATGATCTTGTCGGGATTCATCAAGCGTTGAGGATCGAAGACCTCCTTGATCTGCTGAAACGTGCGATATAAGGCACCATACTGAGTCCGAATAAAGGCAGTCCGGGAGAGACCGTCGCCGTGTTCGCCGGTGATCGTGCCTCCGAACTCCCAAACTTTGCGATACAAGTCACGGGCGATGGCTTCCATTGCCGTTTCATCACCGCGATTCGGAACCGGAATGATCGGTCGAAAGTGCAACTGTCCAGATGCCGCGTGCGAATACAGGGTTGCTGTCACTTCGTGCTTTTGAAAGACGCGCTGCGCGGCCAGCAGGAATTCGGCAAGCTGGTCAGGAGGAACAGCCACATCTTCCACAAATGGCAGTGGTCGGGAAACACCTTTCAAACTGGCCAGCAACGAAACAACTCTCGAAGGCAGTGCCCACAACATTTCGACTTCGTCGTAAGTCGATGCCTGACGTGTAAGCTGAAAGTGGATTTGACGATCTTTCAGCAATCGCTGAGCATCATCCAGCCTTTGACGGACTTCGCGTTCATGGGAACCAGGAAACTCAATGATCAGCCCGGCTTCCGCATCGGGCAGAATCAAATCACGAAACCGTTGATCCGCACCGCGTCCAAGACTCAAAAGTCGTCGGTCCAGCAGATCGCAGGCACTTGGTTCGAGGGGTAAAATGAGCTGCATCGCCTGAATCGCGCTGTCCATCGATCCAAACATCAGAATCGCGGCGGAGCGATGTTTCGGCAGTAGCATCGTGAACAACGTGGCCTCGGTGAACAACGCCAGTGTCCCTTCACTGCCCACCAGCATACGACTGAGATCCAGCTGTTCTCCCTGCAAAATGCCTCGCAACAGATAGCCGCAGCAATTTCTCAGCAGGGGCGGCTGCAGCTCCCGAATCAGCTCCGCATTTTCACGCAGGATCTGCGTAACCTGCTGGATTAAATGCGTTCGTCGAGTCATCGAGGTCATTGCCGATAACTGCAGGTTATCCTTGAGCGGGGATTCGGAAAGGATGACTGCACTGTCTCGATCCAGAGACGTCGCATGTGTCGTCGGATTTCGCGTCGCAAGGGATTCTCGCCCCAACTCCATCCGTTGTCCGCCGGACAACACACATTCCATGCTGAAAACATGATCACGGGCAGAACCAATGCGTACCGCGTGAGCACCTGCGGCATCGACTCCCAGCATTCCCCCCAACGTGCAGATGCGACTATTCGAGGGGTCAGGAGCAAAGTAGCGATCGTGTTCCCGCAGCTGATTGTTGAGTTGTTCCCTCAATACTCCGGGCTGAACGCGAACTCTGTCGGCGGAGATCGACAGCACCTGATTCATATGGCGGGAAAAATCAATAACTATTCCGCTGCCAATCGCACTGCCTGCCAGTCCGGAACCGGCACCGCGAGCGATCAGAGGTATGTTGTTGTCCGCAGAATACGCCGCCAGAATTTCGACGTCGCGAGTCGCACGCGGGAAGACCACAGCCAGAGGTTCGATTTCATACAAACTGGCGTCTGTCGAATACGCAGCCAGAGCCACGCGATCGACGCGGAGTTCACCCTCGATTGCGTCGTTGAGGTCTTCAACCAGTCTTCGACGTCGCTCGTCCACAGATATCCGTTCTCATTCTGAAATCGTCCGCAGGAACAACGACCGCCCAGTCTACCGGTTCCTGTCTTACCGTTCCTGCCCTACCTTGCTGAATCAGCAGCTTCGCGCTGCCGCAAATCCTGTTGTCGGTATCGCTCGGCTGTTTCCAGATCAAACTTCGGATGCTGTTCGTTGATCGTCGTCTTTCGATGCCGCGCTCCGCAACGATAGCATACCAGCATATCACCCATCCTCGCATACAGTACCATGTCAATCAAACCGGCCACCATCAGAATGCCAATCGCAATCGCAGGGTAATAAAACGCCCAAGCGATGCTGCTCAAAACAGCTGCAGTCGCCACGAGCGATAATCCCAGCGCAGGTGGAAAATCTTTCTGCCTCCACAGATCCTGGCAACCGCAAATTCGACAGCGGCACAGATGTTCGCCTGTAAAGTCCCGAGATCCTTCATCGCGAGTCCACTGACATTCGATACAGCGCACGGCGGCGTCAGGTGGCTCGGGAGTGACCAGAACTCGTTTCTGGCAGGCTGGGCATTGAAAGATGATGTGAGTCGCCATGACGCTTCGTTCGGCATTGAGTGAAAAAAGCCGCGATGCCAGGTTCCTGGCCGGGGCGAAAATACAAATCCCGCTCAGTACGGTATCCGCAGATCGCTTTCCAGCAAAGCGGCTGACATTTCTCCCATGAAAACGAGAATCAACGCGGCAAACAACACGCCAGTGGCGGACTGGGTGTTTCGATATTTAAGAATTCTGACGACAACAATGGCCACGACAAACGGAACCAGGATACCGCCGACAATTCGCACAATCAGCCACAGCCAATGCACCAAATCGTTTGATGCAAATCCGAATCGTCCGAGTGCAATGCATGTTGCCAGCAACCGACCACCTGCCGCCAATGACAGTGCCCACGGAAACCAGGACAACGGACTAATCGACATCGTGGGCGTCGTCAAATACCAGTGCCCGAGCAACATTCCCGTCAGCGTGGCTCCCAGAACGGCGGCGGACGAAAAGCTTGAAAGCAGCGATTGTGCGGAATCAAGAGTCAGGCCACGGGGCATCGACGCCACAGCCAGACATCCCAAGCACAGAGTCGAAATCGAATAGATAGCGATGGTCCCAGGCAGTCTTCGCCCCAGTTTCCAGACAATGTGTCCGGCAAAAGCAATTATGGCCGCGATAGTCAATGCAATCCGGACCGGATTGCTTCCAGCGTCGAACCAGCAGACGGTCGCGTTCGCAACTGATGCCGTGATCTCGCCCGGCGATGAACCGTCCGGTCCAATTGCCAGCACCAGCAGGACGCACAGGCCCAGGACAACAAGCATCTGAATCCGGAAGAAACCGTCCGTCACTTGTTTGCGCGGCATCAGCAGCCACATCAGAACGATTCCGGAGACCAGTTTCAAAACGAAAGAAGGAATCATGATGGGCCATCACTTGCCGTTGATGAGCGCCATGGCTTCGGCCCGGCTGGCGAGATTGTTGCGAAACATGCCGCGAACAGCGCTGGTGATTGTCAGTGCCCCAGGCTTCTTGACGCCGCGAATTGTCATGCAGGTGTGTTCGGCTTCCACGACCACAATCACACCGCTCGGAGAAAGTTCATTCTCGATCAGATCGGCGATCATGTGGGTCATCCGTTCCTGCACTTGAGGACGGCGAGCGATCTCGTCCACGACCCGCGCCAGTTTGCTGAGACCGGTCACCCGGCCACGCGGAATGTATCCGACATGCGCTTTTCCGATGAAGGGCAGCAGATGATGCTCGCACATGCTGTTAAAGCTGATGTCGCGAACCAGCACCATCTCGTCGTATTGTTCTTCGAAGACTTTCTGCAGGTGTCGCGCGGGTTCAACATGCAGACCACCGAAGATCTCCGCATACATCCTCGCCACACGAGCGGGCGTTTCCTTCAGTCCGTCCCGGTCCGGATCTTCGCCCACCGAAAGCAGAATTTCCCGAACGGCAGCTTCAATGCGCAGCTGATCGACAACGCGCGCTTCCGGAGGAATTCCTCCGCCAGCCAAAATAGTAGTCAGGTCACTCATAGGAATTTGATACCACCGCTGCCGCATTTGAAATCAGGATTCGCGTTCACGCGGCCCTGATTGCCACCAGCCCGGATGTCGGCTAGCCGTGCTTCGGAAAACCGGTGATTCTATAATGCCATCTCAGTTCAAACACCGTAACCGCGAGTAAATTGGCGGAAGAGGCAGAATTCGAATGACACTGGTTCAATTTTCGCGATTTGTGTGACGAATCCTCGCCAACGTCAATTCTGTCAATGCAACCGGAAAACTGCAACCATTTAGGCCATTTTCCGGATACTGTCAGCATTCGATTGAGCCTGCAATTTGGGCAGATTTCAGCAAAAAGTTCCCAAACCACAAGTATCAAGGATTGGAACTCAATATCATTCGCGGGTTCCGGTCGATTGACAAATCGGCCTGAGGCACCGTAAAAATATTCAAAGTGCCGATGTTTCTTTCGTGGAGTGTTGATTTTCCAAATTCTCTGCCGAAGAATGTCGTGCTCCGTGGTGGAAGGCGTTGTATCAAAAGTTTTTTCGGAGGTTTTAATGGTGACTGTGAAGAATTCTGTGCGTTTCGTTGTGGCTGGTGTGCTGGCTGCGGCGATGATTGTTGTCACTGGTGGCGATGCTTTCGCTCGTCCAAAGTACAAAGACGTCTTGAATACCACTTATCCTGACTTGGCAAAAAAGCATGGTACTGATGGCAAATTGACGTGTGCCGTCTGCCATCCGGTCAAGGACAAGAAGAAGCGCAACAACTATGGCGTGGCGCTCAGCAAAAAGCTGGAAAAGAAGAACGAAACGGACTTGGACAAGATCAAAGAAGCTCTCACCAAGACCGAAGGTGAAATGAGTGCGACCGAAGGCAAAACTTTTGGTGACCTGATCAAAGCTGGCGACCTGCCAGGAACAGAGGCCGTTGTCGAATAGTTCTTGAACTACTGAGTTTTCGTAAAATCTCAGGGCGAGGTTCCTTTTGGGAACCTCGTTTTTTTGTTGCCAAAACCTGCGTTCAGTGAATTCCCACGTGCAAAACTCAATTGAATTTCGGGGGCAATGGGATTATCCTTCGCTCTTTCCGGTCTCAGGCAGCGTCTGCCTGCTGTGGCTCGTTCGGTTCGGTGACGATGGATTCGTCGCCCTAACCTTTTGATCAGAAACATTTTAGTTCCATGAGTACTCTCAAGAAAAATAAGCGGATTAAGCGTGCGGCTCGATTCGAGTTGTACGGAGACCTGAAGCCGGGTCGCGGCAATAAGAAGGTGGAACGCGGCAAGGCAAAGTATCTGGGCGGTAACGGACGAAAGACGACCGGGATCACCAAACGCACCTACCGTCGGAATCTCAAAAAAATTCAAATCGTCGAGAACGGGTCCATTGTAACCCGCCGCGTACCGGTGCGACTCATTCGTTCCGGAGCGATCACCAAGCCCGTAGCGCTCGATCCGTTTGCATTGCCCGAACACAACTGAGACCTGCCTGAAGCCTGGAATTAAATCCGCACATCCGTACGATAGACAGCTCGCAAGGTTTCCCTTGCGAGCTGTTTTCATTTCCAGATCACAAAAAGCGGATGGATTTTTTGTTAAAGGAGAAACCGTGCTGACGATTCGAAAACCAAACCTGACACTGTTGTGCTGTCTGTTTGCGATCATAATTCCAGGTACGCACTTCAATCAACGCTGCTTGTTTGCCCAGACCGTTGAGGACGACATCACGGTCACCGCCCCCGCCGAGGCCCTCGCCCTGGAGGGACGGCTGATCAGCCGCACTCGGCAATTGACATTTGAAGGTCGGCGAGCAGGCGAAAGTTATTTCAGTGCCGACGGCCGCAGGATGATTTTCCAGAGCGAACGCGAGCCCGGTAATCCGTTCTTTCAAATCTATTTGATGGATCTGGACACCGGTGATACGCAGCGAGTTTCTCCGGGGATCGGCAAGACAACGTGTGCCTGGATTCATCCGGATGGTAAAAAAGTGCTGTTTGCATCGACTCAGGATGAGCCTGCCGCAGAACAGGAGCAGAAGGACGAACTTGAACTCCGTGCCTCCGGCAAAGAACGTCGCTACTCATGGGACTATGACGAATTTTATGACATCTACGAATACGATTTGACAACGAAGCAGTATCGCAAGCTGACAGACGCGCGCGGCTACGATGCAGAAGGATCCTGGTCTCCGGATGGTTCCCTGATTGCGTTCGCCTCGAATCGTTCGGCTTACGAAGAGGATCTCACACCCGGGGATCGCCAGAAATTTGAAACAGATCCGGCCTGGGCCAACGAGATCTACATTGCCAATGCTGACGGGACGAACGTCAAACGACTGACGACGACACCTGGTTATGACGGCGGTCCGTTTTTCAGCCCGGACGGTCAGCGGATCTGCTGGCGTCGCTTTGCCGAAAGCGGAGCGACCGCCGAAATCATGACCATGAAGATCGATGGCACGGACCAGCAGCAGCTCACGCATCTCGATGCCATGTCGTGGGCTCCGTACTATCATCCGAGCGGCGAGTATCTGATCTTCACCACCAATCGCCACGGCTTCGCCAACTTCGAACTCTACATGGTCGATGCGGCCGGCCAGCATGAACCGATCCGAGTGACGTACACTCCCGGCTTCGATGGCCTACCCGTGTTTACGCCGGATGGTGAACATCTCGCCTGGACGACAAATCGCACGACGACGAATCAGTCGCAGATCTTTATGGCTGACTGGAATCACGCTCGCGCTATGGAACTGCTGGAACTGAAGCCATCGTTGTCCAGCGAGACAGAAACCGGCACTGCAAAACCTCGCGTGATGGCGCTGGCTCCAGCTTCACGTGGCGATTTCGCTCCGGCGGATGCTGTGCGGCATGTTGAGTTCCTTTGCCGACCGCAGCTTGGCGGACGTCTGACCGGAACCAAAGGCGAACAACTCGCCACCAATTATGTTGCTTTGAATTTTGAGACATACGGCCTGCTGCCTGCCGGCGACAACGACACATATTTTCAGGAATTTGAATTCACCTCTGGTATCTCCGCAGGACCGAACAACTCCCTGACCATCCAGAAAAATGACGCCGACACAGCGAACTCAGCATTGACACTTGATAAGGACTGGCAGCCCCTGGCATTTTCCAGTTCGATGAATGTTGAACCCTCGGAAGTCATCTTCGCCGGTTACGGCATTCGTGCCCCGGCAGCGGAGGGTATTGAAGAGTACGATTCCTTCGTGCATCTCGAAGTAAAGGACAAATGGGTTGTTGTGTTCCGCTACATGCCGGAAGATTTCACTGCAGAGCAGCGTCAGCACTTTGTGCGATTTTCAAGCCTGCGATTCAAAGCCATGCAGGCTCGCGACCTGGGAGCGAGGGGGTTGATTATCGTCAGCGGACCAACCTCTGGTGTGAAAGAACAACTCGTTCCTCTGCAGTTTGACGGATCGCTCGCCGGATCAGGGTTGCCTGGGATTAGCGTGACTGATGAAGTCGCCGGGGCATGGTTCTCCGAACGCGGCAAAGATATCGCTGCCGTCCAGAAGAAAATGGATTCCGGCGAACCCGCGATGGGCTTCCCGCTCGACGGTCTGAAAATTGCCGCCAGCATCGATATTCAACAGGAAAAGAAAACGGGGCGCAACGTTCTTGGCCGACTGCAGATTAACGAGTCACAGGCCGGACAGATTGTCGTCGTTGGAGCACACATCGATCACCTCGGTACGGGACCGAGTGGGAACTCACTGGCGCGCGGGGACGAACAGTCTCAGATTCACTTTGGAGCCGACGACAATGCATCAGGCGTGTCCGCCATGTTGCAGATCGCTGAAGCGATGGCCCGGGCGAAGGACGAAGGAAAGTTACACGGCCAGCGGGATATTGTCTTCGCGGCCTGGTCGGGCGAGGAACTCGGGCTGCTCGGATCCAGTCACTACGTCAAGACTCTTGAGACAATGTTCTCGCAACACGCCGCAGCGGTCGATCCCGCTGAAACTAACGGCGATCCGGAAGATGCCGAGGATGACTCGTCAGAGAAAAAATCCGACGACATTTCTGGCCCAAACACTGGCGGTCTGAATCTCTACGTTGCCGCCTGCCTCAACATGGACATGGTCGGACGGCTCCAGGAAAAGCTGGTGCTCCAGGGCATTGGTTCTTCGACGGCGTGGCAGAAGATTGTCGAACAGGCCAATGTGCCTTTGGGTCTGTCACTAACTCTGCAGAACGACAGTTATCTCCCCACCGATGCCAGCAGCTTCTTTCTGCACGGCGTGCCGATTCTGTCCGCCTTCACTGGCAATCACAGCGAATACCATACGCCGCGCGACACGCCGGAGAAACTCAACTACGAAGGCATTGCCCGCATCGCAAATCTGATGAGTCTCGTATGCCGACAACTGATCGCGACCGAGCGATCGCCGGTCTATGTCGCTCAGGCACCGCAGAAAGATGGCCAGCGTCGAGCGTCGCTGCG
>Ga0138256_10001143_pt1 | contig 28494 bp, 12 predicted proteins | sample KNB2016incub_MG_FD_105486 | JGI IMG/M metagenome (GOLD analysis project Ga0138256, IMG submission 105486) | Active sludge microbial communities from wastewater in Klosterneuburg, Austria - KNB2014incub_MG | ecosystem: Engineered > WWTP > Activated sludge > Unclassified | place: Austria...
ACCATCTTTAATAACTAGTTTATTACCTTTAATCTCATAAGCTTCATGCAGAGGAATTAGTTTTCCACTAGCATCTGGAACAGTTATAGAATCTAGTACAGCATACATTACTGTAGATTGGATATAATGTTCAACAGAGTTATTTAAAAAGTGTAAAGTTCCAGCATTAGTTACTCTAGTAATACGATTAGAGTGAGCGAATTTCTTTCCAACACTCTCTAGACTAGCGAAAGCATTAAACTTTTCTATAAATAGATTTGTTTTAGCTACTGATACTCTTTTACCTGCAGCATCATCAACTATATCTTTCATATTAGATAGATAAAGTTTTTCAGCTTTATTGATATTATCTCTACTAAAATATCCTCCAGAATACCCTTCAATAAAGTTAAATACTTTACCTTGGACTAAGTTAACACCTGCTGATAAAGTGTTACCTACTAACATTGTATCCCCTGTCCATTTCATAACTCCATTAGCAAGTTTATTCCAACTTACTTGTTTTCCTAGAATAGTAGTATCCCCCATATCTACAGAAGTAATACCATATAACTTTTGTTGAACTATAGAGTTTAAGGATTTAAACATATTAGTAGTAGTACCTGGTTTTGTTAAAGGAGTATTGTCCTTACTTAGATAATTTACTTTATAGGTTCTTCCAATTCTCTGAGCTATATTAGCATTAGCTGCTACATCTAGAGCGATTTCTGCAATATGTCTAACAGCAGATTTTTCTTTGTAGTTAGAAGCCATATGAAAATCTGCTAGAGTAATACCCATTAAGTCAAAAGATTGTTGTCCTTTGTTTTTAATATTAGCTCTAAAATGAACAGGAATATCCTGTCTTTCTCTACCAGCTTCATCTACTATAACTTTCTTAAATTTAACCTTATCAGTTTGAATGTTATTATTTTCATCTACTACCTGCTCTCCAGATTCCGTATAGCTAGTATCTCTTTGGTATAAATCCTTAAGTCCCTCTACAAAATAGGTTCCAAATCCTTGTTCAGCTATTCTTTCAAACGAACCTTTTTCTATAGTAGGAAGTTTATATGTTTTAACTGTAATAGTCCCCTGAGAATCAGTTCCAGCTACAAATTCTTTACCCAGTCTATAAGCTAATGGTAAAGCTGCATCTCTCCTAGCACTTAAGTCAGTTAAGTAATCATACATCTTAACTAAAGGATGATTAGGCTCTGTTCTTTTAAGTGTTCTAATTCTATCATATTGAGGATTAAGAATAGGAACAAACTCTTCTCCTGAAGATAGATATTCCCCTACCATATATCCTGTTAAATTTCCTTTAACATCTCTTTCTAAAAGTTCTGAGTAGAACTCTTCCATGTTTAAGGTTTTACCTTTGTAAGCCTGATACTCTTCAAAGATTACATCAGCATCTCTTTCTGCATCTGTATAAGTTCTATAAGCTTTATAATCAGCTTCTTCTAGTGCTTTAGTTACAAATTGTATAAGAGAATTATTTTGATTCTTAGGATCTGAGATCCAAGTAGCAAATCCCCCTAAATCTTGTGGTACAGTAGATAGAATATTTCTTATATGCTCTTTAGTAGCATCTTCTATCTCTGCAGAATTACTAGATAGTTTATCGGTAATATATTCCTCTCGTGCAGTATTATAATCCTTTCCTAAAGTATTAATAGCAGCTTTTCTACCACCATAAGAAGCATTAAATTCTTTTATATACTTTTCTCTATACTCAGTTTTAATAGCATTAGTATTAGGAGCCATTTGGGCTACCATAAACTCTTGTGATAAGAGGTTATAGTGACTATCTATGCTTTTAATATTTGCTGCAGAAGTAGCTAATGAATTTTTTTTAGCGGCTAGACTAAGTACAATACCTAAATCTAGATTAACTTTAGCTTTCTTATCCTCTGGTATATTATCTACCATAGTATAACCACCAGTTTCACTAGCTGTAATATATCCTAGTTTAATATACTCTTGAATTTTATTTAAAGATTCTTTTTCAGAAACTAATAATAATTCTTCAACTTCATTAATTAAGTCAAAAACTCCAGAGAAAGTATTTAAAGTAGTTAACATTTGACCATCTATGTTATCTAGACTAATCTTGTTAATTCTATTTAAAACTTGTTCAGAAAGTTTTTCTACCTCATCTATATATCTAACTATACCTTGAGCATCCTTAGCTTTAGTTAAGTCAGTTAATAGGTCTTCAATATCCTTTTTAAAATCTGTACTTTTAGTTTTCTTGTATTTATTCTGAAGAATCTGTACTCTTTCTAAAATCTTGGCAGTAGCCTGTTTCAGTTTCCTATCTTGTAAAGAAGTAGGTTCAGTAGTATTTTGAACTTTAGAATATTGAATATAGTTAGGTAGAGAGTTTACAAACTCTGAAGAATTTATTTCATTGTTTAACATTCTCTGAGCTAATTCTAGAGCTACATTTTCTTTAATACCAAATAGTAATCTAAGTTTGTTAAAAAAGATTGTCATCCATCTTCTAAATGGACTTTGATTTTCTAGTTTAGCACCTTCTATTCCTATAGCAGTAGAAAGAATTTCTCTAGCTAATGCTTCGCCAGTTAGTTCTGGATAAGCCTTCATTACATCAGCCTCTATTTTAGAACCTCTTAAAGAGTCCATTCCTTTTTTAATAAAAGGATTAGATGAACCTCCTAACATATCTATAAATAAATGACCAAATTCATGTATAACAGTATCTGATTGTACACCTTTAGCATTCAATCTAATAACAGGTAATCCATTTATATATTCTATACTACCAAAAATATCAGAAGGCATATCCCCATCTATAATAACTTGTGCGTTAGGGAAAGCATTAGTGAGTTTTTGGATCTTAGAATTGGTTTTATCTAAAGTTTCTGACTCATTGTCAATATCTTCGTTTATAATTTTACTATATTGAAGCCCTCCTTCAGGAGCTTTCATTTCTAAAATACGATCAGTATAAGCTGCCTCTAAACCTGAAGTGTCAATATCTACATAGTACTGATCTTTACTCCTTAAATAATATGGTACTAGATTAAAGACATCTCTTCCTAGAATAGCATTCATTTTTTTAAAATGAGTTTCTACGAATCTTTTATTAGAATTAATAATAGATTGTTTTCCAGGGAATCCTTTTTCTGTATCTAGAGAAGCATCATTAGTACTTCGCAAAAAGTACTGTCCTGAAGTCTTTCCCTCCTTAGATATCTTCTCCTTTTTAGCAGTAATAAATCCTTTAGATATAAGATACTCAAAGTCTTTCATAAATAAAGATATAAATTCTTCTTTACTCTCAAAGAACTCTGGAACATCATAGTACATAATTCTTGCTCGATGTCTAAGATCTCCAAACTCTTGGAAGAAGTTGGTATGGTGTAGTAAATAAGTAACAGTTAATTCTCCGTTACTATCTATAAATTCATTTAACTGTTTTCCCCATAGTTGTTTATCTGCAATAAGTGTATCTACATATTCTCTATGTGTTCTACCAGTTTTACCTAACACCATTGCTTTTAGATGATAAGCTGCTACTCTAGAACTAACACTTCCACTAAATCCATTCTTAGTTATAACCTCTTCTAGTTTAGGTAATAATTGAGAGGGCTCTCCATTAGGAGCTTTCTCAAAACCATGTCCATTATTCTGCATTATAGCAGCGTGGACTAGTCTTATATCAGGTGTTAAACTTTTTAAAGCAGTTACAGTTTCATTAACTCCTCTGTCTTTTATATCAGGACATTTAATTTTCATAATAATTTTTTATTTTCCAGTATCAAAGTTACACATATTATCAGTATCTTCATCAATTTCAAATTCGTCTTTTAAAGATTTATCTTTAAAAGAAGGTTGAGATTCAGTTAATTTTATTCCAGCTAAATCATCTCCATCTAAATCATCTAAATCAGTAGACTCTAATACAATTTCTTCCTCTATAGTTGTAGGAACATGTTCTACAGTATTCTCTAAAGTTCTAACATGCTGATTTATAAAATCAGTAAGTTGTTTTCTTTTAACATCAGTAGTATTAACATTATTATCCTCTACTATAGAAGTAGGTTTAGTAGTTAAGTCTACTTCATATATCTGATATTTACCTCTCTTATACCCTAATTTATTAGTCCTTACATAAAACGGATGGGAGTTACCTTTAGCATCTTCTACTGTACCTATAAGTTTATAGTATTTAGCTTTATTGAAAGTACTATTATCAGGTCTAACTATTACATCATCTACTGTAATATAAGGTTTATAAGATACTTCATTTTCTCCAGTTTCAGAAGACTCAGAAATTGATGTTATAATTCCAGAAGCTTCTTTACTGTCAATAATTTTATATAAATCATTAGATAAATTAGCTTCATTTAAGGTACCAAATCCCTTAATATCTACTCCAAACTTAATAGCATCTCTATCTATTCTAGGAGAGATAGTACCATCTGTTAATAAGTTTCTAAGTACATTGTCTATAATAACTTCATATCTTCCTATTTCTCCATCATTAAAGAAGTTATTGATTTCTGCACTAAGTTCACTAGATACTCCTAAATCTCTAGAGATATTATAAGGAATAAGTCTATAGAAAGAAGTCATTGAGTCTGAGAATAAAGATGAATAAAAAGAATAATGAGCTAAATCTTTAGCAAATTCTCTTAATGTTTTATCCTTACTGTAGTACATCTCTAACCATGAGAAGGTTAACATGTCCTTTACTTTAGGTGTAAGTACTTTACCATTGTTAATGAATACATAAGAAGGAGTTTTTCTAGATGGATTAATACTACGGTCTAAATAATCTATTAATTGATTATCTTCCGCATAACCTTTAGCTTTAAGATTCTTTAATCTAATAGCTAAATTATTACTTCCCATCATTAAGTCTGATAGCTTTTCTTTATCTAAAGCAAACTGTGACTTTTGGTGCATGATAGTTCCATAAATTAGTTTACCTAATTTATTAGCTGTTTGTAAATCATCTGGAAGTTTATTATAAAGTCTTCTATAAATCTCGTTTAGAATAGTTTTAAATCCTACAGTATTCTCCAAGAACTCTTGTCCTACATCTTTTAAATAAGCATTAATACTATTATCTGTAGCAGCTCCTAGCATCTTTCTCTGTTGTACTCCATTTCTATCTTCTTTAAAAAATTTCTGGTTGAAGTTTCCTACCATATCTCCAATCCTAACAGCATTGATTTTCTGACGTCTAATAATAGCATCTGTAATTCCTGCTCCAGGACCTTCTCTATCTGCTTTAGAAGCATCTACAGAATCTCTAAGAGCTTTAGCTGAAGGTTCTAATAAGTTCACAAAGATAGATAATATCTCTAACTGAGTAACATTATTAGCTTCTCCACTTTTAATATTCTTAACTAAGTCAGTTGTAGTAAATCTACCTAGATTCATTGTAGGAGCTTCTAACCCTTCTGGTGAACCAAAGTCTTTAGCTAACTGAGCTATAAGTTGATTTTTACTAGATTTCTGAGTTCTAAATCCTCTGTTATTAGAAAGTCGTTCAGTATATTCTTTAATAATAGGTTGAGACAATAATGCTGTAACAAATAGTGGAGATACTCCCCCTCTAATCATCATAAAAGCTACATTATTAGTCATAGAGTTATAGTTAGCTCTTCCTATATAATTATCTTTAGCAGCATCCACAAAAGCATTCATAAACACAGATAGAATCTCTGTAATAAGAGCATCCTCTTGTCCTACAATAGATGAACTTTTAGCATCATAAGTTTCAAAAGCTTTACTATATATTTTAGAAAGGTCTAATTTATCATATGCAGTAGCATTTCCAATAGCTAGTTCTACATTCATGTATAACTCAGCATCTTGAGATAAGGAATGGTCTCCAACATGATTAGCAGTTTGACCTACGCCTCCTTTACTAGCTAAGAATTCTCTTCTTTTATCCATCTGAAAGATTCCATCATATAAATCTAAATCTCCAATCTCTGTTGGTGGAATAATATCATTAATAAAATCTTTTAACCAGTCACTATCTACTGTTGAGATAATCCTAACAAAGTTTTTAGGATGTTCTAGGACCATTCTATAAAGTTCTATCCTTCTATTCTCAATAGCTTTCTTTCTATTTTGTAGTGGAATAGTTCTCTTAGAAAAATCTTCTAGAGATATCATTAGATCACTCTCTTCTATAATTTCTCTAATTACACTTGCAGTAATATCTTCAGTTAGTATATCTTTTAGAGGTCCTAGATTAATTTCTTGCTGCTCTATTAGTCCTAAAACTCGATTATAGTCTTGATTAGCATTAGGTTCTATTCCTAACTCTTTAAATATTTTTTTAATTAATTTTTTAGCTTCTTTAGTTTTCTCAAGTCCTTTTAAATAAACTTCATATCTAGTTTTAGTAGCCTCTTCACTGGTACCATCTAAATATTTAATATACTCAAGTCTTTGTGTATCTGGATTATAATCAAAGTTAGGTAACATGTAGTATAACTTATCAATATCAAAATCGGAACCTGTTTGAGTAGTCATTTCTGAATAAGCAACTACTGTATCCCCTATATGAGGAGGTAAGAAACCTACTATCTCTAAAGATTGATTGAATGATAACTTCTGATTAGGAACCCTTGATGCTACTATTCTAAGTAACTCAGGGTCTATAGCAGCTCTTAACTTATCAGGATCATTTTTAATCTCATCATAGTTAGGAATTAACTTAGTAAAGGAGTGATTTAAAAGTATCTGACCTGGTTTAAATACCATACTACCATCTGGACCAGTACTTTCTGGTATAGGTGGACTTAAAGTTTCTATGTTCTTATATAACCATGCTATACTATTTCTATCAGCATTGGTTAAATTATCTATTCTTTTATGTTTAGTATTAAATCCTAAATCTGATAATTGAATACCACTACCTCCAAACTGTTTTAATTTAACAGCTTCTTTAGTGTACCAGTTTCCAATCTTAGAATTAATACTTCTCCTGTAAGCAGGATGAGCATCTAGTGATAATCCACCTTCTAAAGCTAATATTAAATCTTTAGATTCCCCATCTCTCTTAAATTCTTTAATTAATTTTTCTCTAATCTTTTTAGGAGAAGGTTTTCCATCTTCATAGATTTCATCTCTTAATTTCTTTAATCCTAAATCAGAAAGTGTCCCATCTATCTCATGGAACATCTGTACTAAATCAGAACCTTTAACTCCAGGGAAATATTCAAACTCTGGTTCTATATCAGCAATCATGTTCTTTTTAGGCTGAGATAAAACTAGTTTATCTTTAGTCCCATCTGTAGGAAGATCTTGTTGTAATTTCCAATATTTATTAGATAATTCTATAGGATTTAGTTTAGCACCTTCTGCCATTAAATCTACTACTCCATGTGCTCCTACTTTAATACCATCTGTAACTACTACTTCTGATATATTCTTTTCTTCCATTAGCTTAGCCATTCTAGATAGTTCTTCATTACTATCTACAATCTCTGGGAATAAAACTGCTTGAGAGTATTTTAAATAAACTGGAACAAGTTTACCTCCCTTTTTAACTAATTCAAAGTGCATACCTTTTTTAGGTTGCATAGCATTAGCTTTAGTAAATTCTGCATAGTCTTCTGCAGTACCTCTTCTATTTTTAATATTTTGAAAAGCTGTTTCTAACTCAGGAGACCAGCCATTAAGTCCAGATGTAATCTCCTTAAATCTATCCATACTAATCCATGCTTGAGCATCTGTAGTATTAACTTCTGAATAGGGGTTCTTTTTATCTGGATTAGGTACCCATTTTCCATTAGAGTTTTGGATCAGGTTTAAAGATTTAGCGATTGCTACCTCACTTCCAGAGAATTTCATCATCTTATCTATATAACCTTGGTTAGTATAGAAGTCAGAAGGTTTAACAAATCCTTTGATTACTGCTACATTAAATTTCTCTTTTACATTAACTCCATCTATAAGTAAATGTTCTCCTGTAGCAGATATTGATGGTACTCTTTTTAGAAAATCTTCTAGGGTTTTATACATCCTAGGATCACCTGTGAAGAGTTTAGTTTGTTCTATGTTAGCAATTAATGAATTGATAGTAAAAGAACTTGTTACTGCATCTAATAGTTTAGCCTCATCGTATTTTCCATTATCTAAAAACTTCTTTTGTAAATCAATATCTAATGAGCTAGATTTAGCCTCAATGATTTTAGAAGCTGTAATAATCTCCTTATTAGCCTTAATCTTTTCTAACAGTAGAGTTCTAACATGTTCTCTCAACTTTTCTACAATCCCTTCCTCAATAACAAGTTGATCATTTTCATCAAATGATAGTGTAGTTGGAGCTATAGAAAATGGTTTACCTACTTGATCATTAGATTGATATATTTCTATTCTTTTCTTTTCGTCCTTTTCCTCTTTTAGAGTTTGAGTTAAACTTCCATCAGGACTTAATGATGGGAATATAGTAGAAGTAAATACATTTCCACTATGGTAGTATGCAATCTTATCTATATCACTAATAGGATTCTCCCCATAAAGCTCTTCCCATGCTTTAGACATAGTAGCTAACTCATCTAGAAAATAACCTGTAAAGATATCTACAACTTCATCTGTTAAATTACTATTAGTGATATTATGGTAAGGCATACCTTTAATCTGGTACATCCTAGGTTTATCTGCTAATGTTAGTACTGGATAAATTCCTCTTAAAGTCTTTTCTACTCTATCTAGTAATTCATCAGGTCTAGCAATTTCTTTAGTATCATTATAATTACCTCCTTCCATCTTAGTACCATTAACTAATTCAATAGTCATTGTGGTAGTGGGATTTAATAATTCTTCTTTCCAGGTTGAGTTAGTAGTATATAGATCCTTATCTAACATCGCTAAATGTTCACTAGCTTCTTTAAGGCTTAAATCATTTTGAATTAAGGATAAATAATTATATAAAGCAGCTTTTTGATACATTTTACCACCAGCCCACACAGTAGTTCCCCCCATTAATTCATCATAAGATGACTCTATAGTTGCCATACTCTCTAATAAGCTAGAGTTATCTGTTATAGGAGTTTCGATTTTTGATTTATCTCTAGTATATCCAAAGTCTTTTACATCTAATAATTGTTGTAGAGAATGAGTTGATACAGAAGTCTTTTCAACTAATTTTTTAGTATCAAACAATAATCTCTGATAACCTTTTAAAGGATTATCTTTTCTAAGAATCATTTCATTTAAAGCATCTTCTGATAGGTCTATTCCTAAATAAGAACTTAGGTAATTAGAAAGTTCATTTATTTCTACAGGAGTTACTTCAACAGTCTTCTTTCTAATCTCAAATAATTTATTAAACTCTTCTACAGCTTTGTTAGCTTTAGTAGTATTAAAAATCATTTTACCTTCATTGTCTTCAGTGAAGTATATATTTTCAAAATTATTAGACCATAAGTCTAAAGTCTTTTTAGTAGGAGTATTAGAATCTGAACTACCTATTTTAGATTTATAAGTATTCTTACCAATCTTTTCTACATAAGTAGTACTATAGTTCTCAAAATGTTTATCATAAGTTCTGATAAACTGAACTAGTTGAGGTTTAATAAATGTTTTTTTATTGTCAGTAAGCTTTTTTAGTTTAGCAACTAGTCCAACAAACTGATTATGTTTTCTAGAGAGTCCTTCTAATCTCTCAAATACAATATCTAATCTAGCACTCCCTCTTTGAGGAATGTCTGATAATGCTTCCATTACTAGATTCTGATTAGTAGTAAATTCTGTATATAAGGGTAATCCTAATGCTGTCCCTCTCTTACCACTAGGTAAGAACATTAACATTAATTTAGCAGCATGAGAAGCTTTCTTAGTATGATCTTCTAGATTAGAATCTCCAAAGTTAGAATTACTATCTTTAGAATCCTCATTATCCTCATCTTCTACAAGCTTAGGATCTACTGCAGCTAATTGATCATTAACCATAGAGATAAATTCAGTAAGAACTTTCTCTTCCATTAAGGTATCATAATTAGCTTTATGTTCTGGATATTTTTTTGCTAGGACTGTTAATAACTGTCTATAGTTATCAGGTTTATTAGCCTTCTTAATTTCTTCTATAGACTTAATATTAAAGTCATCATTCATCACTATTAAGTGAAGAAGATTAGCAGTAATCTCTTGTTGTTGTCTGTAACTAAATACAAAGATTGGATTGATTTTTTTCATATCAATTCCCTGAGTACTAGCAGCTTCAGCAGCTCTCTCTACCTCATTAGCCCTTTCAAAAGCTTCAAATAAATCATCCTCTGTTAATAGAGATTCTACTTTACCATTAGTACCTTTCCAAATAGCATCAGCCATAATTTGGCTACCATCTAGCAAAGTTAAAATTCTTAAATACTCTTTGTGGGTTCTTTGAATACAATCCATGAAATTATTTTATAATAGATTAACAAAGGTAAGAAATACTATTTAAAGTATTAACAACCTTTTAAAAATTGTTGAGCTAAAGATTCTATTTGACGTCTTAAGGTATCAATTTTCTGACTTTCTGTTTTTCTAGAAAGGAGTTTATTAAACATTGTGTCATTAGATATTTGAGAAGTAATTGTAGAGATCATTTCAGCTCTCTTAGAGAAATGTTCATGACTTTCTGAAATAAGCTCTTTAACAGTTTCTGTTACAGTATCTTTGACAGGATCATTATCTATTCCAAATTCCTCTAAGATTTCTACATCTACAGTAGCAGTAGGATCTTCTACAGCTAAATCAACAGTAGATAATTCATCTAAAGCTGTGTTTTGGATAGGAGTAGTTTTTGTTGTAATAGGAGTTTGTTCTAAAGCAGCCAGTTCTGCATCATATTTAGCATTGATTTTACTTCTTTTTTCTTCCCTTTTTTTATCGAAAAATTCTCTTTCTTTAATATCTTTTTCTAATTGCTCAATGTTTTTAAAAGGTTTTATATCAGCCATTGGTACTTTTCCATTATCATTTAAAATCCTATCAATTGCATCTTTTGCTTTCTGAAAAACCCATTCTTTATCAATTTTTGCTTTTTCGATATATTCTTCAATACCTGTTTTATTTAAAATTTCAGTTTGTTTATTAATAATCTGCTGTTTAATACTTTCAATTTCTTGTAAATCTTTTTGTGTATTTTTTTTAGAAAAATCTAATTCTCTATCTAAACTTTCATTACTTATAGGTTCAATATCAAAACCTGTTTTAAATGCTTTACTTAATTCTTCCTGTCTTCTTCTTTCTATATTAGCTTTAGTATCTGTAGATTGAGTGGTAGTAGGTCTAGTAGTATCCTGTTTAGTTTCAACACTAATAACTGGTTGAGCAAAGATTAATCCATTAGCCCCATGCTTAGCTTTAGTTTGTACTACACCATTCTCTACTAAATATTTTTTATATTTAGGATCTTGAAGTTTTCTAAAGTTAACATTAGAGGTCTTAACACTTGTTAACCAATTCTTTAATTGTAATTTAGCTTGATCTCCTGCTATAGGATCATTAAGAACTTCTCTACTAAAACTTCCTACACTCTCCCCTGCTCCAAAATAAAGAACATGCTTATCATAGTAAAGAGGGAATTTAGCATCTCTATTTCCTTGATGTACTAAGTGTCTTAAAAGGTCTTTAAAAGTTAATCCTTTCATACTTAGCACCCCTGAAGTAATTAAAGGATGATCTTTTGCTAATGCTGTTACATTAGGGTATCCAGCAATATCTTCTATGATAGTAGTCTTATCTAATAAAAGAGAATACATCTCTATAATAAGATCAGCATCTGTATCACTTAAAGTATTTATTGTTAATCTTAATGGAAATGTAGAACCGTTAGCAGTTTTAGTTTTAACCACTACTTGTCCCTCTTGGTTAACATCTGAGAAACTAGTTAGGGTCTCATCTGAATCAGGTCTTCCATCAGTATCTATTTTACCATTTAGAAATGCTCCATTTACTTGAATAGCAAATTCCATTTCTTCTGGAGTCTTAGCTAAAGCTATATCTAAATTAGTTTTATCACTAGTCCATTGTAAAAATCCTGGTGCTTTATCATTAATAGTTGTATAGACTTCTGATTGAGTTTCTAAAACTTTATCTAAGTTCTGTCTAAACTCAGAATTGTTATCTCTAACATGCACAAAGATTTCTGTACCATTATGTGTTATAGGAGTGTTAGTACTATCTACTAAAGTAACCATAAGTCTATTTGAGAATCCTTCAATAGGAGCTTTTGTAATTCTTACTCTAGTTCCTATAAGAGGGTTATTAGGATTCTCTAAATACTCAGCGATATCCTCAGCCTCCTTACCAGTAGGTCTATTAAGATTTAACACATCATCTACATTGTTAACAGAACTCCATGTTAGAGAATCTGGATTAGCAGCTTTTCCTTGTTGTGCTTCAGTGTCTATCTGAGCAGGAGTTCCTTTTCCTTCATTACTCTGAGGCTCAGTCTCTTCTGCCTCTTCTTCTCCATTCTGAGCTTTAGAGGATTTATTCTGTGCTTTATTAGTTTTATGTTCTGGTGTACCAGGTTGTGCTTGACTTGCTTTCTTTTTATTAGCAGCATCTTTTGCTTTATCTGCTACAACTTTCTTACCTACTCTTCTAGTATAGTTTCCAGCAGAGTTCTTAAATTGCTCTTGCCCCTCCTCTTGGGTCATCTCTATGGTATTACCTTGTAAGTCTTTGAAGACACTTTTTTTAGTATCCTTATTAAAACCTTCTACAGTAAATATTTCTCCAAACTTATTCTCAATTTGATCTCCTTTACCAACTTTAGTAACTTCTTCAGGAGTAGTTTCTTCTTTAAGTCTTCTATTAGCAGCTAATCTTTCTAACTTAGCAACTTTCTTTTTAATAATTTTTTGTTCAGTTTTTTTCTCAAACATTTCCTTATGAGCTTTATCATAAGAATTTAAAGTTTCTATTAATTGTTTTCCAATAGCATCAGAGTTGATATAATCTTCCATTATATCTAAAGACTTAACTCCTTCTATTAATCTATTGTAATCACTATTTAAAGGTCTTCTCTGAGATTTTTTTTCTGTAATCTCTTCTACAATTTCCTTACTAGCTTGTTCAATAAGAGCATCAGTATTAAAATCAAATACAGTACCATTCTTGGTAGCTTCTAATGTAGGAACAATTTTTCTATTAATCTCATCAATAATCTGAGATTTAGCATTGCTCTTTCGAGCATTCATAGCATCTAGTGTTTTAGCACTAGCTTTTCTCTGTAATCTGTTATTGAATAACTCTGATTGTAGAGGAAGATCAGCATACTTTAGCCATACTTGTTCTTGTTCTCTTAGGTTATCTAGAAGAGCCTGAGCTTTTTGTTTTCCTTCATCTCCTAAATATTCTTCTTGAGAAGGTAATGCTTTACCGTCTATAATGTCTTGTAGAGTTCTTTCTGCAAACTCTGTAGTTCCTGTCTCAAAATGCTGTCTGTTAACAGCCGCTGCCATAATATCATCTATATAAGCAGCTTCCTCTAATCTACCCTCTTTGATAAGTTCATTCTTCTCTGCTGTATAATTAGCATAGTTTTCTAACTTACCCTCAGTAAACTTAGTCATAGTCTCTTTCATAGACTGTTGTTCCTGGAATCTTTTATTATAATCTTCTCTAGCAGATTTAGTATACTGTCCAGTAAGACCTTCCATCATTACTCTTTGGATACCCCCACCAAAGAATCCCATCCCCATTTCTAGAATAGTGTTTTCATTAGTAGCAAAGTCTAAAACTCTAGATACAAATTCCTTATCACCTTTTTCTAAACCAGTTCCTTTAAGTGCTCTATAGCTAGACTCTTGAGATATAACCCCTTGAATACCCTCTTCAGCAGCTTCACCTAAACCTTGTACAATTAAGTTATCAGCATTAGGTGTTACAATGTTTTTACCAAAATCTGTAAAAGCATTTTTAAATCCTTTTTCTTTTAAAAGATTTCTAGTATAACCAGCTCCTTTTGATAGACCTGTCATCTGTAACATACTAAGAGGTGCTAACATTGCATTAGCAATTCTAACATTATCATGAGCTTGTTCAGCTCTAAATTCTATTTCTTCATCTGGTAGATTTATTTCTCCTCTTTCTCTAGCTGCATATAATTGTTCTCTAACATCTCTAGCTTCTTGGATAGCCATAACCTTACCTTCCATATAGTTCATCATAGAACCTGCAGGTACACTTTGTAAAGCTTTAGCAAATGTTGGACTAACAGATTCTAACTTTGCTATCATTTGAGCAGCTCTAGTAGCTTTTAACCCCATTCCTGCTACTTTACTAATAGCTCCACCAGGAAGTGCAAATCCTACTGCAGAATCTAATAATCCTTCCCAAGCTTTAAATACTGTAGCACCATCACTAAAATCTAAGACATCATCAGGATTTTCTTTATAGATAGGTAAGGCATCTGAAATAGCCTCTTTACCTGAGTCGGTTAGTTCTGCTAACCAATTGGCTTCACTAGTATTTAAACCTTGTGCTTGTTTAAGGTGAGCATCAAAGTCTAATAAATAAGATGTATTCTCTACTGCAGATAATAAACCTTTTGATAAACCCCCTAAAGTTCCATAAGCAAATTGCTCTAAATTACTTTGGTTAAGTGCTCTTTCTACTTCTGGATTATTTAATATTAAATTTCTATTATCTATATCTACATAATCCTTGTAGTTATCCAGATTATCTAAACCTAAATCAGACCCGTAGAATCTAGAACTAGATGTTGAAGGGGAAGTAGTAGGATTAGATTGTAAATAATCCTCAATGAATTTTTGATTTAGAATCTTTGTGTCTTCGTTTTTACTAGTATCTAATGGCATAATTCTAATTATTGATTTACTGTAGCTGCTTAAATGCTAAAAAGTCTCTAGCTACCATATGATCTAAAAACTCAGCAGGTTTATCTGCATATTTTGGATTAATAGTAATATTACCATCTTTTTCTATTAAAGCATCTGGAGAGATTCCATATTGTCTCATTAAGGCTTTAGTATGAACAGGACTTCCTGACTTCTCTAGTATTGTTTGATATACTTCCCCATTAGTAATCCTATAAGATTGTCCCCCGTCCGTAGGCATTTGCTTGATATTAATCTTGTCTTTAGTAGATGGAACAAAAGAAATAGATCCTACTTTTTGTGGATCTAGTCCTGCATCCTCTGTTTGAGAGTATAATATGTTACTTCCTATTGGAGCATAAGCAGCACCGTTATACTCTTTTTTAAGAGCAGTGGTTTCTGAAGCCCCTACTGCTCCATTTAAAAATGATTCTAAAGCAGGTGTCCATACTTTAGGAGTAACAACTAATTGTTTAGAGGTATAGTCTCCTCCTGCCATAGTCTTAAATACGATCGCAGGTTTATTTCCCTGTACTCCTTTCCTAACTTTGATAGAAGCAGGGTTTATCTTAGTTGAGATAAAATCCAACTGAGAAAAATCTTCAACGTCTGACTCAGACGGAGTCTTTCCAGTACTTAAATCTGTTATATTACTAATTTCAAAAGTATCATTCGTTAGTAGAGATCCTAAATTTGAACGTAGGGCAGTTTTAACTTTCTCATCTTTGATATTTAAAAGTAAGTCAATAGTCTCTGTTCCAGTCCCTTGTTGGAATGTTTTATCTAATTCTTTTTGAATATCTGCATATCCCCCAGATAATCCTATTTTTTTAGCTAGAGCATCTTTAGTATATTTATCTAATTGTGCCTCAGAGAAACCTGCGTTCTCTATTCGTTCTGTAATAATTTTTAATTTACTTTCTTTATTAGGAGCTTTTGATAATATATTTCTTAATAGAGTTCTTTCATTTGGTAGTTTCCCTTGTAAATATATTTCTGTAAGTAAATCTGGATCAGTTTTATCTATCTTATTATAACTAGCTGCTACTACAGCAGCATGTCCAGCAGGTAAATTTTTAACAGCTTTATTAGTTAATCGTTCAAAGTTAGCCTCTAAAACTCTAGCTTGTGCTACTTTATTAGGATCTTTAGACTGTCGTAATTCATTAAGTTTTTGTTGCATATGAGCACCAGATTCATAAGACTCTGCTTCAGTTACAGCAGGTTGCCAAGGGGTTATTTTATCCTCATCCTCCTTAGCCATATCTCTTAACCTCTTAATTCTAGCAGTATTATCCGTCATAGTATTAGAGGTTTTTTGCCAAGTTCTTTCTGCTGCTATAGGAGTGATCTCTTGTTGAAACATTTGCTCAGGAGTTATCCCATACATTTCAGCTCTTCTCACCATTTGTTGCCCCTCTCTAGTCTTGAAAAAAGGACTCTGGTTTAGATTCAGTACATTTTTTACAAGTTCAAATGGAACTGCTTCTTTTGATGTTCTATTAATCCATGTTCCATTTTCACTGTCATAAGTATAACCACTAGAGTGGATATTGTCTACAAATTTTTCTAACTCAGGTCTAGAAGGGGCATTCTTTTCTATAAGCTCATGCCCTCCTATAAAGTCTATTGCAAATTTTTTATCTTCTCCAGTTTGCTTAAGATATTCTTCAAACTTTTCTGCAAAGATTTTATCATTTTCTGTAGCATAATCACCTTTAGTTAGAAGTTCTTCCTTAATCTTATCATACTTAGCTTTAGAAGCTAGTCCTAAGTTTAATTTTTCTCTAACAGGATTATTAATCATTCCCTGTGTAAACTCTGCTATCTTTCTTCTATTAGCAGCTTGGGTTAAATCCTGATTAGCCATCGAAGCACTAAAGCTTTTAACTTCCTCTACAAGCTTATTTCTAGCATCTGTATCAGGTCCAGTTAAAGCTCCTTGTTTAAGATAAGCATCATATGTCTTAGACATCTTGTCAACCTCTTCATCCTGAATCTTCTGACTCCTAGCTAAAGCTTGGTCCATCACTGCTAAGTTTCTCGGTACAAACTGAGAAACATACTGATACTGTGGTGCGTTATAAAATCTTGAAAATGCCATCTATTTTTTATTTAAGCGTATATACTCACTTTTTTAGGCTGTTTGGTAACAGGATCTATAATCCACTTGAACTCTCTACCTTCACCTAAAGCATTAATATCTTCTGCTTGATATCTATACCCAAGTCTATCTCTATTAGCCATTCCTGCTACCTGACCTAATTGACCTAATCCAGTAGCAATAGCTTGTTGATTAGCAGCATCTTGTTGAGCATTAGCTATTTCCTCATTAATAGATACTTGAAGATTTGATTGATCAGTATTACCTCTTATTTGTTGATTAGCATTAAACTCTCTCTCATTAATTCCTGAGATAGCTTGTGCTTTATCAGCAGCAGCTCTATTAGCAAATGCTACTTTATTAGAAAGAGCTTGTCCACTACTAGTAGCATTCTCTCTAATAGATTCTCTCATAATATTTCCTTGTTGGTCATAACTAGCTTCAGTTGCTCTTTTAGAAGCATCATAGTTTACTAGATTAGGATTTAATCTACCATATTGAATTTTCTTAGAACCTTTAAGTCCTTTTCCTAAATTATATAAAGCAGGTAATGCTTGTGCTCCCATAGTAGCCCAGTCATAACCATCTAGTTTTCTAGGAGTGTAAGTTCCACTACTATCAGGATTGTTTGTATCTGTAGTAAGTTCTGAGGTAGGTGTACTAGATTCTGCAGATTCTGTAACTCCTGCAGTTTCTACAGGTGCTGTAGGTTTTCCTAAACTACTAAATCCTGTAGTTATTGTAGGTACTCCTGTTGAAGGTGTATTATAATTAGTCTGAGCTTCTGCATTTCTATTTTGTTCAGCTAGTACAGCAGCGTTAGACTCTGCTTCTATTTCTTCTATAGAAGGAAATTCCCCATCTTGAGGATTACTTTTTGAATATCCTATTTCTGTTGCATAAGGGTTTACAGAAACAGGAGTTCCATTAGGATTTAGATTCCCTAAATTAGGATTTAAAGTTTGATTAAGTGCTATAAAAGAATTAGTGTTTAAACCTCCTCCATCATTTATTTTAATTCTACCCCCCATAGCTTTTTGAATAGGCATATAAGTATTAGTTTCTGGATTTACTAATCCTTCAGCAACTTCATCTACTTTTTTATACTCCATTTGTCTTGTCTTTGGATTTACTCCCTGTCTCCAACCTTTAATACCAGGTTCTTTCATCCATTTAATTCCATCACTTGGAATTGGAGTTGTTTTAATAGTAGGTTGAGACTTATTTAAAGATTTCATAATAGCATCCTTATCTGCAGTATTACCACTTTCCATTTTAGGAGGACCTACTGCAACAAATAAAGAGGGATTAGCTTCAAAGTATTCTCTAACTTTAGGTCTTACTTTAGCTGGATCATAGACAGATCTTCCTTTAGAATCTGTACCAATAGAAGCACCTCCATATGTAGGAGTTGATGATGGTAAAGTACCCCCATCAGGATATTGTATTCTACCACCATTAGCCATTTGAGTTTCACTAGTCATTCCAAGCTCTTGTCTAAACATCTCTTGCTGGTTCATAAGAGCTTTCATTTCTCTCTCTAATGCTTTTTGTGATGGAGCATCATTCTCTCTAGTGTACTTTTTTTGAATCTTTTTAGAAGCATCTGCAAAGGTTTCTTTTTTATTACCTGTTGAAATTCTATCAGAGAATATATAGTCCTGCCATTTAGTCTCCCCTTGTTCCACAGAAGCATTTTGTCCTATAGGTATTCCACCATTAGGATTTTCTTCATGTGTACCACCGTTGTTAAATTCTGAAAGTTTAGTATTACCCCCCATTGCATATCCTACTTTACCCATCATAGCCCCTCCTGCTATTCCTGCAACCTGTCCAGTAGCTCGTAGAGCTGCTTGTGCATTAGGATCTTCTGTTAGAGTATTAGTTGCCATATCTGTAGCCCCTGAAGCCATTAATCCTATTCCTATAGGAGCAGCTACTCCAGTAGCTGTAAGTGCAGCTCCTGCACCAGTCTTTATAATATTTCCAGCATTCTCTCCTAACCAGGATCCAAAGCCGTATTTCATTTTTTTCTTACTAGTCATTATGAAAATTTTTTAAAGTTAAATCTTAATGTTTAGATATTAAACTTTTTTAGAGTATAATTTCTAACACCTTAAGTTATAATTTATCCTACTAATTAGTAGAATATCGGTAAGTAGTAATAATATCATGTAGCACCATTCTCTCATTAGATAATAATTGAACTACTATATTATTAGCAGGACCATTTACTAATGAAGATGCTACAGTGAATCCTAAATCTATTACAATAGTATTATTAGTAGGCATATCTAAAACTGTATATTCCCCTGAGAAGTTATAAAGTGTATAACCACTACCTGATATAAATATATAAGCATCTCCTGATACTATTGCTTTACTTCCTATAAGAGCTTTATTACTTCCTATATTAGGAGCTGTAAAAGTCATCTCTGGTGTTAGAGGAGTAAATGTATCATATTGTGTAACTGTATAATCCATGAGTCTAGGGGTATGTTTAAGAATTAATTTAATAAAATAATCTCTCATTCTAGCATCTCCTCTAGGAGATTTAGAATCTCTAAAAACATTCATTCTCCAACTTCTTAATCTTCTTACTACATTAGCTCCTACTGTAAGAGTTATGTTTCCAGAATCTTGATGATCATTTAGAAATTGAGCTTCTTGAATAGTTAGGTTAGACTGGTCTACATCCTGTATAAAGATTTCTCCTTTATATTCTATGTTATCAAATACTTTAGTAATATCTGAATCAGGTGCTATAACTAGTTCTAGAACTGATGGATAGGTATAACCATAGAATTGATTTTTTAATCCATCATAGTGTCTATAGCCTTCTACAAGATTCTGAGGCACTGTGAAGAGATTCCCAGAGTTTTCTAAGTATAATCTTGGGTGACAGTTGTAGTCACTTTCAAAAGCTTGTATGTTCTCATTATAAGAAACTGAGTAGTTAAACTTTTGGTTATATACTACTACATCAGTACCTGGTTGAGGTACAAACATTAAAGCTTGGTCAAATCCTAAGTTAATTATAATATAGTCTTTACCTACAACTTCTTCTACAGTATACTCTAGGTTATTAAAGTCATAAGTATGGATACCTAGAGTACTAGTCCATAAGGTACAAGTACCTGTTATTCTAACTTTATCTCCTGCATAAATAGAATGTTTACCTACATCTATTCCTTTTAATCCTAGTAGAGGAGAATTAACATTAGTTATAATTTCTATGATGGGATAAGATTCTAAATAATCTTTTTTAGCATCTAGGAAAGTCATATAGACTTTATTTCTTACCCTATCATAGATTCCATGAATACCTCTCCCAGTTAGTATTCTGTCATTACCTAATAAATTTCCATCAAATGTTTTAAATAGAGAATGTAATCCTTTTATATCACTAAGGGGTTGTGCTCCTTGAGAATATAAAAACCATTTCATTAAATTAGAGTCAAAGTGATGTACTCCAGTAGATCCAGGAACTACTGAGAACTTATGTTTAGTCCCAGTCTTTCTAGATATATACTGATAGTGGTCAAGTATTCCTCCCTTACCTAAAACAATAGTTGTACCATCTTCTGAAGGTACAGATGTTCTATCATTTACAGAAGCTACCCCCATTGCTACATCTTGGTAGAACATGAGCAAGTCTCTCTCTGTAATTATTTTATTTATTTGACCATACATACCTTCTACTTCTGAAAAAGTATTTGGTAAGAATAATCTCCAAGAATCAAATAACTCTCCATCTAACTTCTTCTCAGAAGCCCATATTCTATGAGGAAACTCATAATTATCTAGTTGTAAAAAACTTTTAGGAAAATATATAAGTTTTGAGTTATTATTCTTAGAATATAAAGTCTCATAAAAATTATTACAAGGTCCTACCAATGTTGTTTCATTTAAAGTAACTCCCCCAAACCCTAATAAATCTTGTCTATACTCTTCATTACCAAAAGCTTTATCTGGAGATATGTTTCTTTGAAATTCTACATTTACAGGAGACTCACATGGGAACCCTAGTCCATACATATATTTAGACTTTCCTGTACTTCCCCCATCAGCGTCATACCAAAAATATTGAGATGCAAAATATTGAGTATAAACATCTCCTCCATATACTGTAAAATTAGTCATAATATTAGGAGAAGTATTATCTACTGCAGTATAGGCTCCTGATGATATATAAGTGTTAGCACTTCTAGCTTCAAAAGTATTTCCACCATATTGATTTGGGAGGGCTCTTTCATAACTAACTATTCTCCATTTAGTAGCATAATAAGGGTCTACTATTCCCCCACTAGGGTTACTAATAGTACCAGGTCCATAGTAAGTAAAATGACTATCTAATTGTAGAATAGCCTTTTGACATCCTCTTGAATAAGGAAGTCCCTCAGATGTAGGAGTTGAAGAAGGAATTGCTGCAGTAGGAGAACCATTTAATAAAGCTACCCCTGCCTGAGTTACAAAGGTACCTGCTGGGTAAGCCCCTCCTGCTGGAGAAATTTGCCCTTTTTCTACAGTTCTAGTTTCTTGAATTACTGAACTAGAGAAATTATAACAAACAGAGTTAGCTATTGTAGAAGCCATTATATAACTATAACTAGGTGTTATAGGAGGGATAGAAAATAAGGTCTGTAATACTGGAAAAACTCCGACCCCTCCCTCATAAGTGTCTCCTATAAACCCTATAGTTCTAACTTTATCCCCAGACTTAACATTAAAATTATTCCCGTGAGAGTTAAAATATGTTATAGGGGATACAAAACTAAAGGTTCTATTATTAGGGCTAAGCTGAGTACTAGAGAAGGCAGGTCTATCTGATAAAGCTACAAAGTTTTCTGTAGATGATCCCGTAATAAACCCATTAAAATTATCTTGTATAGTTCCCATACTGACCCCATTCCTACGAGGTCCTGGTCCGTAAAGACTTCCTACAAAATTAGATAAAATCCCTGTTCCTAATTTAGTTCTATCATTAAGAGGTCTCTCTACTCTTACTACTTCAAATCCTGATATATAAGATTTTATACCACTTATATCTACATCAAATTGTATTCCTATAGAAGGACATTGAATCTGACCTGATGAGGCTGTATTTAAAACATAATTTTTAGTCCAAGGTTGGATTCTGATATCATTCTCATCAGCTCCTGGGAATCTAATATCTCCTATCCATTTAGTTTCAAAGGGATTTCCATCTAAGTCAAAGAATGTGATTCCAAATCTATAAATCTCCCCTCTAGCATACCCTGTAAAATTAACACATACACTCCCTCCTTTAAAACTTCTAAACTCATCTACAATTAAAACTTCTTTATTGTTAAGTTTAGTAGTAGTTCTATCAGAAGTAGTTATTCTACCTACCCCATGAAATTCATAGGTACCATCTGGGTTATGTCCATAAAGTCTATTTTTAACTTCTATTGATTTAGTAGTAAATTTATATTTAATATTAGGACCTTCTCCCCCTAACTGATTACCGTTAGCTTGATATTTATAGGACTCATTATCCTCATCTAAATTAAAAGGATTAATACAATCATAATCAAAAGGTATACCTAACCAATCAAGGTCAGAGTTACTTACATATTCTTTTGTTACTCCATCTATCTCAATAGTAGTTCTCTCATTGTCAGTAAGTTTTGCTATTCTTAAGGGATTAAATCTATAAGCTCTAGCATCATAATTATCTACTATAGGAGTATCTAGATACAAGTTAGCAGCTATTAACCTTTTATCTTTAACAGTAATTGTTTTACATCGTTTAAAGGTCTTATTAATCTCTGTAAATTCTTCTATAGAAATAGGAATATTCATTCCAGGTCCAGAATGGGTAACAGTTAATGTCCCATCTTGTGGGACACTTTCTTCATGAAATTTATATACAGTAGTCCCAACAATATCTGTAACTACAGCAATATGCTCTATTAAATTATAAGAGGTATCAATTCCTGTTAGTTCATAGGTAACAGCATGAGAAGAATAAAGTCCCCCACTATCTGCTCCCCAAGCTTCCCAATATCTATTAGGAGAAGCAGGACTAGTTGGATTAAAAGCTCCTAATGGCATGGGATTAGTTACAGGAGATACAGCAGTAAATTGTCCCCCTGTTTTAGCTAGTCTATAACAATATTGTACCATTATACCTGCGGGTAAACTACCTCCTCCTGATACATTAGTAATAATAGGTATAGACGATTTATAGTCACTACTAATAGCTAAAGATGAAGGAGGTAATCCTAATAGATTAAGGTCTAATAAATTAGCTGCTCTTAAAGGATTATACTCATCTGTCCAATAAATTCTTCCTACTTGTGAATTCTCATAGTGTCCAATAGCTTCTGTACCTATATGCCAATAAGTAGAGAAGTTTAGAATGTTATTATATTTTAAATGGTAATAAGGGTCTAATATATTATTATTAGCATTATCTATTTCATTAGTAGATAAATTATAAGAAAATTTCCATATCTGACCATCTGTACCAGAAGGAGTCTCAGAATCACTACTAGTTGTAAATAAAACTATCTCCTCTCTAAGTATTCCCCAACCATTAATTTTAAGTCCTGTTACTGCAGGTACTTCTGTTACTATTAGAATATTACCAGTAGTACATTCAAATTGTGGGAATGTAGTATTATAGTCTTGGTAAGTAAATAATAAAATATAACTTCCAGAGTTTATAAGTTTTATAGTCTTATCAGTTAATAAAGGCTCTAAAGCTATGTTTAGATTTTTATAAAGAGTTTCTACATCCCCTCCTGTTACTGTTATATTGGTTATAACACCTGTAGTAGGGTGTAAATATGATATCACAATAGAATCTGATACAGGTTCCTCTACATCAGCAAATTGAATTTTTATAACTGGGGCTAAGTCTGGTAGAGTAAATGATAAAGTATTACCGTCCTCATTCTCTATATTACCAGTAGATAGTCCTTCTTCAGTAAGAACTTTAATGTTGGTACCTCTATAGTATTTAGTATTACTATATTTGCTTTTAGAAGTATCCTGATCAAGCCCTCCAATAAATGTGTTCTTTGCTTTTTTACTCATAAGAGTTTATTATCTAGATTGAGAATTATTGAATCTTCTTTCCATTTCACCATCTGTTATAAAAGCAGAAGAGTGAGTATTAATGTTTGGAACTAATTTGATAAAGTTATTTTTCCAACTTTCCATTTGATCTATGTTAGGTATTCTACCTGATACCATGGCTTGTCCTACATTGAAGTAATAGTCTTGTTCTATCTTCTCTAGAACTCTAGGATCCATCTTATTTTGAATCATTAACCTAAGTCCTAGTTTAGAAGCTACATAAGCTTTAAGAGCTTTTACATATCTTACTTCATCTGGTATTAAAGGTAGCCCATCTTTATCAGTAGGGTTAGCTGTGTATACCATAACTACTTCTCCATCTGAGAAGTTAGTAAAGATATGATTGTTGTTTAGTTTATAAGTATAAGAAGAGTCTCTCCCTAAATCAGGAGATGTTTTACAGAAATGCCCTATATGAGCAGAGTCAGTAGCCCATCTCATAGGATGTAAGTTTGTTCCATTTTTATAGAAACATTGTTTAGCATGTAAAACATCACATGGAATCTTACCTCTAAAATCTTCTATGACAATAGGATTAGGATGGTTCAGAGTCTCATGTCCATCAGACATCTTTTCTACATAGGTCTGAGGGGCACCTATAAGATCTAAACATTCTCCTATCCATTCTACAGCATCTACCCAATCTAATTGAGTATCAAATCCATAATCTCTGTAGACCCCTTCTAGGACTCTGTGGATTGGAATAAACTTACCATTAAGCATAATAATCTATTTCTTCGTTAGTTCTTAATATCTTAGGAATAGCCCTAAGATTCTTTCTTGTCATAAGGATTTTATATACCATAATGTTTACACATGATGAAGCACTTTTATCCCAGTACCATTTAAAGTAATTTCCATCAGTATGTCTATTAACATGATAGATTACTTTTTTTAATTCTGCAGCTTCTGGATTATCTTTCCATAACTGTTCAGTTTTATTCCAATCTACCTTTAGTGCAGTAGTTTTAAGTTTTCCATCTGCATCTAACTTTAAAGAGGACTTACATTTCTTTATTCTAAGGTATCCTAATCTACAAGGTAATCTAAACTCAAAAGATTTCTCTAGTATCAATGTAGTAACCTCACTATTAAATCTATTTAAAATCTTTCTATACTGAGCTTCTGTAACAGGATTCTTAACTGAATCTCTATAGACTTTGTACATGTACCTAGAGTCAAAGTCTGTTTTATGGTTTAACCATTTAGCTCTTCTTCTTTCCATTATTTAGTAGGTTGTTGAGGAGAAGTTTCAGCCCCATCATTAGTAGTATCTGTAGGCATTCTAAGACTTCCTAGGAACTTATTAATTACTGCTTCTTGAATATAAGGTACCATCCATGTATTAAGAGGGTACTCACTGTTTGAAGAAAAGCAAGAATCTCCTCCACAATTAGTGAAAGGAGTGACATCAGTAGGATTTTCAAATACACCTGCAACATTAATGTAGTTTATAAATTTAACTTTATCGCTTTTAGATACTAGGTAAATTCTTTTGTTTCTTAAAAAAGCATATATGATATTTTTATTGTACTTACCACTTCCTGCAAACTTAGCTCTGTTATAAGTTATAAAAGAGAAGTCTAAATCCATTTTATCTACTGGTCCAACTCTAGTTATAGCAGTATCATTATGAAGTTCTATAGCTGCTGGAATTTCTAGTTTAGTTCTAATGATTAAACAGTCTGTTGATATATCACAACATTCTGCTCTATCACTAGATTCCATCTCTACACAACCTAGGTCTTGAATAATGTTTGGATCTATGGTTCTATTCTTATTAAGCTCATTTCTTAAAAAGAGGGCTCTAGCATTATCTATTTCCCAGGCAACCTCTCTTGGAGATATGTCTACGTCATCTGTTAAATGAGGCTTCAGTTTATCTAAAACTGAGTAAATTATTTCATTATAAGTTGGCATCTGTTTTATACTTTTTATAAATAGTATTAGAAATTATATAATCAGACTTATCATGATTACAAAACATCTGTCTCTGAATAACACCTTTTTGTGTTATAGTAGGTTTAATATATGTAACATTCTCTGTGCCACAAATAGGGCATCCCCATTTCTTATTTCCTAAGTGTACTCCTACATGAGTATTAGGTTTTATATAAGATTGTATAACATTGAATACTTCCTCTAGAATAACTACATCATTATTACAATAGTAGACCATTTTATCCAAAGCTTCTTTATCCTTTTGTAGAATTATTTTATCCCATAATTCCATCCCACCAGTCTCTACTTTAGCTCCTACTTTAAGAACTCTAGCTAGATAATCTAATTTATTAGATTGAAAGTTAAATTGAGATCTTGCTTTTAGCAAAGTATCTAAAGATTTAACATATGTTGGAAAAGGTATTCTATGGATTAAACATCTAGTTCTAATCCAAGGGATATCAAATCTATCTCCATTATGTCCTATTACTTCTGAAGCCTCTCCTATTATCTTAGAGAATTTCTGTAGTAGTTCCTTATCACATTGATTTTCATCCCATGTAATATTATGTACTATATCTTCTCCTTCCCACTTGTAAGACACACATATGATAGCACGTTCTGTAATAATATCTCCAGGATTAATTTGTTTGTTATAACCTGTTGACCAGAACTTTCCAATATTGTAGCTAGTTTCTATATCAAAGAACAGACGTTTAAATTCTTTTTTTCTAGAAGAATTAGTTAGTCTAATTCTAACCTCTCTTCTGGCTTCATAGACTTCTTCCTTAGAGCAGCCCCATTGTCTAGCTAGTAATCCTGCACCGTTAGTTAAATATACTGGATTATCTAGAAATTTTTTAATTAGTTTTTCTATCATAAGATGTCTTTAAAAAGAAAAAGGTCTTTAATATTTCACTACTAAAGACCTCAATCATAAATCAATTATTAATTATTAAATTTATCAATCGAGAACAAAGGTAGTAAATAATTTAATACAGTTATTCTTTTTCTTTAGTTTTTTTAAAACTAATTAATTTTTTATATCCAACTTTCACTAATGGATTACCTCTTTCAAAGTCATACCCAGCAGAAACTTCAAATAGATTACCATGCTTTTCAGCGAAGGATAATCCTAAGTAAGCACTATTTAATAAAGGCTGTACCATTACTTCACCACCAAAGTATAACTTGTTAGTGTTGATTATCTTTTCAGTATAAGTACTGTCTTTTATTGTAATAGTATTTGTAATAGTAGTATTCTTTAGCGAGTACTTAAAATCTACTTCAGGTCTATCTTCACTAATTGTTGTTATAGTAGCATCTAACAAGCTATCTTTTATCAGATAGATATATTTACTTCTAAATACTAAAGTATCACTAAAATCACTTTTTGATGTATCTATACCCGTATAAATTGGTACTAACTTTTTATGAGTAACTGTATCAGTCCAAACTCCTAATGTATCTGAGTAATAAGTTGTATCTGAATAGTGCTCTGTAGTACTGCTCCCATTAATTACTGGGGTCTTTCTACAAGAGTTGTAAGTTAACATAAAAACAATTACTAAACAAAGCCCTATGATTATATAATTTTTCATTTACTTTCTAAAATTTCTTTATACTTAGTAGGATTCTTTAAGTTAATGGCATAGTCAAAATGTACTGTATCTATTTTTTTAAATCTTCCTCCCCATCTCATTCCAATGCTCTCAGCAAATTCTATAAATGCTAATACATTATCAGTAGGTTTTTCAAGCTTCTTACTATTCCACCACTTTTTATCCTCAACAATATTACAATCAAAAGCAAATCCTACCATATGATTACTCATTGTAGCAGGAGTTACAATAGCTCCTTTAACATTAGTATCATGTCTAAGACTAGATGTTACGTAAATTTCTAATTTAAGTTCTGCCAATTTAGGCTCTAGTTTTTTTAAATAAGGAATAAAATCCTTATGACATTCTAAAGGTTTCCCTATAAAGTATTTTGATTTAAATATCTCCATTTTCCTATTATTAATCTCTCACAGAAATAACAGTAATTTCCGTCTATAATGTTATTACAGTTAGCACAAGTAATCATTTGCAAGTGCATTTTTTCTTGCCTTTGGCAGAGCAATAAGCACAACTACTTATTGTCATCTTTAAAAAAATTAGTCAAGAATTTACCACTAACAGTTACTAATAGAGCAGAAATAGCAACCCATTTAGCTTCTTCATAAATAGCAAACCCTGTTATTGTAGTTCCAACGCTTAAGAGTGCATCGCCTAATTGTCGCCACCTCTTTGGAGTAGGTTTGGCGTAGTGTTTCATTAACTTCATTTTAATTGTTTTAAAAGTTTCTGATATTCTTTTCTTTCCTCTTTTAGCAACATTTGTAATTTCTCACAATTCGCCTCCCATTTTATTAAGTTAATTTTTTGCTGCTCGATAATTTCTAAATGATGTACGGATTCCTTTTTTAATTCGGCTATTTCTTCCTTTAATGTTTTGATAAATTTATCGTAGTACTCTTGATAA
>Ga0138256_10001144_pt1 | contig 28487 bp, 15 predicted proteins | sample KNB2016incub_MG_FD_105486 | JGI IMG/M metagenome (GOLD analysis project Ga0138256, IMG submission 105486) | Active sludge microbial communities from wastewater in Klosterneuburg, Austria - KNB2014incub_MG | ecosystem: Engineered > WWTP > Activated sludge > Unclassified | place: Austria...
ACGAACCACCGGCAGCTGAAGCTGGCCGGCTGGTGGCCTTCGGCCATTGCGCCCGCCTTCGCGGGCGCTTCGGACTTCTGGGTGCCCGCGAAGGCGGGCACCATGGCGGCCCGCCAGGGACGCATGCAGCCGGCCAGCTTCAGCTGCCGGTGGATTGCGACTCACCGTCATCCGCAGATCGTCACGTGACGGTCTACTACTATCCCGCCGACACCGCCATCCCGCCGCTCTCGTAGCGCCGCAGCCCGCGGTGGAACAGGACGACGGCCAGCGCCAGGCTCACGCCCGCCGCCGCGAGGATCTGGAGCAGCGACCGGTCGGAATAGCCGCGCACGAACTCGGCCGGGACGGCACCGATGAAGGCCGCCGGGATCACCGTCATCAGCATCAGCTTGGCCGTGCCGTCGAAGATCGTCAGCGGATAGGTCGCAAACGCCAGCATCGCATGAATGGCCTGCGCCGACAGCGCCGAGGCGCCGCCGATCCCGAACGTGAGGCTGGCCACCACCACCAGGAAGCTCACGAACACCGTCATCGACGCCAGCGCGGCCACCGCGTATCGCCCCCAGGCGGCCGCACCGGGATCCGCCGTCAGCGCAAAGCACAGGACGCCCGTGGCGATGTCCCCCCAGCCGCTCAGCCGGCTCTTGCCGGCCAGGACGTGGAGCAGTACCGGCCGCGGCAGCGCCAGGTAGGCGTCGAGACCATTGTCGGCGATGATGTCGGCCAGGTTCAGCGCGTTGCCGAACAGGACGACGCCGAGGCCGAAGCCGGTGGCGGTCATCCCGAAGAGCTGGAGCATGTCCGGCATCCCCCAGCCGCCGACGCTCGGGAAGCGCTCGAAGAACAGGGCCCAGAAGACCAGGAACGCGGCGTTGTTCAGCATCATGCCCACGACCTGGCTGATGAAGGCCGTACGGTACTCGAGCGCCGAAAGCAGGTTGACCCGCCACAGGGCCAGCAGGAAGCGCGTCTCCACGCGGACCGACCGGAAGGCCGCGCGCACGCGCCGCCAAAGCCGCGCGAGCGCCCCGCCGGTCACGGCTTCGCCGGCCATGGCCGCCCGCTTACCCGCCATTGACCGCAAGGCGCGCCGTGCACTGCCGGTGGACGATCGCCACGAGCAGCGCCAGCCCCGCCAGCCATGCCAGTTGGATGCCGAAGAGCCGGACGAACAGGGCGGGGTCGGGCGACACGAACAGCCGCGCCGGCGCCCAGGTGGTGTACGCGAACGGCAACGCCTCGGCCACGCGGCGGAACCCATCGGGCAGGAAGTCGAGCGGGAGCAGCACGCCGCCCAGGACCAGGATCAGCTTGGAGTAGATCCACTCGAACGCCGCGACATCCTCGACGACAAACGCCATCAGACCGATCAGCGTGGCCATGCAGAAATCGATCAGCCAGCCCGCGATCACCGCCGCGAACGCCGGCGGCCACCCGAGCATCGACGGCGGCGGCCCGACCATCACGGCCACCAGCGCGCCGCCCAGGAGCACCGTCACCGCCCCGCGCACCAGCGCATCGCCCACCGTCACGGCCGCCTGGTACCCCAGAAAGCTGTACGGCTTCGACAGCTGATACGCCACCGACCCGTCGCGCACCGCCTGCGCGATCGCCGTGGCCACCCGTGGTTTGGACAGCGTGATGGACTCGGCCAACACCAGGTACCACAGCGTGTTGTTCAGCGTCAGGCCGCGCACCGACGTCTGGCCGGTGGCGGCGTACGTCGATCGCCACAAGTGGATGAACACCCACATGAAGATGAGGATCGTCAGCGAGCGCATGATCAGGTCACCCGGATAGGCCAGGCCGTGCGCCAGCTGCGTGCGGACAACGGCGGCGTACTTGGCGGCCGACCTCCGCACCTGCGAGCCCCCGACCCGCCGCTCGACCGCCGCGCCGACGCTCACGGTGCGCCCTCCGACCCTTCCGGCTCGACCGACGGCCAGGAGCTGTCGGCGGGTCTGATCGCCTCCCCCGCCGCCGCCTGTTCGTAGATCACGCGGATGACGTCCTCGAGCGACGGGTCGCTGATCGTGACGTCCTCGACGCCGCCGAGCGCGCCGATGTGCGCCAGCAGCTCCGCCGCCGGCGTGACCGTCGTGTCGAAGCGCAGCTTGAGCCCGTATCCCCCGCCGCCCACCTTGACGACCTCGGCGCCGGGAATGTCGACATCGCCGGCGATGGGCTCGACGAATCGGACGCCCACGTCCTTCACGGTCAGGTAACGCCGCTTGAGCGCGCTCACGCGGTCGTCGTACACGATCTGGCCGTGGTTGACGATGATCACGCGCTTGCACAGCGCCTCGATGTCGCCCGCGTCGTGGCTCGTGAGGAGGACGCCGACCCCCTCCTCGGCGTTCATGCGGATGATCATGTCGCGGATGCGCTGCTTGGCCACCGGGTCGAGGCCGATGGACGGCTCGTCCAGCAGGATCAGCCGCGGCTGGTGCAGGAGCGACGCCGCGACCTCGCAACGCATGCGCTGGCCGAGCGACAGCTTGCGCACCGGCGTCTCGAGCAGGTGCGTGATCTCGAATGCCTCGCTCAGCAGCGCGATGCGGCGCCTGACCGTGCGATGGTCCAGCTCGTAGATCTTGCCGAACAACGCCAACGTGTCGATGGCCGGCAGGTGCGGCCAGAGCTGGGAACGCTGGCCGAACACCGTGCCGATGTGGTACGCCAGTTTCCGCCGCTCCCGCCACGGCACGAATCCGAGCACTTCGGCCGTGCCGGAGGTGGGATACAGGATGCCCGTCAGGATCTTGATCGTCGTCGACTTCCCGGCCCCGTTCGGGCCGATGAACCCCAGCAGCTCGCCGTCGTCCATCCGGAACGACAGCCCCTGCACCGCCTCGACCGTCGTGCGGTCCGGCCGCACCATGGCCTTGAGGCTGCCGGCCAGGCCCGCCGACTTGCGCTTGGCGGTGAAGGTCTTGCGCAGGTTGTCGACGACGATGGCCGGCATGATCGAGCGGACTCCTGACTGACCCTGCGGCGACGGACCGGGACTGTTGCGGAGAGTAACGCCGCTGCGCCCGGCAGGGATACGCGTGTCCCGCCGGCCGCCGCACCCGCCGAGCCCCACGGCCGCGGATTGACCGCACGCCCGATTCGTCGACAATGCCGCGGCGCCGGTCGGACGCTTCGGGGGTCCGCCCGTTCGCACGCGACCGGCATCGGTGCGCCGGAGGCCTGTGGGGGGCCGCAACACCACGTGCTCGCACCGCCACGCTTCTCGGCACGTCACGCTGTCGGCGCCGACGGATCCGTGCCCACCGAACGGTTGATGCTCAATGGACCTCATCCCCGGCATTCCCGGCTTCGCCTACGCTGACCTGCACGATGCCGCGCGGCTGCGCGACCTCTACGACGTCTTCCTGGCCGAGATGCGCACCGTCGACCCCGCCCTGGTCGACCGCTACGCCGCTTGGTGCGCCGCCCCCGACGCCCTCGGCCCGATCGACGCCTCGGCCATCCTCACCGCCACGGCGCCGCACGTCTCGGCGTTCGTGGCGCGGCTGTTCGGCATCGACGACGAGCGCGCGCTCCTGCGGGCCGGCATCCGCGCGCACGACCCGGTCTTCCGCTTCAAGATCGATCTGGTGCGCCGGCGCGCGCTGGCCCGCGGCAAGGCGGGCGTCACGCCCGAAGCCGCCGCCGCGACCGCCGCGGCGGCGGAGGCCGACCTTTCGACGCTGCACGCCGACCCGCGCTGGCCGTTCGCCCCGCGGCCCGACACGGCACCGGCAACGCCTGCGGACCCGCCCCTGCCGGTGCGTCCGGCCGATCCGACGAACGTCGGTGACCGCCGGGATCTCCGTCCCGACGACCTCGAAGCGCAAACCGCCCGCTTGGCGTGCCTGCTCCTGGACGCCGAATCGCACGTCAAGGCCAACGGCCCGGCGGCGCCCCTGCCCGAACCCGCCCGCGGCGTCGTGACCGCGTTGCGCGATGCCCTCGGCATCGTCGACGACGGCGTCGACGATGCGGCCGTCGTCGCCCGCGTCATCGCCCACCTGGCCGCCTGGTGCGCCGCGCGGGTCCACAACCCGGGGGGGCATCCCGAGACCGCGGGCTGGGTGAGCTTCCACGCGCCGGAGCCCACCGACTACGACGCGCTCGTCCGGATCGAACGCCCGCGGGCCGACGTGCCCGAGGTCATCGAGGGGCCGCACGCCGCGTGGCGCCGGCGCGACGGCTTCGCGCTGACCGATCGGCGCATGGATCAGCGCGAGGTGCTCGCCGAGGTGCACTACTGCATCTACTGCCACGAGCGCGACAAGGACTCGTGCTCCAAGGGCCTCCACACACCCGACGGCGCCTACAAGACCAACCCGCTCGGCATCGTCCTCGATGGTTGCCCGCTCGACGAGAAGATTTCCGAGGCCCACGTCCTCATGCGCGACGGCGATCCGTTGGGCGCGCTGGCGCTGGTGATGGTGGACAACCCGATGTGCCCGGGCACCGGCCACCGGATCTGCAACAACTGCATGAAGGGCTGCATCTACCAGACCCAGGACCCCGTCAACATCCCCCAGATCGAGACCGGCGCCCTGACGGACGTCCTGCGCCTGCCGTGGGGTGTCGAGATCTACGGCTTCCTCACGCGCTGGAACCCGCTCAACGTCCGCCGGCCCTATCCCTTGCCCTACCGGGGCCGCAACGTCCTGGTCGTCGGCTTGGGGCCGGCCGGCTACACGCTGGCGCACCACCTCCTCAACGAGGGCTTCGGCGTCGTCGGCATCGACGGTCTGAAGATCGAGCCGTTGGACGCGGCGTTCGTCGGCGATCCCGACGCGGGCGTGGCGCCGCGGCCGATCGAGTCGTGGGCCGCTCTTTACCGATCGCTGGACGAGCGCATCCTGGAGGGCTTCGGCGGGGTGTCCGAATACGGCATCACGGTCCGATGGGACAAGAACTTCCTGACGCTCCTCCACCTGACCCTGGCCCGCCGCACCGCGTTCCGCATCTTCGACGGCGTGCGCTTCGGCGGCACGCTGACCGCCGAGGACGCCTGGGATCTCGGCTTCGACCACATCGCCGTCGCGGCCGGCGCCGGCAAGCCGACGGTCATCGAGATGCGCAACAACCTCTCGCGCGGCATCCGCAAGGCCAGCGACTTCCTCATGGCCCTCCAGCTCACCGGCGCCGCCAAGCGCGATTCGCTGGCCAACCTGCAGGTGCGCCTGCCGGCCGTCGTCATCGGCGGCGGTCTGACGGCCGTCGACACGGCCACCGAGCTTATGGCGTACTACCCGGTCCAGGTCGAGAAGATGCTGCTGCGGGTCGAGGGTATCGCCGCGGCGGGCGGGGAGGCGCGCGTCTGGACCCGGATGGACGATGAGGAGCGTGACGTCCTCGAGGAGTTCCTGTCCCACGGCCGCGCCATCCGCGCCGAGCGGGCACGCGCCGCCGCCGCCGGCGAGGCGCCGGACTTCACGCCGCTCCTGCGCGCGTGGGGCGGCGTCACGTTGGCCTACCGCAAGAGCCTCGACGACTCGCCGGCCTACCGCCTGAACCACGAAGAGGTGGCCAAGGCGCTCGAGGAGGGCATTCAGATCGCCGAGTGCATGGATCCCGAGGAGGCCGTCCTGGACGATCACGGCGCGGTGGCGGCGCTGCGCTTCCGCGTACAAGCGATGGTCGACGGCCGCTGGAAGGCCACGGATCGCGCCGTGACGCTGCCGGCGCGCAGCGTGATGGTGGCCGCCGGCACGTCGCCCAACATCGGCTACGCCAAAGAGCACCCAGGCAGCCTCGGGCTGGACACGCGCGGGCGGTTCTTTCTGGGCCACCGCGCCGAGCGCACGGCGGACGGCGGCTGGCGGCCGGTGCCGGCGGAGGGCGCGGCCGACGCGTTCTTCACCTCGTACGACCAGGGCGGGCGGCTGATCTCGTTCTACGGCGACAACCACCCCGTCTTCGCCGGCAACGTCGTCAAGGCGATGGCCTCGGCCAAGTTCGGCTTCCCGCACGTGGCGGCCCTGTTCGCGGACGATCCGACGCCGAACGAGGTCGGACGGGACAACCGCGCTCCCGAAGGGTCGGAGGGGTCGACACCCTCGCCGTCGTCCTTGCCGATGTCCCAAGCCGAGTTCGGCGCCTTCGCCGCCCGCCTGGCCGACGCGCTCACGCCGCGGGTCCACGCCGTCAACCGCCTGACGGACACGATCGTCGAGCTCATCGTGCGCGCCCCGCTGGCGGCGCGGCGCTTCGAGCCGGGGCAGTTCTATCGACTGCAGAGCTATGAGACCACCAGCCCGCTGATGAACGGGACGCGGCTGATGATGGAGGGCCTGGCGCTCACCGGCGCCTGGGTGGACAAGGACGCCGGGCTGCTCTCGCTCATCATCCTGGAGATGGGCGCGTCCAGCCGCCTGTGCGCCCACCTGACGCCGGGCGAGCGCGTCGTCGTCATGGGTCCGACCGGCGCGCCGACCGAGATTCCCAACGGGGAGAACGTCCTCCTGGCCGGCGGCGGCCTCGGCAACGCCGTCCTCTTCTCGATCGCCCGGGCGCTGCGCGACCACGGCAACCGGGTGGTCTACTTCGGCGGCTACAAGCGCGGCGAGGACCTGTTTAAGCGCGAGGAGATCGAGGCGGCGACGGATCAGGTGATCTGGTCGACCGACAGCGGCGAGGCCATCGTTCCGCATCGGGCGCAGGACGTGCATTTCCGCGGCAACATCGTGCAGGCCATCCTGGCGTACGGCGAGGGCCGCTTCGGCGAGCCGTTGGTGCCGCTGCCGACGGTCGACCGCATCATCGCCATCGGCTCCGACCGGATGATGCGCGCCGTAAAGGACGCGCGGCGGGGCGTGCTGGCGCCGCATCTGGCCAAGGACCCCGTGGCGATCGGAAGCATCAACTCGCCCATGCAGTGCATGATGAAGGAGGTCTGCGCGCAGTGCCTCCAGAAGCACGTCGACCCGGTGACCGGCGCCGAGTCGGTGGTGTTCTCGTGCCTCAACCAGGATCAGCGCCTCGACGAGGTAGACTTCGATCACCTGGCGGCCCGGCTGCGGGCCAACACCGTGCAGGAGAAGCTGGCGAACCTGTGGCTGGATCACGTGCTGGCGCACGAGACGGGACCCGTACGATGAGCGACCGCGACGCCACTCCTTATTACATCACTACCGCCATCCCGTTCGTCAACGGGCGCCCCCACATGGGCCATGCCATGGAGTACGTTCTGACGGATGCGTACGCCCGCTTCCAGCGGCTGTGCGGGCGGGACGTCCGCTTCCAGACGGGCTCGGATGAGAACAGCTTGAAGAACGTGCAGGCGGCCGAGAAGGAGGGCATCCCGACAACCGACCTCGTCGCCCGCAACGCCCAGTACTTCGTCGACCTGCGGGAGTCGCTCGACCTGTCGTTCGACGACTTCATCCGCACGAGCGCCGAGGCGCGCCACGCCGAGGGCGCGCGCAAGCTCTGGCAGGCGTGCGCCGCACGGGGTGACTTCTATCGCAAGTCGTACGAGGGCCTGTACTGCGTCGGCTGCGAGCAGTACTACGCGCCCGACGAGCTCGTCGACGGCCGCTGTCCCGAGCACGCCACGGTGCCGGAGCGGGTGGAGGAGGAGAACTGGTTCTTCCGGCTCTCCCGCTACCAGGCCGAGCTCGAGCGGCTGATCGACACGGACGAGCTGCGCGTCCGGCCGCCGACGCGCAAGAACGAGGTGCTGAGCTTCATCCGCGGCGGCCTGGCGGACTTCAGCGTCTCGCGCTCCGAAGCGCGCGCCAAGGGCTGGGGCATCCGCGTCCCGGACGACCCCGACCAGGTCATGTACGTCTGGGTCGACGCGCTCTCGAACTATATCACCGCGCTCGACTACGCCGGCGAGGGCGAGACGTATCGCCGCTTCTGGTCCGAGTGCCCGGACCGCATCCACGTGATCGGCAAGGGGATCATCCGCTTCCACGCCGTCTACTGGCCGGCGCTCCTCCTCTCGGCCGGCGTGCCGCTCCCGACGGAGATCTTCGTCCACGGCTACGTCACGACCGGCGGCAGCAAGATGTCGAAATCGCTCGGCAACGTCCTCGACCCCGTCGCGCTGGCCGCCGAGCACGGGATCGACGCGCTCCGCTACATGCTGCTGCGCCACATCCGCTCGACCGAAGACGGCGACTTCACGCTGGAACGCTTCGTCGCCGCCCACAACGCCGACCTGGCCGACCAGCTCGGCAACCTGCTCCGCCGCACGACGAACATGACGAACCGCTACTTCGGCGGACTCGTGCCCACGCCCGTCGACGGCGTGCTGGAGGACGAGGCCGCGCCGCTCCTCGAATCGGCATCGATCCTCGGCGACCGCGTCGCCGCCGCGATGGCCGACTACCTCAACCACGACGCCCTCGAGGCGATCTGGACCGTGCTGGCCGAGGCGAACCGCTTCCTCGTGGTCGTCGAGCCGTGGCAGCTCGCCAAGCGGCGTGCCGACCCGACCATCGAGGCGCGCCTGGCGACGTGCCTGTACGACGTGGCCGAAGCGCTGCGCCTGGTGGCGTTCACGCTGCAACCGTTCCTCCCGGCGACGGCCGACGGCGTCGCGCGCCAGCTCGGCCTGTCGGACGCGGGCGGCGGGCGGTCGTGGGCGGAAGGCACGCAGTGGGGCGTTCTCGCGCCGGGGACGGCGGTCGCCGAGGGGGCGGTGCTGTTCCCGAAGCTCGAGCTGCCGGTGAGCGACGACGGCGAGACGTCCGCGTCGTAGCGCTGACGCATTGCTGTCCCATTTCCCGCTCCTTTCCGTTTCGCGGGGCTGTACGCTGGGCGAGAAGATCCCGCTCGTGTGCGCCAGGAGGGCTCCGATGCGCCGTCTGCTCCCTCGAGGGTTCGCCTGCCCTCTCCCCTACGTCGCCCCGCGCCCCGTCGCGACCCTGGCCCTTGCCGCGATCGCCGTGCTCGCCGCCGCGTCGGCGCCCGTTCACGCCTCGCCCGACGTAGGCGGCAGGTCGCGGCGCGTCGACGACGCGGGCGCACAGACGGTGGCCGGCCCGGCCCAAGCCCCCCTCGAGGCCTACACCCGCATCGCCCAGTGGCCCGCTCGTCAGGCGCTGGCCGCCGGCATCTTCCAGAACGTCGTCGCGCTGGACGTCGCGCTCGACGGCCGGGTCTACGTCGCCGACGCCGGCGCGGGCGGCGTCCACACGATGTTGCCCGGCGGCACGTTCCTGCCGCCGTTCGGCGCGACGGGCGAAGGGCCGGCCCGCCTGGGCGGCATCGGGCGGCTGGCGATCGACCAAACGGCCGCCAAGCTCTACGTTCTCGACACCGGCACGCACCGCGTCGTGACCTTCGACCTCGACGGCGCCTACGTGGCCGAGTGGACGGACGTCGACGGCGCCGCGATCGCCGTCGGGCCGGACGGGCGCGTCTACGTCGCCGACCGCGAGGCGAACGCGATCGTCGCCTTCGACGCGGCGGGCAACCGCCTGTTCGCCTTCGGCAAGCTCGGCAGCGGCGACGGCCAGTTCACGCTGATGAGCGACGTCAGCGTCAGCGCCGACGGCAAGACGATCGCCGTCGGCGACCTGAACGAGCTGCGCGTCCAGCTGTTCGACCTCGACGCCGGCGGGGCGAAGCATCGCAAGACCTACCTGCTCAACGCCCCCAAGTTCAGCCCCAAGCAGGGCAGCCCGCCCTACAACCAGTGCCGCGCCGGCGTCGTCTTCGCCCTCGGCGACGACAACGTCTGGGTCGGCGACGGCACGGGCGCCTGCCGGTTGTCGCCGACGGGCTTCCACTACGTCATCGCCGGCAGCGCCGGCAACGGCACGATCTGCAAGCAGACGGTGCGCGCCGTGCGCGTGCGCCTGGCGACCGGCCAGTACTACGCCGTCGCCGACTACGACCCGAACGTCGGGCCGTGCTTCGGCACGCGGCGGGGCAAGGACACTTCACTGCCGCGCACCCCGGCCGTCGTCCAGTACCGCGATCTCGACATGGCGACGCCGCAAGGCGTCTTCCTCACCGGCCGCGACGGGAACGACGACAGCGGGCTCGTGGCGCCGTGGTTCGTCAGCGCGCCGGCGCCGGAGCAGGTGTTCGTCCTGGACAGCTCACGCTACGGCCGCTTCTTCCGGCCGCTGGGCGCCGCCGCCGGCACGGTGGGCCTGACGACGCGCCAGTCGGCCGGGGTCACGCAGCGGATGAGCATCGAACGGGCGGACGGGACGGGCGTGGAGGGCGAGATCTTCGGCTACTACCGCCTGGAGCACCGCGGCAAGGCCGGCGGCGGCGAGGTCGATCGGCCGACGGCCACGCCCCAGGGCGGAGCGGAACCGACGCCGGGCGTGCCGCAACTCCAAGGCGGCGCGACGTGGATCGAGGACGAGCACGGCGTCGGGCGCTTCCGGAGCGTCGAGACCCTCGAGTACGGCCAGACGATCCAGATCCTCGAGCCGATCTGGACGCGGAACTTCACGTCGCCGTCGTTCGAGCGGAGCAAGGACCTCGGCAGCGAGAACCGGACGTACCTGCAGGTCATCGACCTGGCCTACCACGACCCGTCCGACTTCGTCATCGCCCTGGTATACGAGCGCTTGCCGACGCGCAAACAGGATGATGCCAAGCTGATCCTGACGCCCCGCGAAGGCATCGGCCGCCAGCCCGAGTGGGATCTGCCCGACGACACCGCGACGACGTTCACCGTCAACCCGTACGTCGACCTCAGCGTCGGCCCCGACGGCCGGATCTACGCGCTCGACGACTACCGCGACGTCGCCGTCGTCTTCGCCCCCGACGGCGCGCGTCTGGCGGACCTCCCGGTCACCGCCGACGTCCGCGCGATCGCCGGCGGCGTGAACGGCGTGCTCTTCGGCCTGCGCGAGGCCGGCTACGTCGAGCGCTATGCCCCGGACGGCACCGTCACCGCCCGCTTCGACGCCCGTCCGTTCCCGTCGGCCGACCCGCTGACGCTGTCCGCCGTCGCCGCCGACGATACCGGCCGCGTCTTCGTCTCGGACGGCCTGTCCAGCGTCGTCAGCGTCTTCTTCCCGGCCCCGCCCGACGACCCGGCGCTGCCCGTGCCCGGAGACGCGACGTGCACGGTTCTCGGTTCGAAGACGGCCGACCCGTCGCGGCTCGCGCTCGGTGACACGGCGACCGTCGCGCTCGGCTTGGACGGTGTTTGCGGGATCGGCGAAGAACCAAGCGACATCATCGTGGTCACGATGTATCACCCTGACCTCGGAACGCCCGACCCGGCCGAGAAGACGGTCAAGCTGCTGCGCCGGCTCGTGTCGCGGATCGACTTCCGGCAGCACCGCCTCGGCGTCGTCGCCTATTTCCGCGACGCCTCGGTCGAACTGGACCTGACGAACGACCAGGCCAAGGCGCTCACCGCGATCCAGAAGATCCCGCGCCGGTGGCCGCCGACGTGCGGCGCGTATGAATTCGGCGAGTACAACTACGCCTACTGCTACAACACCGCGCCGGTGCTGCGCGAAGGCATCAAGGTGGCGCAGGCAGCCTTCGATCCGGCGTCCACCCGGCGGAGGGTGATGATCCTCTTCCATCCCGACTACTGCAATCGCGACTTCGAGTATCGCGACGGCGACTGTCGATACTATCCGCCGGCGGAGGCGGTGGCCCAGCAGGCGCGCGACGCCGGCACGCAGATCGTCGTGTATGACGGCGACCGCGTCGGTTGGCGGCGGTCGCGCCTGATCGGCGGCCCGTACAACGCCGACGCCCAGCCCCTCGCCAGCTCGGACGCCGACGTCGTCTTCACTTTCGCCGACGCCCAGCACCGCATGGTCCGCTACCACGTCCCCGAAGCGCTGGCCACGAACCTGCGCCTCGTCGACACGCTGCCGGCCAACATGCGCCTCGTCCCCGGCAGCCCGTCTGCCGGCGCCGTGGTCGCCGGCGCCGATGTGGCGTGGGACATCGCGACGCTGCCCTACGGCCCGTCGCGCTTCACGCTCGAGGTCGAACCGCAACAGCTCGGACGCCACCCGACGAACGTCCAGGCCGTGGCCGACTACGTCGACGGCTGGGGGAAGCCGGGCCGAATCGTATTCCCGGTGCCCGAGGTCGAGGTCTTCGCCCCGCCGACCCCGACGGCGACGCGCGTCGCGACGCCTGAGCCGACGGCCTCGCCCCCGCCGCCGACGCCGACGCGCACTCCCGGCGCGATCTACCTGCCGCTCGGCCTGCGTGAGAGCTGCGAGCTGCGCGCCAAGCCGCTGGACGTCGTGCTCGCCATCGACGCCTCGGCCAGCATGGCCGGCGACAAGCTCGCCGCCGCCAAAGCCGCCGCGCACGCGTTCGCCGGCGTCGTCACGATGCCGACGGACCACGTCGCCGTCATCGCCTTCAACGAAACCGCGACCACGCTCATCGGCCTCACCGGCGATCGGGCCGCCGTGGACGCCGCGATCGACAGGATCACGCTCGCCCCCGGCACGCGCATCGACGCCGGCCTCGCCGCCGCCCGCGCCGAGCTGAACGGCCCGGCGGGCCGCCTCGACGCCACGCGCGTCATCGCGCTGCTCACGGACGGCCGCCAGGACGACGGCCCCGAGCGGGCCGAGGCCGAAGCCACAGCGGCGCGCGCGGCGGGCATTCGGATCTTCACGATCGGCCTGGGCGCCGACGTCGACGGCGCCTTTCTGGCCCGCCTCGCCGGCATGACCGGTCGCTACTACGCGGCACCGACCCCCGCCGACCTCGCCGCGATCTATGCAGGGCTGGCCGATGAGGCTCGGACGTGTCCGAAGGACGCGTTCTGGGGCGGCCGGTAGGGGCGAAGCAATTGCTTCGCCCCTACGACCAAATGGACGAACCAGATCATCCGTTCTATATTTGCAGCCTCGATTCGCTTCCGCCCAAAGGACGTCCGCCCATGCCCCGGATCGATTGGCGCCATGCGTTCACGTGGTCGTTGCTCGGCCTCGCCAGCGCCGTGCTCTTCACGTTCACGGCGCTGAACCCGCAACCATGGGAGATCGTCGGCTGGCTGGTGATCTACGTCGCGTGGTATGTCGCGCTCATGCGCCGCCGCCCCGAGGCACCGGTGGCGCAAAGCCTGGCGACGTCGTTGCTCTCGGGCGTCTGGGTGGCGCTCGTCCAGAACGCATTCTTCGGCACCTACATCACCAACCACCCCGAGTACGCGGCGGACTACGCCAAGCTGGGCAGCGTCGCGATCCGGTACGCGATGATCGCCGGCACCGCCCTCGGCTTCGGCCTCGTCCTCGGCGGGATCCTCGGCTTCATCGTGCGATGGCGACTGCGAAGCACAGCGTCGTAGCCCAGGCGGCGGGGGCCATCGCGGCCACGGCCGTGTCGGCCAGGCACTCCACGTTGGCGCCGTCCAGGTAACGATCGACCAAGGCGATCGCGTCCGGCATCGATGCCGGAACTGCGAAGCGCCGAGCATCCGTCAAAACATGAACCACCTCGGCCAGCACCGCCGGCGTGACAACGGCAACAATGCTGTGGTCACGGAACAGCCGGCCAAGACCGGATCTCGATGCCGCCCGCACCCGTGGAGCCCCCGATGCCCGCTGTCCCGCCCCGCCTGCGCCGACCGCGACGCCCCCTCGTCGCCCGCGCGGCCGCAAGCGCCGTGCTCGCCTGCCTCGTCCTGCGCACCGCAGGCGGCCGGCCGATCCTCAATGCCGCCGCCCCCGACCAGACCCCGCACGCCTCTCCGCCCCAACCCGCCCTCTTCGCCACCGCCCCCGGCGCGGTCATCACGACGACGATGGCGGTGACGAACACGTTCGACAGCCCGCACGTCTTCAACCTCGAGACCGAAACCGGTGTCGGCGACAGCTGGCCGCTGTCGTTCGCCCCCGCCCATGCGCTGGCCGCCGGCGCCAGCGCGCGCTTCCCCGTGACGGTCAGCGTGCCGATCGCCGCCGTCGACGGCCAGTCGATCCGCGCGCGCATCCTCGTCCGCGCTCGCGGCAACGCCGGGACGCGCGGCTGGGTGGCCGAGCGGACGCTGTACGCCTGGACGGGCGGCGACATGAACGTCGACCGTTATGTCGGGTGTCGCGGCGATCTGGACGCCAGCGGGACGGTCGACGAATCCGACCTCGGCCGCGTCGCGGCCGCATTCGACGCCCGCGCGCACGACGCCGGATTTGCGGCCGCCATCGACTTCGACCACGACGGGCGGATCGGCGCGGCGGACGTGCAGGTGATCGCCGGGCGGCTCGGACGCGCGTGCGGACCGCCGGCGGGCGCGGACAGCGCCGACAGCACGGCGTTGCGCCGGGCCGTCACGCTCGACGCGCTCCGCGGGCACCTCGAGGCTCTCCAGGGCATCGCCGACGGCAACGGCGGGCACCGGGCGATCGGCAGTCCGGGCTACGCGCAGTCCGTGGCGTACGCCCGCGCGCAGCTCGAGGCCGTCGGCTACACCGTCGACGTCCGCCCGTTCACCTATCCCGGCCACCGCAGCCCGCCGCCGGCCACGTTCGCACTGCTGGCGCCGGAGACCCGGGCGTTCGTCCTCGGCACGGACTTCGTCCAGAGCTCGCTCTCGGGCTCGGGCGACGTGACGGCCACGGTGACGGCGGTCGACGTCGTCGTCCCGCCGCCGGCGGCGGCCAACGGGAGCACGAGCGGCTGCGAGGCGGCGGATTTCGCGGCGTTTCCGGCCGGCGCCATCGCCCTCGTCCAGCGCGGCACCTGCCCGTTCGACGACAAGCTCCGCCATGCCGTGGCGGCCGGTGCGGCGGCGGTCGTCGTGTTCAACGAGGGCCAGGACAACCGCACGGCCGTCTTCGACGTGACGCTGCGCGCCGAAGCAAGCGTGCCCGTCCTCGGCGCCGGCTATGCCGTCGGCGAGGCGATGGTGGCGCACCTGCGCGCCGGAATCGCCGTCCGTGCCCACGTCAAGACCGAGTCCGCGACCGTCGACCTGCCCGGCCAGAGCGTCATCGCCGAGTGGCCGAAGAGCGAGGACGACGGCGTCGTCATGATCGGCGGCCACCTCGACAGCGTGACGGCCGGCCCCGGCATCAACGACGACGGTTCGGGCGTGGCCGCCGTCCTCGAGATCGCCCGTCAGGTGGCGCGCCTCGACGGCACCCCGCGACACCGACTCCGGTTCGCGTTGTGGGGCGGCGAGGAGCTCGGCCTGTGGGGCTCGCGGCGCTACGTCGAGGCCTTGCCGCCCGACGAGCGAGCCCGGCTGCTCGCCTACCTGAACTTCGACATGATCGCCTCCCCGAACCCCATCCGGGGCCTGTACGACAGCCTCCCCGAGTCGGACGGCGCCGATCAGATCGAGGACCTCTTCGCGCGCTGGTTCGATCTGCAGGGCGTCCCGCACGAGAAGGCGACGATCGTTACCGGCCGCTCCGACCACGCGTACTTCAGCGCCGCCGGCATCCCGGTCGGCGGACTCTTTACCGGCCTGAACCAGGCGATGAGCCCCGCGCAGGCCGAGCGCTACCGCGGCACGGCGGGCGCTCTCATGGACCCGTGCTATCACCAGCGCTGCGACACGATCGCGAACATCCACTGGCCGATGTTCGACGAGATGGCCGACGCGGTCGCGCACGCCACGTGGACGCTGGCAAACGATCCGCTCTTCCCGCTCACGAGCGGCCGGGCCCGGCCCATGCCGGCCCTCCTGCCGGGGGCGTCGACCGGCCCGGCCGTGGCCGCCCCGCCGGGCGCCGGGTCGCGCGCCGCCGCCATCGGATCGGCCGCCGCCGGCGCGCGACCCGGCGCCGATGTCGTCCCTGCCCCGCCGACGCTCCGCCCACGCGCGATCGTCCTCGCGCCCCGCGTCCCGCGGCTGCACCTCCGCCCCGACGCCGTCATCGCCCAGTCCGCCGGCTCCGAGATCGCGGTACTCGTTCAGGCCGTCGCCGGCATGGCCGCGTACGAGGCGACGCTGCACTACGACCCTTCGGCCGTCCGGATCCTCGGCATCGAGCCGGGCGATTTCCTGGCGCCGGGCCAATTCGTTCTGGGCCCAACAGGCGCCGCCGGCACGCTTGCGCTCGGCGCCGCGTCCGCCGCTGCAGCGTCCGACTCGACGTCATCTCCCTCCACGGCAGTCGCCTCGACCACGGTCACCGGCACCGGCCGCGTGGCAACCGTCCGCTTCCAACGCCTGCGCGGCTCGCAGCCGCCGCGCCTGCGCGTGGAGCAGGCGGCGACGGGCACGTTCGACGCGGCAGGCGTGCGCCTTGGCCCACCGGCGGCGGTGCGGATCGAGGGGGCGCTGGTCGAGGCCGCGTGGCTGCCGTGGGGCGGCCGCTGACCCGAGGGATTTCCCACCCGGGCGCAACCGCTGGCCCCGCTCCGCCGATTCGGTGTACCCTGCCGCCGCCCGCGACCCCTCTCCCCACCCCTGCCATTGACCACCAAGGAGGCCCGGCGATGGACGCCGCACCGCGACCCCGGTCTGCCCAGCCCGCCAGCCGACGGCCCTCTCTCGCCACCGCCCGGTGCGCACTGGCCGTGCTCGTCACCGCAGCGCTTCTCGCCACCGGCGCCCCGGACCCGCTACTTGCCCGCCCCGCCGCGCCGCGCGTCCTCGCCAACCACATCGGCGCCGCCGCCGTCAGCGCCGTGCTCGTCGGCCCGACGGCGTACGTCGGCATCGGCCCGCGGCTGGCGGTCGTCGACGTCTCGACGCCGCGCACGCCGCGCATGCTCGGCCTGAGCGAACCGGCCGAGGTGCTGCTGTCCGAGATCGTCGCCGCGCCGGGACGCGTGTACGCCGTCGACGAGACGCTCGGTCTGCTGATCTTCGATGTCACCGATCCGGCCCGACCGCGCGAGGTCGGGCGCTACCAGGGCCGCGGCGAGGCGGGCGGCGCCGCCGCGGTCGGCAACACCGTCCTTCTCGCCGACAGCGTGGAAGGCGTGATGGCCGTCGATGTGTCGAATCCCGCCAAGCCGACGTTCCTCGGTCGCTGGGAGGCGCCGGGCGAAGGCGAGCCCCGTGAGATCGTCGCCGCCGGCGACCGCGCGTACGTCACGATCAAGGGCGACAACGACCAGGTCGTGGCGCTCGACATCTCCAACCCGGCCAGGATGACGACGCTCGGCGAGGCCCAGCCGCCGAGCGTGTTCATGAGCGCCATGGCGCTGTCGGGCAACCGCCTGTTCCTGGCCGACGGCCTCGGCATGACCGCCATCGACGTCACCGATCCGCGGAAGATGGCGGTGCGCGGCCAGTTCGAAGCCGGTGCGATGGAGCGCATCGCCGTCGAAGGCGACGTCGTCTGGTGCGCCAGCCAGGACGGCCTGTGGGTGGTCGACGTCCGGACGATGGCCGCACCGCGCATGCGCCTCGCCCTGCCCTCGGACTCCGGCACGCGCGCCGTCGCCGTCGCCGGCGGCGTGGCCGTCGTGGCCGACACCGCCGCGCTCCACGTGTTGGATGTCGGGAGCCCGCTGGCCAACCCGGGCGGGTCACGCATCGACCTGAGCGCGTTCCCAGGGGTCGAGCTGAGCGACCTCGCCCGCTTCGGCGACCACTTGGTCGTGGCGGCCGGCGGGGCCGGGCTGCGGGTGTACGCCGTCGCCAAGTCCGCCCAACCGACCGCCGTCGGTTCGCTGGACGGCTCGCCGTCCGGCCACCACCGCACGTATTCGGGCGCGCTCACAGTCCACGGCACCACCGCTTACGTGGCCGAGGACGGCTTGGCCGGCGGACTCCGAATCGTCGACCTCGCCGCGCCCGCCAACCCAACCCAGCTCGGGGCGATCGAATCGCCCGGCCTCGGCCACCGCCCGGCGGTCTTGGGCGACCACGTCCTCGTACCGTCGACCGGCGCGGACGCCCTCGGCGTGCGCGTCTTTGCCGTGGCCGACCCCTCCCGCCCGCGGGACGTCGCGTTCGTCGATCTGGCGCGTCCGGTCCCGGCCGTCGTCGTCGCCGCCGGCCACGCCTTCGCCGCCGGCGACGACCTGACGGTCATCGGCCTGGCGGATCCGGCCGCCCCGACCGTCGTTGCCACGCTGCCCGGCCTCTCGCTCTCCGGCCTGGCCACGGACGGTCGCTGGCTGTACGGCGCCAGCCCGACGGACGGCCTCGTCGTCGTGGACGCCGCCGCACCCACCCGGCCGCGCATCGCCGCGCGCCTCGCCCTGCCCGGCGGCGCGGCCGACCCACGGCTGGACGGCAACGCGCTGTTCCTGGCCACGGGCGCCGGCGGAGTGCTCCGCGTGGACGTCGCAGACCCCACCCACCCGTCCGTCACCGCGCGCTGGGTCACGGGCGAGCCCGCCGCCGGCTTGGCCGTCGACGGCGACACGGCCTGGGTGCGCGGCACCGCCGGCATCGTCCAGGCCATTCCGCGCACCGCGCCGTCGGCGCCGCACGTCGTCGCGTCCGTCGATCAGGCGGGCGCCGTCGTCGAGGTCGCCGTCGACGGCGGCCGGCTGGCGGCGCTCAGCGGCTGGGATGCGGACCACCGGCAGCTGACGCTGCTCGACAGCCTCGACGCACCGCGCAGCATCGGCCGATCGCCGCTCGGCCGCCTGTCGGGCTTCCTGACCCCGGGCGAGGACCTCTCCCTCGTGGCCGGCACCGCCTGGGTGCCCGGCGGACCGCTCGGCCTGAGCGCCTACGGCGTGCAGGACCCCCTCAACGTCACCCGCCTGACAACGACCCTCCCGTCACCGGCGGAGATCCCGACGCTCGAGCGCTCCGTCGTCGTCGGCCAGCTCGGCTTCGGCCTGACGCCCGACAGCCTCTTCGTCTTCGACGTAGCGAACCCGGCCGCACCGAAGATCCTCGGCGAGAAGCGGATTGCGGACGGCTTCGCTCTGGCCGCTTCGGCCGACACCGTCTGGGTGCTGGCCGGCGATTTCGACGCGACCATGCTCCTCGCCTTCGACGCGCGCACCCCGCGCTCGCTGCCCCCCGCCGGTACGTGGCCCGTTCCCGGCGGCGCCGCCGACCTGGCCTACGACAACGGCCGGCTCGTACTGGCGAACAGCACGGACGGCCTGGACATCTGGACCGCCGCCGGCCCACGCGACACGAAGCGCCTCGCCACCCTCCCGTTCGACGATTTCCCGCGCGCCGTCGCCGTCGCCGGGAACCGCGCCTGGATCGCCCTGGACGCCCCTCCCGGCTTCACGGTGCACGCCGTCGACATCACGGACCCCGCCGCCCCGGCCGACCTCGGCAAGACCACCGTCCCCGACCGCCAGGACATCGACCTCGCCGCGGCCGACGGACGGGCCTTCGTCGCCAATGCCCTCGGCGGGCTCTACGTCCTGACGTTCGGTGAACCGCCCGCGACGCCGCCAACCCCGGCGCGCACGGCGCCGACCCCGATCGGCCCAACCCCGACCGCACCGACACCGTCCGCCACGACGCCTTCGGCCGCGACGACGACCGCGCCGCCGCGCGGTGAGACGCCGACGCCGGGCGGAACCATCGACGCCGGAAGCGGCAAGGTGTACCTGCCGATCAGCGTGCGGACCTTCGCGCTGCCATTGCGGGGCGCGTCCGTTCGGACGGACGGCGGGTGTTGCGGCGGCGGATGAACCGGGATCCACGGATCCACGATCGGAGTCTGGTGATGCTGGACACGCGCGCGCTCGAATCGGAGCCGGACGACATCGCGGCCGCCTACACCGGGATCGAGTCCAGCCACGCCCTTGACCGCAATTCCCTCGTCGCCGCCGTCGTCGACTCCGTGCGCGATCGGCCGGACGTCCTGGCGGCGTGGGAGGGCGGCTCGGCCGCGTGGGGCAACGCGGACCGCTGGTCGGACGCCGACGTCCAGCTGCTGGCCGCCGACGACGACCCCGCCACCAGCGCCGCCATCTTCGATGCCGTCGAGCGCGCGCTTGCGGCCGGCGACGGCATCACGCATCGCTTCGACGTTCCCGAGCCCGCCTGGCACGGCCACGCCCAGCGCTTCTACCGCGTCGCCGCCGCCGGCCCCTTTGTCATGCTGGATCTCGTCGTCGTCCGCCCGGGCGTGCCGGAGCGGTTCCTCGCCCCCGAGCAGCACGGCCACGCCCGCGTCCTCTTCGATCGCGGCGCCCCCGGCGCCCCGCACACCGCCCCGCCGCCATTCGACGCGAACGCCCACCGCACGCGCATGCGGCGCGCCTACGACGACGCCGTCGCCCGCTTCGATCTCTTCCAGCCGCTCGTCGTCAAGGACATCGCCCGCGGCCGCCTGGTCGACGCCATTGCCTTCTACCACGGCCTCACCCTGCGCCCGCTCGTCACCCTCCTCGGCCTCCGCCACCGCCCGCTCCGGTTCGACTTCGGCAACCGCTACCTGCACGCGGACCTGCCGCCCGCCGAGGCCGCGCAGCTGGCCGATCTGTTCACGGTCCGCGACCTCGCCGATCTGGCCGACAAGCACCCCGCTGCGTGCCGATGGTTCCATGCGTTGGCACGAGAGGTCGACATCGACGCGGTCGACCTGGAAGCCGCGTCGGCCGCCGTCCGGCGGAGCGGAGCCGGCTGAGAGGTCGCAAGCCCATCGTCCCCTTCACCCGCCCTGCGGCAACCCATCGTTCACATCGCACTGTCCGATGCACCGATGGAGGTGGATCATGGTGGCTTCACGACGGCTCCGACCTTTGTCGCTGATCGCCCTGACATCCGGCTTGCTCCTGCTGACACCTGTCGCCCGCTCGGCCGCCCTGGCGCAGCCCGCCGACAACCGGATCACCGTCGACCGCTGGGGCGGCGCGACGACCGGCGTGACCGTCGACGGCGACCGCGCGTACGTCGCCGTCGCGTCCTCGCTCACCGCGGTCGACATCAGCGATCCGACCAGCCCGCGCGAGCTGGCGCGCTCACAACCTGAGCGCGACCTCCTGACGCACCTGAACGTCGTGGACGGCCACGTCCTGGCGCTCGGCCATACGACCGGGCTCACGGTGTTCGACGTGCTCGACCCCGTCGTGCCGACCGCCGTCGCGCGCTTCGGGACGCTCGGTGCGGCGGAGGACCTCTTCGTCGAGGGCACGACCGCCTACCTGTGCGACCTCAAGGCCGGGCTGCGGATTCTCGACATGTCGGATCCGCGTGCGCCGCGACTCGCCGGCGAGTGGCTTCCGCCCGACGGCTACCTTGCGGCCCGGGTGGCGGTGGCCAACCAGCGGGCGTACGTCATCGCCTGGCTGGACGACGGCCGGCGCGAGCCCTTGTGGGTCATGGAGCAGTCCCGCCTGATCGTCCTGGACGTGGCCGACCCCGCCGCGCCGCGCATGCTCGGCGAGCTCGAGCTTGCGTTCGAAGTGAGCGCCAGCGATATCGCCGTCAAGGACGGCGCGGTGTTCGTCGGCCTCGGGAACAGCGACGGGCTGCTGGCCATCGATGCCCGCGATCCGAGCCGCATGGCCCAGCGCGGCATCCTCGCGTGGGTATCCATCGGCACCTCCGTCGAGATCGCGGGGGACATCCTGTACGTCAGCGCCGGCGAATCGGGCACTGCCCCCTTGATGCTGTTCGATGTGGACGGACCCGATCCGATCGCGACGCTCCTGGCGCACACGGAAGAACAGCTGGTGTCCATCAGCCGCGACTCGATCGGCGGCGTGGCCGTGGCCGAGGGTCGGGCCTACGTGGCCACCGGCCGGACGCTCGAGATCCTCGACATCGGGCAGCCGTTCCACGACTCCACCCTCGGCGCCGTCCAGCTCGTGCCGGGCGACGAGCTGTCGCTGGCGGACGTCGCAGCGGTCGACGGCCTCGTCCTCGTCGCCGCCCGGCAGCACGGCCTGCGGATCGTCGACGGCTCCGACCCGTCCGCCCCGCGTGAGGTGGCGACGCTCCCGCCGGTGCCCAATGACCGGATCGCGCCGGCCGTCCAGCACGTGGCCCTCAGCGGGCGGACGGCCTACCTGACGGAGTCCAGCCTGGGCAGCGGCGTACGCGTCGTCGACGTGACCGACCCGTCCGCGCCGGTCGTCCGCGGCGTCACCGAGCAGCCCGGCTATGGCGGCCCGCCCGCGGTCATGGGCGGCTATGTGATCGTGCCCGTCAAGGGCGGGGACGACGGCGACTTCGGGCTGCGGGTCATCGACGTGCGCAACCCGGCAGCGCCGCAAGCGGTCGGCTGGCTGCGGCTGGACCACGCACCGCTCAGCGTGGCCGTGGCCGGCAGCGTCGCCGTCGTGTCCGGCGGCGGGCTCGTCGTCGTCGACCTCAGCAACCCGCGGGCGCCGCGCCGGCGCGGCGCGACGGACGTCACGGATCGCCTCGCGACGGGCCTCGCTTTCGACGGGCGCTGGGCGTACGCCGCCGCGGGCGGGGGCCTGTTGACGTTCGACGTGGCCGATCTCGACCAGCCGCGCGTGACGAGTCAGCTCCTGAACGTGAGCGGAATCCACGAGATCCATCGGGTCGGCGACACGCTGTACGCGGTGGACGGCGGCGTCGTCACGGCCCTCGATCTCACACGTCCGGGCGAACCGCGCGTCCGCGCCACGTGGCGGCGGCCGACGGGCAATCGCGCGCTGACCCACGGCGGCGGCACGATCTGGCTCGTGGGCGCCCAAGGCGTCCTGCGCGCGCTGGATCTGGCAGCGCCCACCGGAATGACGACGCAGGGCGAAGCGTGGTTCGAAGGCATGGTGACATCGGCCAGCATCGACGGCGACAGGGTGGCGGCTGTGACGAACTGGCAGTTGCGCCGCCCGCTCCTCACGGTGTTCGGCGGCGCGCCGCGGCCGAAGGTGCTCGGCCAATCGATTACGGCCGATGTCGACCAGCCGCTGGGCTCCATCGTCGCAGACATCGACGTGGCGCTGCATGCGAACCACCTCTGGCTGACCGGCGTCGCGCCCGGCTTTGCTGCGTTCGACATCGCCGAACCGTCCGCGATCCGGCGCCTCACCCACGATGCCATCGAGCCCTTCCCGGTCTACGGCCCGATGCGGTTCGCCGGGGATCGGGCCTATGCCAACGTCGATTCGTCGGACCGCCAGCGAATCGGCATCTACGACGTCGCCGCGCCATCGTTGCCGCGGCGGATCGGTGCCCTCACGCTCGATTGGCAACACGTCGATCACCGCCAATGGGCCGTCGACGGCACGACGCTCTGGCGGCTGGGGCACTCCGGCACGGGCTCGCCCGTCGACCGCCTCTACGCCTTGGACGTAACCGATCCTGCAGCGCCGCGCGAGGCTGCGGCCATTCCGCTCTCGATCGATCCACTGGAGCCCAACCTCTACCGGGGGCTGGCTGCCGCCGACGGCACGCTCCTCCTCTTCCGTCAGACAACCGGCGTCGTCGAGGTGTGGGACGCGCGCTCGCCGAGCGGCGCGCACGTCGTCGGCCGGCTCGACCTGCACGCCGCCATCGATCATGTCGCAATTGCGGACGGCGTCGGCTGGGCCGGGGTCTATTCCGACCGCGCGCGCATCGCCGTGCTGGATCTGAGCGATCCGGCCATTCCCAGCGAGATCGCCTCCGTCCCGCTGGCCGACCCGATCTGGGGAGCCGACATCCGGGCCGCCGGCCGCTCCGCCACCGTCGCCAACCACCGCGGCGGCCTGTACGTCATCCGCGTCCCTCGCCCCGGCGCCCCGCCATCCGACGCCACGCCTCAGCTCATCGGCCGCGACCCGGGCAGCGTGCCGACACCGCACGAAGTCCTCACGCCGCCGCCGCCCGCCACCCCAACGGCCGCTCGGCCGGCGCGGATCTTCCTCCCGATCGGCACCCGCCAGGTGCGCCTGTCCGGCCCGTCGTCCCACATCGTCCTCGCGCTCGACCGCTCGGCCGCGATGGCGGCGCCGCTCAACGGCCGCGCGCCAAACGGCGCCCCGTCGACGAGCGGCACACGGTTCGATGCCGCGCGCGCCCTGGCTGAGGCCGTCGCAGCCGCCGCCCCCTCCGCCGCAGCCGCAGCCGCGAACGGCGGACCGACCGTCAGCGTCGTGGCCTACGACCGCCAGGCGGAGCGGCTGGCCGTTGGCGCCGCCCGCACGGCATCCGCCAGCGCGGCGATCGACACGCTCCGCCGCTGGCTCGACGCCCACGCGCCGACGACCGCCGCCGTGGCCCGCCACGACGTCGCCCTGGCCGCGGCGGCCGCCGACATCGAGTCGGTCGCCCCGTCGGGCTGCGCGTTCGTCGCCCTCGTCACCGCCGCCGGCGCCAGCGGCAGCGCCGCCGCTGACCGCGACGCGACGGCCCGCGCGGCCGCGCTCCGCGCCGCGGGCGTCCGCACGCTCGCCGTCACCGTCAGGGGCAATGGCGACGGCGAGGACGATGCTGGCCCGCCCGGCGACGGCGCCGCCGACCGCGCGTGGCTGGCTGACCTCGTCGGCGCTCCTGCCGACGTCCGTTCGCTGACGGCCGCCGCGGACGCCGCGCCGCTCGCCGATACGCTGCTGGCGCTCGCCGCCGGCTGCACGCGCTAGGCGCCTGCGCGACGATGGGCGTCGTGCCGATCCTCCGCGGCGATGCGGCCTCGTTGCCGGCCCCGGCCGGCGACGAGGCGCGCCTTGTCCGCCGGGCGCGCGAGGGCGACCCGGCAGCGATAGAGGCGCTCTACCTGGCCCACGTCGACCGCGTCCACCGCTTCGCGTTCAGCCGGCTGCACGACGACGCCGAAGCCCGCGACGTGGCCCAGGATGTCTTCGTCAGCGCCCTGCACGGCCTGCCCGGCCTCCGCGCCGACGACCGCTTCGGCCCGTGGCTCATGCGGATCGCGCACGTGACGATCCTCGGGCGATGGCGGCGCACCGGCCGCGGCCCACGGCTCGTCGCGCTGGACGACGACCCCGAAGTGCCCGACGGCGGGACGGATCCAGCATCGCACGACGACGTGGCCCGCGACGTCCAGCGCCGGCTCGACGGCGCGGCGATCGGCGCCGCGCTCGGGCGTTTGACCGACCTCCAGCAGCAGGTCGTGACCTTGCGGTTCATCGCCGAGCTGTCCGTGGCCGACACCGCCGCGGCCGTCGGCTGCACCCAGGACGCCGTCAAGAAACTCCAACGCCGCGGGCTGGCCAGCCTCCGGATGTGGCTCGAGCGGGAGGCTGAGGGATGAGCGACAACGATCCATCGTTCGATCACGGGCTCGATCAGGCGTTCGATCACGGGCTCGACCGCTCGCTCGCCGAGACCGCCCGCGGCCTGCGCGGCTGGGAAACGCCCGCGCTCGACGCGTCCGATCGCGCCGCACTCTGGACCGCGATCCAGTCACGCGTGCCGACCTCCGCGCCGCCGCCCCACCCGCCGGCGAGCGCCGCCCGCCCGCCGGCGCCTTGGATCGCCGCATGCGTCATGGCGATCGGCGCCCTGGCCGCGCTGCTCACCGCGCGCGGCCGCTCCGCCGTCGACGTCGGCGTTCGCCACGCGGACCCGGCCCGCACCGTGCCGGCCGAAGCGACGGTTGTCGGCCGACGTTCGGCCGTCGCGCTGCGGCCCATGCCCGGTGCACCACCGGCGACGTCACCGGCGACATCACCGTCGACGTCGCCGGTGCGGCCCGCAGCCGTCGAGCACCAAGCAGCTGCCATCGTCGACGCTCGACCGTCGCCGATCGCATCGCTTCCGGACGCTGAGCCGCCTGTCGCACTCGCTCCCAACGGCAGCGCGCCGACGACCGACGCCGGCACGAACCGCCGCCCCGACGCCGCCCTTCGCCGCGACGTCCCGGCCGGCACCGCCCGCCCGACCGTCACGCCAGGCCCCGTCCTGCCAGCACACCCATTGCCGGGCGCGGAACCGCCCACGTCGTCGCCGACCTCCACCGCGCCGCCGCCCACCATGCCCGCCGCCTCGCCCGCCACCGGGATCGCCGGCGTTGTGCGCAGCCATGATGGCCGGCCCATCGCGCATGCCGTCGTGCGCGCCGTGCCGGAGGACGACGCGGCCCGCTTCGTCGTCGCGGTGACGGACGACGCGGGCGCCTACACGCTCGACCTGCCGGCGGGCCGCTGGCACGTGAGCGCGATCGCACCCGGCCACGCGCCGCGCTGGTGGCCGGACGGAGCGGCGGCGGGCGAGGCGATGGGCGTCGAGGTGTTGGAGGGGCGCGTGACGGGCGGCGTCGACTTCATGCTACCGACGGTCGACGCGGGGGACTGATCGAGGCTGTCGGACGGCTTCACCGCAGAAGCCCTCGCCGGCACCCACTCGGACTTGGGCATCCTCGACCTATACTCAAGCCCTTGCCTCCCGCACGATGAGGTCGACGATGAGGACACGCCTCCGCCGCACCACCGCCGCCCTCGTGGCCGCTGCCCTTGTGGCGTTCGCCGGCACAACGCTGGCCGGGTGCCGGCCGACGCCGACCATCCCAGCATCCGAAGCGTCCGAAGCGTCCGAAGCGTCCGACGGATCGAGCACCGGCGACGGCATGGGCGTCGGATCTGCGGAGCGCATGTCCGACGCGGGCGCAACGCTCGCCGTCACCGAGGCCGAATCGTCCGTCAGCGGCCACCTCCCACCCGGCGCCGTCGGCCCGCTGTCCATCACGCTGCGCTCCCGGGACGGCACGCTGCGGGCGATCGCATCCGCCGGCATCGACGGCCGCGGCGGCGCATGGTCGACCGTCCTCCTCGACGGCCAAGGGGGCGACGTCGCGCCTGCCGGCGGCGACCGGCTGCACCTCACCGACCGCGGTCGTGCCTACGACTGGACGATCCCGGACGTCGCGCTCCACTTCGGCCGGGGCACGGACACCGTCAGCGGCACGACGGCCGCCGGGGCGCTGCTGGACGTCGCCGTCACCGGCGCGCGCCAGGGCATCGCCGACGGCGGCCTGCCCCCGGCACAGGCCGCGTACGCCCGCACGACGTCGCTCCCGTCGGGCGACGCCGCCACCGCCCCTCCGCCAACGACCGCACGGTCCATCGCCGGCGCCGACGGATCGTTCGTCATCCACCTCGGCGCCGGCGTGGCGCTCCGCGGCGATGACGAGGTCAAGACCACCGTCACCGTCGGCGGCGTCCGCCTGCACGCGCCGCGCCGCGTGCCGTTCCTGCGCGTCTCGCTCCACCCGGGCGACGTGACGGCCTTCGTCCGCCCGAACGCCCTCGTCACGGTCACGCTTCGCGGAGCGGACGGCGAGGTGCGCGCCGCAGGGAGCGGCATCGCGGATTACGCCGGCCGGGCGACGGTCTGGGCGCACGACGCCGCGTTCCGCCGCACGCCCGCCCGTCCGGGCGACGTCGTCGAAGTCACGGACGGCGAGACGAATCTCCGCCTTCGCGTGCCGGCCTTCCACGCCGTGCACGACCTCGAGCACGGCACCCTCGCCGGCATCGGCCACGCCGGCGGCGCACTCGACATCACCCTCTGGAACCCGTGGTACCCGGGCGAGATCGACGAGCCGCGCAGCACCGTCGGCGCCGACGGGCGGTGGTCCGTGACCCCCGAGGTCGCCCTCCACCCCGCGTCCCACTACTACATCACCAACCACTTCCCCGACGGTGACCGGATCTTCTACTGCTACCAGATTCCGATGCTCCACGTCGCGCCGGGCCAACCCGTCGTCGGCGTGCAGGCGCTGTACTTTGCCGACGCGCACCTCGAGCTCGTGCGCGCCGGCCGGACGATCGCCACGGGCCGCACGACGAACCCGTGGGTCGAGATCGCATCGGTCGTCCTGCGCGACGGCGCCGGGGCACCGGTCAGCGCGCAGAGCGGCGACACCGTGCGGGCAACGCTCGACGGTGTGCCGGCCGAGGTCGAGGTCGGCCGGCTGACGGCCACCGTGGAACCGGAGGACGAGGTGGTCACCGGCACGGCCGCGCCCGGCGCCGTGTTGGAGCTGATGCGCACGTCGCCGTTGGGCGCGAAGACGACGGCCGGTGCGGACGGCGGCTATCGCTTCGACCCGGCCGAGTCCGCCTGGCTGGACGGTGCGCTGCCGAGGCCGGGCATCGAGCTGAACGTCGTCGAACGGCTGGCCGGCGGTCACTTCCGCCGCGCCCGCTTGATCGGCCCGACGATCGAGGTCGATATCGGCACGCGGACCGTCACGGGACAGGCCGCCGGCGGCTCGTCCGTCGTCGTCCGCCGCGGCACCGACCGGGCGACCGCCGCCGCCGACGCGAGCGACCGCTACACCGCGACGCTGCCCGCCGCAACGGGCGTCCTGACCGGCGGCGACGTCGTCACGCTGACGCTGGGTTCGTGGTCGACGTCGCTCCGCGTGCTGCCCCTCGCCGCGTCGTTCGACCCGGCCACCGGCCGGATCACGGGCCGCACCGCCGGCGACCTCGTCGTCCTCGCCGTCTGGGCGGGCGACGCGGACATGCCGGAGCGCTGGACGGTGCCGGTGGACGCCGTCGACGGCCCGTGGTCCGTCGACGTGACGAAGCCCGGTGTCGGCGTTGCGCCGATCGACCCGGCGCGGGTGCGCCGGATCGAGGCGACGATCCCGATCGAGGGCCACGCCGTGCGATGGATGTGGATCCGGTAGGGGCAGGCCCCCGTGCCTGCCCTCATCCCATCAACGGCAACCTTGCCCCGCCCCAACCCCCCCCCCCCCCACCCCCCCCCCCCCCCCCCCCCCCCCGCCCGTACCCCACCCCCACCCCCCCCCCCCCCCCCC
>Ga0138256_10001145_pt1 | contig 28480 bp, 26 predicted proteins | sample KNB2016incub_MG_FD_105486 | JGI IMG/M metagenome (GOLD analysis project Ga0138256, IMG submission 105486) | Active sludge microbial communities from wastewater in Klosterneuburg, Austria - KNB2014incub_MG | ecosystem: Engineered > WWTP > Activated sludge > Unclassified | place: Austria...
GAAAAGCTTTGCATTTCTGATTGAAGTTTAGAATTAAAAATAAGGTGTTGTAGGATGCGTTAATTGTAATGGAGAAGGAGGAATTGGGTATGACTGATAGATTTGACATATTTAGAAAAAGTATTGCGATTTTTACTATTTTTTGCTTGCTATTATTGCTATCGATGCCAATAAGCATCATGGCGACGACACCAGCTGATATTTCTAATCATTGGGCAAAAACAACAATCCAAAGCTGGTTGGACAAAGATTTCATCGCTGGCTATCCAGATGGTCGTTTTAAACCAAATAATAATATTACCAGGGCAGAGTTTATGGCTCTTGTAAACAAGGCTTTTGGGTATACAGAAACAGCTTCAATAACGTTTTCAGATGTTGATACGGATGCTTGGTATGGCTCAGCAGTGGCAATAGCCATAGCGGCAGGCTATATCAACGGTTATCCGGATGGTACCATTAGACCGAATAGCCCAGTTAGCCGTGAAGAAGCGGCTGCCATTATCATGAAAATCATAAATCTTAAGGCCGATGCCAATTATGCTGTTAAATTCACAGATGTAGCCAAGCTGACCTGGAGCAAGGGCTCAGTTGGCGCAGTTGCCAAAGCAGGCATAATGAATGGTTATCCTGACGGTCGTTTTGATCCAAAATTGATGATTAAACGTGGTGAATGTATTGTATCTTTAGACAGAGCAATTGCGTTCGAAAAATCAGAACAGGTTCCAGTAAGTGCAATTATGGTTACACCTACAAGTATGAGCTTAACCGCTGGTGGCGCAACGGGCATGTTAACAGAGACTGTAACGCCAGTTAATGCGACAAATAAATCAGTGACATGGTCATCCTCTAACGTAGCAGTTGCAATTGTGACAAATGGCGTCGTAACACCATTAACTGTAGGAACCGCAACAATTACAGCAACAACTATAGAAGGTAGCCTCACAGCAACAAGCTTGATAACAGTCGTACCCGTAGTTCCCGTCGTACCAGTAGATCCTGTAGTAACTTTAGAAAGCATTTCGATCACAACACCAGCAACAAAACTAATCTATACAATAGGTGCTACACTTGATATTACAGGAATGGTAGTAACAGGGACATACAGTGATGCAAGTACACAAAGTATGTCAATATCAGCTGCAAATGTAACTGGATTTGATAGCTCAGTAGCTGTAGCAAGTCAAACCTTAACCGTTACAGTGGGTGCGAAGACAACGACTTATACAGTAAAAATTAATGTTGTAGATACAACCGCACCTGTTCTTCAGCTAATAGGCGCCAATCCAGCTTCGACAAATTTAGTGCTTTTCCCCACATTAGTATTTGGTGACAATGGTTATGTTGATCCAGGTGCTATTGCGATTGATAATTTGGATGGCAACATCTCAGATTTAATCGTTGTGACTGGAACGGCAGTAAATACGAAGGCAGTTGGATCTTATGATCTTACTTACACCGTTACAGACGCGGCAGGAAACGAAACCTCTGTGATGAGAACTGTAAATGTTGTAGCGAAAATGGATCCAACGAGTATCACCAAGTTTACGACACAATTGTTAATTCCATGGGCGATGCCTAAATCTGTAGATCCAAATCCGGTAGCAGGCACAGATTATTATGAAATAGCCATGAGACAGTTTGATCAGCAAATGCTGCCAGAACCGCTTCCTAAAACAACTGTATGGGGATATGGCTCGGCTACAGAAGAAAATGCAGTATTTAATGCCCCTTCTCTAAGCATTGAAGTGGCATCAAATACTAAAACGAGGATCAAATGGATTAATGACCTTATTGATTCCAATGGCAACTATCTGCCGCACCTTTTACCAGTGGATCAGACCTTACATTGGGCAAATCCATCAGCAGGTTCAATGGGCAGAGATATGGCTGGAACTAGTCAAATAGCTTATGTCGGACCTGTTCCAATTGTCACGCATGTACATGGCGCGCATGTCAATCAGGAGAGCGATGGCTATCCTGAAGCTTGGTATTTGCCGAATGCAAATGGCATTCCAGCTTCATATGCCAAAACAGGTACATTCTATGATATTTACAAAAATACTGCAGCGAGTGGTGCAAACTGGTCCCTTGGAAATGCTGTTTTTGATTATGAGAATGACCAGAGAGATAATACACTTTGGTACCATGATCATGCCATGGGTATGACAAGGACGAATGTCTACACTGGGCCAGCCGGATTCTATCTCATTAGAGGCAATAGCGCAGATACTGTTTATAATTCTGCAGCTGCACCAGGAACGCCAGCCATACTACCTGGACCAGCACCAATAGCAGCACCAACGTCTTCAGAGCTCGCCGGTGGCAAGATTTATGAGATTCCTCTTGCACTTCAGGACCGGTCTTTTAATACCGATGGCTCTTTATATTACCCTGATTCTCGAGTATTTTTCGATGGTTTTGCAGGACCATATACACCAGATGTAACAAGCGATATTGCGCCATTGTGGAATCCTGAATTCTTTGGAGACACCATCATTGTTAACGGCAATACTTGGCCTTTCCAGAATGTTGAGCCAAAACGATACAGACTCCGGTTCTTAAATGGTAGTCAGGCGCGTACCTTTATTTTACAGCTTAATAATAGAACTGAAGCGAGTAGCACAGGAGGCCTTGATTTCACACAAATAGGTTCTGACGGCGGCTTCCTTGCATCACCAGCACCGCTGGCTGAGCTTGTCATGGGACCAGCAGAACGTGCAGATGTCATTGTAGATTTTACTGGGATTGCTCCAGGTACAGTTTACCACCTTGAAAATTTTGGACCAGATGGTCCTTATAAAGGCGGAACACCAGATTATGGAAATTTGGGAGCCGGGTTCGTATCTGCCGATCCTGCCACAACTGGAAAAGTCATGGCATTCAGAGTGATCGAGGATCTAAGTAACACACCAGACCCAAGTACCCCTGTTGACAATTTAGATTTACCTACAGTAACACCATTAGTTTCAGATGTTCCTACTAGACAGGTCTCTTTGAATGAGGAAATGTCCATGTTGCTTGCCGATGAAGGCCCTAAAGCAGCACTTTTGGGCACCGTCAGCAAAGATCCAATTACCGGTCTTGTAATTGCAGGCATTCCACAAATGTGGTCTGACCCAATCACTGAAGGTGTTCTGTATAATTCAACCGAAATCTGGGAAATCTATAACTTCACAGAGGATGCGCACCCAATCCATCTTCATTTGGTTGAGTTTCAAGTTCTAGATAGGCAAGACTTTAATCCAATAACGGGTGCTCTTATCGGATCACCAACCCCAGCAAATTCTTGGGAAAGTGGGTATAAAGATACCCTCTTAGCTTATCCTGGTCAAGTGACTAGAATTATTGCCAAGTTTGACAAAGTTGGACGCTATGTATGGCATTGTCATATTCTCGAGCATGAAGATAATGAAATGATGAGACCATTTTTAGTTCAACAATAGCTAATGGTATGACAGTCAACTGATCGCATCTGCACAAAGATTGTACAAATAAACACCCTAATTCGATTTAACTTGAATTAGGGTGTTTTGCTATTATTTTATATTAAATTTTCTATTATTCATCATTGTGCCTGCAACAACGCCTAAAGCGGCACCAAGTGCAACCCCAAGCGCTATATTATCAAGTGCAACGCCCAATGCGGTACCTATGGCAATGCCAAGTCCGATGCCTAGCCCCATATAATTTTTCTTATCATGCCCGTTATTGTTACTTTTGTCAGACATTTTATTCAACTCCTTCGCAGTATAATTATTATCATTATACCCATTTGTAAAATGGCAACACTATTTTGGTCAAGTGATATGCTATCCTATAATTTATTCTGAAGATATGATAAACTGATATCAAAATAACAGATATATGAAGGTTACAATAGAATTTTTATGCCCCATAGGAGGAAATATGCCATTTGAAATCGTCCGTAACGATATAACTAAAATGCACGTTGATGCGATAGTAAATCCAACCAATGGCAATATGTTTGGTACCGCAGGTGCCGATGGCGCCATACATAAAATGGAAGGATCGTGGTTAAGGGAAGAAACAAGCAAGTTTGAAAGGCTTATGCCGGGTCATGTTAGATTAACACCAGCTAGAAATCTACCTTCCAAATATATCATTCATACGGTTGGACCTAAGTGGAACGGTGGTGGTGACGGGGAAGAAGACATTCTAAGATGTTGCTACATAAATGCGCTGAATTTGGCCATTGAGATGGGATTTAAAAGTATTGCAATTCCATTGATCGCTTCAGGCACTTTTGGTTACCCAAAGGATAGAGCGCTTGCAACGGCAACTGCAACAATTGGAGAATTTTTATTAAGTCATGAGCTGGATGTTTATCTTGTGGTCTATGATAGAAAAGCTTTCGTGTTATCAGACACCTTATTTAAGAATATTGAAGCCTATATTGACGATCATTATGTCGATACACATGATCTTCGCAGAAATGTAAGGGAAATTGACTCAGAACTTCACTATGAAAGTACTTTGACGAGTAAGCATTCGATGAGTAAGCATTTGATGAATGCTGAAACGGTAGCGTTTGACAAACAAAAGCAGAGAAAACTGGAGGACATCGTCAATTATCTCGGTGAATCGTTTTCCCAAATGCTATTTAGACTAATCGATCAAAAGAATCTCAATGATCCAGAGGTTTATAAAAGGGCAAATGTCTCAAAGCAAACGTTTTCTAAAATTAGAAATTTACCAGATTATACGCCTAAGAAGTCCACGGTAGTAGCGCTTGCCATTTCACTTAAACTCAACCTGGATGAAACAAAAGATCTTCTACAGAAGGCTGGGTATGCGCTTTCTAACAATAGCAAATTTGATGTGATTATAACGTATTTTATTGAAAGTGGCATGTACGATATCTTCGAAATAAATGAAGTTCTCTTCAAATATGAAGCGGAATTGCTTGGCGCTTAAAAGTCGCTTTTCAAGTTACCTTTAAAGTGGATTAAAATGATATCCTTAATCATAAAATACGATTGGAGGATATGACAATGAAAAAAGGCTTGTGTGAACTTGTATTTATTCTAGACAGAAGTGGATCGATGTCAGGGCTTGAAAGCGATACAATTGGTGGGTATAACAGCATGCTTTTAAAGCAAAAGAAGGAAGTTGGCGAGGCTTATGTAACAACGGTTTTGTTTGACAATCAATATGAGTTGCTCCATGATCGCATCAATATAAAAGGCATTTCTGAGGTCACTGATAAAGAGTATTATGTGAGAGGGTCAACAGCGCTGCTTGATGCAGTGGGAAAAACCATCGATAAAATTGGAAACGTTCAGAAACACACGTCGCCAGATGAACAAGCGGAGAAGGTACTATTTGTCATCATTACGGATGGGTTTGAAAACGCCAGTACCGAGTACAGCTATAAACACATAAAAAACCTAATCGAAAGACAATCGAAAAAGTATGGGTGGGAATTCATTTTTATGGGCGCCAACATAGATGCCATCGAAACGGCAGGAAAATTTGGCATTGATCAAGACAGAGCTGTAAATTACCATTCAGATCGCGAGGGCACTTTACTCAACTATGAAGTCGTCAATGAAGCGGTTAGTATGATAAGATCTAAGAAATCAATTGACGCCACCTGGAAAGATCGAATTGACAAGGATTTTAACCTTCGAAAAGGGGGAAAATAGTAATGTTAGGTGCAATTGTCGGAGATGTTGTAGGGTCCATCTATGAATGGGACAATATAAAAGTTAAAGATTTTCCTTTTTTCAGTAAAACGTGTTTTTTCACGGATGATACGGTTATGACCATTGCGGTTGCAGACGCTTTAATGCGCAGCAAAAATATTGAAAATGAACTTGAACTTGAACTTGTCACAAAATTGAAAGCTTATGGTAGAAAATATCCCTACAGCGGGTATGGTGGACACTTTAAAATGTGGCTTTCTTCAGATGAGACTAAACCCTACAATAGTTATGGCAATGGTTCCGCAATGCGGGTCTCATCCGCTTCGTGGCTCGCAAATTCACTTGAAGAAGCAGAATTGCTTGCTGAAGAAACCGCCAAAGTGACACATAACCATTTCGAAGGGATCAAAGGTGCAAAAGCAACCGCGTCCGCAATCTATTTGGCGAGATTAGGAAAAAGCAAAGCGCAAATAAAGGCGTATATTGAAGACACTTATGCGTATGATCTAAATAGAACCCTTGATGCAATACGCCCGGGATATAGATTTGATGTGACATGCCAAGGCAGTGTGCCCGAAGCGATTATCGCCTTTTTAGAAAGTCATGACTTTGAAGATGCCATACGCAATGCAATCTCTCTTGGTGGTGATAGCGATACGCTAGCAGCCATTACAGGAAGCATTGCAGAAGCGGCATATGGAATCCCTGATGAGATAAAAAGTGAGGCTTTAAAGTTTCTGGATGAGGATTTAAGGAATAAGTATTTGGAATTTGAGGAAATAGAGGAGAAAATCCATGAACAAAACCAACACCAAAACCGAAAGTAACTTTGAAAAATGCTTTAAGGCTTCTCCTGTATGGCTAACGGATGGTGCGGTTGGCGTTCGTCTCAGGAGTGAGTTTGGTCTCATACCAGATGAACACATTGGCAATGCAGGCTTGCTCTATAAACAAGCTGGCATTGACGCCTTGCGCATGATCTACCGCCAGTACATCGACATTGCTACTGAACATCATCTTCCTATAATAGTGAGTACACCCACACAGCGATCGAGCCATGAACGGATTGCAGCGTCACGTTATAGCGAAAAACCGATTATTCTCGATACCGTGAATTTTTTGAAAGACGTTCGCAGTGAATATCCTGGTACCGAAAAGAACATTTTCATCGCAGGATTAATGGGATGCAGAGGTGATGCCTATAACTCTATTGATGCGCTAGAAACCAATGAGGCTTTTGATTTCCATTCATTGCAGACGCAGCAGTTTATTGGTACGGGTGTCGATTTGCTTTTTGCAAGTGTCATGCCGGCAATTAAAGAAGCTATTGGCATGGCTCTGGCAATGGAAGACGCCGGTCTACCGTACATCATCAGTTTCATGATCCGGGAAAACGGCGCCTTGATAGACGGTACTCCCATCAGTGAAGCGATAAGGCTTATAGACGCTGCAACAAAGCGAAGACCCATCTGCTACATGGCGAACTGCGTACATCCTATTATTCTTCAAAAGGCATTAAGCAACCCATTAAATAAAACGCCATTTGTAATGGAACGATTTAGAGGCTTGCAGGCAAACGCCTCAGCTCTGAGACCAGAAGAACTAGATGGCAGTGAATATCCCATTGGAGATTTACCAGATATCTGGGCAGGGCATATGATAGCTTTGCGTGAACAATGGCCGTTTAAGATATTTGGTGGTTGTTGCGGTACAAATCAAAGGCACATGGCGGAAATTGCACGCTTGCTTGAGAAAGGTAAATAAGTTGCATAAACTATTTTGGGATTTCCATAAAATAAAATCCACAACGCTATTAATATCAATAGAGTTGTGGATTTTTCTATTTCCAGTTTATAACGGCTGCTTTTCTTGGCACTGTTCTTTGGTATGATACCGCAGGATGGCCAATCACCATGCATGTAACAACTTTTTTACCTTCTTTGAGGCCTAAAAATTCAGAGATTTTCTCATTTCCGGCTGAAGCTCTTGTCATAAATCCACTGAAGAATGTTCCTAGTCCAAGGGCATTGGTCATGAGTTCCATATTAGAAGCGGCAAGCGCGCCATTCACATCAGAATTAGCCGTAATGACCACAACAAGAGGGGCATTGAAAAATAATTTATCATTTGTAGCATCCAATTGATAGTCTTCAAACATTCTAATCCATAACTTTGCATACGGTTTAAACATTTCAAACTGAGGACTTGGATCTGCAAGAATTTTTTCGCCTGTAGCTTTAAGCGATTCTAATGTCAATTCTTTAAGCGTGCTTAGGCCGTCTCTAACGACAACATAAGAAACATCTTGGAGGTTGCTACCTGTTTGCGTAAACCGCCCTGCTTCGATGATTTTCATAATTTGAGTTTCATCGACTTCTTGCGCTGTAAACTGTCTAACAGTTCTTCTAAATTTAATAAAGTTTAAAAGGTGTTCGTCATCAATCATAAAAGTTTCTTTATTATATTCTTTTACATCACCCATATCGTAATCATCCATTGATACGGCATTAACCGGACAAATAGCGATACAGTGGCCGCATTTTATACAACGTTTATTCTCAATGATTGCTTTTCCACCAACCATCTTAATATCTCTTGGAAAACAATCTTTCACACATTCACCACAGCCGATACATTTTGCTTCATTTATAACCATCATAAATTATTTTTCTCCTTTGTAAAACTCTTTTCATAACTTCTGATCCCATTTGCTTTAAACTTATCATCCCATATTAATTTCAAAATTTCTAATTCTTCGCTATAATCTGCGTTTGGATCATCCTTGGTATACTCTAATTCTTCAAGAATATTGATATCAAATGCCTCTTCACCGTATAGGTTCCAATCATTTTGCAATTCTTTGAAAGGATGAAAATTTGAATTCAGTTTCATTTTTGTACTATTTAAAATCGCTTTAAAATTCTTTGCAATTTGAATGTGAACCCTTGGATCGCTTTCAATGGGTTCTTTTTTAATAATGCAAAATACGCCCATTGGGTGTTGCGTATTTTTATAATCTTCAACCATTCTTTTTTTTTCACTACGTTCCACTAGTATCCCATCTCCTTCAATAGGCGCGCTAATGTTTTAAGCCTCTCAGAGAGAAGTTCATCATCATTGCTAAGCGCCTGTGCAAATAACTTAATGTCGTCATCAATTTTTTCTGACTGTCTAGACCGCTCTTAACACTATCACTTTTCTTAGTATTTTTCAACAGTAATCTGTCCCCCGTATTTGACGTTTTATAGGGGATAATAAGGGTATATAAATTGAAGGTATTTATAGTAGGCTTACGGTTTGAGCTTATAATTAAGTAAGTATCTTAAGGATGGTATAAGGATGAATGAAAAGAAAAATCCTATGGCTAAAAACGGCTTAGGAACTCATACCCCTAGTAGAAATCAAAATATTGGCGACAATCCTAAAATAACAACGGCAGCCGGGGTTCCAGTAACAGACAATCAAGATTCAATGACAGCTGGAAAAAGAGGTTCTATTACACTTCAAGATGTGTGGCTATTAGAAAAGATGGCCCATTTTGATCGGGAGGTCATTCCTGAGCGTAGAATGCATGCAAAGGGATCCGGTGCATTTGGAACTTTTACGGTAACGCATGATATTACAAAATATACGAAGGCCCACATATTTTCAGAAATTGGCAAGCAGACAGAAATGTTGGCACGCTTTTCAACCGTTGCAGGAGAAAGAGGCGCTGCAGATGCCGAAAGAGACATTCGTGGCTTCGCACTTAAGTTTTATACGGAAGAAGGCAATTGGGACTTAGCAGGAAATAATACACCTGTTTTTTTCTTTAGAGACCCAATGAAATTTATTGATTTGAACCATGCTGTGAAAAGAGACCCACGCACAAATATGAGAAGTGCCAATACGAACTGGGATTTCTGGAGTTCATTGCCAGAAGCACTTTTACAAGTTACAATAATAATGGGAGACAGAGGCATTCCTTCTTCCTATAGACATATGCATGGCTTTAGTTCCCATGCCTTTAGCCTTATAAGCGCTGAAAACAAAAGGACGTGGGTGAAGTTCCACTTTAGATCTCAGCAAGGCATTCAAAATTTAACCGACCAAGAATCCGGAAAAGTCATTGGAATGGACAGAGAATCTCACCAGAGAGATTTATATGAAGCCATTGAGCAAAAGATGTATCCAAAATGGAAAATGTATATTCAAGTGATGACGGAAGAACAAGCCGATGCTATGGCAACGAATCCATTTGATTTAACCAAAATGTGGTTTAAGAAGGATTTCCCTCTAATTCCTGTTGGCGAATTTGAATTAAATAAAAACCCATCCAATTACTTTGCTGAAATTGAGCAAGCTGGCTTCAACCCTGCAAGTGTTGTTCCTGGTATTGGTTTTTCCCCTGACCGTATGCTGCAAGGTCGATTGTTTTCTTATGGCGATGCACAGCGGTATCGCTTAGGCGTAAACCATCATCAAATACCTGTAAATATGCCTAAAGCCGTTAAAAATCCACATAGTTTTCATCGTGATGGGTCAATGCGCGTAGATGGCAATTTAGGCAGTGAGCTACACTATGAACCAAATAGCTATGGCAACTGGAAGGATAGTCCTAAGGATAATGAGCCTTTAGAAAAAGGCGGAGACATTTATAGATATGATTACAGAGCAGATGACGCTGACTATTACACACAACCAGGACTTCTATTTAATGCAATGACGGCAGATCAAAAGCAAGTGCTCTTTGATAACACCGCAAGAAATATGGGCGACTCAACACTTCAAATAAAACATAGACATATTTATAATTGTTATCAGGCCGACCCAGAATACGGTAAAGGCGTCGCAAATGCACTTAAAATTTCAATCGATGCAGTCGATTTAAAACTGCCGCACAAAGCATCCAAAGAAAGTTTGAAGATGGCTAATAGTAGACACCCAGAACTGAACACGCCAACTCAGCCTGTGGATTCTGGCATGGAAATAGATACAAATACGATGGATTATATAGAGCCCGAAACGGATCCATGGCTTCTATAGTAAAATCTTAATTACAATCGAATTATAATGAAGAGGTTTAGCTATGCCTCTTCTTTTTTTCAGAAGAACAGCAGGAAGAATCAGGAGGAGGTAATTTTTGAGCGCATCAATCGTAGTGAATCAAGTGGCCATAATGTTTATCATCATAATTATTGGATACATCTGTAAAAAATTAGGTTTTGTAAATCGTGAAGTCATTAAGGGCATGAATGAAATATTATTAAACCTTGCAATTCCTGCTATGGTGTTAGCGTCTTTTAATCAAGATATACCAAAATCAGCCCTATCAGGCGGGCTGGTTGTTTTTGTATTTGCTTTGTTAAGTCATATTGCTTCAATTATTTTGGGCAGTATTTTATTTAAGAAATATCCAAATAGGCAAAAAATTGTTATGCAATTTGTATTGGTCTTCTCAAATTGTGCGTTTATGGGTTATCCTATTATGGGCGGTATTTTTGGAGGTATTGGCGTCTTTTATACATCACTCTATGTTGTTGTCTTTAACTTGTTTTTGTGGAGCTATGGCATCATGCTCTTTACAGGTGCAAGAGATTTTAAAACAATAAAAAAAGCCCTATTAAATCCAGGAACCCTTGCAACTTTATTGGGGTTAATACTACTCATATCACCTTTTAAATTGCCTGTTATTATTGCTGGTGTGACATCGCTTGTTGGGGGGTTAACAACGCCACTTGCTATGATCGTCATTGGTGCAATGCTTGCTGAAGTGAAAATTACCGAACTTTTTAGGGGGCTGAGTATCTATTACATTACTTTGTTAAGATTGGTAACCCTTCCTATTTTATCTTATTTAGTGTTATTTCCTTTTGTGAAAGATCAAGTTGTCTTAGCGACCTGTGTACTTTTAACAGCCATGCCTGCTGCAAGTAATACAGTTATTTTTTCAGGTAAATTTGATGGAGATTCAATATTGGCTTCGAAAATAGTGGTGTTGTCGACGGGATTATCAATGGTTACCATACCGGCAATATTTATGTGGCTCGGTTAATAAAAGCACCCCCCTTACCACTTCCGCCCCAAATCAATGCTTTTATAGTCCAGAAGCCGTTTCTTTTTAGGTCCCTGTTCGGATTTGAGGCTGTCCCATACGGTTTCATAGAGGCCATGTCTTTGAAGGTGGATGTGTGCATTGCTATAGAGGGCGCTTAGGATGATCATCCCTTCGATTCTTGAGATGAGGTCTATTGAGACGAGTTCTTTACTTAAGGTGTAATTTATGAGGCCTTGTTTTTGGCCGTTTGACAAAATAGTTGTTAATTTCACTTGGAGGGTGTGGTAATAGTTTTCTATACGCTGCTTGATGGTGCTGTGGACAAGCGCACCGCTTTGGAAAAACGAATGGAGGTTAACGGGTTGGTTGTGATTGCCATAAACAAGAAGGGATAAACCACTGTGGAAATCTAGGATACATTCGTATAACGCTTCGATTTGCGCTCTTGGATGGGTCTGCGACGCAAGCGACAGGTCGATGCGTTGTTCAAGATCATCGAGTAGGTTGTCGACGCATTGAGTGATGATTGCCTCTTTGGATTTAAAATGATAATAAATAGATGGTTTTTTAATGCCGATGGTTTCTGCAACTTGACTGAGTGACGTTTGATCGATCCCAATCGATAGAAAGCTTTGCAGTGCGGCCATGAGTATTTTTTCTTTTGTATTTGATTTATTAGACATATCTACCTCCCGTTAGGTCATTATAGCATGTGATAATGGGTGATAAATTAACAATTTTGACACATCTCTATACATAAAAGGATTAAAAAGTTAGAATGTAACTTAAATGAAATACTCTGAAAAACAATACATTTAAAAAGGAATTATTATGAATGAAAAATTCAGACCTTTTATACCCGCACATAAATCCGTTGCAGAATTATCGTTTACATCGATTATATTTGGCATACTATTAGCAATCATATTTGGCATCGTTAATGCGTATCTAGGGCTTAAAGTAGGCATGACCATCAGTGCTTCAATTCCTGCTGCGGTGGTCTCCATGAGCGTTTTGAGACTTCTTTTAAAACGCGATTCGATACTTGAAAACAACATGGTTCAAACAATTGGCTCAGCAGGAGAATCCTTGACGGCGGGTGCAATATTTACCATTCCAGCGATGTTTCTTTGGTCAAAGAGCATGGGTGTTGAACCGCCTTCCATTATATTGATTACATTGATTGGTCTTTTTGGCGGCATCTTAGGGGTCATGTTTATGATTCCGCTTAGAAAAGCACTCATTGTTAAAGAACATGAAAACTTGCCTTATCCGGAAGGTTCAGCCTGTGCGGATGTTTTATTAGCAGGTGAAGAAGGTGGCGCGAAAGCAAAAGCCACCTTCCAGGGGCTATTGATCGGCGGCGTTTACAAATTTTTAGCCGATGGTCTGATGTTGATACCTTCTAAATTAGAATGGGTCATCATAAAACCGTTCCATTCATTTTTTGGCATTGATGCTTTACCAGCGCTCTTAGGTGTGGGATTTATCATCAGTCGAGCCGTGTCGAGTTTCATGTTTGCGGGATCGTTAATCGGATGGTTCGTGATTATTCCACTAATAGCACTCGTTGGAGAAGGCAGTCTTTTAACGATTTATCCCGCCAATCTACCTATTGGGGCCCTTGGAACGGTTGATTTATGGCACTACTATATTCGATACATTGGTGCTGGAGCGGTTGCTTTTGGCGGTTTGCTCAGTTTGATAAAATCGCTACCACTTATTGTTGAAACGTTCATCGAATCCATGCGCGATTATAACCAAATATTGGCCGGTAAAAGTTTTTTGCGTACCGATAAAGATATTCCAATGACCACAGTGGTTTTCGTCGTCTTAGCCCTCACTTTTTTGATCGCAGTACTGCCAATTATGAATGTCGGTATCATAGGCGCATTGTTTGTGGTTATTTTTGGATTTTTCTTTGCCACGGTATCGTCTAGAATTGTCGGTTTAATCGGAAGCTCATCAAATCCTATTTCAGGAATGACCATTGCAACGCTTATTTTAGCGGCTTTCATGTTCAAAATGCTTGGAAAAACAAGTTCGGAAAGCGTCTATGCCGTATTTACTGTGGGCGCGATTATATGCATTATCATCGCCATGGCGGGTGATACGTCACAAGATTTAAAAACGGGCTATTTGGTGGGTGCAACACCGTATAAGCAACAAATTGGCGAACTAATCGGCGTCCTTGTCATGTCATTGGTACTGGGCGGTGTAATGATTTTGTTTAATGAAGCATGGGGATTTGGCTCAACAGTGCTTCCGGCGCCACAGGCAACACTTATTAAAATTATTGTAGAAGGTGTCATGCAAGGCAATCTGCCTTGGGCGCTTATTTTCATAGGGTTTGCACTTGGTTTAATCATTGAGCTTCTAGGGTTACCTGTTTTGCCAGTGGCAATCGGCCTTTATTTACCGATCCAGCTAACGGCAACGATTTTCATTGGTGGTGCCATCCGAGGATTATTAGATAGTGATGAAGATCGTATGGATACACTTGAGCGCAAAATCAAAGTTGATACGGGCATTTTGTTCGCCTCGGGTTTGATTGCTGGCGAGGGCCTCATTGGCGTCATTTTAGCAATTCTTTCAGTTATGGGCATCAATTTAGGCCTAGGTTTTAACTTTGGCGTCTTAGGGACGATCATCGGTTTTGCACTTGTCATCTTTTCATTACTTAAAGCGTCCGTTTTTAAAAGGGTTTATGGAGAATAAGGCTTGATAAAGAATAAGGCTTGATAAAGAAGGGTTAATAAATATTAAAAAAATTTAAAGAAATGCATAAAAATTCAATTAAAACTGTATATTTGATTATTTATGCAAAATGATTGCATCATGCATTTTGGGTCTGATGGCAAAACGCATGTCATTCTTTTAAGACTTCATATAAAAGGCGACCTTAGCCATCTTGAATGGTGTCTACCTATCGGTAGGTTCACAAAAGAAGGGTTCTCTACCCAATGGTAGGTAGCTTTGAAGCGTTGAATTTTCTTACTACTTTTAAAAAAAAGGCACGGGTTGATTTTTGTAAAACTTCCTGCAATAATAAACAACAGAAGCGCTTCCATGCAATTTATGTTTGTGATTTTGCGCAAAATCGCGGCAGTTATTTCATTATTGGGAGGAAAACAAATGTCAAAGAACAATTCTCAGGAATTTAAACCGTTTATTCCTGCAGACAAAGTATTGCCAGAATTTACTGTGACATCTATCGTATTAGGGGTATTATTAGCCGTTATATTTGGCGCTGCAAATGCTTATTTAGGCTTAAGAGTTGGTATGACCATTTCAGCGTCTATTCCAGCAGCGGTTATCTCAATGGGTATTATTCGTGGCATTATGAAAAAGGAATCTATCCTTGAAAATAATATGGTACAAACAATCGGCTCGGCTGGCGAATCTCTCGCAGCAGGTGCAATCTTCACATTACCAGCGATGTTTATCTGGATGGAAGAATGGGGTATGGGCACACCAAGTGTTCTTGAAATCACAGCGATTGCGCTTTGTGGTGGTATATTAGGTACATTATTTATGATCCCACTTAGAAAAGCATTAATCGTTAAAGAACATGGTACACTCCCTTACCCAGAAGGAACCGCTTGTGCAGAAGTCTTGCTTGCAGGCGAAGAAGGTGGCGAAAAAGCCGCAGTTACTTTTACAGGTTTGGCAATTGGTGCCATTTATAAATTTATCGCGGACGGATTTAAACTGTTCCCAGGCGAAATTGAAATGGAAATACCAGGTTACAAAGGTGCCGCAATTGGTGCGGACGTTTATCCAGCGCTTTTAGGTGTTGGCTTTATCATTGGACCAAAAATTTCGGCTTATATGCTCGGTGGCGCTGTCATCGGCTGGCTTGCATTTATACCACTAATTTTAAACATAGGTAGTATGGGTGAAGTCATCATGTACCCTGCAACAGATCCAATCAGCACACTTGGCTTTTGGGGTGTTTGGAATTATTATATCCGTTATGTGGGTGCAGGTGCGGTTGCATTTGGTGGTATTTTCAGCCTTCTTAAATCATTGCCTTTAATCGTTTCAACGTTTAAAGATGCCATGAAAGATTTAGGGGGCACAAAAGGTCAAAGCAGTACAGCAAGAACCGATCAAGATTTACCAATGACTGTGGTTATTGTTGGGGCGTTAGTCGTGATATTAGCGATGATGATGTTGCCATTTATACCGGTTGGTTTTGGCGGCGGATTATTAATTGCCATATTCGGATTCTTTTTTGCCACCGTTTCTTCAAGAATCGTTGGTTTAGTAGGTTCTTCTTCAAATCCAGTTTCAGGTATGACCATTGCAACGTTAATTATTACAGCAATTGCGTTTAAAGCCTCTGGAAATGATGGACAAGCGGGTATGATCGGGACTTTAACGGTAGGTGCAATCATCTGTATCATCGCCGCTATGGCAGGCGATACCTCACAAGATTTAAAAACAGGCTTCCTCGTTGGCGCAACACCAAGAAAACAACAAATTGGTGAATTGATTGGCGCAGTAGCAGCGGCGTTAGCCATTGGTTATGTATTAATTCTACTGAACAATGCATGGGGCTTTGGTTCTGCAGAACTTCCTGCACCACAAGCAACACTTATGCGACTTGTTGTTGAGGGTGTTATGGGTGGCAACTTACCATGGGCACTTGTATTCACAGGGGTTGGTATTGGTATTGCTATCGAATTACTTGGATTGCCAGTTTTACCAATCGCTATTGGTTTATACCTTCCGATTCACTTATCAACGCCAATTATGGCGGGTGGTCTTATCAGAGGCTTCTTAGATAAGAAATTAGATAAAGTTGAAGGCAAAGCGACTGAAACAGCAAGTCTTAAATATAAAATTGAATCTGGTATATTATACGCATCTGGTTTAATTGCTGGTGAAGGTTTAATTGGTATCTTACTTGCAGTATTTGCAGTTGTTGGCTTTAAAACAGCTCTTGGAATTGATTTGGGTCAAATTGGCGCATTATTATTCTTTGTTGCTTTGATTTACTCACTTATTCACTATTCTGTATTCAGAAAAATCAAGAAATAACAATGGTATGGTGTTGAGGGGATAAACATCCCCTCAACCTTTATGGATGCTTTATTAATGAGGTGGACTATGGCAAAGAAAAAACAAAATCAGTTAAATTTTCTTGATATCATCCCGATCAAGAATACTAAAATGAATTGGGTATTTTTAGAAAATGACATCGTGCAAATTCAAATTGACAGAAACAGCTGGCTTGATAAGGCAGTACGCCTATTTTTCAAAACGCCAGCGATGATGAAAATAGATTTAGATAGATTTGGTAGCTATATTTGGTCAGAAATTGATGGGTCGAAGGACTTTGGTTTGATTTCTGAAGGGTTTAAAGAGGCATTTGGCGACGAAGTTGAGCCATTGTATCAAAGACTTGGCGCGTATGCCAACATATTGAGAAATAATAACTTTATCAAATTTGAGAACAATACACGCTAAATGGGTTCATTAAGGAGTCGATATGTTATTAAAAATAGTTGAAGTTTTGTTATTCGCCTTTTCGATCACGTTTATTATGGCCTGGGGAACGATAAAGAAACAGCGTCAATCAGAAGAATTGGGTCTTAAACTTGTTAAACGCTGTGAACAAAAAGTGCTGAAAGCCTTTAAAGCCAGTTCACTGATGCATCACGCCGAACTGCTAGATGAAATTCTTGGCACAAAAACATCACTCTTTTGGAGTCGAAAAAAGGCGATCGTTGAAGATCCCAAGATTGTACTCGATGCGATCTTAAATGACTTAATAGAAAAAGGCTGGATTGTTGAAGGCAGGCAAAAGACGTTTAAATGGGTTAAAAAAAGTATAGAAAATTAAATATGATAATAAAAAAGGGACAGGCACCATTTTGGAAATTCAAACTTCCAAAATGGTGCCTGTCCCCGGTTAACGGATATGTTATAATGGTAATGATGAAAGGTACCTCGAGGTGACACATGGAGCTTAAAATATTAAACGCAAATGAAGGGCTTGAGTATTATAAATTCTATAAGTCAATTTACAAAAGCAGGCCAAAGAAGAAAGATGATATGGCCAGCATGTTGCTTTCGATTCTTAAAAATAAAAGCACGATCAATAAACGCATTAAGCTGAAACCCGTGTTGGTTTATGATGGTGGCGTACCGATTATGGGTGCCCTCCTGACACAAGTAGACGATATGTCTGAAACCCTTCAAATAAGTTTCTTTGAAGCGGTTTCGGAAGAGGCGGCGGCTTTTTCATTAATCTTAGAAGAGGCGCGCGCAACCGGAGAAGCATGGGGGGCGACCCTTATTTCTGGGTCACTAAATATCCATGTCAACTACGGCTTGGGTTTTTTAACATCTCACTATGATTGTGAATCCAGTTTTGGTATGAATTATAATCCTGCGTTCTATAACCGCCTTTTTATAGAGGCTGGGTTTGACACCATCGATTTGGTGACATATAAACAAGCGATGAAACACTTTGAGCTGCCAGTATCTGGGAGACTACTTGAAAGGTTAAATGCGAAATATACGGTAAGAACGATGGATTATCACCATTTCAAAAGGGATATTCAGATTTATACCGAACTCAATAATGATGCGTTTAAACACCACCTTTTTTATTTTGAGAGAAATTTTAGTGAGGATTATGAACTGTTTAAGCCGTTTAAAATCCTATTAAAAGAAGAGAACCTTTTGATTGTTGAAAAAGACCATAAACCAATCGGGTTTATGCTTTGGTACCCTGATTTTAATGAGTTGATTCCTTCAGGCAAGTCACTTTCTATAAAAACGGTGATTGATCATAAGCTCTTGCACAAGAAGATTAGCACCTTTAAAATCGTCGAGATTGGGGTCATCGAATCCGAACAAAATACGGGGGCGATTTTATCATTATTTGACGCATTATACAAACGCACAAAAGGGCAATATGCGTATTGTGAGTCCTCATGGATTCTAAAATCCAATAAGGATTCAAGTAACTTTGGCATCAAATGGTCCGAAGGTCCCTACAAATCCTATGCAGCATATACGAGGTTAATCCATGTCAAATAGTGCATCTGCCATTGCAGAGATAACACCCTATGATGGCGTCCTTGATGCGCGTCTGAAAACGGAGCTTACGACGCTTGAAAAACTAAACCCTTGTCGTCAAAGGTATTATGTGAGCCCAATGGCCTTTTTCGTTCAGTACCATCAGACTGTGGACCTCTTCAATTTCATTCCGTGGCTGTCTCTTAGGGTACCTGTTAAGATCATCGGCAAACCGTACTCGGTGTCTCAAAAGGGCTACATGGGCGACAACCAAGCGGTTACGGCGCTTGTTAAGACCACGCAAGGCTTAAACCTTGTTCTCAACGGCGAACCGGGCCTAGACCTCCCTTTTGTCTATACGTTATCCAGTCATGTATTTCATAGCCGATTTGCGACCTTTGACCACTACTTAGAGGCGCTGAGAAGTCACTATCGGTATCGCGTGAAAAAAGCGCTGGTAAAGGCAGCCATGCTTGAAGTGGTGCCTCTGGCGCCAGCGGACTTTAGCAGCGCACATTATGCACTTTATTTAGAAGTTTATAAAAATTCAAAAGACAAACTGGAATGTTTGAGCCTCACATTCTTCAAAGAATTTCCCTCCGAAATGTTCGCATTTAAAGTGCGTGAATCCGGCGAATGCATTGGTTTCATTCAATTGGTTCAAGAAGGTAAGCAACTCACATTTTTATTTGGTGGCTTTATGCAAGCACACAACAGACAGTATGACCTTTACATGAACCTTCTTCTAGAGATTATTCGCATTGGCATTGAACGACGCGTTGACGTCATAGAATTTGGTCAAACCGCGGAAGAAACGAAGCTTAAACTGGGCTGTATGGCGGTTAAAAAATATTTATATGTGCACCATTCAAATAAAGTGCTCAATTATGGCATCGCACGCATTTTACCTTTGTTATCATACAAACCACACGTCACATCCTACAGTGTGTTTAAGGAACCTTTATGAAGATTATTCTGAAAAAAGTCAGAAAGAAAACGCCCTTTTCATGGATAGATCCTATAAAAGTTGAGCCCCTAGAACTCGAGTATTTAAAGGCCGTTTTAGAGGACCTCGGCCTAGAGGGTGAAATCTGTGATGATTTGTACCATAAAGAAAATAGCCAGGGAGATATCGTCATTTTAAATGGCTATAATACAGCCAGAAATCAAATGTTGCTCGAAGCCAAACAGATAAAAGACTATTCGCCGAAAACCATTGTGATTGGTTCTGGTGTGGATGTTCAGGTCAATTGGGCGCTTTATGAAGGCGGAGCGTTTGATTATTTGGTCATCTCCAATCGGCTCAGCGATTTTAAAGATTTAATTGCGCATCTCGTTTTTAAAAAACAAACAGCTTATAAGGGCGTTTTGGATTTAAATGGAGACCGCGCAATGCTTGACAGTGAGGCAATCACAACCTTTGAAAGTGTCACGCCCTCCAGAGCGTATTTCAAGCGCATCAAGCATCAAACCCGTTATTTACTCTATGAGCAGGTCGCTTTAGTCAAACGGTCGCATAGTTGTCCTTATGCCTGTGACTTTTGTTTCTGCAAACAGCTTAATAAAGGCCAATTTGTCAGTCGATCCTATGAAGGGTTAAAGCGTGAAATGGCAGACATTCAAGCGGACTATTTTTGGGTGGTGGACGATGTGTTTATCCATAACGCAGTGGAAGCCGCCGCGTTTATTGAAGCGTTTAAGAATACGGCCTTCAAAATGATTGTGTATTTGAGGGCAGACTTCATTGCAAACCATCCTGAGCTTATGAAAGCGCTAAAAGAGGCGGGTATAATCGAGGTGATTATCGGGTTTGAATCGATTAAGGCCAGCGTATTAAAAACGTACAATAAAGGGTATGCGCCAGATATTAATTCTAAAGCAATCGCCGTTTTAAAACGCAGTCAGTTGTCTTATACCGCACTGTTTATGTTAGATATCGGGGCGGATTATGCGGATTTTAAAGCGCTAAGGCAGTATATTAAACAGCATCAAATTCCAAATTATACGTTTTCGATCTTCACTCCTTTAAGAGGTACGGATTTATATGATGTGTATGAAAAGGACATCCTCGATTTTAAATGTGAACACTATGATTTTTTACATCTTGTGCTCAAACCGCTGAAAATGAGTCAATTGGCCTTTAGACTCGCATTTATCGGGCTCTTTGTGTTTCAGTTTTTTCAGTCGCAGTCTGCGAGACGCTTTATATTTAAAAGGCTTAAAGAAAGCTTAAAGAAGGCTTCAAATTGAGCAACAAAGTAAGCAGAAATGCATCATCGTGAGGTGGAAATGAGCAATCAAAAAGTTTGGAACTTTTGGGCACCAAGGTACAAAGATCTGTGGGTGCAAAAGGTGTCGTTAGAGCCAACGCGGCTTGCCGTTATGGCGCTGATAGAAAAGAATTTTGCAAGTAAAACCCTAAGTGCTTATATCGATATTGGGTGTGGCGTCGGGGAACTCATTGATCAGATCGAAGCCGAATATGTCACGGAGCACAGTTTTGGACTCGATTATTCAGCCGGTATGATTGAAATTGCCTCTAAAATGGATTTAAAAACGCAGTGGCATTGTGAAGATATTCATCAATTTGAAACGCAAAATAAAATGGACTTAGTGCTTTGCACCCATTCATTTCCCTACTATACAGACCAAAAATATGTACTTAGTAAAATGCGTCATATGCTAAAATCCGACGGGAAACTGCTTATCGGTTTTGCGAGCCAAAATTCGCTTTACGATGCTTTGTGTATGTTGGCTGTGAAATTCACAACCGGCAAGGCGTCATACCCCTCAGTACGTCAGTTTATTGCCATGGCAGCTGATGATTTCATTCATATAACCACCACAAGAATCAAAGAAAAATGGTATATGCCGAGTATTTACCTATTTGAAATGGAGCCTAAATATGACAACTGTACTGCTGGTAAGACCAAAACCGCATAAAGATACCATTGGACTTAAAAACATTATGATCTGCGAACCACTAGAGCTTGAATATTTGGTCTCGAATATAGCGCCTGAGTTAAAAGCACATTACCATCTGATCATTGTCGACATGCTCATCGATCCTACAAAACTGATGGCGAACGTTAAAAAGCATCAACCAGGTGCGGTGCTTTTTACGGGATATAACACCCATGTCAATCTGATTAAAGCATTCTCAAAAGAAATCAAGGACCATGATTCTAACATTGTAACCGCCGTGGGTGGGGTGCATGTAGAGGTGGTGCCGGAGGATTTTAGGGATGTGTCCATCGATGTGCTGCTTTGGAAAAATGGGATAGATGCCTTCAATAAACTTTTAAAAGGGTTATTGAATAAGACGCCACTTACTACCATTCAACGTGAGATTGATGGACAAACGCTAAACACGTCATTTGCCTATAACCATCCCGATCGCGCCATCAATGCGGCTTACAGGAAAAAATATTATTATATGTTTCATAACCCCTGTGCGCTTATCAAAACCTCTTTCGGCTGCCCGTTTAAATGCTCCTTTTGTTTTTGCCACGAGATTACAAATGGCAAGTATTATGAAAGACCCATTGAAGATGTCATCTCGGAACTCAAAAATATCGTCGAAAAAGAGATTTATATCGTGGATGACAACTTTTTATTTTCTGAATCTCGGGTCAGAAAATTTATCGAAGCGCTTAAAAATGAAAAGCTAGACAAGCACTTTCTAATATACGGCCGTGCCGATTTTATCGCTAAAAACCCAGAGCTCATGGCGAAATTTAAAGGCGTAGGCCTTCAGGGGGTCATTGTTGGGATCGAATCGGTGAGAGAAAAAGACCTTCTGTCTTATGACAAACTGACGACGGTTAAAATTAATGAAGCGGCGATTGCCATTCTAAAGGCACTGGATGTTGAGTGTTACAGCACGCTGATCATCCCACTGGATTTTAATAAAAAGGATTTTAACGATTTGTTGTTATGGCTGCGGAAAAATTCTGTTTATTTTGTCAATTTACAGCCTTTAACGCCCTTAAAAGGCACTGCGATTTATCAGTCTTATATCAATGATTTTATAGAAGATCCCAATAATGTCGCGTTATGGGATATGGCACATATTGTTTTAAAACCGACGTACATGTCCAAAAGATGGTTTTATTTTAGGATATTGAAACTCTATTATGAAGTGGTGATGCCGCCTAAACACTTGATAAGGCTGGTTAAAAAATATGGCTTCGCACCCAATCTGAAGATGCTCATCGGCAGTTCAAAAGTGTCTCTGCAATACCTGATCAAGATGATTCGAGGTTAAGATGAAGAAAATATTGCTGATCCAACCGAGTCCTTATGATAAAAACCATCAACCGATTAAAAAAAAGAAGCTTTATTTTGTGGGGCTTGCCATGCCTTTACTTGCGGCCATGACACCAAGTGATTGGGACGTTGAAATATGTATTGAAACCATAGACGAGGTTCCACTTGACACGGATGCTCAGATCATCGCGATCAGCACAATGGGACATGGGGTTCTACGGTCAATTGACCTAGCGAAATACTTTAGGTCTATGGGTAAAACGGTTATTTTAGGTGGTTATATGGCATCTATTATGGCGGAAGAAGCCGTTCAGTTTTGTGACGCCGTGGTCATTGGCGATGCGGAAGGTGTTTGGGAGGACTTGCTTAAAGATTACGAAAATGGCACCTTAAAAGCGGTCTATCATAAACCCATCCATAAACTCAGCACGCCTCTGCCAAGATTTGATTTGATCGTCAATAAATCGATCGGCGATTTTCTACCCGTTCAAGCGGGCCGAGGGTGCCCAAATTGCTGTTCGTTTTGTTCGGTTGCGTGTCTGTATGAAGGCACTTATATTAAAAAAGACCTGTCCGAAGTGAAACGCGATATTGAACAAGTGAAGGCACTGGGCTTTAAAAAATTCACACTCCTTGATGATAACATTAACGGCGACAGGGCTTACTTAATTGAGCTTCTTGCCATGATAAAACCGCTCAAAATGAAATGGATGAGCCAATGTGACATCAAAATTGGTCGCGATAAAGAACTGTTAAGCCTTTTAAAAGAGAGTGGCTGCTACGCTTTGAGTTTTGGAATTGAGAGTATTTCTCAAGAATCCCTCAATCACATGGATAAAGCTTGGGCAAATCCACTGGAATACACGGCGCTAATCAACAACATTGTTTCTGCGGGCATTGATGTCTCCACAGAGATGGTTGTCGGGGGTGAAGGGGATACGCTGGAAAGCATTAAACGTACAAAAGATTTTATTGAGCAAAACAAAATCTGTGTGCCTCGGTTTTATATCTTAACGCCCATTCCAGGAACGAAGTTTTTTAAAGAGATGCAGGCAGATGGGCGCATTTTATCGGATGACATCTATTCATTTGATGGCTGCAAAGCGGAGCATCAACCTAAAAACATGACGCCCGATGAATTAACCAAAGCGTATTGGGACTTATATAACGCGCTGTTTACGTACAAATCCATCATCAAGCGAACGATTTTACGACGCGATTTCTTTAAGAGGCCGATGAATTATTTGCTTTATACCGCCGTCAATCTGTTTTATAGAAGCCATATTAAAAAAGGCATCACCCCCAATATATTTTAGGAGACGTTATGAAAATTCTACTTGTAAGACCCCCTCGGATTAAACAAGCCGTCACCTTAAGTGATTTTATGTATTCGGAACCACTGGGGCTTGAAATGCTCTATGCTGTATTAGAAAAGCATCATGAAGTGGAAATTTTCGATATGATGTGCGATGAGATGCCTTTACTGGATAAACTTGCAAAGTATGCGCCAGAAGTGGTGGGTATCACGAGTTTGTGTATTGATGTAAATGCCGTGCTGAAGATCGCAAGGGAGACAAAAAAGGATAATGCATCCGTTTATACCCTTGTAGGCGGGACGCAAGCCTATTTAAATCCGAGTAGTTTCTTTGATCCAGCCATCGACTTTGTTTTCAAATTTACAACCGCTGAAAACGTTGAGGCGTTTTTTGAAGCCTTATCCTTGGTCATTAAGGGTTCTAAAATTCCTGAAATCCCTGAAATCCCTGAAATCCCTGATATTCCTGGCATTTTAAATAGAGCGAATCAGTATCGAGGCAAAGATGCGGTTGGTCATAATGCCTATATTTTGCCTAACAGGGATGCGACTTCAAAATATCGCCAGCACTATTCCTATTTTGGGTACAAACCGTCGGCGATTATGCAAATTTCACAAGGCTGTAATAAAGCCTGTATGTTTTGTTTAAGATGGCGTATTGAAGGCTATGAAGAAATAGAATTCGATGGTGAGGCTATCAAGCAAGATTTGTTGGCCATCAAAGAAGAAACCATTATGCTTTATGACAATGATATCGTGGGCTCTGACATTAGAATTGCTCATTTTTTAGAGGTATTGGAGTCGCTGAATCTTAAAAAAAACTTTATCGCTTATGCATCGGTTGAAGGCATACTCGCTAATGTGGAAGCCTTAAAACGCTTCAAATCGCTTGGTTTAAAAGCGTTGCTGGTTGGCTATGAGACATTTAGTGAAAAAGAAATGGCCTATTATACTAAAAAAACCAGCCCTTCGGACAGTTTAAAAGTATCTGAAATCCTCAAAGAAATTGGCATAGATGTTTGGGCTTCTTTTATGGCGCATCCAGATTGGAACAAAGAAGATTTCAAAATGTTTAGAAGCTATGTCAAGCAGCTTTCACCTCAAATTTCAAGCGTGAGCCCATTAACGCCTTTTCCGAATTTACCCCTTTATGATGACTATAAGGATCGGTTGCTCGTGGGCATTGAAGACTATGAAAAATGGAGCTTTGGACAAGTGACGATTCATCCGGGAAAAATGACCCTTAAAGCGTATTATTTTCAAATGCTTTTAACGAATCTTTATATCAATCTCAGCTTGAATCAATCTACTGAGATGCTGAAAAGATTTGGACTTAAAAGTATGGTGCGGTTGACGGTCGGCTCATTTAAAGCGTCGATCCGGTATATTAAATTGATGATGACAAAATAAACATAATCACAGAATGTTGGGGCCATCAAATTAGAAAAACGCGCGGCTAGATTGGAGTGAAATGAGATGATTAAAGAAATATTGACGTACAATGAAGCCTTTGTAGCAAATGAAAGTTATAAAGTATTCGAAACAGACAAATTTCCAGAAAAAAAAATTGCGATAGTTTCTTGTATGGATACGCGATTGACAGAACTTTTGCCAGCGGCACTTGGCATTAAGAATGGCGATGCAAAGATCATTAAGAATGCAGGTGGAATCATTTCGCACCCTTTCGGAAGCGCAATGCGCAGCTTGCTGATTGGTATCTATGAACTTGAAATCGAAGAAATTTTTGTTATTGGCCACACGGATTGCGGCGCGAGAAGGACGGACAGCACAAAAATCGTCGAAAAGATGACCTCTAGAGGGATTCGAAGCGAGAGTATCGATATGATCAAGTACTACGGTGTAGACTTTGAATTATGGCTTGGTGGATTTATTGACCTTGAACAATCCATTTTGAAGTCTGTAGAAATGATTAGAAACCATCCTTTAGTACCAACTGAAATTCAGATTTACGGCTTGATCATCGATTCACAAACAGGAAAACTGACGTTGCTTGAGCGAAAATAGACAGCCAATAACCGGATAAAATAGGTGGATAATATGAAAAATTATTTTATGGATTTAGAGTTTTTATGCGATGAGGATTTTGCTTATGAAGACGAGATCATTGCCATTTGTATCCTTGCAGAAGACGATAGTTATGAGTTAACAAGTTTTGTTAAGCCCTATGATGAGGCTTTTGAAGTCTCTGAGTATTGCACGAAGCTAACGGGCATCACAAAAGAGGACTTAATCGATAAGCCTTTTTTCTCGGATTTGTATGAAGACATGATTGAGAACACAAGCGATGACGATATTCTTTACGTTTGGGGCAATGTCGATCTTGAGGCAGTTTATAAAGCCAGTGTTGAAATTGCAGGTGAGCTGGAATTCAACATTATCGATTTCCAAGATGAATTTATGAAATTCTCAGGGATTTCATTTAGACCTGGCCTTAAAAAAGTATACGAAATACTCACAGATGACAAAGAAATAAAGCACCACGATGTCCGAAATGACACAGTGATGCTCAAGGAAATTTTTAGATTATTCAATGCGGATAAAAAAGCGGTCATGCGTAAAGTTAAGGGGCGATTGAAGTAAGTGATTGCTTTGTGATGGAAGTAAAATAAGGAGGTGTTTTATGAAGATCATATTGGCTCCAGATTCTTTTAAAGGCACCTTCTCTAGTATGGAAGTGATTCAATATCTAGAGCGCGGCATCACTAAATACTTTCCAAATGCTGAAGTGGTAAAAATCCCCATTGCAGATGGGGGTGAAGGTACCGTTGATGCGATTGTTGCTGCCATTGGCGGCGTGCGACATGAAAAAGCCGTTACGGGACCGTTAGGCCACAAAGTGCGTGCTAAATTTGCCATGAAAGGCGATTTGGCCATTATCGAAATGGCAGAAGCTTCAGGGATAACGCTAATCCAAGAGAGTGAAAGAAACCCTATGGATTCAACATCCTTTGGAACGGGAGAATTGATTTTGGAAGCGCTTGATTTAGGGGCTAAAGAAATCATCATCGGGATTGGTGGAAGTGCAACCAATGATGGTGGGATAGGAATGCTTCAAGCCCTTGGTGTCACGTTCATAGATGGTGTCGGTAAACCAATAGGATTTGGCGGAAAACAGCTTTCCAAGATTGATCATATTTCTATAAAAAATATAGATCCAAGAATTAACGCTGTTAAAATAACGGTGATGTGCGATGTAACCAATACACTGACGGGTCCAAGTGGTGCGACATACACTTATGGCCCCCAAAAAGGTGCGACGCCTGCACAATTGGCTTTTCTAGAAGAGGGCATGATGCACTATGAAGCATTACTGATGCGCCATTTTGGTATTGATGTCAGTAAAATTCAGGGTGCTGGCGCTGCAGGAGGTTTAGGTGCAGCACTTGTCGTCTGCCTCTCAGGCAAACTTCGACCGGGTATTGAGGCGATTTTAGACCTTGTGGACTTTGACACAAAGGTTATGGATGCCGATTTGGTCATCACTGGTGAAGGGCGTATCGATGGTCAATCTATTTATGGCAAAGTGCCTATTGGTATTGGGCACCGATGCATGCATAAAAAAACAAAGGTAATCGTACTCGCAGGCTCAATTGGCAATGATGTCGATGCGGTGTATGCGCATGGTATTGATGCTATTTTTTCCACTATGGACAAACCAATGTCTTACAACGAAGTGCTTGAAAATGCATCAGTACTTATGGCATCAGCCGTAGATAGAATGCTACGCATGGTCCAAGTGGGGATGCAACTTAAGTCGAAATAAAAGCAATCATTTTAAAGGAGGGCTATCATGAAAATAGTTGTTTTAGATGGGTATACACTGAATCCAGGAGATTTATCATGGGAGGCACTCAGTAAATTTGGCGCGCTTCAGGTTTATGATAGAACCCAATCTGACGAAATATTAAGTCGATGTGACGGTGCACAGATTATTTTTACCAATAAAACACCTTTATCGCGTGAAACACTGAGCACATTAAAAGACTTAAAATACATTGGGGTGCTCGCTACGGGCTATAACGTCGTCGATTGTGAGGCGGCACGTGAGTTTGGCATCGTCGTGACCAATATTCCAACTTATGGCACAGCGGCTGTGGCGCAATTTGTGTTCGCTTTATTACTTGAAATCTGTCACCA
>Ga0138256_10001146_pt1 | contig 28479 bp, 25 predicted proteins | sample KNB2016incub_MG_FD_105486 | JGI IMG/M metagenome (GOLD analysis project Ga0138256, IMG submission 105486) | Active sludge microbial communities from wastewater in Klosterneuburg, Austria - KNB2014incub_MG | ecosystem: Engineered > WWTP > Activated sludge > Unclassified | place: Austria...
GAAATCCCGGTGGTGCAGGGCGGCAGTGTCGAGTTCTTCCTCGGCGAAGAAAAGAAAAGCGTGCGTCTGGTGCGCGCGCACCTGGAAGAAGACGCGGGCAAGTCGCTGCATGAGGATTTCATCGGACAAAGCGGCATCGACCTGAACCGCGCCGGCACGCCGCTGCTGGAAATCGTGACCGAGCCCGACATGCGCGGCAGCGAAGAGGCCGTGGCCTACGCGAAAGAGCTGCACAAGATCGTGACCTGGATCGGCATTTGCGACGGCAACATGCAGGAGGGCAGCTTCCGCTGCGACGCCAACGTGTCGGTGCGCAAGCCGGGCCAGCCCTTGGGCACGCGCCGCGAGATCAAGAACCTGAACAGTTTCAAGTTCATGCAGCAGGCGATCGACTTCGAGGTGCAGTGGCAGATCGACCGCATCGAGGACGGCCTGGCCATCGAGCAGGCCACCGTGCTGTTCAACCCCGACACGGGCGAGACGCGGGCCATGCGCACCAAGGAGGATGCGCACGACTACCGCTATTTCCCCGACCCCGACCTGCCGCCGCTGGTGATTGCGCCGGAGTGGATCGAACGCGTGCGATCCTCGATGCCCGAACTGCCCGCCGCCATGGCCGCGCGCTTCCAGCAGGCCGACGGCCTGCCGGCCGACGATGCGGCCCTGATGACGCAGAGCCTGCGCTTCGCGCGCTACTACGAGGCGCTGCGCGAAGCCTGTGGCGCACCAGGCGGCGGCCCTGGCCGGGCCGGTTGGGCGAAGCTGGCGGCCAACTGGATGATGGGCGAAGTCTCCCGGCGGCTCAACGCCGAGGACCGCGACATCGACGCCGCGCCGCTGGCGCCGGCCACGCTGGCGGCGCTGATCCGCCGCGTGGCCGACGGCACGGTGTCGAACAATGGCGCGCGGCAGGTCTTCGAGGCGCTGTGGTCGGGTGCGGCCCGCGATGTCGACGCCGTGATCGAGGTCCGCGGCCTGAAGCAGATGAACGACAGCGGCGCGCTCGAGGCCATCGTCGATGCGGTGCTGAAGGCCAACGAGAAGTCGGTCGCCGAGTACCGCGCCGGCAAGGACAAGGCCTTCAATGCGCTCGTCGGCCAGGTCATGAAGGCCAGCGCGGGCAAGGCCAATCCGGCGCAGGCCGGCGAACTGCTGCGGCGCAAGCTCGGCTAGCGGGCCTGCCGGACGGCAGACCGGTTCAGGGCTTGGCGGCGGTGTCGCGCGCCGCGCGGTCACCCCCGGCACCGTTGGCCGCCAGCGGCCCCAGCGAACCGGGAACGACACCGGCCCACAGCCGGCGCAGGCGGTCGAGCTCGGCGTCGTAGAGCCGGTTGATGCGGTCGAGTTCGGCCACCTGGTTGGCGCTGGCTGCGCGCTGCGCTTCCACGGCCACTTCATTGGCGTCGATGGCGGACTTCAGCGCAGGCGGCAGCGACCGTCCCTCGTAGAACTCGGCCTCGTCGCGCAAGGGCTTGGCTTCGGCGGCGAGCTGGCGCAGGCGGATCTCGGTGGCCTTCATGGCCAGCCGCACGGTGTCGAGCGCCGCTTCGCGGGCGCGGCTGTGCGCGACCTCGTTCGGGTAGCGCGCCATCAGGTTGCGATCGCGCCGCACGGCGTCGACCTGTGCGGCGCGCAGCTCGGCGGCGCTGCGGTCGCGTGCTTCGCGTTGAGCGCGCTCCTCGGCCGTCAGCGTGGGCGGCAGCACCGTGCGCAGCGAGCCGTCGCGGTTGAGGACCTGCTGCTCGCGGTCGGTGCACTCGGCAATGGGGCGGTCGGCGGTGAGGCGGCGGCCCTTGTCGTCGATGCAGGTGTAGATGCCGCCGGGTGGCTTGGTCGTGGCCTGCGCCTGGGCGGCAGTGGCCAGCGCCCAAGGGCACAGCACCAGCGCCACGAGACGGCGCGCGCCAGACTGCCGCAGGAGGTGGCCCAACATTCAGACTCCGTAACGTTCGCGATAGGCCTGCACCGGCCCGGCAAAGGTGCACAGCGCGGGGTCGCTGGCCGCGCGCAGATACTGCAACAAGTCCGCCAGCGTCGCAATCGAAGCCACGTTCAGTTGCAACTGCCGCGTGACGTACTGCACTGCGCTCCAGGGCGCGTCGTGCGCGCCGTCGGTGGCACGTTCCTGGCGGTCCAGCGCGATCGCCACGCCGCAGGGCTGGCCGCCGGCGGCCTGGATCATGGCGATGGATTCGCGCACCGAGGTGCCTGCGGAAATGACGTCATCGATGATGAGAACGCGTCCGGCCACCGGCGCGCCGACGAGCTGGCCGCCTTCGCCATGATCCTTGGCTTCCTTGCGGTTGTAGGCGAAAGGCCGGTTTTGGCCGCGCCGCGCCAGCTCCACCGCCACCGCAGCGGCCAACGTGATGCCCTTGTAGGCCGGGCCGAAGATCATGTCGAATGGCAGGCCCGAGGCGAGCAGACGGCGTGCATAGAATTCCGCCAGGCGCCCGAGCTTGGCGCCGTCGTCGAATCCGCCGGCATTGAAGAAATACGGCGAAAGCCGGCCGGCCTTGGTCTTGAATTCGCCGAAGCGCAGCACGCCGGCCTGCACGGCGAACTGCACGAATTCCTGTGCCAGGGCGGCGTCGTCATCAACCTTCATCGCTTGGGGCTCCCATCTTGGCTTTTCGGCTGATCACGCTCAATCTCAATGGCATTCGTTCGGCGGCCTCCAAGGGGCTCGTGGAATGGGCCGCAAACGCGGGCGCCGATTGTATGGGGGTGCAGGAGGTCAAGGCCCAGGCCGGCGACGTGGCCGGGCGCCTCGACAAGCTGGGTGAACTTCACGGCCACTTCCAGTTTGCGCAGAAGAAGGGCTACTCGGGTGTGGGCCTGTATACGCGCAAGGCGCCCAGTGCCGTACTGGCCGGTTTCGACGGCGGCGAATTCGACGCCGAGGGCCGCTGGGTGGAGACCCGTTTCGACACGCCACGGCGCAAGTTCAGCGTCATCAGCGCCTACTTCCCCAGCGGCTCCAGCGGCGAAGACCGTCAGGCCGCCAAATACCGCTTCCTGGACCGCATCTTCCCACACCTGATGCAACTGAAGGCCGAGCGTGAATTCGTTCTCGTCGGCGATATCAATATCGCGCACCAGGCGATCGACCTGAAGAACTGGCGCAGCAACCAGAAGAACAGCGGCTTCCTGCCCGAGGAGCGGGCCTGGATGACGCGTCTGCTCACCGAGGGCGGCCTGGTCGATGTCTTCCGCACGCTGAACCCGCATCCCGAGCAGTACACGTGGTGGAGCAACCGTGGTCAGGCCTGGGCCAAGAACGTGGGCTGGCGGCTGGACTACCACCTGGCGACGCCCGCCATCGCGACGAAGGCGCGGCGCGAGCAGATCTATCTGGCGCAGCGGTTCAGCGACCACGCGCCGCTGATCATCGACTACGACTTCAGGCTCTGATGTGGCGTCGACGGTGCTCGTCGACGAAGCAGCGGCAGTGGATGCCTCGTTGCCGATCGAGCGCTAAGCGGGCCAGTAGCGCGCCCTGACCACCTGCTTGTATAGCTTGCCGGTCGGCTGCCTGGGTAGCGCAGCGTCGAAGTCGACGCTGCGCGGGCACTTGAAGGTGGCCAGGCGCTGCCGACAGTAAGCCAGGAGTTCGGCTTCCATGTCCGGACCGGCCTCACCGGGGTCCAGCAGCTGCACGACGGCCTTCACTTCCTCGCCGAGATCCTCGCTGGGCACGCCGATCACCGCGGCATCGGCCACGCTGGGATGGCCGACGAGAATGCTCTCGGCTTCCTGCGGATAGATGTTCACCCCGCCGGAAATGATCATGAAGGCCTTGCGGTCGACCAGATACAGGTAGCCCTCGTCGTCGAGTCGCCCAATGTCGCCCAGCGTCGACCAGCCCCTGGCACTTCGGCTCTGCGCCGTGCGCACCGGGTCGTTGTGATACTCGAATTCGGGCCCGTCGGAAAAATAGACCAGTCCCGTCTCGCCCGCCGGCAGCTCTTGCCCCGACTCGTCGCAGATGTGCAGCACACCTTGCGCCGCCCGGCCCACCGAGCCCTTGTGCTGCAGCCATTCGTGCGGCGTGATGCTGCAGAAGCCGTTGTTCTCGGTCCCGGCGTAATACTCATGAATGATCGGTCCCCACCAGTCGAGCATGCCTTGCTTGACTTCCACCGGGCAAGGCGCCGCGGCGTGCACCGCCACCTGCAACGAAGACAGGTCATACCGTGCGCGGACCTCCTGCGGCAGCTTGAGCATGCGCACGAACATCGTCGGCACCCACTGGCTGTGCGTGATGCGATGGCGCGCGATCCACTGCAGCGAGCGCTCGGCATCGAAGCTTGCCATGACGAATGCCGTGCCGCCCAGCTTGATCACCGTCATGCTGTGTCGCAGCGGCGCGGCGTGATACAGCGGCGCCGGCGAGAGGTAGCGGCAGTCGCGCCCATAACCGAAAAGTGGCGCCAGCAGGTCGACCAGCATCGTCCGCGCCCCCGCCGGGATGGGCGGCAGCGGCCACTTCACACCCTTGGGGCGCCCGGTGGTGCCCGACGAATACAGCATGTCCAGGCCTTGCGCAGGGTCGGCGATCGGCGAGTCGTGCGCGTCGTCGACCGCGGCTTCCCAACTTTTGAAACCGGGTACCGGCGTGCCCACCGTGAAGCACCGGAGGTCCTCGGGCAGCAGGGGCCTCAGCTGCCGAATCAACTCGCCGAGGTCCGCCGACACCACCAGGACCTGCGCGGCGCAATCGCGCACGATGTACGCGATCTCTTCGGCCGTCAGTCGCGTGCTGATGGTCGTGTAGTAGACGCCGGCGCGGTCGGCTCCGAAACAGGCCTCGAGGAAGCGGCGGTGGTTCTTCATGAGCAGGGCCACATGCCTTCCCCGCGTCACGCCGCAAGAACGCAGCACCCGGGCCACCTGGTTGGCCCGCGCCTCGAGTTGACCGAAGGTGACCGTTTCGCCGCTCTCGCACATCTGGAAAGCCAGGCGATCGGCATCGCCCGGTGCCTGGTCGATGGGGAAGAGCATGGACAGCCCTGCGGTCGCAGATGGGCGCGTCAGTGCGCCAGGCACACCTTGCCGAACTGCGCACCGCTTTGCAGATAGGCCATGGCGTCCTTCAGTTCCTCGAAGGCGAAGACGCGGTCGACCACGGGTTTGAGCCGGTGCTGGTCGATGGCGCGCAACATCGCCTCGAAACCGTCGCGGTGCCCCACGGTCACGCCTTGCAGCCGCACCTGGCGGGTGATGATCAAGCCCAGCGACGTGGCCATCGCGCTGCCCGACAGGATGCCGATCATGGCCACCGTGCCGCCCGGCCGGATGCAGCGCAGCGACTGCGGCAGGGTCTTCTCGCCCCCCAGTTCCAGGACCAGGTCGTACCCGCGCCCGCCGGTGATATCGCGCGTGGCCTTGGCCCACTCGGGGGTCGTGCGGTAGTTGACGGCGGCGTCGGCCCCCAGGTGCCTGACGCGCTCGATGCGCTCGTCGGACGACGAGATCACCGTCACGTGCGCGCCGAGCATCTTCGCGAAAGCGACGGCGAAGAGCGCCACGCCGCCGCAGCCCTGCACCAGCACGCGGTCGCCGGGCCGGGTGTTCGAGCAGGTCACCAGCGCACTCCAGGCGGTCAGCGCGGCGCACGGCAGGGTGGCGGCCTCGACGTCGCTGAGATGGGCGGGCACCTTGGACACGCCCTCTTCCGACAGGCACATGTAATCGGCCATGGTGCCGTCGACGGGGCCGCCCAGCGATTGCGTCAGGCGCTCCAGGTCGGGCTCGCCGCTGACCCAGCGCTGGAAGTAGGTCGGGCACACGCGGTCGCCCACCGCCACCCGCCGCACGCCCGGGCCGACCTCGGTGACCACGCCCGCGCCGTCGGAGACCGGGATCAGCGGCAGGTTCCCGGTATGGCTGCCATAGCCGCGGTTGGGCACCACCAGGTCGCGGTAGTTCAGCGAGGAGGCCTTCATCTTCACCACCACCTGCCCGGGGCCGGCCTGGGGCTCGGCCCGCGTGGACAGCTTCAGGTGGTCCATGCCCCACTCGCCTTCGATCTGGAATACGCGCATCGTGTCCTCGCTTGAATCCTCTTCGGGTGAATTCTCTTGCTGCCGCAAACGGCCGATCTTCAGGGCCGGCGCAGGCCCCTGGCCACCCGTTCCAGCAACATCTCCGTCGAGCCGTCGACCAGGGTGGCGACCTGCGCCGCAGCCAGGTGGCGCAGGAAAGGGTGGTGCTCGCGCAGGCCTTCGGCGCCCATGGCGTGCATCAGCGCTGCGACGTGCCGGCCGGCCATTCGGGTGGCAAACACCTTGGCCCGGGCCGCCGCGGCCTGGGCATCGCTCCCGCTGTCGATGCGGCTGGCCGCGGCGTCGACCAGCAGCCGCGCCGCCTCGAGTTCGATGGCAGCGTCGGCCAGGCTCCAGCGCCAGCCCTGGTGCTCGTGCAAGGGCTTGCCGAAGCTGTGCCGCACCGCTCCGTAGGCGCTGGCCACGCGCAGGCACTCCTCCACCATGCCGCAGCACATGGCAGCGACATAGGTCCTGGCGCCGTTGATCGAGGCGAGCGCGGCCTTGAAGGCCTCGCCCGGCGGGTGCAGAAGTTCATCGGCCCGCGCACGATAGGCTTGCAGCTGGAAGCCGCCGGCATCGATACCCGGGGCGGCGGTGCTGTCCGACCGAGGATCACGGACAAAGCCACTGCGGCTGCCGTCGACGACGAACGCTGCGATGCCCCGGGCGCCGCTGCCGGGTGCCGTCTGCGCGTACACGACCACCACGTCGGCGTGCGTGGCATTGACGATCCAGGCCTTCCGGCCGTCGATCAACCACTCGTCGCCTGCCCGGCGCGCCAAGGTGGTGATGGCCGAGAAGTCGGATCCTGCGCCGGGCTCGGTCAGGGCCGTGCACCCGGTGCGCTCGCCCGACAACAGCGCCGGCAGGACGTGCCGCGTCAATTCAGGCGCCGCCGAACGGGCGAGGTGATTCGCGACGTTGTGGGTGTTGATCACCGACATCGCCAGCCCGAAGTCGGCGGCCGCCAGGATCTCGGCCACACGCCGCTTGCAGCCGAAGGACAGGCCCTGTCCGCCCTGCTCAACGGGCACTTCGAGTCCCAGCAGGCCCGCACGTGCAGCCTCGCGGAGCACCGAGCCGCTGTCGGCCAGCCCGCGGTCCCAGGACTGCGCATTCGGCTTCACATGCGCGGCGACGAAGCCATGGGCCGCATCGATGGCGTGCCGTTCGCCAGGCGTCGAGGCGCTCATGCCGGCTCTCGCTTCAGGCGTGCCGCCAGCGCGCGCAGGCCGCTGGCCACCAGCGGGACCAGCCCGCGCGGCATGAAGATCGTGGCCGTCACCAGGATGAAGCCGTAGATCACCAGCCGATAGTTCTCGGCGACACGCAGGTATTCGGGAAGAAACACCACGGCGAAAGCGCCGACCACCGGCCCCGACAGCGTTCCGCTGCCGCCCAGGATCACGGCCAGGATCGCATTCAGCGAATGGTCCACACCGAAGGCGTCCGGATTGAGGAAGCCGATGAAATGTGCGTACAGCGCGCCGGCCAGGCCGGCCAGGCCGGCACTGACCACGAAGGCCAGCAGCTTGTAGCGCCAGCTGTGCACGCCGGCGGCCTCGATCAGCGCCTCGTTCTGGCGGATCGCGACCAGCACCCGCCCGACGCGCGAATGCAGGATCAGCGCGCACAGCAAGGTGGCCAGCGCGGCTGCGGCCAGGGCCAGGTAGTAGTAGCCGACCCGGCTGTCGAGATCCCACACGAGGACGCCGATGGCGATGTCCGGCGGGCGCGGCACGTTCGAGATGCCGGCTTCGCCGCCGGTGAGCGAGCTCCAGGTCATGAGCACGATGAAGATGACCATGTTGTAGGCCAGCGTCACGATCGCGAAATAATGCCCCTTCACGCGCAGGCTGGGGTAGCCGGCCAGCACCGCCAGAACGGCCGTCACCCCGGGCGCGGCCGCCATGGTCAGCCAGACCGGCCAGCCCAGCTTCACGCTCAGCAGCGTGGAACTGTAGGCGCCGATGCCCATGAAGCCGGCCTGGGCGATCGACACGTAGCCGGTGAAGCCCTGGATCAGGTTCTGCCCCTGCGACAGCACGACCCAGATCAGCGCCAGGATGACGAGGTGCTGGAAGTAAGGCAGCGTCACGCCCAGCGGCAGCGCCAGCGCCGCCAGCACCAGGACCGCCAGGCCCATGGCACGCACGGTGGGCCGGCTCATCGCTTGCCCAGCAGGCCTTCGGGCCTGAACAGCAGCACGACGATCATCACCATGAAGGCGATGACGTCCTTGTACGCCGACGAAATGAACCCGGCCGCCAGCGACTCGCTCACACCGAGCACGAGACCGCCGACGATGGCGCCCGGGATCGAACCCAGTCCACCCAGGATCAACACCGCGAAGCCCTTCACCGCCAGGCCCTCGCCCACGCCGGGCGCGATGGCCAGCAAGGCACCCACCAAGGCGCCCGCCGCAGCGCCGAGCGCCGACGACACCGAGAAGACGATGGCCGAGACCCGGTTGACGTTGACGCCCATCAGCACCGCCGCCGGGCGGTTCTGCGCCACGGCGCGGATCGACTTGCCGGTCTTGGTGCGGCTGATCAGCAGCGCCACCACGCCGATCAGCGTGCAGGCCGTCAGGATCACCAGCAGGCGCAGTTCGGCCACCGCCACGCCGCCGACATTGAAGACGCCGCGGTAAGGCGTCTGGATCACCACCTGGTCGGCGCCGAAGGTGAGCAGGTTGATGCCTTCGACCATCATCGTCAGGCCCAGCGCGATGATGAAGGCATTGATATGCGGCGCGTCGCGCACCGGCCGGTAGGCCAGCCGCTCGATGAGCAGCCCGATCACCGCCCCAACGAGCATGGCCAGCGCCATGGCCGGGAAGAAGCCGATGGCCAGCCGCTCGCCGAACAGGTATGCGAGGTAGCCGCCCGACATGGCCACCGAACCGTGGGCGAAGTGCGCAATGCCCAGGATGCCGAAGACCACGGTCAGGCCCAGCGCGATGACGGTGTACACCGACCCGATCGCCAGGCCGTTCAGCATCTGCTGCAGGATCTCGATGATCATGAGCGCGCCCGTGGTCGATTCAGCGCGATGTTCCGGCCGCCCGCATTACTTGCGCAGGCCGCGCAGGAACTCCGAGTACAGCGCCGGGTCGGAAGGCAGGTCCGACACGTAGACCCACTTGCCCCGTTGCCACTGGAAGGCGCCGTTCGAGGTATAGGCCTGGCCGTTGACGTCGAACATGGTGCCGCCCACCGGCAGATATTTCATCACCGCTTCCTTGGGCACCGTCACCTTGCGCACCTCGGCCGTCACCTTCTTCGGGTCTTCGGCCGAGCCGGCGCGCTCGACCGCCTGCTTCAGCACGTAGACCTGGTCGTAGGCGTATGGGGAACTCGGCGACGGCGGCGTGCCGAAGCGCTTGGTGTAGTTGGCGACATAGGTCTTGGCGTTGTCGGCCAGTGCCTCGACGGTCAACTCGGTGGGGCGCAGGTCCCACACGCCTTCCATCTGCTCGCTGGTGGCCACGCGCAGGAACTGCTCTTCGCTGCCGCTGGTGAAGCCGTAGCGCGGGATCTTCATGCCCAGCTCGGTGGCCTGGCGATAGACGAAGGCCGAGGGCTCGACGTAGCCCAGCACCAGCAGCGCATCGGGGTTGAGCGCACGCACCTTGGTGAGTTGCGGCGTCATGTCGCGGTCCTTCAGGCCGAAGGTCTCCTTGGCCACGATCTTGCCGCCTGCCTTGGCGAACTCGCGCTCGAAGGCTTCGAGGTACTGGGTGTAGAAGCCGACGTCCAGCGAGCCGATCACCGCGACGTTCTTGGCGCCGCGCTTGCCAACAAACGTACCTGCGGCGGCGCCGGTGAAGTCGGCCGGCGGCCGCGTGCGGAACAGGTTCGGAATCCCCTTGGCGGTGATGGCGCGCTCGGCCGCGTTGCCCACCAGCATGAGCGCGTTCTCGCGTTCGATGAAGGACGCCACCGCACTGGTCGGGCCCGAGCAGCAGAAGCCCAGCAGGTATTTGACGCCGTCGCGGTCGATCAGCTTGCGAACGCTGTTGGTCGCCTCGGTCGGGTTGGCCTTGTCGTCATTGGCGATGACGCGCAGCTTGTAGACGTCCCCTCCCGCCTTGATGCCGCCGGCGGCATTGATCTCGTCGGCCGCCATCTGCACCGAATTGGCCTGCGGCAGGCCGTACACGGCGCCCGGGCCGGTGAGCGAGTCGTTGACCCCGATCAGCAGTTCCTTGTCGGCCGCTGCGGCGCCCAGGCAGGCCAGTGCGGCGCCGGCCGCGGCGATGGATCTTGCGAGCTTGTTCATGTCTTCGTCTCCATGTTGTAAGGGTTCAAAACCACGCTGGCTACAGGCGTCGTTCGTGCGGTCAATAGCCCAGATAGGCCTTGCTGACCTCGGGGTGTGCCTGCAACTCCGCTCCCGTGCCCTGGAGCACGATCTCTCCCGCTTCGTAGACATAGGCGCGGTCGGCCAGCCGCAAGGCCATCGAAGCGTTCTGTTCCACCAGCAGCACGGTCACGCCCATGGCCTTGATGCGGTCCAGGGTCTGCTCGACTTCGGCGACGATCTTCGGCGCCAGGCCCAGCGAGGGCTCGTCGAAGATGCACAGCTTGGGCTTGGACATCAGCGCGCGCGCGATGGCCAGCATCTCCTGCTCGCCGCCCGACAGCGTGCCTGCGCTCTGGCGCGAGCGCGAGCGCAGCACCGGGAAGAGGTCCATCATGGCCTCGATGTCGGCGGCCTGGCCACGGTCGCGCCGGACATGCGCGCCCATTTCCAGGTTTTCGCGCACCGACATGTCGGGGAACACCTGGCGGCCTTCGGGGCACATCGTGAGCCCCAGGCGCACGATGGCATGGCCCGGCAGGCCGTCGATGCGCCGGTCTTCGAACTCGATGCGGCCGCCGCGCACGCCGACGAGGCCGCAGATGCACTTCAGCGTGGTGCTCTTGCCGGCCCCGTTGGCGCCCACCAGGGCCACGCATTCGCCCGCACCGACGTCGAAATTCACGCCATGCAGCACATCGGCCTTGCCGTAACCCGCGTGCAGGTCGCGCACCTTCAGCATGTCAGTGCCGCCCGGCCGTTCCGAAGGCACTGACCGCCCCCTCGGGGGGGCAGCGAACGCAGTGAGCGTGGGGGTTTCACGTCAGTGCGCTCCACCGAGGTAGGCGTCGATCACGACGGGGTTGCGCTGGATGTCGGCCGGGGTGCCCTCGGCGATCTTCTGGCCGAAATTGAGCACCACGATGCGCGAGCAGACCTCCATGATCAGCCCCATGTGGTGCTCGATCACCAGCACCGCGGTGCCACGCTCGCGGATGCGCTGGATCAATGCCGCCAGGTCCTTGCGCTCCTTGGCCACCATGCCGGCTGCCGGCTCGTCGAGCAGCAACAAGCGGGGTTCGGTGGCCAACGCCGTGGCGATCATCAACAGCCGCTGTTGCGCCGACGAAATGGCCGAGGCCGCTTCGCCGGCCACGGCCGCGAGTCCGACGAACGCCAGGATCTCCTCGACCTTGGCATGCTGGGCGTGCTCCTCGCGGCGCGCCGAAGCCAGGCGAAAGACCGAGCCCGAGGCACTGGACCGGTAGCGCACGTGGCAGGCGGTCAGCACCTGCTCGCGCACGCTGAATTCGGGGAAGACGCTGGTGGTCTGGAAGGTGCGCGCCAGGCCGAGCGGGACACGTTCACTCACCGTGAGCCGGGAGACGCTGGTGCCGGCAAAGCGGATGTCGCCGTTCGATGGCGGGAGCGTGCCCGAGATGAGGTTGACCGAGGTGGACTTGCCCGAGCCGTTGGGACCGATGAGCCCGACGATCTCGCCCGAGCCCATGGAGAACGACAGATCCTTCACGGCCTGCACCCCGCCGAAATGCTTGCCCAGTCCGCTCAGCGCGAGCAAGGGTTCAGCCATGGAGCCCTCGTTCAGCGGGGCGGTCTGTGGTGATCTGCACGGTGCCCTCTTCTCCAGACCGTTGGCAGCGACGCCCGTCGCCACTTCTTGAACAATAATAGACCGGTCGTCTAGAAAAACGGCAAGGAAAACCCGAACAACCGAACCTCAGATCCGTCAGCGCCGGGAAACGCGAGGCGCCGCGGGCGACAGCATGGCGAAGAACATGCTCGCAAACTGGTCCAGGGGTTCAGCGTTGCGCGTCAGCTTGGCACGCAGCACCGCGCCTTCCCAGCCGATCCAGAAGAAGCGCGAAATGGCGCCGGCGTCGCTTCCCGGTGCGAGCTCGCCCGCTTCCACGGCCTGCTCCAGGCACCCTTCCACGCGCCGCTCCCATGAAAGAAGAACGGCCTCCAGCTGCTCGCGAAACGCGTCATCCAGGCTGGCCAGTTCCTGCCCCAGGTTGCCGATCAGGCAGCCCCGCCGAAAGCCGTACTTCAACATGCCCCGCTTGGCGTCCTCGACGAACGCGCGTAAGCGCGACAGCGGCGACGTTGCCTCGTCGTCGAAGATCCGGGACATCTTGCGCGCGTAGTAGTCGACGTAGTTCTGGATCACCGCTTCGCCGAACTCGTGCTTGTTGGCGAAGAAGTGATAGAAGGAACCCTTGGGCACGCCCACGCGCTTGAGCACTTCGTCGATGCCGGTGACCTGGAAGCCACGTTCGGTCAGGAGTTCGGTCCCGCACCAGACCAGCGCCCGTTTGGTCTCGCCGCGGCCCAGGGCGCGCTCGCTGCGGCTGCGCACGCGGATACCCGACTCTTCAGCAGCGGCCGATTTCTCGGGTGCACGGACATGCGACTTTGCGCCAGCGGATCGACCGAGTCCTCGTCTCATGGATTCGAGACTAGACCGGTCGCTTCCGGAAGTCAATGGCGCGGGTCGACTTGAAGAACGCAAGCCCGGCTCGAGTGCATCCACCTGGACCAGCGCTTCAGCGGCCACGCGCCGTCAGTCATCGACCACGTCTCCAACCTGCAGCCGCCTGGTCCCACCGGGCGAGCGACCGATCACCCGTCTGCGAACCCGATCGCGCCTGCGCTTTGCGCGCGCGCAAGACACCCTCATGCTGCAGGTGTAGGCTTCGAACTTGCCTGCAGGATGCGCGTCTTCGCTGGCGGGGTCTGACCGAACGGTCGTGCCGCTGCCGCCGTCTTCGCTGCAGTCACCGCCGTTGGAGTTCGATCATCACCATGCAGGGCCGCGCACAGGCGGCAGGGCGGCGCGCCCGATAACGGAGGGCACCATGTCAACCAGGCTCGACTACTCCCGACTCACGCTGATGGACGCCCTCGATCTGGCGACGCTGATCGAGGTCGAGGCGGCCAGGCGGTATGCGCAATTCGCCGAACAGCTCGGCAGCCGCAGCGACGACGATGCCGCCTCGGTCTTCCAGTCGATGGCGGTCAACGAGAACAAGCACGGCGAGCAGATTGCCGAACGCCGGCTGGCGCTGTTCGGCGACCGGCGTCCGAACGTCAGGCTCGACGACATCTTCGATGTCGAGGCGCCGGACGTCGGCGCGCCCGCGCAGAACATGTCGCCGCTCAGGGCGTACTGGGTGGCGTTGGCCGCCGAGAAGAAGGCCTTTGCGTTCTACGACCAGGCCCTGCGCCATGTGACGCAGCCGGAAGTCAAGGCGCTGTTCGAGGAGCTGCGGGAAGAAGAAGCCGAGCACGTGGAGATGGTCGAGGCGATGATCGCCAAGCTGCCGCCATCGGCCCGGCTCGACCTGGAAGACGAAGACGAAGACGAGGACGCGGTGCCGAACTCGGAGGGGCGTTTCCACCCGCGCTCGTAGCCGGTCGCGCTGCCGCGTCCGCGCCAGCCTGGTGCAGCCGCTACGGTTTGGGCACTTCGTGCAGCGGCGCGAACTCGGCCGTGCGCTTGCCCTGCCAGGCCGCGATGGCGGTGGCCATCTCGCCGATGTCGAAGATGGCGCTTTGCAGCAGCGTCATCTGCTGCAAGGACTCGGCCGTGCCGTGGTCGGCGGCGTACTGCAAGGCCAGCTTGCTGCCGGCCACCGCCAGCGGCGACTTCTCCGCGATACGCCCGGCCAGCGCCAGGGCGTGCGCCAGCAGCGCGCCGGCGTCGGGCAGCACGGCGTTGACCAGGCCCGCGGCCAGCGCACGTTCGGCGCCGATGCGGTCGCCGGTGTAGGCCATCTCGTGCGCCAGCCCGGCAGGCACGATCTTGGGCAGCCGCTGCAGCACGCCCAGGTCGGCGGCCATGCCGATGTGGATTTCCTGCACCGTGAAGAAGGCGTCGGCGCTGCAGACGCGGATGTCGCAGGCCGCTGCCAGGTCCAGCGCGCCGCCGATGCAGCCGCCCTGCACGGCGGCGATCACCGGGAAGCGCACTTCGGCCAGCACGTCGAAGCAGCGCATGAGTTGGCGCAGCGAATCCTGAAAGGCCAACCTGGCGCGTGCGCTGCCCGTGTCGAGCATGGCCAGGTTGGAAGCGAAGACCTCCAGCGCCATGCCGGCGCTGAAGTGCTTGCCGGTGGACGAGATCACCAGCGCCCGCGTGCGGCCGGCGGCGTTGAGGTCGGCCACGGCATCGCGCAGCGCCGGAAAGAAGGCCGGGTCCAGGGTATTGAGCCGCTCGGGGCGGCACAACTGCAGGTGACTGACGCCGGCAGCGGAAGTCTCGATCGTGAAGGGGGCTTGTTCCATGCCCGCCAGCATAGCCGTGGTTCAATCCCGCGATGGAATTCCTGACCACGGGCGACGGCTTGCGCCTGCACCTGCAGCGCTGGCCCGCCCCCGGCGCGGCGCATGGCACGGTGCAGATCGTGCATGGCCTGGGCGAACATATCGGCCGCTACGAGGCGCTGGCGGCGGTGCTGAACGCGGCGGGCTGGCACGTGGCCGGGCACGACCACCGCGGCCATGGCCGCAGCGAAGGCGCACGCGGCAGCATCAAAGGGCGGCAAAGCCTGCTCGCCGACCTGGCCGCGGTGAGCGACCATGTGCGCCAGGGCGGGCGCTTGGTGATGCTGGGGCATAGCCTGGGCGGCCTGATCGCGGCGCGCTTCGTGGCCGAGGGCCTGCGCAACCCGGCTGCACGCTGGTTTCGCGACGTCGACGGCCTGGTGTTGTCGTCGCCCGCGCTGGACCCCGGCCTGGTCGCCGCGCAGAAGCTCTTGTTGGCGCTGGCCGCGCGGCTGGCGCCCGATCTGCGCTTGTCCAACGGCCTCGAGCCCGCGTGGATCAGCCGCGACCCCGAGGTGGTGCGCCGCTACGAGCAGGACCCGCTGGTGCACGACCGCGTGACGGCGCGGCTGGTGCGCTTCATCGTCGAGTCCGGCCAGACGGTGCGTTCTTGCGCGACGCGCTGGCGCGTGCCCACGCTGCTGCTGTGGGCCGGCGCCGACCGCTGCGTGGCCCCGGCCGGCAGCGCCGCCTTCGCCGCCGCCGCGCCGCCCGGCGTGGTCACGGCGCAGGCCTTCCCGAAGCTTTACCATGAGATCTTCAACGAGCCCGAGCGCGAACAGGTGCTCGGCCACCTGAGCCGCTGGCTGGCGCGTTTCGAGTCGCCGCCCGATAACCCGGAGTCCCTGCCATGAACGCCCCCGTGCGCCCCGCCGAAGCCGCGGCACTGTCTGCCCATGTCGACGAGGCCTGGGACCGGCGCATCGTGCCCGCGCTCAACGACTACATCGCCGTTCCCGCCAAGAGCCCGATGTTCGACGCCGACTGGGCCGAGCACGGCCTCATCGACCGCGTCGTGCGCGACGCCGCGGCCTGGGTCGAGGGGCGCAAGGTGGCGGGCCTGAAGCTGGAAGTGGTGCGCATGGACGGCCGTACGCCACTGATCTTCTTCGAGATTCCGGCCACGGCGGCCGCGTCCAGCGACACCGTGCTGCTCTACGGCCACCTGGACAAGCAGCCCGAATTCAACGGCTGGCGCAAGGACCTGGGGCCGTGGACGCCCAAATACGAGAACGGCCTGCTCTACGGCCGCGGCGGCGCCGATGACGGTTATGCGGTCTACGCCGCCATCACCGCCATCGAGGCGCTCGACGCGCAGGGCATCCCACGGCCGCGCTGCGTGGGGGTCATCGAGGCCAGCGAGGAAAGCGGCAGCCCCGACCTGCCGGCGTATCTCGATGCGTTAAGGCCTCGGCTGGGCCACGTCGGCCTGGTGGTGTGCCTGGACAGCGGCGCCGGCAACTACGACCAGCTCTGGCTCACCAGCAGCCTGCGCGGCATGGTCAGCGGCGTACTCAAGGTGGAGATCCTCACCGAAGGCGTGCATTCGGGCGACGCCAGCGGGCTGGTGCCGTCGAGCTTCCGCATCCTGCGCCAGGTGCTGGACCGGCTGGAAGACAGCCGCACCGGCCACCTGCTGCCCGAGAGCTTTCACTGCGAGATTCCGGCGGCGCGCGCCGCGCAGGCGCGGGCCACGGCGGCGATCCTGGGCGACGAGGTCTGGAAGCGCTTCCCCTGGGTCTGCGGCGCCGATGGTGGACTGGCCCTGCCCACCACCACCGACCCGGTGGAGGCGCTGCTCAACCGCACCTGGCGGCCCACGCTCAGTGTCACCGGTGTCGAGGGCTTCCCCGACATGGCCAGCGCCGGCAACGTGCTGCGGCCGTATACGGCGTTCAAGCTCAGCCTGCGCCTGCCACCGCTGGTGGACGGCCATGAGGCGAGCCTGAAGCTGAAGACGCTGCTGGAGGACAACGCGCCCTACAACGCCAAGGTCACGTTCCACCCCGACGGCCGCGCCGGTGCCTTGGGTGCCACGGGCTGGAATGCACCCGAGCTGACGCCGTGGCTGGAACGAGCGCTCAACGAGGCGTCGAATACGCTCTTCGGCGCACCGCTGGGCTATATCGGCCAGGGCGGCACGATCCCGCTCATGAGCATGCTGGCCCAGGGCTTCCCGCAGGCGCAGATGATGGTCTGCGGCGTGCTGGGGCCCAAGAGCAACGCCCACGGGCCGAACGAATTCCTGCACGTGCCCTATGGCAAGAAGCTCACCGCCGCCGTGGCGCAGGTGATCGCCGCCTGCCCGGCCTGAGCGACACCCTCAGTCGGCGGCACCCACCCCGGCTGCTGCCCGCCGCGCCTTCCAGGCGCCGAACAGCACCAGCACCCCCGGCACGCCTATCATCAGCCAGATGATCGTGCTCAGATTCGCCTTGACCCAGGGCACGTTGCCGAACAGGTAGCCGGCCAGTGTCAGGCTGCACACCCACAGCGTGCCGCCGCTGACGTCGTAGAAGGTGAACTTGCTGCGCGTCATCTGCGCCACGCCGGCCACGAAGGGCGCGAAGGTGCGCAGGAACGGCATGAAGCGCGCCAGCACGATGGTCACGCCGCCGTAACGTTCGTAGAAGGCGTGCATGCGGTCGAAGGCGTCGCGGTTGAACCACCGCGACTTCGGCCAGGCGAAGACGCGCGGCCCGATGTGGCGGCCGATGGCGTAATTGGTCTGGTTGCCCAGGATGGCCGCCGCGGTCAGCAGCGCCATCGCCAGCGGCAGGCTCATCAGCCCCAGCCCGCACAACGCGCCCACCACGAAGAGCAGCGAATCGCCGGGCAGGAAGGGCATCACCACCAGCCCGGTCTCGACGAAGATGATGAGGAACAGCAGCGCATAGACCCAGCCGCCATAGGCCGTCACGAAGTCCGACAGATGTCGGTCGACGTGCAGGACGAAGTCGACGAGGAAGGCGGCGTATTCCATGGCGGGAGGGCGCGGCGTTCAGCTTCGCACCGGTGGCGGTTCGGCGTCGGTATCGGGCTCGGTGCGTTCCTCGGCCCGCATCTCGTCCAGCGGGCCTGCCTCCTGCGGCAAGTCCTCGGCCGGCGCGTCTTCCAGCGCCGCATCGGGCACGTCCTCGGTGAGAAAGCCGCCGCTCTGGTGCGCCCAAAGCTTGGCGTAGTGGCCGCCCAGGGTGATCAATTCGGCGTGCGAACCCTGCTCGACGATGCGTCCCTGCTCCAGCACGATGAGCCGGTCCATGCGCGCGATCGTGCTGAGGCGATGCGCGATGGCGATCACCGTCTTGCCTTCCATCAGGCCGAGCAGCTGGTCCTGGATGGCGACTTCGACCTCGCTGTCCAGCGCCGAGGTGGCTTCGTCCAGCACCAGGATCGGCGCGTCCTTCAGGATCACGCGTGCGATGGCGATGCGCTGGCGCTGGCCGCCGGAAAGCTTCACGCCGCGTTCGCCCACGTGGGCTTCGTAGCCGGTGCGGCCCTTCCAGTCCTGCAGGCCCAGGATGAATTCGTGCGCCTGCGCCTTCTTCGCCGCGGCCACGATCTGCGCCATCGTCGCCCCCGGCCGGCCGTAACCGATATTGGCGGCGATGGAGCGGTGCAGCAGCGAGGTGTCCTGGGTGACCATGCCGATGGCCGCGCGCAGGCTCTCCTGCGTCACTTCGCGCACATCGACGCCGTCGATGCGCAGGCTGCCCTGCTCCAGGTCGTGGAAGCGCAGAAGCAGGTTGACCAGCGTGCTCTTGCCCGCACCCGAGCGGCCGACCACGCCCACGCGTTCGCCGGGCCGGATGACGAGATTCAGGTCGTCGAGCACCTTCTTGCCGTCGTCTCGGCCGTAGGTGAAGGTCAGCTGCTCGATGCGGATCTCGCCACGCGGCACTTCCAGTTCGCGCGCCTGCGGCCGGTCTTCCATGGCGTGCGGCACGGCAATGGTTTCCATGCCTTCCTGCACGACGCCGATATTCTCGAAGATGCCGGTCACCTCCCAGCTCACCCAGCCGGCCACGTTGGCGATCGTCCAGGCCAGCGGCAGCGCGGTGGCCACCGTGCCGGCGTCGACGACGCCCTGGCTCCACAAGGTGATGCCGATGGCCGCCGTGCTCACCAGCAGCAGCGCATTCAGCGCCGACAGCGTGGTCATGAAGGTGGTGATGAGCCGCATGTGGCGCGCGATGGCGCCGGTGTGATCGTCGATGACCTCGCGCACGTAGGCGTCTTCGTCGCGCGCGCGGGCGAAGAGCTTCACCGTGAGGATGTTGGTGTAGCTGTCCACCACGCGGCCCATGACCATGCTGCGCAATTCGCTGCTGGCCTTGGCCAGGTCGCGCATCTTCGGCACGAAGCGGCGCAGGAAGACCACGTAGCCGACGAACCACAGCGCGGTGGGGATCGCCAGCCGCCAGTCCGACAAGCTCATCAGCACCAGCGCCGAGATGCCGTAGACCACGATATACCAGACGGCGCGGATGCTGGAGACCACGCATTCGCGCACCGCATTGCTCGTCTGCATCACGCGGTTGGCGATACGGCCGGCGAAGTCGTTCTGGAAGAAAGGCCAGCTCTGCCGCACCACGTGCCAGTGGCTCTGCCAGCGGATGAGGCTGGTGACGCCGGGGACCACGGCGTTGTTGCGCACCAGGCTGTCCAGCAGCAGCGCCCCGGGGCGACCGACCAGCACCAGCAGCGCCATGCCCAGCAGCATCGGCGTCTGCTCGGCCAGCGCCGCGACGCGGTCGGGGCTTTCCATCAGCCGCACCAGGCGGCCGATGAAGAGCGGGATCAGCGTATCGATCAGCGCCACCAGCAAGCCGGTGGCGAACATCATGCCGAACAGGCCGCGCGCCTGGCGCACGTAATGCCAGTAGAACGCCAGCAGGCCCTGCGGCGGCGCGGTGCCGGGCAGGGCCGTGGGGCGGATGCGGCTTTCGAAGAAGGCGAACATCAAAAGCGAAGCCTCCCGGTGCCTGCCGCGGGCGCCGGGCGGTGAATTGATTGGAGCCGCGCATTGTCGCCGCAAGCGCGTTGGCGCGCTGCCGCCTGTGCCTGCGCGGCGCGCTACGGCGCGTCAGAAGGTATAGCCGGCCCGCACCGCCGCACCCGACAGCGGCTCCAGCAGCCGCACCAGCGGCTTCAGCGGGGTGTAGCGCAGCGCCACGCGCTGGGCATAGGCGAAGAAGCGCGGCAGATCCTGGGCGTAGCGCGGCTTGCCGTCGCGGTGTTTCAGTCGGCAGAAGATGCCCAGCACCTTGAGGTGGCGCTGCAGTCCCATCCATTCCAGCGCACGCCAGAATTCGCCGAAGTCGGCATCCACCGGCAGGCCGGCCCGCCGTGCCTGCTGCCACCAGCGCACGGCCCAGTCGAGTTCCTGTTCCTCTTCCCAGGACAGGAAGGCGTCGCGCAGCAGCGAGGCCAGGTCGTAGGTCACCGGCCCGGCCACCGCGTCCTGGAAGTCCAGGATGCCGGGCGACGCCGCACCCGCCGAGGCCGGCATCAGGTTGCGCGGCATCCAGTCGGCGTGCACGGCCACCACCGGCTGCGCCAGCGCGCTGGCGGTGAGCAACTGGCACAGGCGCCGCCAAGTGCCCTGCTCTTCGGCCGACCAGGTGATGCCGAATTCGCGCTCCACGCACCACTGAGGAAATAGCGCGAGTTCGCGCACCAGCAGTGCTTCGTCGTAGCGCGGCAGCGCGGCGGCCGGCACGCCCTGCTGCCAGTGCACCAGCGCCGACAGCGCCTCGCGCATCAGGCGGTCGGCCTGGGCCGGCGCGGCGTCGCGCAGCGCGTCGAGGTACAGCGCTTCGCCCAGGTCGGTGAGCAGCAGGAAGCCGCGTTCGGCATCGGCTTCCAGCACTCGCGGCACGTGCAGACCGGCCGCCGCTGCCAGGTCGGCCACGTGCATGAAGGGCCGCACGTCTTCCAGCGGCGGCGGCGCGTCCATCACGATCAGGCTGCCACCGGCGGCCGTGGCCGCGCCGACGCGCAGGTAGCGGCGAAAACTCGCGTCGGCCGAGGCGGGCACCAGGCTGGACAGGTTCAGCCCATGTCGCGGTGCGACGCCGGCGATCCAGCCTTCGAAGGCCGCCTGGCGTTCAGCGTGGGCCCAGACGATCTTCTCGACGGCAGCGGTCATGGATAATTCATTCTACAAACCCGGCCGTGGCCCCCTCCCCGAGGCGTCGTCTCCCGCATGAGAATCACAGCGCTGGCCCTGGCCGCGAGCCTGCTGGCCAGCGGTGGCACGGCGAGCGGCTCCGCAGCGGCACCCGAAACCGGGCCGCGCGTCGTGGACATGGCAGCCCTCGAGCCCAGCCCCATGCTGCGGCCCCTGCCGCGGGGAGAAGCGGCGCGGCAGCTGCCGATGGTGCTGCAGGCCGACCGCATCCGCAGCCAGCCGGACCTGGGAACCGTGGCCGAAGGCCATGTCGAGTTTCGCCGCGGCGGACTGGTGCTCAGCGCCGACCGCGTGGCCTACGACATGGCGCAGGACCTGGCCAGCGCGCGCGGCCACGTGCGCGTGGAGCAGGACGGCGCCGTCTATACCGGGCCCGAACTCGAACTGCGCGTGCAACGCCGGGAAGGCTTCTTCCTGGAGCCGATGTTCGAATTCAGCGCGCTCGGTGCGGGTGGCCGCGCCGATCGCGTCGACTTCATGGGCCCCGGGCGATCCAGTGCCACCAACGCCTCGTACACCAGTTGCCCGCGCGACGGCCCCGAAGAGCCGGCCTGGGTGCTGCAGGCGCGCCGCATCGAGCTGGACGTGGACGCCAACGAGGGCGTCGCGGAAGGGGCCGTGCTGCGTTTCCTGGGTGCGCCCATCCTGGGCATGCCGGCGCTGAGCTTTCCGCTCACCGATGCGCGCAAGTCGGGATGGCTGCCGCCCTCGGTGAACGTGGACAACCGCAGCGGCGTCGAAGTGGCCGTGCCGTACTACTGGAATATCGCGCCGAACCGCGACGCCACGATCACGCCACGTGTCATGACCCGCCGCGGCCTGGGCCTGGACACCGAGTTCCGCTACCTGGAGCCGCGCTTCGAGGGCGGCATGCTGCTGCAATGGCTGCCCAACGACCAGGTGGCGGAACGCTCGCGCGAGGCCCTGCAGTGGCGGCACGAAGGGCTGCTGGGCGCCGGCGTGCGCTACGGCCTGGACCTGGCGCGGGTCTCCGACGACGACTGGTGGAAGGACTTTCCCGACGCCGGCCGTGGCGTCACCGCACGCCTGCTGCCGCTGCGACTGCAGGCCGAGCGGCCTTTCGGGTTGCCGGGCGGCACCGGCGAGGTCTACGCGCGGGCGCTGCGCTGGCAGGTGCTGCAGGCGGAGGATTCGTTCATCGATTCGCCCTACGAGCGCAGCCCGCAGGTCGGCGCGCGACTGGACGCAAAGGCCGGCGACTGGCACTATGCGCTGCAGGCCGAATTCAACCGCTTCACGCTGCCGCACGACCAGGAACAGAGCAGCGGGCGTACCGTGGGCGAGCGCCTGCACATGGTGGGGTCGCTGCGTCGACCGGTGCGCGAACCGGGCTGGTGGCTGGTGCCCGGGGTTTCGTTCAACGCGGCGAGCTATTTCAACAACGCCAGCCACACGCCCGGCGCCGCCCCGGCCGCGGAAGGCCGGCGGCTGATTCCGACCTTCAGCGTGGACGGCGGGCTGGAGTTCGAGCGCAACACGGCATTCTTCGGCCGCAGCGTGCACCAGACGCTGGAGCCGCGCTTGCTCTACGTGAAGACGCCGTACCGCCAGCAGGATCAGCTGCCCAACTACGACTCGGCCGCCAACGACTTCAATTTCGTTTCCATCTATTCCGAGAACGCCTTCTCGGGCGTCGACCGCGTGTCGGACTCGCACCAGATCACCGCTGGCATGACGACGCGTGTGGTGGACGACGCCAGCGGCGCCGAGGCGCTGCGCCTGGTGCTGGTGCAGCGCTACCTGCTCAGCCCGCAGCTCGTGGCACCACAGGCCGACGGCAGCCCCGACGGCGAACCCCTGACGCAGAAATTCTCCGACGCGCTGCTGGTCGGCTCCACCAGCATGATCCCGGGCTGGGTGCTGGAGGCGGCGGTGCAATACAGCCCCGAGGTCCAGCGCTCGGTGCGGTCGGTGGCCAGCGCGCGCTGGTCGCCGGGCCCGTTTCGCACCGTGGGCGCGACCTACCGGCTGACGCGCGGCCTGAGCGAGCAGCTCGAAGTGGGCTGGCAGTGGCCGGTGTACCGCAGCAGCGCCCCGACCGGCAGCAGCGGCTGCAACGGCGCGCTGTATACGGTGGGCCACGTGAACTACAGCCTGAAGGACCGCCGCGCCACTGATTCGGTGCTGGGCCTGGAATACGACGCCGGCTGCTGGATCGGCCGCGTGGTCGCCAAGCAGCAGTCCATCAGCTCCAGCGAGACGTCGACGCAGTTGATGCTGCAACTGGAGCTGGTCGGCCTGTCGCGCCTCGGCTCCAATCCACTCAAGGTCTTGAAGGAGAATATCCCGGGTTACCGCCTGCTTCGCGACGATGCTTTCGCCGCAGCCCCCCCCTGAAGACCGGCTGCCTGTTCCCGATGACCGAACCCTTCCCACGCCGGCTCCGCCGCAAGTCCCGTGCACTGGCGCTGCCATTGGCCGTGCTGTCCGTCGCCGCCATGCTGCACGCGCCGGCCGCGGCGCAGCAACGCTTCGATGCGCGCGGCGGTGACTACATCGCAGCCGTCGTCAACCAGGAACTCGTCACCGCGGGTGAAGTGCAGCGGCGCGTCGAGGGGGCCCTGGCCGAAGCCCGGCGCCGTGGCGCACGCCTGCCGCCGGAAGCCGAGCTGCGGCGCCAGGTGCTCGACGCGCTGATCGACGAGCGCGTGATCATCACCAACGCACGGGAAAGCGGGCTGCGCGTGGAGGAAGCCGAGATCGACCGCGCCGTGCAGAACATCGCGGCGCAGAACCAGATCAGCATGGAGGTATTGCGCCAGCGCCTGGCCGCCGAGGGCATGGACTACGCACGCTTTCGCGCCACCCTGCGCGACCAGATCATGATCGAGCGCATGCGCGAGCGCGAGGTCTACCGCCGCATCCAGATCAGCGACGAAGAGGTCGACAAGATCCTGGACGAGGAGCGCGCCCGCATCAACGCCGCCGCCGAAACCAACCTGGCGCAGATTCTCGTCACCGTGCCCGAACGCGCCGACGAGGCCACGGTGGCCGCCCGGCGCGAGCGCGTGATGGCCGCGTTGGCGCGCGTGCGAGGCGGCGAAGCCTTCGACGCCGTGGCGAGAGAGGTCTCGGAGGACGGTAACCGTGCCCGGGGGGGCGAGATCGGGCTGCTGCCGGCCGCGCGACTGCCCGACGTCTTCATCGAGGCCACGCGTTTGCTCCGGCCGGGCGAGGTGACCGCCCAGCCGCTGCGCTCGGGGGCCGGCTTCCACATCCTGAAGGTGGTCGAACGCAAGGAAATACCCCTGGGCGAGGCGACCGAGACACGCGCCCGCCATGTGCTGCTGCGCACGTCGCCGCAGCTCAGCGCCGAAGTGGCGTCGCGGCGCCTGGCCGACTACCGGCGCCAGATCGAAACCGGTGCGCGCAGCTTCGAGGATATCGCGCGGCAATACAGCGAAGACGGTTCCGCGGCGTCGGGCGGCGAACTCGGCTGGGCCGGGCCGGGCGTCATGGTGCCCGAGTTCGAGGCGGCCATGAACGCGCTGCCGGTCGGGGGGCTCTCGGCGCCGGTGGTATCGCGTTTCGGCGTACACCTGATCCAGGTGCTGGAACGGCGCAAGGTGGTGCTGGACGTCAAGCAGTTGCGCGAGCAGGCGCGCAATGCGCTGCGCGAACAGCGCTTCGAGCAGGTCTACCTGGACTGGACCAAGGAATTGCGCTCGCGGGCCTACATCGAATTCCGCGAGCCGCCGCAGTGACGGCCGCCGCACGGTGAAACACACCGCGCGCAAGCGCTTCGGGCAGCATTTCCTGGCCGACGCGGGCGTCATCGAGAGCATCCTCGACGCCGTCGACCCTCGGCCAGGCCAGGCGCTGGTGGAGATCGGCCCCGGACTGGGTGCGCTGACGCAGCCGCTGCGCCGGCGCTGCGGCGCGCTCACGGTGATCGAACTCGACCGCGACCTCGCGGCGCGGCTGCGGCGCGAGCCGGGGCTCACGGTGGTCGAGGCCGACGTGCTCGAGGTCGATTTCGCGGCGCTGGCCGCGGCGGCGGGGCAGAAACTGCGCGTCGTCGGCAACCTGCCGTACAACATTTCAACGCCGATCCTGTTTCACCTGCTGGGCGCCGCCGACCGCGTGGTCGACCAGCACTTCATGCTGCAGAAGGAAGTGGTGGACCGCATGGCGGCCGCCCCGGGCAGCAAGGACTACGGCCGGCTGACGGTGATGCTGCAGTGGCGCTACCGCATCGAACCGGTGCTGGAGGTGCCGCCCGAGGCCTTCGAGCCGCCGCCGCGCGTGCACTCGGCGGTGGTGCGCATGGAGCCGCTGCCGCCGCCCGAGGGCCTGGACGCCGCACGCCTGGGCGCATTGGTGACGGTGGCTTTCTCGCAGCGCCGGAAGTTGCTGCGCCACACGCTGGGCCGCTGGATGGAAGCCGAGGGTGTCACGCTGCCGTTCGACCTGCAACGCCGCGCCGAGGAGGTGCCGGTGGCCGAATACCTGGCGCTGGCGCGCGCCGCCCCCGGCTGAAATGGGAAAGGGCTCCCGCTTGGGGAGCCCTTTCGGTTGCGCAGCCGGCGTTCAGCGGGCTTGCGGCGGGGTCACGCGGCGTTCAGCCACGCCGCGGTATCGAAAGCGCTGCTCATCAGCGGCATGTTCATGCCGAAGTTGGGGTTGGTGCCGTTCTTGGGCACCACCTTCACTGCCTTGACTGCGCTTGCCTGGGCCACTTCCGTCGCCCGCTCCCATGACCCGAATTCCAGGGAGCGGGCTACTGAAAAGAATAGAAACATCGGAACGGTATTCGCCGCTCCCCCCAGAATTCGGCGGCGTCGCGGAAGACCTCCAGCAACTGCTCGCGGGCTTCGCGATCGAAGCGCGGGTTGTCTGGAATCTGCTCGAGCACGACCACGAAGCCGGGCTGCGCGCCGGCCTTGTGCACCAGGTCGGTCATGCAGTCGTACAGAGCATCGAGGTTCTTGCCGAAGTGCGCCGGGAAGGTGAACGCCTGCGCGATGGCCTCCAGCACCTCTTGCTTGGTCTGCGTGCCGGACAGGTTGGCGTAGAGGAAATGGTGGCCGCTGGCGCCGGCCGCCTGCAACAGGTCGTCAACCCGGTATGCCCTGATCGCCTGCACGATATTGGGCCGGATGGTCTGCAACTCCATGGTCGACTTCCTCCTTGGGAAGCAATGTAAGAAACACTCGGCACTGGTCCTCACTGCGCGATGCGGCTGAAGCTCGCGTAGTGGTCACCCGTGTAATAACAAACGTCGGGGCGGTTCGGTGGACTGCCGCCGCAAACAATGCGCCGCGCACCACGGTCTGCCGCCCCCGGCGTCTTCACGGTGTATTCCCTGTAGTGGCCTCGCGCCCTGGGGGGCAGCAGGCGTTCGCGGTTGCCGAACACGGTGCCGTCCTTCTGGTACGGAAACGGGCCGCCGTTCAGGATGAGCTGATGGGTCTGCCGAGCTTCCGGTGGCAGCGAGGCCACGACCACCGGCGGTACGCCTGCCGGGGCCTCGGGAGTCCGGGCATGCACCACAGCACCGGTCGCCAAGCCCGAGGCCACCACCACGGCGACCCCCCACTTGCGCATTGCCCGTCGCAGCACACTGCCCGACGGGACCGGACCGGTCCAGAACACGGGATAACCCTGAAAATCGAATGTGAGATGCTACCGTAACCCCCCTGAAAACTCAAGCTGTTGCCCAAGAATGGGGCAGGAAGACGGATAAATGAGTGTGCACTCACATGTTTCCTATGGTCGTGATGGCTCGGGACAGGGGCCGATTCACACATTCGTAATAGGGTTTACCCTCCGTTTTGTGCATTGCGTCAGCGGCGCGATCGTCCGCCTGGTCCTTCGGCAGGCGTGCGTCAAGCCGCAGGGGTTGCTTGCCGCGGCTCCAAGCGCGCCTGCGCGAGCTTGGACGGCAGGCAACGCTGGCGTGTCCTCGCGTCAGCTTGACGCACGTCCGGCCTCAGCCTTGCAGGCCGCGCCCTCGCAGAGCTCGGGCTCCTCGGCAGGCGCAGATCAGTCCGCAGGGACTGATCCGCGTCCCGCCTCGGCCTTGCAGGCCGCGCCCTCGCAGAGCTCGGGCTCCTCGGCAGGCATACGTCAGGCCGCAGGGCCTGACGTACGTCCAGCCTCAGCCTTGCAGGCCGCGCCCTCGCAGAGCTCGGGCCCGGAAGCTGGCGTTCAAGCCTGCGCAGGCAGGCTTGAACGTCCCGCTTCCGCCCGGCCGCAAGCATGCGGCCGGTCCTTCGGCAGGCGTGCGTCAAGCCGCAGGGCTTGACGCACGTCCGGCCTCAGCATCCGCGACGGTGAGGGCGGTCATGTTGACGATGCGCCGCACGGTGGCCGAGGCGGTGAGCACGTGCACCGGCTTGGCCGCACCCAGCAGCACCGGGCCGATGGCGATGCCGCCGCCGGCCGCCGCCTTGAGCAGGTTGTAGGAGATATTGGCGGCGTCGATATTGGGCAGCACCAGCAGATTGGCCTCGCCCTGCAGCGTGCAGCGCGGCATCAGCTTGTGGCGCGCGGCGGGGTCCAGCGCGATGTCGCCGTGCATCTCGCCGTCCACCTGCAGCCAGGGGGCCTGCTCGCGCAGCAGCGCCAGCGTGCGCCGCATCTTCAGCGCGCTGGCGTGGTCGCTGGTGCCGAAATTGGAGTGCGACAGCAGCGCCGCGCGCGGCTCGATACCGAAACGCTGCATCTCCTCGGCCGCCATCGCGGTGATCTCGGCCAGTTCCTCGGCGCTGGGGTCGGCGTTGACGTGGGTGTCGACCAGGAAGACCTGGCGCCCGGGCAGCACCAAGCCGTTCATGCAGGCGTAGACCTGCACGTCCTGCCGCGTGCGCGGGCTGCCGCCCTGGCGCTTGCCGATGACCTGGTCGATGTAATGCAGGTGGTTGGTCGTGGTGCCCCAGGTGCCGCACAGCAGGCCGTCGACCTGGCCCTTGTGCAGCAGCATGGCGCCGATCAGCGTCAGCCGGCGCCGCATCTCGATCTTGGCCACCTGCACCGTGACGCCCTTGCGTTCGGTCATGCGGTGGTAGGTCATCCAGAAGTCGCGGTAGCGCTCGTCGTGCTCGACATTCACGACGTCGTAGTCGGCCCCCTCCCTCAGCCGCAGCCCGAAGGCCTGCGCGCGGGCCTGGATCACCGCCGGGCGGCCGATCAGCATCGGCCGCGCCAGGCCTTCGTCCACCACCACCTGCACGGCGCGCAGCACGCGCTCCTCCTCGCCCTCGGCGTAGGCCACGCGCTTGTGCTGGGCGCGCTTGGCGAGCATGAAGATCGGCTTCATCGTCGTGCCCGAGGCATAGACGAAGGTCTTGAGCTTCTCGCGGTAGGCCTCCAGGTCGGCGATCGGCCGCGTCGCCACGGCCGACTCGGCCGCGGCGCGCGCCACCGCCGGCGCGATCTTCTCCATCAGCCGGTGGTCGAACGGCTTGGGGATCAGGTATTCGGGCCCGAAGCTCAGGTTGGCACCTGCATAGGCCGCGGCAACCACGTCGCTCTGCTCGGCACGCGCGAGTTCGGCGATGGCGCGCACGGCGGCGATTTCCATCGCGTCGGTCACCGTGGTCGCGCCGCAGTCCAATGCGCCGC
>Ga0138256_10001147_pt1 | contig 28477 bp, 17 predicted proteins | sample KNB2016incub_MG_FD_105486 | JGI IMG/M metagenome (GOLD analysis project Ga0138256, IMG submission 105486) | Active sludge microbial communities from wastewater in Klosterneuburg, Austria - KNB2014incub_MG | ecosystem: Engineered > WWTP > Activated sludge > Unclassified | place: Austria...
AAGGTTCTGATCAGTTCCTGATTACACCACCATTCTCTGACGCGCCAGGTTCGCATAATCTTATGTGTACATGCGATCTCTCCTAAATCCTGATCCGTATAATCTACATAGAGATTACAATTAAAATTGACTGTTGGCCAAATCCCAACTTTATCCAAATACGGAATATCTGTAATATATGGACTAGGATTTCCATTTTCATCCAATCTTAGTGAATCCTGACAATACAAAATAATATTTTGTTCTGGAAAAACGATCGCATCAATATCCGGCCGTCTTACCAATATATTTTGACTGCAAGTATCGCTGACGTTTCCTTGTGCATCTGTAGATACCCATTTACGTATGACTCGTTTGATGTAATAAGTATCACAACTAATATTTTGAACCAATTCATCAAGTAATGTAACAGTATATTTACTGCAATCTTCTACAGTAGCCGGATTTGAAGTTTTTTCAAGTTCAAAGCAGCTCATGGTATCATTGCGACAAATAATCTCAGGGGATAGTTTGTCTTCAATGATTACTTCACTCCAACACGAATTACCTGTTGTCTGATCTCTTACTGTTGCTATGATATGTTGACCTAAGTAATGCGAATCAATTGGGTTAGGAATGGGTTTTCCATAATGCGTCAAATTAACTTCAAACACATCGTAACAATTATAAGGCCCGGTCAATAACATCTGAGGTGTTATCTGTACCTGACAATCTTGATCTAAGGATACATTTATATTTTTACAAGAAATACTAGTAGAACCAATTACATTTACGTCAAAACTACACGTCGATGTTTGACCGATGGCATCCGTTACCATATACACATTGGTAGTAACTCCGGGTGGAAAAGGATTCCCGGAAGGGATACCAGATACTAATTTAGTTTGGATACCTCCTTCAATTTCTACAATATATCTTCTGAATAACAATGAAGGTGAATCCCACCATGTTCCTGAATTAAACAAATCTAAAAACCATATGAAATCCCCTGGGACTACTCCAGGTTGAAACAATCCCCAATTGGTATAATTGACTGGTTCTCCGGTAGTCCATTTATACTGTCCTTGACTTGGTGAATATCGCATACCTAACCAATATTGATTGGATCCAATACCATTCCCGGGTAATAATGGATTAGCAAAAGGAATGTTATTGGTTAAAAAAGAATTTTCAGCTGCATCCTGAATGGTGACCAGATGACCACCCGCTTGAGCTGCTAGCAGATTAGCTGTCAACCAATGTACATGATTTGAAGTGGCCGGATCAGATATATAATATGTATTTCCATTATATTCTCCAATAAACTGAAGACCCGGTAAATTTAAACCTGTATTAATACAATTATCATTTCCCTCTACATTGTAACAATATACCCGATTACAATCCATGGTATCTAACAATATATCCACACTTGGAGGGCAAGTTATGGTTGGCGGAGCATCAGTTACTGTAACTGTAAAATTGCAAAAGCTTTCATTTCCGGAGCAATCTTTAATGGAATAGGATACCGGATAAATTCCTGCAGGAACGGGCGTTCCATTATCTGCACCTGGTGATGTTTCAGGCGTTGGCCCTGAAATTTGTTGAATCAATAAATCATCATATGCGAAATTACTAATCGTCAATAAAGTCTGCGCTCCCAGGTTGTTTGATAAAACACGAAAGCAGAATACGTCACCCAATACTAAATTAACCTTTACATCACCTGAAGCATTAATAACATTATTATTGGGTGTCAATTGATGTGGCGTACCATTAATTAGATAATAGGCATGATCCCCTGCAAAAGAAGTTGAAAACCCAGTCTTTCTAGCCGCCCAATGGAAACTAAATGATCCATTACAAACTGGTCGAATACAAAAATCTGCATAGGTAGATCCAATACCTGTGTTCGTTCCCTTAATTCTTATGGAATCAGGAGCAAAATTTGTGAATTGTGCCCCAGTGCCGTTGGAAGTTGTAGACCAGTTACCGAACGCAACTGAATTTTGAAATCCATTTATAATATTTTGACAAGCATCTGTGGCTGTTGGAATGGGCCAATAAATTGAAGGTGTACATCTTCCCTGATTAATCGAAACTTCGAAATCACCAGGACAAGTTAGTACAATGGGCGGGATTACATCTTGGTCACATTGTGCATGAATGGCTTTTGAATCAAAAAAAATGATCGTTAAAACAAATAAGATCCACGATGTGCGTGAAATAAGTCTAGAACAAGTCATAAATATGCGTTTGTTAATAATCTAAAACGCTAAAATGACGCTATGATCTAAACGATTTTACCAATTTGGGGGCTTAAATACAGCGCAAATATAATGATTTTTTATATATCAAAATATATTTAATATAATATTTTAAAAAATATCAAAAAATATTTATAAATCTTTAATTTACAATATTTTATAAATATATTTTTATTGCTTATTTGAAGTTAAAACCTAAAAAACCTGATCCATTATGATTTCAAAAGTGACCACAGTTAATATTTCTTCTAAAAAATCTTCGAAATTCCTAACCTTTAGTCAAGTATTATGTTTACCCAGTAATTGAGTAAATAACCATTTTTAAGCCTTTATAAAGCAATCTAACTATGGCAATCATAATTACCGACGAATGTATTAATTGTGGCGCATGTGAACCTGAATGCCCAAATAATGCCATTTATGAAGGTGGTATGGAATGGGCTATGTCCGAAGGAAATACCTTACAAGGATTCTACCAACTCGCTTCCGGTGAATCTTTAGATGTTCATAAAAAAAACACCCCTGTAACCAACGATTATTATTTTATTGTACCTGACAAATGTACAGAGTGTGTTGGATTTCATGAAGAACCTCAGTGCGCTGCTGTTTGTCCTGTAGATTGTTGTGTTCCAGATCCTGATCGAAAGGAATCACAAGAGGTGCTCCTTAAGCGAAAGGGAGATTTGCATTTATAATATTTCTAATAAAATACTCTAAATTGGACTTGGATACCCTCATTCGTTTTTAATCACAGAAAACACCCTTTTTATGTTTCCGGAAACAACTTGAATAAAATAGATTCCGGGATTTAATTCACTGATATCGATATTATCTCTACCAGACATCTGTTCTTCCTTTATTAATTGTCCTATAGTATTAAATATCAAACACCTTGAATAATGATGCGTTTCAAACGATTTATAATGTAGTATTCCTTGTGTTGGATTAGGATAAAAAATAAATGGGTTATGTCCAATTAGCTCTTCTGCCTTTGTCGCAACTAATTTTTCTAAAATAAATAATTTCTCAACATTACCCAAACAATGAACTTGACCGTCTGCGGTTAATATTTTAATCTGGTCTAGTTTTAATTTTGTGAATTGTATCGCATCCGAATTATTTCCCAAATATTGCATTTTGATTTTAGTATTAATTAGCCCATTAATACTGCTGTCTTTATTCGTTATGGCCATAGAAAAATAATTTCTTTTCTCAAATCTATTTTTACTAAAATCCTTGAAATATAATATATTACTATTAATTCCATATTCAATGGATGTCTCTGGCAAAAGAACATCAACAAATTTATTATCATAACCTACTTCAAAACTGATGCCTATGATGCTGTCATGTCTAAAGTTCCAATCAATAAATAAAAGATCGGTCGATATCATTGAGGGCAGAGTATCAGATTCCAACTTCGATTTAATTTTAATAAACTCATTAGATTGATTGCATAAACTGTTGTCATTAAAATTTGAATTTCTAAATCCAAAATACCTTTTTATGATATTAACGTCATCAAATGCGATTGTTCCATTTCCATCAGCGTCTACATGTTTTAAATCCGTAGAATCAAATAAATGTACATTCCAATTTTCAGATTCGTTTGGAATCCAAGAATCAATATACTTTCTTATTTTTCCTTTTGATAATTTATAGCCAACAGCAATATTGAATAAGTCTTCTTGATTTACAATTCCATCACGATTTGTATCACCATTCCAAAGACAATCATCTGAACATTTCTCGGAACTACATTTTACTTGAAACCCATCAAAAACACCATAAATGCTACGTAAAAAAGTAGCGTCCCACTTAGCAATTTCAACATTTTCCAAATGATTCGCGCCAGGATGTTGAGAATATACGAAAGCATAATGTATTTGTTTTGTTTGTTCAGGGTACAAATATTCAACATGTATACTTGATATCGTTTTGTAATTTTCCAATGGCATTTTTTCTTTATACATACTCCATTGATTTGATAAATTGGGATTTCCTGAAAAAGCAAAATGTGAATATAATGTATACCCTGGATTATATCCATTACCAAAATTAGTCAAATTAGACCCGTCACGCCAATAGCCGGATGAATAATAATGATATTCATTTGTTAACTCAGGGCCACTCATTCCAAATGGAAAAGTTGTTTTTGTTGGCGATTCAGGATAATACATAAAAGTAGTCATAGGATCTATAAAAAACACACAACTTATAGCTCCATTTAAAAAATAATTTAAAGGATCAAAATCACATGACATAGAAGTTGTAGCATCCACTTTATTGGAATTGTATCCGTAAAATGAATTTGTAGAAGGAGAACATCCAATGTAATCATCATCTTCACAACCTAATGCAAAATCTGTTAAAAACGATAGATTAAAATCAAATAATTCTTCATCACCTCTATTTGTAATCCACAATGAATTAAAAATAGTGTGATCAAAAATATCATTTTCACTACATTGATAGGCACAAGTAAGTAAATTAAACTCTATAGCCAAACTATAAGGAATTTTGGGAGGTAAAAAATGAAAAACTGACCAAGAAATTACTGTTGGATTAATATTAATGTCATTAATGTGAATACGATTATGATTTGGGTAGTCTCCATCATCAGGATTATAAATACCATCACTGTTATAATCAAAAAAAGGTGCTAAATTATAATCTTGTTTTTTTAATTTAAAACCATTATACTTTTCAAAATATGGATTTCCTTTACCAGGCCAAGAATAAATTGAATTAATTCGATTATCAATTATTGAATTATCCCAATAATCTTTTTTATGGTTTTGAATTTCGCTATCAAAAACTTGCCAAGATTTGTTAAAATGCTTTGCCTCTATTGAATCAAAAGGATCAAGTTTATCATACAATGGCCCTGGATGGGCGTATAAGGGATCAAGCGTATTGTATAATGCACCTCTTGCATCTTGCCCACAAATATAAAAATCAAACTTTTTAATCAAACTTACGATGCTGCCATTACTTTGAACAAGTTGTAAAAAAGGTTTGTCATGGGTATCATTTCCAATATTAGGTGTTCCATTTTGACGCAATTTATTTACTTGTATTGAATTGATATTTGGTTGAGCCTCGACAAGAAACAATTGAAATGTTAAAATAAAAATAAGTATTATATTATTGAACATAACTTAGGAATATTAATTATACAAACGTCATAAAAAATTAAACGCTGCTTGAATTAAATTTCCTAAATTCAAATTAAACAGTTTCTAAAGATGTCACAACCCCTTTAGTTTCACTTTACTTTAAAAAAACTATCTTTGGAATAACCCTATTCCGCCTTCTCAAATTTCACGGTCTGTCTGGAAATTCCACTATTCATTTCCAATATATACAGTCCATTGGCTAGCATTTTAGTATCGAGTTCTATCTGATATTCAGGTTTATTAAAATGTATAGTGCGTATCGTCTTTCCAGTAATCGAACTAATCTTAATATAATGAATAAACTCATTACTTTTAACCATCATCTGATGGTGTGTTGGATTGGGATAGATCAGCACACTTGTTTTGGATTCATCTTGATTGGACACTGGAGTTAAGTCCACTTCTTGTGTCTTGAAAGACGCACCACAAGCATTGGTATTACTCAATTTAACCTGATATTTCTGCGCGGCAGGGAATTGATGAGTTGGATTTATTTCAGTACTAGTGCTGTTATCTCCAAATTCCCACAATGCATCTTTGATGTAAGTTGAGTTGTTTTGAAAACGTACACCATTATTCAACTCTTTAATAAAAGAAAAATTGGCATTAGAATTACCAAATACTTCAATCTGTCTAACATCAACATAAGTGAAACTCAAATATTTCACAGATAATGTAATGGTCTTTTTTCCCGGTAAACTATATTGTACACTATTAGGTCCTGCAACTGTTGATGTTCTAGGAATAGCATACTCACCAAAGTCCCATGCATAAGTTGCACTTGGCAATTGAACGGTATTGTAAAGGATTTCTTTACTGGTACAGACTTCATTAAGATTTCTTCCTAATTGGACAACTTCAGTTTCATTTGTTTTTTCTTTTACATGGATATTATCTATAAACATATTGCCTTCTAACCCTCTCAAATACTTAAATTTAACTGTGATTTTTTTACCTTTGAAAGAACTCAAATCATAGGCAACAGTTCGCCAGTTCGAAGCAGCAAATGGAACCCAATTCAATCTGCTACTGGTATCTACAGTATAAAGACTTGGACCTCCTGATGCAAAAACTCTTTGAGTCGTGGTTTTACCTTCACACACGGTTTGTACCTCTACATACAATGAGTCATGGTAGGTCGTATATTCTAATTGTTTATGATAAGCATAATCAAAATAGAGATATGGATTTATTGCTGTTGATAAATCTATAGTATTCGTATAAAAATCAACATTAAATCCTAAATAATTAAATATCGAATTATTAAACTGAATGACATTACCGGTTTGTCCTGATTTATTTTTCTGACTCTTAACTTGCCATGCAGAAGCTGGTATTGAATTGACCACTTCCCAAGTAGCAGGAAATGATACCTGATCAAAATTTTCTAGCATAGGATAAACGCCAATTGGATCATTGATCAAACGATTATCAACAGTAATTGAAGTTGTATCATTATATGGGTTTTGATCAGTAGCTAATTGTATCCAGATTGGAATATTTTTCTTGCCATTAAAATCAAGATGAATTCCATTATTCAGTGTGATCGTAGTAGAATCATTATAGTCCAACACACTTGTCACAGGCTCTGATATTAGATTATTCTGATCATAATATTGTATTGAAAAATTTGAAATCGTATGTCGGTATCTGTTCTGAATTGTTACCTTAGGATAAATTATAGTTTGATTTCCACAACTGACATAGGTATTTTCAAGCGATTCATTTGTAGGTCTTATTGAAATATCATCAGTTATAGTACATGCTATTAATGTATCAGGAATTTTAATTGCTTTGGTTCTTCTACTCAATGCTGTTCCTGTATATCCTGCTACAGAGAACCACCAATCTTTTCTTGGATCATCTATAGGTATAATGGCGAATGTATCGGTAACTTTCATAAAGGGATACATAAATTGTTCACCTATTGCATACACAATAAAACTATCCTTCTTGGTTCTATTCCAAGTTAGAATTAATTCATTCGGACAATACTTCTTCGCTTTTACTCCAGTCACCGCATTGGTGATGGTAAAAAATCCACTTCGATCTGTTTCGTTACCTTGTATGACTTCCATTAAACAAGAATCAGAATTGATACCTAGTGGAACGGTCCATGTTCCCAACCTTACACCCGACAAATAATTTTTTATATTGGACCAGGTTCTACCGCCATTGGATGAAAAACGCACTTTTATACTATCGCTTCCATAAGCCGTAAAATAAAGGTTCGTAGATTCTAACGAAGTGAATTTTTCTCCACCTATAGGAGAAGTAAGCCTGAGTGCTTTGTCTTCTAATTCATACAATAAATATAATGGTACCTGGTTATCCGGTAAAAACTTTCCTTTAATACGAATTTTATAAGTTCCTGAAACGGGAAAAGAAATACTTACTTGCTCAAAATTATTTAAGGTATCGATACCAGGTTGTGCATCCAAACCTAAGGTATTCGGATTAGACGTAGGATTGGTTATTAGGGGTAATATTGTGGTTCCCGTAGGATTAATGACCTCCATATCGATATCATTAATGAGCACCTTTTTAGCTAATAGTGATGACTCTTTTTCTGCCCAATAAATCATGAATTTAGCTTTGGCAATCCCCGTGGGAACTTGGATTTCAATTTCTTTGATTTCTTGTTGATTTATAATCAGTTTTTGGTATCGTTTTTCTTCTAACAATTTGTAGGCTCTGTATGCATCAATCATTCCATAACCAAAAGTAAAATCAGGTCCTATCGGGCCAATATCCGTTGCTGTGTTCATTAAAGTAGCTTTAATTAATGCAGCCTCCGGATTTTGTCCATTGAATTTTTTATAAGCTTGATAAAGTAATGCTGAAGTACCTGCTACTCCTGGACATGCCGCGGAGGTACCACCTCCTACCTGATATGCATTACCATTTAAGGTGGACAATTCTCCATTCCCTCTCGCTGATACATCTGGCTTTAATCGGCCATCTTTTGTTGGTCCTCTGCTTGAAGTTGGATCTATAGTACCACCTATCATAACATTAGCCACAGTGATTACATTCTTACCGATTTTATGCCCTCCGGTTATATTTCCCCATTGGGTTCCCGCACCATATCCGCAATCAGAGCCATTAGCATTTCCTGCAGAAAAAACATGAAGTAGATTGGGATTATCATACAGTTGTTTATCCACGATTTGCGTGATGGCAGTATATCCTGCATTACATCCATTACTATATGAATTATTGGTAATAACAACACCTTGTTTTTGATGTAGATTTAATGTTTGGTCTAAAAAATCATCCTGGTAATTAATCACAAATAATTTAGCTGCAGGAGCCATGCCTGAAATCAAAGGATCAATATTACCTGCTCCACAGGCTATACCACTGGTCATATCACCATGCGTTCCATCCTGACCATACACATCATTGGTGATTCTTCCTTTGAAGTCAATATGAGGCCCTACAAATCCATCATCTCTAACACAAATAGACACTCCTTCCCCATCAAGAAATAAATTCTCTTTAAAATTAGCACTAATTTGATTTACCCTATGGAGGGAACGTCCTTCGCGATCTTCCGGTTGACCCGGTGCAGGTTTACAGGCTATATATTCGATCCAAGGTAAGTTCGCTAAATCAGCAACTTTTTTAGGATCATAATCCGTATAAAAGATTCTATCCGGACTTGATTGTTTAATTAATTGAAGACCTGATTGATCACACAATGAACTTAACAATGCATCACTAATATGAGGCATATATTTAATAATGTAGGTACTATAATTTTGGTTATTGGTACATCCTGCATCATTTGAAAATTCATCAGACATTTTCTGTTTCGGCTCAACTACCGAGGATGAAATCATTATTTTATTTGTAGACCGATTTTGAATTGTTTGTTGTATCGTACATAGGTATGTTGTACCATTAATATAAGCGTCAACCCATATACCTTCCCGACTCAAATCCAATTTCTCTTCTTGTGACAATAGGTGTTTAAATTTTATCAATCTATAATATTGATGATCTACTTGATCCGTAGCATTGGCTTGTACAAATAGTTGATCAAAGGGATTGGGTATGCTTTGAGCATTTATACAATGATAAACCACAAAGAATAGCACACAAGAAATGAATTTTAAGAACTGCATATTAATTGGTTTTAGCGTCATGAATATAGTCTTCCTTAACTAAACTGACCATCTTAATACAAGGATGGTCCAATAAAGGTAATATATTTCTCTTTTGAACTTCCATTTTATAAAAATCATCATTATTTGAGATGATTAATCCATAATCATTTAATTCATCCTTGGACAAAGGGCCGATAGTTTGAATAAGGATAAGACAATTGCTATTGTCATCTGCCTTAATATCTCTTACTAAAAGACCTCCGGCCAATTTATCATCCGGCGAAAATGGAATTAAAGTTCGGATTGCAGTCTTATTTAAATTTTTTTTGTCCCATGATTTATACCATAGTCCTAAATAAATATTTTCAAAAATAAAATCCTGAATCAATAATCCTTGTAAGGCTAATTGATTTTTTTCTTCAGTTGAAATGCTACGCTTAAATTCAATTCTACCATAGGTATATTGTCCACACTTCTTTTCTGTAAGTTGGGTCATTTGATGGCTGACTTTACAAAACGATAAACTCAAGGACATCATGATCAAAAAAACTAAAAATTTCATATACTTAGATTTCATAATAATACTAGGTGTTTAGAAGGTGAATTGGATTAAATGATACAAAAATAGGAACAACTGAGAACTCAGATATTTATAGGGATTTACTTTTAAATAATGACTCGAATACATTTGTAAAGGTACTATATCTAAAACCAAATATCAACCAGAGCATAAACCCAATAAAAATACTTAAGCCAAGGCTTAAAAAAGAAATAAATCGGCTTAAAAAGTTCATCATACTGTCCGACAATTCATAAATCCCAATTTGAGAATTAGAAATCGTAAATAAGGTTAAAATGATGATTTTAGTTAATATAAATACCATTAATAAGGCTAATGATATCCCTAAACCCTTCCATTTTCTAGAATTTGGAATAGGACTTCCTATAAATAATGCAATAACAAATATTAGTGGCACAATAAACATTTCAAAGAGAAAAAACTGAGTAGAATAACTTGGGATTTTAGCATACTGATTGTGGGTAAGCTTGGCTTCTTCAATGGCTTTAGTAATCAATACAGGATTGCCATACACCAAATACATTTTATCGGGTTCAGGCTTTTTAGTTTGTTCATTAACCACATCCTGAGATTCTATAAATGAAGACGGGAGCGAGATTTCAACAACCCAGGTGGTGATAGATTTTAATGCCGGATAAATGGTGTTTGCCAAAGGTCTTTGGCCTGATAAAAAAGTTAAAAGCGCATATAAAACGATAAAAATAATCACGAACCGAACTATTGCTACCATATCAAATGATTATGTTTTTGATGAAATCTGATTAACCCAAATTAACCATAAGCACACAGCAATAATAATAAAAATAACAACACCTCCATGCAAATGCAAAAACTCAAATCCCTGTGGCCAATATATACCAGCAAGATAAAGGCCTGCTATCCTTATAATATTCAATACGCCCAGTATAAGTACACCTGTAATCAATCCTTTCCATTTCTGCCTTAAGGCTACCATTGGAAATGCAAGTATTGCAAAAACATAAATAGCAGTAGCTTCCATTCCATCACAACCATCTTTAATACTCACTCGAAATTGATCTCCTAATATCCCATCTCCCATGGCTTGAGTCTTAAATCCGATAAGGTTCAAAAACGCATTAGCTAAAAAAGCTTGTCCACTTAACAATGGAGTCATAATATAAGTCTCATAAAGGGATGATTTGTAAATCATATAAAAAACCAACATCATTCCGATGAATCCTATTAAAAAACGATATACGGGTTGAGTTGATTTCCATCTTTCTAATAATGCAGACATAATTGATTAATATTAGATTAAATAAAAAAAGGTCGATGCAAAAATACATCGACCTTTATATGTTTTAATAATACTAACTTATCTTAATTTTTATTAAAAATCATGAGAACATGAATGAGATAAGCTAAGATTGGGACAGTAACTATCATTCCAATAATATCTGCTGTAGTATATTCACCCCAGATTAAGTAGATCATTATCCACCCCAGGATTGCTAAGAAGCAAGATATCCAGAATGCTTTGTCGTAAACTTGCTTAACGAACGGAAGTCTCATTAGCATTTCTGCGAGACATGTTGTAAACAGTAACAACTCCCAATGTGATTAAGATTAATCCGAATAAGAATAATCCCCATTGAGTCATAGTTGGAACTGGAGTACCACCTAAAGTAAGTACTTTCAAACATTCAGCACCAACACAACCGATACTAGCTTTTCCACCAGTAGCGTTTTGAATGTCAAGATTGAATGTATTTCTTGCACCGTTATTGTTTCCTAAGAATACTGTGAAGTCAGAACAAGCTGGTACTTCAACACCATAAGAAACGTTAGTACCCATACATACAGGACCAGGAGAACCCATGTTATCAGTATAACAAGGAGCACCAGTTGGAGTCCATAACAAAACTGGACCAGTACCCATATATGTAAAAGTAATGTTACATCCAGCTGCTGCTGCTGCTGTCCAAACAACTTTAATACATTGAGGAGTTAATAAAGTATTTTTGAAAGCGAATGTTTCATAATATGGAGCAAAGTAACCTGGGTTAGTACATCCACCTGTAGGGCAAGCTGAAGCACCAGTTGTCAAAGGAACACCTGTTTGACCAGTTAACATTGCAGTTTTCCATCCTGGATCAGCACATGGATATTTTGCAGGTTTAGTTCCAGTCATTCCAGTTGTGATAGGGAATATAGATCCACCACCTCCGCCGCCAGCTAACACTAAGTTCACTGATACGATAACAGTAAGTATGATTGATAATAGTTTTTTCATGATTTGGTTTTTTTTAAGATTTTATTAATTAAGAAGTCCTTCGTGAACTTGGCGAAGAGCCTCGTTAAAGTTATTCACAGTTAAAGGTACGTTTGACAAAGGTACAAGGAATTGATTTGTTGTATTAACGAAAATGTGCATTTCGTTAGAATTCAAATCGAAAGTATAAGTGATACCTCTTGTAGAAGTAACATTGATATACTTTTGGAAATAATTGATTGCTTGCTGATATGACGCAAGACCGAATCTTGAGATATCCGCAACATATTCAGGAGCAACATCATTTGCTGTAGCATCCAGAATAATAAGACCGTCTGCTGTAACAGTAGCAGGTCGAGTTTGAGCATTTACGCCTAGGTTTAAGCATAAAAGCAGTAGAAAAGCTAGAATTTTAAACATACTATTCATGATTTTGGTTTTAAAAATTATAATCTAATAAAAGTCTCTGGGAAAGATAACCGCAATCTGAATAAAATAATGATAGACGTTTATATCATTTACTCTAAGGATTGGCTTGGCTATCTGTCCATCGCGTCAGAAAAACAAAATCATTCCTATAAGTAAATGAGTTTGGTTTAATGAACTGCAATGTCTTTACAGAACCGAAGGCAAAAGTAGTTAGGCTTTAATATCAAATATATACTTGGTAAAAGGTATTTTTAATATTAACAAATACTGTAATATTTATTAGCCTTTAATAAGCTGACTTAATATTCCAATATTCTAATTACAAAACGTTATTTGCCAATTTGATTCCAATATATTTCAAATTCTTTAAATCAGAACATTTCTGATACTCTTGAATTTGAACATATTATAGGTTCAATGCGAAGGTAATACTTTAAATTAAATAAGCCTAATATCTTATTAAAAAATATTTCAAATTTCTTTTAAATATCTATATATCAATAGTTTACTTAAAAACTCAAAAAATAATTTATATATAATTTTTCAAAAATACCATTACCTCAACTCCTTGCGCTTAGGTGTTTATTTTAACGGTCAGTGTGATTCTCAAGATACTAAATTCAAAACGTTTGCAGTTCTCTGGATCAATTTTTAGTATTTACAACCATTTAAGCCATTAAATCTTTATCGAAATGGTTCCAGAAAATGTTCTTCCATCAGAAGGCCAGATTCCAGGTCCCGGGTAAAATTGTGGACGCTTGGTAAAATAGTGAGCGCCCAACAGATTGTTTGCATTAATCTGCAATTTGATCGAATTGGATACTTTAAATGCCAAGTTCAGATCCACTAACTGGTAGGACGGTACCAGTCCGGTAGCACCCGTAGAAGAAGGTAATTCTGCATTAAGAGCATCAGCATAACTATCTGATGTATAACTATATAGCAAAGAAAAGATATAGACTGAGTAAGTGAATGTCAATCCATTTCTGGAAATCCATGTCGGTACACTTTCTACCTTGTTTCCATCAATACTTACATTAGCGTTACCGGATCTAAGGGTGGCATTATGATATTTCGCATCCATAAAGGAAGTAGATGTAAATAAAGACAACATCCAATTTCTACTTACAGATATATCCCCTTGTAGAAACATCTCAAGACCTGAAGTTCTAGAATCCCCTATATTGGTTCTGAAGATAATTAAATTACCTGAACTGTCTGATTGAGCTAAAGTTCCTAAGCGATTGTTATATTGTAAATTGAATGCATTGACATCCCATTTTATGTTTTTCCACTTACCTCTGAATCCCAGCTCCACATTATATCCGTAAGCATCTTTTAGATTTTTGTCTGAGATTTCGTAAATAGATGCCGGAATGATATCCTTGAAAATAACAGGCCTATAAGCTTGGGACCAGCCTGTGTAAATATTAATATCTTTTGTGATGTCAAACTGACCACCTAGTCCAAACAAAGGAAACTGATGCTTGATGGTGTTCGGCAAGGCTGTATCAGCGTAATAAACGATATCTCCTGTAAAGTCAGTTTTACCAATTTCCATTCTTGCTCCTGCATTAACTGAAAACTTTTTAGTAAACATCCATCTGTTTTCTACAAAAGCAGCTACATTGTTGGTTTTGTAATTCAAATCTCTACCCCATCCTGGAGTTACTAAACTTAAGTCAAAATCGCTTCCCGTAGTGCCTTTTCCTTGTTGTTGACGATGTAAATTGTTATTCATTAATTGCACTCCAAGAGTGAATGTACTGGATTGGTGCATCATCTTATAAGAATGCAACAACCTGAGTTCATTAGTATAGCTGTTAAAATGATCGATATCCACTTGCCGATTATTGAATTGTAAGGTACCTGGAACAATAATATCTGGTGTAGTGGCCGGTTTGTCGAATAGCACACTATTCCTAGAACCAATGACAGCAGAACTAGTGAGTTTCAATTGAGTATTGGGATTAATTTTCCAATCCATGACCACAGAAGGGACATGGATGTTTGGATTGTAATAATTTCTGGCTCTCGTGGACATTTTAGGATCAATGGCAAACATACTATCAGTTAATGGACCAGCAAGATGGGTAACATAATTGGAGTGGGTCCATTCCAATTTGAAATTAAGGTTCTTCGATGCATCATAATATAAGGATATAGCTTCTGCATTGTAGGCTGCATCACTGTTGTCTCTATATCCAGTAATCCACTTTTTATTAGACCAGGCTGAATATCTGAATTTACCCTTACCACCAGAAATATTGTTGTAGGTACTCACTAAACCATAAGAACCGACCGTATTAATACTTTCCAAGTTTATTATCTTTTGATTATTGGGTTGCTTACTGATGTAATTCAACATACCGCCAAATTGTGCTCCATATTGTAAAGAACCTGTACCCCTGACCATCTCAATCCGTTCAACTGCTTCCATAGGTATGTTATAATGACTAGCCGGATATCCATACATATCTGAATTGGTTACTATACCATCTTTACGAATGTTGAATTCCCATCCACGATGTGGGTCAAGCCCTCGGGTCGATATATTCATTTGATTTCCGGTACCATCCATATCATAAACAAACACTCCTGGAATTTTAGCAAAAATTTGCCTTCCGTATTTCTCAGTCAGCGCCACATTTTTTTGAGATAAATTTATGATTTCAGTTTTTTTACCTGAATATATGTAGGTTCCCTGAATAGGTTCCAAACGTTGTATGTCCTGATTGATTCTAATAGCATCTAAAATAACGGGTTCAAGGATATAAGATTTAATGGTATCTTTATCATTTTGTCCAAATATTACTGATGAAAAATAAATAATTACTGATGTTAAAATAAATTTTTTCATGTTAATCTTTCTTGTTTGCTCAATAAATTTAATTACCAAATACTATTGTCATTTAGACCCTACTTATTATTACTCAAATAAATAAAATCGTATGCTCATATTACTATCATAACCAATTAAAAATCATGAGAAATGTTCAACCAAATCAATGATTTATGAATATTTAGATAAATAAATTTCGTATCAATATTTTAATCATTTAATTTTTATTGAAATGAATCAAATAACTAGAAGTCATTTTTATAGATAGCTGAATTTCGATCATAATTGCATCGATTTAATACTCTGTATTAGACATGAATTAGATTCATAATTAAGCTAAAATTGGAATGTAATTTTAAGTAATAATTTAAAAAGCCTCAACTGAAAAGATGATAAAAAAAAGAGGTCTTTGAAATAAATAAAGACCTCTAGAATCTATAAAATGTTTCTAAATAATGAATTACTTAAATGGTAATTTATTGACCTTTCTACCAATAACATAACCTAAGTCAATCCCTGCTTTACAATCCATTCTCCAGTGTACACCTAGTGGAATACGAGAGTATGCATTTTCCTCAGCCATTAAATAAAAGTTAGGGTAAAATCTTGGGCGACCGATGAATTCTGTTCTACCTTCATGGCAACGATCGTACATTGGAAATTCAATTCCAAAATCAGCGGTTAGAACTTCTGCAGCGGCACCACCCATAGTAGAGTGTCCGGAAGGATATGCTGGAAATGGAGGTGTAATTCCCTTATCACCACCTAGAATTGATTTAAAATCTGGGTCAATAAATTTACGGATATAAGCAACTGGACGCTCAATTTGATATTTGTATTTATTGTCCCAACAAGCAACCACCACATCATTTAGAGCCATACCTATTTTAGCATTGGTAAATAACGCTTTTTCTAAATTTGAATTATCAATGTCATAAACTTGATTGGCAACAGCAAACCATCTTGCTGGAGGGCTGAACGTTAAACCTAACAAATCATCACTCCAAAACTCACCCAACCATTTATCGTCAAAAGTACCTTGTTTTACTAGGGTATAAACTTCTATAGCTTGACCATAGTAAGGTGATTTAGGATCTTCACTGTAAGCAATTGGTGGTGGAATTACTCGATCTGCACCATTGATAGCAAATACTCTTCCTTGGCCATATTTAGGAAACCAAGGAGCTGTAGTGGTTAATGGAAAATTAGTTTCAGTGTGATAAATTCCATTACCAGGAAGCACTTGATAACCGCCTTGTGATGCGTCAGCATTAGCATTATGAACGCTTACATCAGACTTAGCCCAATCATAAGTAGCCTTAGCTACAGCCGTTCCCCAGGCAATTGAATTATCAATTACGTCCTGATTTACTCCTTTTCCATACTTGGATCTAAGATCCTCTTCAGTAGGTAAAATTTTGTTTGGTACATCATTTGGAAAAAATTGCTTGTACATGTATGCTGTTGCAGCATTAATAGCTAGAGGATAATTGATGGTTTTAGAATCATCAAATTTTGGCACATTGTATCCTGAATAATTTTTAGCAAGGGATTTGAACCCAGGCATTCCTGACACTGCTGTTTCGTATGTAGCAAAACCAATGTAACCAGCTACACGAGCAATTGGGCACGGACGGAAACCAGCTGCCGTTTTATCCAAATCCAACATAACTGAATTCCAGCGGTTGATTACATCATGATCTTTGATATCCTTAACCAAATTTCCAGAGGTTGAGTTTTCGCCTGATTCAGGATTACAAGAAAACAAAAACCCCAAGATAGCCACTGAGATTAACGTAAAAATTTTTGTAGTTTTAAACATATTATTAAAAGTTAAATAATGAAATAAATTTGATCTTAATTCTGCACAAAACTAATAGGAACAAAGCCCATTCCCTCTTAAAAACCCTTTAGAATGGTATTAGAATCTCATTAGAATTTGAGCCATTTTCCTATATCATTACTATTAAGCCTATATTTGTTACTTATCTCTATAAAAATAATGCGAATCTTACTCATTGAGGATGAACCTAAGACGGTACAAAGCTTAAAACAAGGCTTTGAAGAAAATCAAATGGAAGTTGATTTTGCTTATGATGGCTATACCGGCAAATTACTAGCAGAAAGAAATACTTATGACATCATTGTTACCGATATTATCATTCCGCATACGAATGGAGTTGAGCTGTGTAGACTGTTTAGGCAAAAGGGTTTGATCACACCAATCATAATGCTCTCTGCCCTTGATACTTTAGAAGATAAAATTATTGGATTAGAGGCCGGAGCAGATGATTATGTTGTTAAGCCATTTGAATTCAGAGAGCTCTTGGCAAGAATTAAAGCGATAAGTCGCAGAGGCAGTGAATTGACTTCTGTATCGAACCGACTTAATTACGGAACACTGGAACTCAATCTCCATACAAAAAAGGTAACCCGAGAAGACAAAACCATTGAACTGACTGCAAAAGAATTTGCCCTGCTCGAATACTTTATGCGGAATAAAGAAAAAGTTGTCTCTAAAGCTGAAATCTTCGAACATGTGTGGGATATTAATTTTGAAACTGGCACAAACGTTGTAGAGGTTTATGTCAACTACCTTCGAAATAAAATTGATAAAGGATTCAACCATAAATTAATTCACAATAAATTTGGGGTAGGATATATACTCAAATTGAATTAATCATCGTATGCAAATTCGTACTAAACTCACGCTGTGGTTTATTTTATTGGTTGCATTTTTACTACAGGCCTCCCTGTATTTTATCTACTATAAATTTAAAGATTACACAGAAGATGAGTTTTATACTGGTTTAAAATCAAAAGCCTTCATGACCGCTGAAATGGTCATCAACAATGACAAAGAATTAGCTCCTATCATTCATCATTCTGATGAGTCAGAAATCATTCAGATGCCCGTCCGAGAGAATTTTATCATTTATAATCAAAGGCTCGAAAAAGTTTATTCCTTTAGCCCTCAGCACGGGGATAATGTAACTGAACATACACTGCAGCAAATTATTTCAAAAGGCGAATTGAGATTTAAACATGGCCCATTAAACGCATTAGGAATCTATTATCCTAATAAATATAATAAGCAATTCATCATTATTTCTGAAGGCATTATTGATTTACATAATTTAAATAATTTAAAAACCATATTGATTATTGATTTTTTAATTATACTTTTATTTGTATCACTTTTCGGTTGGTTTTTTGCCGGCAGAGCCATGCAACCTGTAGCGAATATTATGAATCAAATAGATCGAATTTTACCATCGGATCTGAGTCAACGACTAGTAGAATCAAAAAATAAAGATGAATTATCCAGACTTAGTTTGACTTTTAATCAATTGCTGGATCGAATCCAAGAAGCATTTAAAATTCAGAAAAGTTTTTTGTCTAATATTTCACATGAACTTAAAAATCCATTAACTGTAATCACATCACAGATTGAAGTCATCCTTTCTAAAGACAGAAATGCAGAAGCTTATCATCAAACTTTAGCCTCAGTTTTAGAAGATGTTAAAGCGCTAAATATAGTGTCTGATCAATTGATGCAATTAGCTCTACTCTCCTCGAATAGTAATGAAATTATTTTTGATGAATTAAGAGTGGATGATGTGATTTGGCAAGCCAGAGAACAGGTCATGAAAAATCATCCTGACTATAAAGTTTTATTCCAAACCAATGAATTTCCAGACAATCCGGAAAAAATGCAAATCATGGGAAGTGTTAATCTCTTAAGAACAGCACTTATAAACTTGATGGACAATGGTTGTAAATTTTCACCAGATCACACCGTTCATGTATTCTTAGGCTTTAATAAAAATAAACTATTATACGTTGTTGTTCAGGATCAAGGTCCGGGAATTTCTGATGAGGAGCGGCAACTCATTTTTGAACCTTTTTACAGAAGCTCAAAAACTAACTCCATTAAAGGGTCAGGAATTGGATTATCCTTAGTAAAAAGTATAGTTAAAATACATCATGCAGAATTGACCATAGAAACCCAGGAGCATCAAGGAACAAGCTTTATCATTACTTTCAATAAATCGTATGAAAAATGAGAAACATATGATAATTTACGAAGATTCGAAACGATATAGGAATTGTAAAAAATTAAAAAAACACATAAATAATTAGAAAAAAACTTATCAATCAGGTATATTTCTAATGTAATTCTAATGAAATTATTATTCCTTTTATATGCTTAAACCCTACTTTTGTACGAAACCATAATAAAGCCAAATGTGATTTATTTCCTAAGAAATAAAATGAGAATACAATTCATTTCTATAATTTCTATAGGATTGTTATGGGCACTTTCATGTTCGAAAGAAAAAATGCCAACTTTTGATTCAGACGCCCAGGTCGCTCATATTATACAACAATGGAACAACTTATTTTTGGATTTAGATCGAAATACGCCTAATTACCGACCCCCTTTAGCCGCTAGAAGTTTTGCATATATATCGCTTATTGCTTATGAAACGGCGATTCCAGCTCTTGATCAATATAGATCTATGAATGGACTATTAAATGGACTAAACTTAAAAGCAATAAAGAGTCCAATTAATTATAATTTAGTAGATGCATTAAATGCCTCATATGCAAAAAGTTTTAGGTATTTTTTTAGTTCAGCGCCCCTGGAAGAAATTGAAAAAATTAACCTGTTAGAAAAATACTTCCATGCTTCTAGTTTAAAATATGCCTCAATTAATTATAGCGATTCTTCAATCATTTATGCGAATAGCATAACTGATGCCATCATTTCCTGGTCTTCACAAGACCCAAGGGGTGATCGTGCGGATTTTCATTTATACGATTCATGTTATAAAATTGAAGATAAACCGGGTTTTTGGAGGTCACCTAAACTTCACCCTTCATTACCCATACTACCTCATTGGGGTGAAGTGCGACCATTTATCATTGATCCAAGCTTAATTAAAGTAAATCCACCTATGGATTATTCCATTGATAAATCTTCTCAAATGTACAAGGAGGCTATTGAAGTGTATTCAATGTCTCAACCCCTCAGTGAAGAAAACAAGTGGATCTCTGAATTTTGGAGTGATGATCATCATGGATTAACCTTTACACCAGCTACCAGATGGGTATCCATTACAAATCAAGTGATCAAAATAACAAAACCAAATATAGGGAAGCAATTAGAATCTTATTTAAAAGTAGGTCTAGCTCTTTGTGATGCTGGTATTGTAGTTTGGAAAACAAAATATAAATACAAACGTGAAAGGCCAATAGAATTCATCAATCGGGCCATTAATAGTCATTGGGAATCATACCACGACAGCCCACCTTTTCCTACATATCCTTCAGGTCACTCAGCATTTGGGGCTTCTGCTGCGCAAGTTTTAAGTCAATTATATGGTAATGAATTTGCTTTTACAGACTTCAGTCATGTAGATCGGAGAGAATTTAATGGTAGTCCCAGATCATTCATTTCTTTTTATGATATGGCAAAAGAAAACGCCTTTTCAAGAATTTCGATGGGCGTACATTATAGAAATGATTGTGAGGAAGGATTGCGAATAGGTTTTAACATAGGCAATATTATTTCTAAAATCAATCTGCTAAAATCCAACGAAGCTTTTCTCTACAACAAATGATAAATTTTAGTATTCCTTTGAAACACAACTTGGCATTTTGCTCAAAAGTTCGTTAGCTTTTTCTTTTAACAATTGATAATTTTTTGGATCTGAATACAAACCTGTAGTGTATTTGTTTTGTTCCTCGAGATTGTTTTTTACATAACCACTTTTTTGTTCCGTATAATATTCAAGACCATCCTTGGCCTTTCTTAATTTAAATGTTAAATCAGCTTTTAAACTATCAGACAAAACTAAGTTTAATGAATCTTGTAGTCTAATTATTTTTTGTTCCACCTGCTGTAACTTTGTCTCAACCCATTGAGTATGACATAGGTCCATAGCCAACTGTTCAGCATCTCTATTCAGATCATGCTCATTGACTTTTTTTGAGCAATTGGTTAAAAATATACACACTATAAAAAATAATAATTGATATTTCATAAATATTTTTTTTGCAAGATAAACAATTTCAATCAATTTCAATCAGGCTGTAAATTTAAAAAGGGCATGCTTTCATTACGAAAACATGCCCGCCACTTATTATAAAAAACAATTATTCAGAACCATCTGCCTTTGCTATATTAATTGCATATTCTGCAACTTTTTTACCTGTTTCCAAGCCAACTTTACAATCCACTCTAAAATGGATACCACCATATATTCTACTATTGGATGCATCTTGAGCAAATTGATTTACAGAAGCTGCTTCATTTGGAAAAATATAAGCTAAGACTTCAGCCCCTGCTGCAGAAAAAGTCGAATGTCCGGAAATATATCCTGGAAAATTCGGAACACCTATCAATGTTTTAAAATCTGATATGGCATTACTAGGCCTTAAGCCATTGTAATAATATTTAGTATCCCAACAACTGATCCCAGCATCTTGAATGGCCATGTTCATATAAGCCATTGTTCTCGCACTTCTAATCGGATTCATTTGATATTTTAAAATTAAATCCGAAGCAATTGCATTCCAATGTCCGGGAGGTGTGGAAGTACTTGGTCCATCTGCCCAGAAATTAGCTATTCTTCGGGTTTCAGAAGTTGGATTTGCTGTAAAATCTTTAATCTCGTTGACATCTGCAATGAATTCAGGCGTTCCAGGTGCTGGTGGTGGTCCAGGTCGCACGGTTGCAACATCTGGGATACACCAAGGTTTTACATCTCCAAATTTTGGCAACATTCCTGGTCTAACTGGTGACTCTAAACTTCTCCAACGCCAGCCATATTTCAATTCTGCTAAAGTTGCCAATGAATCTGTAACAGCAATTGTACTTATTGCTTTACCCATATTATCTTTTTTAGCTCGATCATTAATGAATTTGGCGGCAACCTGTTTTCCAATAGCTGAACCAGCATCAATATCATCTTGAGTATTCATTCCAGCCCATAGTCTTGTATTCTTTAATTCTGCTGCTTTTTCTTTTAGATAAGTTGTATCATTAGGAAACATAACGCGTAATATTCCAAGGGAAACTTCAGCAATAACAGCATCTTCAGAAGGGTAAGAAGGCAATGCCTGTTTAGGCAAAGCCGGAATTAAAGTGTTATCTACTTGATATGGTGCGGGACGTTTGAAATCATATTTATATTTCCAGGCTACAATAAGTGCATCAAATTGTGCAGCACCCAAATAGGCAAAAGCGCGACTTGCATAGGGTGGATTAGCAAATGGGAAATATGGATATTTTCCAGGTTCTGCGGCGTTTGGAACAGGATATGTTCCATCTGCATTTGCTGCCGGTGGTAGATTATATTTTGCAGCTAATGTTCTAGCAATTTGATTCCAACTGGCAATAGAATTAGCCCCCCAAAATTCAATTGCGGTTTTTTGGTCTGCTGTAATGGATGAAGAAACAGATTTCAAAGATGCCAATGAAGCTAGATATTCAGCGCTATTTGTTTGTGCAGGTGTTGAAACCGTAATATCGCTTACATTGGTTAAAAATACCGGCTTCCATTGTCCGGCTTTTTCATCTATATTAGCATATGTATAAGCAGAACTATTTTTATTTATATCCAATTCTTTATCACAAGCTATAAAAGCAAGGATAGTAAAGATTCCAATTAACAGTACGATTCTTGTTTTCATAAAAAATTATTTAGCTGTTTCAGATTTTGTTTTATTAAATAGTTTGAACTGATACAATAACCCTATCCCAAAAGAATTTGATTTTCCAACATTTCTGCCACTGAGCGTGTGTGCAGCCATTAAAATAATTCCTAAATTTTTATGAAATGGCATTCTTTGTTGGATCATTGCACCTATTTGATTTTGATCCATATTAGATGTTAAAAAAGGTGCGTCATTTCTACGAATATCAACACCTCCTTGGGTATTCATCATATTATATTGTAGTTCCACTCTGGTTGTATTTTTAAAATACCCCAAAGTCAAACCACCAGTTAAAAGATTTGGCATTTTGTATTCATTGGTTTCATAACCCTGATCAGTGTAATAATTGGTTCTATCACCTTTGACATTGCTTCGAACATCATATCCAACATTTGCACTAGCAAACAATCCAAATTCAGAAAACCAATTGGCCATCAAACGACTTCCAAAAGCTTTACATCCTAAACCTAAAGACAAGGGCAAATAGTCTGCATAATAAGAACCAATCGGCAAAATAAGACCAACACTTGCCATTACTTCTAATCGATGCTTAGGATTAATTTCATAATTAATTACTTTGCCTTTAAGCCATAGTGATAAGTCCTGAAATCCTGATTCGCCTCTTAAAGTGCCTGCGGATGCTTTCGTTTTCATCCATGGTAGTCCAGCTATTAAATTCAATCTGGAATGCAATCCCAATGCAAACATTGGAGCAACCATATGTGAAGATACGGTACCAAGATTTGGGTTATCCCTATATAAAGTTCCTTCCCAATAATGATCCCAAGAACTGTACTGATAAGGTACTGCAATACAAATTTCACCTTTCTTCATCATAAAAGCATCATTTGCAGTTTGTGCTAAAAGCCCATTTAGGCTGATAAAAAGCACAGTTAATAACCCATAAAATTGTTTCATTTCAATATGATTAATTTATAAAAAATATACTAATTAAAACCTATTACATTATTTCTTCAATGTTCCATTAAAATATCCCTGAATGACATCGTTCCATAAATACCCTGCTATATCTCGGCCCATCTTGAGACCTGCTACATTATCTGCTTGTATGTGATATCCTCCCATAACCCTTGAAATTCCTGCCATATCAGCAGTTCCACTAAAAGTTGGCAAAGGAAGTGAAACAGGATCTCCTGGAGTCTCCGTTATTATTCCACATATACGATTCTCGACTATCCCAAATTTGTCACTACCTGTAAATAATTCTAACATCTTGGCACAAGCTCCACTAACGGTACTATGACCGGAAACATAAGCCGGAAACGGTGGTGAAACAAAATTAGCTGGTGAATATGGATGCCAACTTTCAGCTGGTTCTGTAACAGTACCTTTATCTGGACCTCCCCACCCTTGAATCTGCTGGCCTTTATAGTAATATCTAACTAATGTCCAAGGTCTTGAGCTATCATAAAATCGCTTTGTTTCCCAACAAGCTATAAACGCATCCATCGCAGTAACTCCAACAGCAAAAAATAATTTTACATCTTTGTCTAAATCATTATGATCTCTGATTGAAACCATCTGTGCGAATCTCAACCAATGTCCTGCTTGGCCTGTAGAACGTGGACCATCACGCATAAATTCAATGGTTGCTTTTCGAGTATGATCCAGATTGGCGTTTATTTCAATAACTTCATCAACCTCTTTCTTCATTTGTTCTGATCCAACTTTTGGGGGAGCTGGAGCTCTGAATTGAGATGAACTTTTTAAACCAAAAGGCTTTACTCTATACCAGAAAGGTGTTAAAAAGTTTACTAAGAATGTATCACCATTTGATTTAACGAAAGGCAGTGGGTGCCAACGATCGGGATCGACAACTTTCTTATAAGTATTTATAGCATTGTAATACGTGTAATCGGAAAATGGTTCGCCATTTCCTCCCGGCTCATTTCCAAGTTGATTCGAACCATCATTGTGTCTAAAATCGATAATAGACTTAGCTACTAAATTACCAATACCCTCAGGTTTTGTACGGTCCAGCGTTTTATTTTCTGGTTTGTAACCCATTTTAACAAATTCTTCTGTGATGTATTTTGCATCTTCTTTATACTGATCCAACAACACCCGGTAAATAGCATAACTAATGGCTATTTCCTTATTTTTTTGTGTTCTCTCAGCTACAGGCCTTCTTAGTTTACCCCCAAACTGAGTGCCAATGGCCTTAGCATCATATGCTGCCCATGCATCGTAAATGGTATTAACAACAATTCCCAGCTGCCGCGATTGAACGGTCGGCTTAGCTCCAACCCGATCAACATCATTCGCAGTTACTTCCAAGGCTATGTCAAGCCATTTATATGCAACTGAATTTTTAGGATCGGCAATTAAATTAGAAGCTGGAGTAGCGTAAATGCTATAAGTGGTAACAAAAACAAAAAGCATAACTCCAATTTTAATACATAGTTTTTTCATTTTAAGTGGTTTAAGTATATAATTTTAATAATTGTTTTTAAATTCCCTAAAAAACAAAGGAGGGTCCCTATCCCTCCTTTATATCATGAAAGTAAATTTTTATTTATCAAACCAAATTCTCGTCGTTGACCTTACAAAGATACTTTGGTCTATAGTTTATCAATTTATGAATACATGAAGAAAGGAATATTCTTGATGAATCCAGTAAAATGATTGACGAAATGGGATCCAATAATGGCATAATTTGTGTTACTGTAAGTATTAAATCCTCTTTATGGGTCTAAAATGCTTGATTATCGATGATGATCCTATGATTTGTGATCTTGTCAAATATTTTTGCACTAAATTAAAAGAAATTGAATACTGCATATCAGCTGGTACGGGAAGAGATGGTTTAGAATTATTATCTTCACAGGCTATTGATTTGGTTTTCCTAGATTATAACCTTCCTGATATGAAAGGTCAGGGCTTACTTGAATTAAAACAAAACGCCCTGCCAGTGATAATGGTTACTTCAGAGACTGATTTTGCAACTAAATCTTACGAATACCATGATATCATAGACTATTTAGTTAAACCTATTTCATTTGACCGTTTTCAAAAGGGCATAAATAAAGCCCTTGGACAATTGGATAGTCAAATTAAACAGAACTTAAAAAACACTAAAGAAGCCCTGTTTGTAAAGGATGGCAATAAATGGGTCAGGATACATTTCTCTAGTTTATTATTCTTAAAATCTGAAGAAAATTATGTGGCATTTGTAACTGCAGAAAAAACCACGCTAAGTTTGATTACATTAAAGGAGTTAGAATCAAAATTACCTAATCATTTCTTAAAAGTTCATCGGTCATATATTGTTAACTTAAATAAAATTGAAGTGTTAACAACTGATGAATTAATCATCAATAAAATAACTATACCTATAGGTCAAACTTATCGGAAAGAGGTTATGGAATATATTAATCGAACGTAACATTTATAACCATTTCTTCAATTCATTTTCAAAAAACATTTCACATTGGTGCATTTTAACTTGAATGTCACGATTAGTTGATTCAAGCTGTTTGGAATTTACAAATGGTTCCAACTTGATCATAACCAATTGATTTTCCAACTTAACTAAATTAAATCGACGAAGACTATTAGCTAACTTATGCACCACAGCATCCTTCAATCCTGTGTCACATGATAAAATGGCTTTGGATAATTGTTCACGTGCATCCTTCCATTCATTGATTAATAATTTTAACGCGGATAAAATCAATGTAGGATCATAATCATAATCCTTATATAATACTTCTAAAGTTGGTATCTGAAATTCCTTGTGAGTGAAAGCATACTCAATTTCTGAAATCATTTTATCCGGGCTAATCGGTTTTTGTATTACCATATCCAAAAGATAATGGCTTGACTTTAAAACGGCATCTATATCATGATGACCCGTTACTGCAATAAAGAGTCCATCAGGTTTTTTAAAACTAAATATCTTTTCAAATATATCAAAAAGGGAAACTTTTTCTAACCAAAAATCTGTAATAATTAAGTCAAATTTTAGATCGGATTCCAACTCCCCAATTTCAAGAGATTGGGAAACTTGTTTTATTGTGTTTCGTCCATTTTCAAATATTCGTTGATAAAGCATTCTTAATTGAGGATCATCTTCTATAATTAAGATGGATCTTGGGATTTCAAAAAAAGAAAACTGGGATTCTTTTGAAATAGTATATGAGCCTGGATTATTAATAGATTCTAGTATTATTTCAAAAGAGAATATCGAACCTTCTCCAAAAGTAGAATCCAACTTCAATGTGCTACCAAATAATTCCAAAAGCTGAACCACTATTGGCAATCCCAAACCAGCACCTGACTCGTTTTTTAAATAATCTTGTCTATTCTCTTTTTGAAATCGCTCTAATATTAATTTATAATTTTCAAGTCTAATTCCAATACCACTATCCTTTACCAAAATTACTAAACTGACACTATGATCGTTTTTAATTTCATTTTTGATATTAAGCTCCACATGCCCATATTCAGGTGTGAACTTAATAGCATTTGAAATTAAGTTGGACAAAACTTGGCTAAAACGCAAGGCATCCAATTTTACCCATAAATTTTTTAGCTCCTCGTCACAAATTAACTTGAAACTAATTTTTTTTGATACCGCTTCAAAAATATAACTTTTATAGATTTTATTTATTAAGTCATAAAATTGAAGAGGTTCATTCTGCAGTTGAATTTTACCTTCCTTTAATTTAGAAAAATCCAATATATCATTTACTAGGGATAATAAATTGTGGGTACTAAATTTTAATGTTTCGATAAATGGCAACTGATCTGTTCTAGGATGATTATCTTCAAGCATTCGGGTCATACCTACAATGGAATGAAGTGGATTTCTGATTTCATGACTCATATTTTCCAAAAATAATTCCTTAGACTTATTGGCACTTTCTGCTGAAGCTTTTGCATCGGCTAACGATTGAATATTCTGTTGTAAGGTCCAAGACATAGCTTGGAAGGTATTTGCCAACAAACCAATTTCATCATTTCGATTCAAGGGGAGATCCGATACCGATAAACTGTTCGGAAAGCTAATCATGGATTTAGTAATTGACTCTAATCCATTAGTTTGTTTACGCATCCAAAACAAGGCTAAAAAAACCAACAATAAAATGATAATTAATGTGATAACTAA
>Ga0138256_10001148_pt1 | contig 28477 bp, 29 predicted proteins | sample KNB2016incub_MG_FD_105486 | JGI IMG/M metagenome (GOLD analysis project Ga0138256, IMG submission 105486) | Active sludge microbial communities from wastewater in Klosterneuburg, Austria - KNB2014incub_MG | ecosystem: Engineered > WWTP > Activated sludge > Unclassified | place: Austria...
GTTTGTTTCATCTATTACGCATCTGCTTTATCTTCAAAAGTCGCATTCCCAAAAGGTTTTCAACCCAAAAAAGTGAATAATCACTATTATTAAGTTGACGCCTATGCGATAGCTATCGGGATTGTGCTTCGTGTCAAGTTCAGTGTTGATAGAAAGTTTTCGTCTCCGAAATCGCCAACTTCTTGCAGCTGCTAAACGTTAGCGGTCATTGTAAGACGCCACCTTACTACCAACAAAAAAACAAAATATGAATTACATTTAACATATAATTTATTAGAATATGGCAAAACAAATATTTATCAATTTAGCAGTAAAAGACCTTCAAAAATCTATGGACTTTTATACTGCATTAGGATTTACAAACAATTCGCAATTTTCAGATGACGCAGGCAAATGTATGGTGTGGTCTGAGAATATTTTTGTTATGATTTTGTCACACGAAAAATTTAAAATTTTTGCTACGAAACCCATTGCAGACACCAAAACCAAATTAGCAGGACTTTTTTCATTATCACTTGATAGCATTGACGAAGTGAATAGAGTTATGACAAATGGACTGAATGCAGGTGGAATCGAACCAACAGAAATGAAAGATTATGGTTTTATGCAACAACGAACTATTGAAGATTTTGACGGGCACACTTGGGAAATTTTTTTTATGGACATTACTAAGTTTCCAAAGCAAGCATAAATATTTTCATTGTTATGAATAAAGAAATTCATGAATACAATCAGTCATTAGAAGAAGCTGACCTTTGCAATAAATTGGCGGCTTTAATAGACATTAACTTAGAGAATGCAGAAAATAAAATTTGGCATGCTCACCCAGTTTGGTTTTTGGATGGTAATCCAATTGTTGGATACAGCAAACAAAAAAGGGGTATCAGACTAATGTTTTGGAGCGGTGCTGACTTTGGTGAAGAAAAATTAAGTGTGTTAGGCAAAAAATTTAAAGACGCTTCTGTATTTTATAATTCAATAACAGAAATTAATTCAACTGATTTAAAAAGATGGCTTGAAAAAGCCGAAAAAATTCAATGGGATTATAAGAACATAGTTAAACGAAAAGGAAATTTACAACGATTAAAATAAATTATACAATATGGCACAAATAAATCCTCACATCAACTTCAACGGCAATGCAGAAGAAGCATTCAACTTTTACAAATCAGTATTTGGCGGAGAGTTCGCAAAAATTATGCGGTTTAAAGACTTGGCAACTGCGGAATTTCCAGTAACAGAACATGAAGCAAATAAAATAATGCACATTGCTTTACCAATTGGCAAAAGTATTTTAATGGCCAATGATGTACCTGAAATACTTGGACGAACAAACGAAAATGAGAACAGAAGCAAAATTGTAATTAGTGCAGAAAGCAAAGAAGAGGCCGACAAATTATTCAATGGACTTTCGGTAGGCGGACAAATTGAAATGCCTATTTCTGACAGTCCTTGGGGTTCATATTTTGGTATGTTTAGAGACAAATACGGAATTGAATGGATGGTGGATTTTGACCAAAATTATAAAGGACAACTATAACCTTAGAAAAACAACGAACCGCTAACACGGGTTTGGCAAAAGTAGCGGTTCAGTGCTTCGCAGAAAGTTTTGTAGTTGCAGAAAGTTTTTGTTCTCCGCATCAAATTTAGTGGTGAAAATCGCCACCTTCGCAAAGCCCTGATCGTTACAAGCAAGCCAAAGAAACAGACATAAATCAAACTAGACAAAATAATATTTAACTAGTATTCATATAAAAACAATAATCATGAAATCACTATTCAACATTTCCATTCTAGTAATTTCATTTTTCAGCATAAGCTGCAATCAATCATCAAAACAAAATAATTCGAATAACTACGCTGAGTCCATTTACTACGGTGGTGATATAATTACAATGGAAGGTGATAGTGCAACTTATGCTGAAGCCATTGCTATCAAGGAAGGGAAGATAATTTTCGTTGGTAGTAAAGCCGAGGCTGAAAAAATGAAAAGTGATTCAACTACAATGAATGACTTGAAAGGTAAAACTATGTTACCCGGTTTTTTAGATGCACACAGTCATTATTTTAATTCACTGCTTGTGGCAAATCAATGCAAACTCTATGCTCCCCCTTCGGGAACAGCTAAGGATGTAGAAAGTATAATAGCCGCTTTGAAAACATATGCTGAAGAACGCAAAATACCGAAAGGAGAAATGATTATAGGTTATGGCTATGATGATAATGTAATGCCTGATGGCAGGCTTTTAAACCGTGATGACCTAGACAAAGCTTTTCCGGATAACCCTGTGCGCATAGACCATGTTTCCATGCATGGTGGCGTATTAAATAGCCTTGCTTTAAAGTATTATGGAATCGATGCAAACACAAAAACACCTCCGGGAGGTGTAATTGTGCGCAAGCCAGGAACGAATGAACCATTTGGACTAATTATGGAAACGGCCTTCCTTCCTGTGTTTGAGAAGTCAGAACCTATGAGTCCTCAACAGGAAATTGAATTTACTAAGGCTGGCCAAATGCTCTATGCCGAAGCCGGAATTACAACTGCACATGAAGGAGCTACACACTTATATCAATTACAAACCATAAAGCGGGCTTCTGATGCCGGAGCAAATATTATAGATGTGATTGCATTTCCATTTATTACCGATGTAGACAATACGCTTAAAGAGATACCACAATCAGAATGGCTTACTTACAAAAAAGGTTTTAAAATAGGAGGCGTTAAAGTTACTATTGATGGTTCTCCACAAGGCAGAACAGCCTATTTCTCTAAACCTTATTTAACCGGTGGACCGGGAGGTGAAAAGAATTGGTTTGGAGAACTCACTTTTCCACAGGACATGGTAAATCAAATGGTGAAGAAAGTTTACGACATGAATGTGCCGCTCAATTTGCATTGCAATGGCGATGCTTCAATTGATGCCTTTCTTAAAGCTTATGAATTTGCAAGAGCCGGAGATTTTAGTAAACCCTGGAATGTTACTACCATACACTCACAATTTATGCGCAAGGATCAAATACCAAAGTTTGTGAAGTACGGTGTACGTCCATCCTTCTATACATTGCATACCTATTATTTTTATGAAGCACACCTCAGTAATCGTGGCATGGAGGAGGCTCAATACATAAGCCCAATGCGTGATGCACTTGATGCCGGAATGAAACCTACCAATCATACTGATTTTGTGGTCGCACCACTTGACCAAATGTTTATGCTTTGGTCGGCAGTAAATCGCATTTCACGTGCCGGTGCAGAAGTAGGAACTAGCCAAAAAGTTACACCTTACGAAGGATTGCAGGCTATGACCATATACGTGGCAGACCAGTATGACGAAGCGGATTCAAAAGGCAGCCTGAAAATAAATAAACGAGCCGATATGGTTATACTTGATAAGAACCCACTTAAGGTAAATGTTATGGATATAAAAGACATAAAAATTATAGAAACAATTAAAGACGGCAAAACAATTTATAATAAAACAAGGTAGGCCAGCAGGTATCAGCGGTTTGGCAAAAGTGGCAGTTCAGTGCTTCGCAGAAAGTTTTGTAGTTGCAGAAAGTTTTTGTTCTCGGCATCAAATTTAGTGGTTAAAATCGCCACCTTCGCAAAACCCGAATCGTTATGCGGCAGCTTAAAGACGAAAGTTTAACTTGAAATTCTTTCCAAAAAAATAATTTTGACAATATTAAAAACGGAGAACGCTGAAAACCGAACAGAGTAAGCAAATAAAAAACAGGCAATGAATAAATTTATGATAGACATCCTTTTACAAGGGATCGACAATGAAACAAGAATGAAATTGTTACCTAGAGAACAGGAAATAATAAAAGAGTGGGAAGACAATGGTACACTTTTGGCCTCTTACATAAAAGGCGACACTGCTGGAATTTACTTGGTCTTAATAGCTAACGACAAATCAGACGCAGATAAAAAACTGTCAACTCTACCATATTATCCATATATGAAAATTGAAATCATTGCACTAAGGTAACAAGACAAAATACGTTATTTGTCACTCGGAAAAAAAGCACACGAACTTATTAAGATCGACAACGACTATTTGGGTGAAAAATAATTAAATGAAAAATGGTAAATCGTTGGGGAATACCGAAAGAAGTTGAAGAATTTGTAAAGAAAAGAGATTTTAGTTGTGTTTATTGCGGAATTTCATTTACTAATACGGTTGTTACTCATAAGACAAGACCAACGTGGGAACACATTATTAACGACATTAGAATTAACGGACCAGACAACATTGCGCTTTGCTGTGGATCATGCAATGCAAGTAAGGGGATAAAATTGTTGAGTGACTGGTTAAATGGCAAATACTGCTCGACAAAAGGAATCACAAAAGATAATGTTGCGACTGTAGTTAAAATATACTTAAACAGACAAGAAAGCCGACCGCATAACACGGTTTTGTGTTAGTGGGCGGTCAGGCAAAATAACCACTATCTTATTCAATGTTTCGAAATGTAAAATTAACAGACTGCAACAGTAAAGCGAAAATGACAATCTTATACTTCCAGTTAAATGATCTCAAATAAAAACTTAGCGCGAATTGCAGGCTTATGCTATTTGATTGTAATTGCTACAGGATTATTTTCTGAAGTTTTCGTTAGACAGGAACTAAAAGTGTCAAACGATGCGTTGACTACAGCTTATAATATTAAAAACAACGAAATGCTTTTTCGTTTTGGGTTTGTCGCCGACCTAATCAATTTTGTAATTGGAATACCCACTGTATTGATAATTTATCACTTTTTCAAGAAGTCAAATAAGATACTACTTCAAGTTGCTTTGTCATTAGTTATTATTCAAACGGCAATTATTGCAGTCAATTTATTAAACCAGATTTCGCCATTGTTGCTACTAAGTAATGACACTTATTTAAATACTTTTCAAGATAGCCAATTAGCAACGCTTTCCCTTTTGTCATTAAACATTCAATCACAAGGTTATGCAATTGGCTTAGTATTCTTTGGATTTTATTGTATTTTAATTGGATTTGTGATTTACAAAACTAATGCGATACCGAGAATTATTGGCGTATTGTATGCAATAGCGGGACTGTGCTACTTGATCAATAGTTTTACAATGTTTCTCTCAAAAGGATTTTCGAATCCGATGTTCATTTACCTTGCAATTCCAATTTTTATAGGGGAGCTGTCTGTTTGTTTATGGTTGCTCATAAAAGGTATTGACACGTCAAAATTAGAAAGCAAAATTGAAAGTTAATAAACTTAAAAATGCTCGAACCGCTAACACGGGTTTTCTAAAATGTCGTCCCTTTTTTTGTACTATTTTCTTTGCCATTTTTTTGATAGATTTGTGTAAACCTATTTCAGGACAAGAAAAGTAGAAATTCTATTGAACTTTTGTGCTAAAAATCCGCCACATCGCCAAGCCGTAACCGTTAGCAGTAATGGTAGGACGACCCTGGCTACATCAAACTGACTGTTACATTTAACAAACCAAAAGTTTAAACTTTTAAGTAAGCAAATCAACATGAAGAAAATAATATCATTTTTTGCGATTTTCATTCTTAGTACCACAATTGCCGATGCACAAATTTATCCAACAATACATGCTAATCGACCGAGAATTTATATTGACTCTGCAAGGTTTGCTTATTTACATTACAACATGAGCACAGGCAATTGTGGCACTACCTATAATGACTTTAACAATGCTGTATTTAGTAATTGGTATAACGACCCTCAATTGTATTTGCTTGGCACGGACTCCACTCTTTGGACTTGGGATTTTAACTCCCAATGGGCGCAATACCAAGGACAGTTTGTTTCAGCACTTTATAAAATCAACAACGATTCTACAGCACTCAAGCGTTGTCGTTTTTTAATTACACAGATAAATAATAAATTAGATACTATAAATTTCAATAATTACAGTTGGTATGAGAACGAAGAACTAATCCGCAATGTAGCTGATGTAGGTGGTATGTTGTTCGACTGGTGTTATGATTCGCTGCCGGTGCCCATGCGGCAACACCTTGCACAAAATCTTTATAAAATTTATAGTTATTTTATGAATACCTATATACTAACATCGGCTGGCAATGCTTATGTAACAGGTCATAATATTTGGAATGTGTTTTATGCAAATCAATATGCGCTTGTTCTTGATTCCGCAGACGGTCTTTCATCATTGCAACAAGATTCTATCACCCAGTGGTATAAAATTAGTTATGATAAAGCAGTAAATGAGATTCTTCCCATAGCAGGTTATTACCGCGATGATGACGGTGGGTGGAATTGGACAGCCGCTTATTCAATATGGAGTTTGGTAGATGAGTTTCAGTTTTTTGAGAACATGCGCATTGCCACCGGCAAGAATTTTTATACTGATTTTCCTTGGGTGCAAAATAGTATTAATCAATATTGGTATTTCGTTCAGCCCAATGGATGGACAATTAATTGGGGCGATGGTTTTACGAATGTTCAGGGGGATAGAGTAATCTATCGTCACGCCCAAATATATAACGACCCACGTAGTTTATGGTTAGCTCAATATTATTCATTGCCTGTAAACATCACCTGGACTTGGCCCATATATCAAAAGTTATTGTATAAAGATTTTACAGCAACCACTGTTACTAAACCTGATATCGCACACGATTGGTTCAGTGATAAAACAGGACTTTCAGTTTCACGCACCGACTGGAGCGATACGGCAACAATGGTTTGGGTATATGATGCTCCTACCAAAAAAGCCGGGCATGAGCATCGCGACAACAATTCCTTTTGTGTCTACAAAAATGCTCCGCAAATAAATAATTCAGGTTATTACTGGTCATATGGTAATCCGCATTATATAAATTATTACATGCGAACAATTGCGCACAACAGTATTTGTGTTTATGATTCAACAGAAAATTATACTAATTGGGGAGTAAATGTGAGCAACGATGGCGGGCAAAATGAATCGCCAACACTGTGGAATTATAATGATATATTTTCTCCTGCTTCACAAAAAGGCAGATGGGAACTTTGGGGCGCTGGTATGGATTATTGCTACAGCATATCCGATGCAGAACAAAGTTATGACACAACAAAATTGGACAGATTCAGAAGAAGGGTTTTGTTCTATAAACCAAATCAGGTAATAGTGCTTGATCATCTGCATTTGAAAAATACTGCTACTCAACAACGCGATGCTAAATTTATTTTACACTTTCAACAGCAACCAACAATCAACGGAAGTATTGTAAACACTACTGTTCCCAATCACATAGAAACTTTTAATGGACAAGATATTTTACAAACCAATGGAAGTGGAAATGTGGCAATAAGAACCTTGTTGCCTGTTAATTCCAATACCACAAGAATTGGTGGCAATGGGTATGAATTTTATGTTGACGGAATAAATTACCCATTATCCGTAATTCCCGATACCATCCACACTTCTCCAGGAGCATGGCGAATTGAAGTATCTCCAACTACAGTTGTAGATAGTTTAATTTTTCTTCACACTATTGCTATTGGCGATAGTGCCAATGTTTCGGTGGCTGGTGGAATAAGTCAACAAAACAATTACACAATTGGTGTTGACTGGACAAACACACTTTTCTTTTTTAATGCCATTGGAGATACCAACGCTTTATATCAGGTAATGAATAATGTTACCGGAAGCAGAACAGTAAAAATATTTGCTGCCGATTTAATTCCTACTCAACAGTATGAAGTATTAGTGGATAACAATGTTGTAACTTCACTCAATACTGATAGTGTAGGCATTTTAGAAACTACTGTTTTATTATCTGCTGGCAATCATAAAGTTGAAATTAGCAATACCATTACTTCAGTTATATCAATAAATAATTATAGCCAACCAATAATAGTTTTCCCAAACCCTACAGCAAACGAAATAAATATTATCTCAAATAATTTGTTGAATTCAGAAATAGAGATTTTAAATTTGATTGGCGAATTATTTATCAAAACATCAAACGCATCTAAGATTGATGTTTCATGTTTAAATAAAGGAGTTTATATTCTTAAAGTAAGGCAGGGCTATAATATTTACAATTACAAATTTGTGAAAGAATAATTAACAAGAACAAACATCTATGCAATGAATGTAAATGGCTTCTGTAAACTTTTTCACGAACCCCAAACTTTATCGATTCAACCGAACAGCAAGGCAGCCGATAACAAGGGGTTTAAAGAAATGGCAGGTGATCTGGTAAATCAAACGGTAGTGCTTCCAATAAAGTGCAGTTCTCCGCTTTAAAGTTTGTGCTGAAAAGCCTGTCCTTCGCAAATCCTCATTTAATAATGATCCGGCTCATTTCGAAATGGCTCAAAACCACCTCAAATTTGATATCAGCTAGCTGTTCGTAAAACCATTCGGTGTTTTCTCGCTAAACTTTTTTAGTTTAGCTCATGGTAGTATGATTTAGTTTTTAGTTTGCAAAGCCAAAATATTAAGAATTTTACCCTTTTGGTAGCAGCTATTTACTTTGCAGCTATTTTATTTTCTACTAACTTTGGAACTACACCAAACACAGCAACTAAAAAAAATTATTTAATACACACTAACTAATAAATTAGACCACATGAAAAAAATTTTATTTACCATCTGCTGCTGTGCAGCGCTCGCGCTAAATGCGCAAACACCAACATTTGACTGGGCTATAAACTTGGGAGGCATTAATTATGACAGAGGCTTTGAAATAGTAACAGATGCTGCCGGTGATGTTTACGTCGCCGGAATCATTTCCGGTACAGGTGATTTTGATCCGGGTTCAGGGGTAGTAAACCTTGTTTCAAATGGCAATGATGATATGTTTATTGCAAAGTACACTGCTGCCGGAAGCCTTGTTTGGGCTTATAATATTGGAGGCACCGGGAATGAAGTAGTCACCGCTATGGCTATTGACGCTTCGGGTAGCTGTTATATTACCGGACGCTTTGCAGGTACAGTTGATTTTGATCCGGGAGCAGGCACATCCACAATTACAGCTTCAGGTCCATTTGATGTTTACATTGTCAAATTAAATACGTCAGGCAATTTATTATGGGCGAAAAACTTTGGCGGAACTTTTGGGACTTTCGTTAATGACTTATCCATAGACGCTTCCGGCAGTGTTTACACTATAGGGACTTTCCAAGCAACCACAGACTTTGATCCTTCTGCCGCAGTGTATGAACTCGTTTCTACCGGAGGACAGGATCCATACATGGCCAAATTAGATGCATCAGGAAATTTTGTTTGGGCATTAAACACTGGTTTCTCCATATCCGCGCTAAACATTGACATTAATAATGCTCTTTACTTAACAGGAATATTTAACGACACCACCGATTTTGATTTTGACACTACTCAAACCATTAATCTTATTTCTCTTGGAGGCTCAGATATTTATATTGCCAAATTTGACACTGATGCTAATTTTGTTTGGGTTAAAAGTGTCGGAGGAACTGATAACGAATCACCAGGCGCCATAAACACCGATGCAGTCGGGAATATTATCATTTGCGGCACATTCGTAGGAACAGCTGACTTTGATCCCGGGGCAGGCATTGCCAATCTCACTGCGGTAGGAACCGGGTCAAACCTTTCTGATATGTTTTTTTTAAAGTTAGATGCTGCAGGAAATTATGTATGGGCGAAACGGATAGGAGGAAATTCTATTGATTTTCCAACAGATATTGACACAGACAATGCAGGGAATGTTTATTTTTGTGGACAATTCAAATCTTCCGTAGTTGATTTTGATCCGGATCCGACTGTAACATTTAATCTGAATGGCACTTTCAGCAGCTATGATGCATTTGTTCTGATACTTTCAACAACAGGAAATTTCATTTATGCCTATGAAATAGGAGGACCATCTAATGGCGATGACGAAGCCGGTGGTATTTTTGTAAATCCTTCAGGCAGCTTTTATGTAACCGGAAGTTTTTATGGCCCAATAGATTTTGATCCAGGCACAGGCACAAACACATTAACCGGTAACGGAAATACTGATGCTTATGTTCAAAAGATGAACATCACTTCAGTCGGCTTGGCTGACCTAACTGATGAAAACTCATTTATACTCTATCCTAATCCTGCATCAACAAAGTGCATTGTACAAAGTTCACGGATTAAGGTTGGTGATGTAATCAGGATATTTGATGTGATGGGGAAAGAAATTTTGACTTTAAATAATGTAGAACAAGAAATTGATTTAAGTAATTTTCAAAACGGAATTTATTTTGTTACGATTCTATCAGGAAATGTAACAGCAATTCAAAAGCTTATCATCCAACACTAAAAACAAGCACTTTATATTTAGACAAAAGTAACTCAGAAATATCAATGCAAGAGTTTCCCCTTTTTGCACAAATTGGATTTGTGAAAAAAGGGGAAACTTATATATTTGCGAGACATCAGAAATATTGGCAAAAAAGCTTGATATCTCCAACTCTGATCAAGCTATATTAAGAACCGACTAGAGCATTAAATATTTGTTAGAAAATTGGTCGGAAAAAGAAGTCAAGAATTTTTTAAATGCATTAGAATAATTTGAAGAAATCGTTTCTCGGTTTCCGGAAAGTACCCTCAATCACAAACGTTGAAAGGATTTCGAAAAGCTGTCGTTGCAAAACAAATTTCTGTAATCTATTCAGTTCACAAATCTGAAATCAGAATTTATACTCTCTTCGACAATCGACAGAATCCCAAAACGCTAAGGTAGTCCCGCACATAACACCATCTTCCAGCTAAAGAATGTGCTATCTTCGATTGAAGAGATCGGCGCGCCCGGCAGCAAGGCTAAACGTTAACGGAAGTTTGCCTGTAAAATAAAATTAAAAATTCAAAAGCCCACTTTATAAAAATCAATCCTTCACACAGCGGCAGCCCGAATAACTCGCTGCCTGGTAAGTGCCTCCATAGGGGTTTGATGGTCCGCAGCTGTTTTGCACGATTGCATCTGCGGAGAGAAGTCTTGCTAATCCGGCATAATTTGGATACGTACAACCCGGATCAGAAGAACTAAGCCACATTTCAAAATAATTAAACTGTGCATAAAAATCTATTACGCCTGTTGAAATTGTTTTTAGGGCGCCGCCAGAAGGCAATGCATTAAACCCCGAAGCGTTTCTATTTGAGGCCGAAGTAAAATTATCTCCTACCCAATCGTTTGGAGATTTAAGTTGAATTGCAAGATCATTGCTATTGGGAATGCCGAAGGATGACATAAGTAATTCCCATTCATAGGTATTGGGCAAATGCCAACCATCAGGACAAATTCCCTGCACCGTTGAAATCTGGTTTCCGGGACTTAAACCTTGTCCTGCGGAAACAGTTGGGTAATCATACAATCTCCCGTAGGTTGACAACTTTGTGGGGTCATTATTAGCAATCAGACTGCCGGATGCGTTGTACCTCAGATTTTCTGCCATCCATATTTGGTCACCAATGCACGTTGTAGCGTATTTCTGTCCATCTCTTATGTCAGTAATGGAGTCGCCACAATTCCCATAGCACCAGGTAGTGTTTGCATATTGATTGAACCGTAGTGGGCCATGATCATTAAACATTGCTACACTCATATCCCAGGGATATTCCATAATGGGTGAACCACCGCCTTCCTGCATGTGCGCATTGCCGGTACTGTCACCATCATAAAAGAAGGATTTGATAAGCGTGTCTTCAGCCGGTTTACATAATTCAGCATTCGGTGCTTTGTAAGATACTCCATCGTTCGCTTCATAACCATAATAGGTTAATGGATTTCTAGTCATCCAAGCTACCTTGATAGGGTCGGGATTTGTTACTTGACGGGGTGTATTGTTGGTAGTCATCCATGAAGTGGCAGTAAACCCGCTGAAACATGCATTGGCAAAAACAATAGTATTACTCAAGTCGGGCATCATTTCGCGAATACCTTTTGAAGTAAAGTTTACTTCATGAGTAGAATTGAGATTTTGATTATACTTATCCCATTGCGCCTGATTCTGAAGCTGAGGATCATACTCAAAGGCATAATGGATTTCAATTTTTTTATCAATTACGGCCTGTATATGCTGCGATCCTATTTCCTGCCCAATCAAGGTCAGATAATCGTTTACATTATCAGGCATACTCGCATTAGAAATCATAAAATTAACGCCTGTAGATATTGACGTATACCCCCCGTGTGTGTCAAGAATAACCAAGCCATATTGGTCACAAGTGAGCAACGCATCAATGGTACATTCCTCGTTTTTAAGAACGGTTAAATCCACATTTACATCGCTATTTTCAATCATATCAACAACCTCGGTTTGAAATTCGTTTGCCGAATAAAACTGAGTTAAAAAAGCAGAATAGAGCAGCACTTTTTTATTTTGCAGTTTATTGGAACATGTTCCCCCGGTGGAGGATAGTGTTGCTGTTAATTTTCCAGTCCCTTTACCGCTGCCACGATATACACACAATCCATTGGGCGCTAACTCACGAAGGCTAATTGTGCTTTCATACCCGTTCGCCATGTGTATGAAAAGGTAAGTGCTATCCATTGTAAAAGCTTCTGAAACGCCGGGTTGATTTTGAACCCATAGGCTTGTATAATAGAGCGCCTCCGGTGGCGTAATATTCATGGAGTCGCCAATTTCAATAAAGCGATCGGCTGCAGCGTGCATCATTTGAAATGAAGCGAAAACCGCATCGGCATTACTTGTTTGTGGTACATCAGTAATTACATCCTCTTCTTTCTTTTTACATGCACTGAAAAGAAAAAGAAAAAATAAAGAAAATTTTAGAAGAAGTTTATAATTCATAGTACAATTTTTTCAAGTTAAATATTTAATGTTTGGTAGATTCAATTGTCGAATGCAATTCAAAAATAGTATTCTAATGCAACATTGCCAAGCATATTCGAATTTATTATAAAAAAGAGTTAGAATCGAGACTTTATTAATAGCAAGTTAGCCCTGACCAGAATCGGTCAGGAATTGGATAATATCGCCTTGCTATCAGGCAAAGAAAGTAATATCTTCGATTCAACGGAACGGCGTGCCGGCAGCAAGGCTAAACGTTATGCGCAACCAATTAGGAGCAGAGCATATTAAATTTCAAACTTATAATCAACAATCCAATTCTATGAAATTATTTTTAACTACTCTATTTATTCTTGTGACAGTTTTAATTTCAAACGGGCAAACAACAGACTATAAAATTGAGAAGGAATATATTGAAGTCATGAGCGAGGCAGAAATACAAGTTGTCCCGGATGAAATTTATATTGGAATAACTATTCGTGAACGATATGAAGGAAGAGAAAAAATTACACTTGATAGCATTGAATAACAGTTAAAATTAAAACTAACATCATTGGAAATTGACATAAAGAACTTGACTCTTTCGGATGCAAATTGTGATTTTGTAAAAGTGCAATGGTTCAAAAAAGCTGTTTTGACAACTAAAGATTATACTTTAAAAGTTTCAACCGCTTCGGAAGTGAGTAAAGTTTACGAAGAACTTTCTAAAATTAAAATACAGGAATTAAATATTGAAAATAATAGGAATATTAATTCGATTAGTTCGAGGGCTGCCGGACTAAATATAAGAGGAAGTAGATCAGACGAAACAAATTATTATATTGACGGTGTAAAAATGAAAGAAAATAATCTTGCAGACGTTGTGACGTTTAGTAAAATAAAACTAGAATATTAAATTACAGCAAGATTTGAAATTAAATAAGATACTCGAGTCGAAAAATTGTTTGCACATAGCATCGCCTCCTGCCAAGCAAAGAAAGTGCTATCTTCGATTCAAGAGAACGGCGTGCTCTGCAGCAAGGCTAAACGTTAGCGGCCATCAAATGACATCACCACCAAAACATACTATATCCTCTGAGGACGCAATGACATTGTTAAATGAAGGACGACCATTGACAGACCTGTATGTTGAAGGTGAGTTGAAAATAGAAACGAATGATCCTTGGGACAAAGAAATAATTATAGAAAATTGCGTAATTGAAAGTTTCTCCGGCAGCTCTACTCTATTTATCAAACAAATAAAACTAAAGAACTGTAATTTCAAAACGTGTCAATTCATATTCACTTATTTTGCCGGCGGCTTGACAATTGACAATTAGTAATAACAAATTTTACAAAGGGACAAATCTATTAGGTGCCCCGCTTAATATCTTGGTTAAATTTGACAAAGAGCCAATTATTACTGGCAACATTGGACATCTTGACCTGGATAACGAAGGTTATTGACAAGCACCAAAACATCAAACTGATTGACGAAAAAAATTTTACAGCCCTATCATATTTGAAATGCTTTAAAATCATTTAAAAACCCATTGTTCCTTACCTTCAAATTTACCCCTGAATTTCTTTTCATTCCTATCCAAAAAAATTTAGATTTGTACTTCTAACCCTAGTTGTTCATGAAGAAGATCATTTCGTTTTCCGTATTTGTGCTGTTGGTAGTGATGATTTTTGATGCTTGTCAAAAGGATCCGACTGAACCGGAAATTCCTATTGTTCCCACTACTCCCGATAATGACACGGTTTCCGTGAATCTGGATAGTGTACCATATACAAATTTATCGCAGTACCGATTTTTTACCGGCGATATGAAAAATAATACACCGAATGATGGCGTCATTCAATACCAGCCTGCGTCGGGATTGTTTACCGATTATGCGCATAAGAAACGTTTTGTTTGGGTGCCTGCGGGATTGAAGGGGACTTATGTGGCCGATAATAATATTATCGAATTTCCGGTGGGAACTGCTCTGATCAAAACTTTTTACTATGATCATGTGCAACCTGACAATGTTACCAAGATCATCGAAACGCGGGTGATGATCCGTAAATCAAATGAGTGGATCTTTGCTGAATATGTATGGAATGAAGATCAGACGGAAGCTACACTTTCAATGAATGGAAGCCTTGTTTCACTTGACTGGGACGAAGACGGTACACCTAAGAGTACCATCTATCGAATTCCTTCTGAAACCGAATGCCTTATTTGTCATAAGTCAAATAACCTGCCTATACCTATTGGCATCAAACCTCAAAACCTGAACAACGATTTTACTTATCCTTCAGGAAGAGTCAATCAATTGCAGTATTTTATTTCAAAGGGAATTTTGGAAAATAATTTACCTTCGAATATTGTATCGACAATCGATTATCACGACACTACTCAGACGTTGAAACTACGACTTCGTTCCTATCTCGACATTAACTGTGGCCATTGTCATCAGGAAAACAGTCATTGCGACTATCGGCCTATCCGTCTTGCCTTTTCTGAAACGACGGATCCTGTCCACCTCGGACAATGCGTGACGCCGGATGACATGTTTGATCCGAGTTTATCAAATATTATTTTTCCGGGCAATTACAACAAATCAATGATGTATTTCCGACTTAATTCCACTGACGAAAATAATCGCATGCCTCTACTGGGACGCACTATAGTTGACGAGGCAGGTTTGAAATTGGTCCGGGATTATATTTCTTCCATTTCTAATTGTACAGACTGACCCTTATAAACCCCTAATAACAGAAACAAATGAAAAAAACCTTACTCACCCTCACATTCATCATGCTGTTGAAGCTGATCAGTGTGGCCCAGCAAACTTGTAGCAGTGCACTCGTTATGACGGGCGGTATTGGCACCATTGCGCCGATCACCGGAACACAAGTACCGGCACAGATGTGCGCAACCGGAGGAAGCGGAGCGACTGCGGCGAACTGGTATAAATATACTCCTTCACAAAATTATTCAGTGACCATCACTACCGATTTTGTTGCCAATGCAGGAATCGACAATCGTGTGCATGTGTATCTGGGCAACTGTAGTTCATTGGCCTGTCTGGCCGGTGATGATGATGGCGGAACCGGCGGTTTGTGCGTTGTAACTTTCAATGCTCTTGGAGGAACTGATTATTATATCGTATTTGATAATATGTACAATTCGGCAGGTTTTCAATATGAGCTGATCGAAAACAGTTTGAACCCTTCGCAATTGACCTTTACTCCTACTACGATAAGTACCATTTCCGGCAGCTACAAAATAGCCGTTGCCGATATGAATGGCGATTATCTGGATGATATCGTTTCAGTTAGGGACACCAATATTCAGGTGCATCAGCAAGATGTTTCAGGAACTTTTACGATCGCTAACTATATAACCTCAGAAGCTCAGTTTGATCCATCATGGAGTATGGCTATAGGTGATCTGAATGAAGACGGCTATAATGATCTGTTGTATGGAAGCGGCAGCGGAGTTACGTTTATGCTTTCAGCAAATGGCGGAACTGCATACAATCAGACATCCGGACCGGAATATGTTTTTTCGCAACGCAGTAATATGGTTGATATCAATAACGATGGACACCTTGATGCATTTGTGTGTCATGATGTGGAACCCAACGTTTACTACATCAATGACGGTACCGGCAATCTTACATTCTATCAAGGAGGTTTAGGAGATCATCCGAATGGTGGAAACTATGGTTCTATTTGGGTGGATTACAACAACGACAATTTGCCCGATCTGTTTATCGCCAAATGTCGTGGTGGTTCAGGCACTGCCAACATCAATGAGATGCACAAAAACAATGGTAACGGAACATTTACAGATGTTTCCGTACCGACAGGTCTGGCCGATCCGGTTCAAACATGGTCATCGGCATGGAATGATTTTGACAACGATGGCTGGATGGACGTCGTTGTAGGTGCAAGTTCAAGCGCTAACGGTATGCACAAGTTCATGCACAATAACGGCGACGAAACTTTCAGTGATATTACTTCCGGAAGTGGACTAGATAGTTTTGCCGGAATGAGTACTGAATATGTTTCGTACGATTTTAACAACGATGGATTTGCAGATGTTTTCACTCCGGGCACCATGCTTTTTAATAACGGAAATGGTACGTTTACTGCTCAAACTTTTTCGATGTCAATGGGAGCGGTTGGCGATCTGAACAACGATGGTTTTTTGGATATACAAAACGGAAACACCATCTACTTCAACGATGGCAATATCAACAACTGGTTAACAGTAACTCTTAAAGGAACCACCAGCAACAAAAATGGTATAGGTGCGCGAGTAGAAATTTATGGGGCATGGGGCAAACAAATTCGCGATATCCGTGCGGGAGTAGGATTCCGTTACATGGGAACACTGAATGCTCATTTTGGAATTGGCACTGAAAATAGTATTGATTCGGTAGTAGTTCGCTGGCCATCCGGCAACAGAGATGTGATATGCAATCCTACGATCAATTCTGTATTGCATATCGAAGAAAATTCAGCTCCTGTACCGACTGCTCTTTTCTCGACAAGTGCTGTATTGATAAACCAGAACGAAATAATTGATTTCACAGACAATTCAACTCCTTGTCCGACTGAATGGAATTGGACAGTGAGCCCGCTATCAGGCTGGAACTTCACGAATGGCACTACTGCAACATCAGAAAATCCATCCATTGCTTTCAATGATGCCGGAAACTATGTTGTGTCACTTACGGCTACCAACGGTAACGGCTCAAGTGCTATCCCATATTCCGCTACAATTACGGTGCAAAACACCGTTGGTATCACGGATCTGACTCAAGGAGCAATCAAAGTATTTCCGAATCCTGCTGCAGATCTCTTATACTTAAAATCAGATCAAACGATCAGAGAAGTAAAGATCATGTCTTTGCTGGGTGAAGAAGTTGCATCATCACTTAACAAAACAAACAATACGATTTCGTTAACGCATTTGCCGGCGGGAGTTTATTTTCTGCAGATCATGACGCAGAATGATCAGACACAAATTACGCGATTGGTGAAACAATGATCAGAAGTAATCCCGATAGTCCCGATAGTCCCGATAGCTATCGGGATCGGGATCGGGATCGGGAGTGAACTTCGAACACGAAGAATTTATAGACAAGACGGCCGGAATTTTATTTCGGCCGTTTTTTATTTTAAATAGTAAAAGGACAAAGTTTAAGTGAAACAATCTAGATCAGAATAAATGCTCCCCCGCTCGGCGGAACAGAAAATAAATATGATACATTATCTTATTTCTATAATCAAAAGAATTTTCAGATGGAAATACAATAAGGCTAATAAAATTGTAAAATTTATTGATAAAACTGAAGAAACAAAGATTATTGAATATAATTATTATAACTCACAACAAAGGAGAATTAAAACTATGATTAAAGACACGGAATCCGGCGTCAAGACAATTAAAGAATTTCAATATTAAATACTTTGCATCACGGCTGATCGCCATTTCATATTACAAAACAGCGAAGGAAAAATGATAAACGGTAAACCACGAATGAGAATAGAAATGTTTTAGGGCTGGTACACAGATTATAACTATCTAACTTCGCAACTCTTTCTCTCTATTAATTTTTATCTTTGTTAAATAATGCTGCGCCTATAATCCGGTCGTGAGAATAAATATTCCCCATAATGATAGAATCATCATATCCTGAAAATCAAATTAACCATGTAGATAATTTTCAAGATCTGATCTGTACTCCTTTTCATGATAAAATTAATGCGATCTGTTGGAATCGTAAACTCATAGGTGATTTCTCGGAGATTGTTAAAAAGATAGAACAGATTGGAAACATAACTGTCATTGATGAAGAGGGGCTTCTTGAACTTCAGTTGACAGAACAAGGTCAGCTTGCCCGTGAAATTCTTTTGAATGATTTGAAATTATTGAAAGCTCATGGTGCATCGCCTGTCCTTAATCTGATAAAATGCTATGAGAGAGATGATCAATTTTCGTTTTTCCCAACTGATGTTTATTCGTTTCATGTAGATCGTTCTCCTATACCAACCGATACTTTTTTGTGCACGTACTATGGTGAGCAGAGCGAAATAGTGCCTAATTCACAAGCAGAACAAAAAGTGCTTGTTCCTGAAATACGCAATGAACTCAAAAAATTATATCACGGAGCAGACGATGGATTTGAATCGTTTTTAAGTGAGCATTTCTTTGATCTGCATTACCGGGCTAAATCGAATGCACAACCTATCAGCTTAGGTCTAGGAAATATTTGGAAGTTGGCTGTTGATCATCCGGAAAGTAAAGTTCTGCCTTGTCTTCACCGTGCACCACAGGAAAAGCCCGGCGAGCTACGATTGTTGATGATTTGTTGAATGGGAAACCTATCGGATTGTGTGATTTTGTTGAAGATTTAATGTTTAAAGTTGCGGCGAAAGCGAGAAAAATCATTTTTATAGGATTGAAAATTTATTTGCGCTAAATTAAAGGCCAAACAAGTGCTCCCGCTCGGCGACAGCGAAAAACAAAATGATCAGGAAAATAAAAAACAACTAAAATGGAAACTGCAACACCTCAATTTGACCCTGTCAAATACAAGAATACAACGCACGACCAATGGCAAACAGCTGCCGAAGCCTGGTATCGATGGAGTCCAACCCTCAACCAATGGCTTGGCAAGGCGACAGAAACAATGTTAGAGATGGCAGGCATCTCCACCGGACATCGTGTGTTGGATGTGGCTGCAGGTGCGGGTGAGCAATCGATAACCACAGCTAAAAAAGTTGGCGTAACAGGTTATGTGCTTGCAACTGATATCTCTTCGAACATCCTTGAATTTGCTAAACAAATGGCGAAGCAGGCCGGATTGGAAAACATTGAAACAAAAGTTATGGATGGTGAAAATCTTACTGTCCCTGATTCAACATTTGATGCTGTTATTTCTAGAGTAGGACTTATTTATTTTCCTGACCAGCAGAGAGCATTAAAAGAAATGTTACGTGTGCTCAAGCCTGGTGGCAAAGTTGCTGCAATAGTTTATTCAACTCCGGATAAAAACAAATTCTTTTCTGTTCCTGTGTCTATCATTCGTAATCGTGCAAAGCTCCCTCCTCCATTACCCGGTCAGCCCGGTCCTTTCAGTCTAGGTGCAGACGGTGTAATTGAAAAATCATTTATTCAAGCAGGTTTCATCAATGTTAAATCTGTTCGTGTAGATTCACCTTTGCTTATGCCTGAAGCAAAAGATTGCGTGCAGTTTGAGAAGGAATCATTCGGTGCTTTACATCAAATGATGAGCAGCTTAACTGATACAGAAAAAGAATCTGTTTGGAAAGAAATTGAACAAGAACTGAAGCAATTTGAAACAGAGAATGGTTTTACCGGTCCATGCGAAATGGTCGTGGCTATAGGAGAGAAAGGATAAAATGTGCAACTGTTTTAAACCGAAACTTCAGAATGAATGATAAACTTCTTAAATATTTTCAACGAATTTTACCTCTTTCACAAGAAGAGATTGAAGCCATTGTTGAAACTATGACCATAAAACATTTTAATAAGGGAACCATATTGCTCAAAGAAGGGCAAATTTCTACTGAAGCTTATTTTGTTTTAGAGGGTTGTGTAAGACAATATTATTTAGTTGACGGTGAAGAAAAAACAAAAAACTTCTTTACAGAAGAGCAATGGGTAATTTCTATGAGTGGTTTTGGCGAGCCCAATCCTTCTAATCACTATTTGGATTGCTGTATAGACACTACATTAGTTGTAGGAAACAGAGACAAGGAAGAAAGCCTCTACAAACGGTTTCCAAAACTGGAAACCGTTTCGAGAAAAGTAATGGAGAAAGTTTTTGTCGAGCAACATGAAATAATGTCCTCATACACCACAGATACTGCTGAACAACGATATTTGAAATTATTAAAATCAAGACCTGACTTGTTTCAAAAAATACCCCAATATCAAATCGCAAGTTATATTGGCGTAAAACCGGAATCACTTAGCAGAATCAGAAAGAGAATATTAAGGAAGTAACTTTATACTTTTATCACAAAATCTTATTCTGGAAGCGGGTCGTACTGTTTATTGGGTTTTAATTTGAAATAGAAATACACTGCTAAAATCACATCAATGGTGATGCAGAATATGTCGTATCCATGTGGTGCTACCGAACTAACATGAGGAAACAAAATGTCCCAAAGTCCATGTAGCACTAACCCTGCAACTATAAGCATATAATGTCTTTTGTAACCCCAATATGCGAACATTAAGAAAAATGCGGCTCCCGGAACTGTAAGGAAAAGTGAATGTGGATCAATCGAAAATCCTACATAAATAAATGGTATAACCGCCAAGTTCAATGAGGCAAAGAACTTCAAATCAATTTTCCTGAATATTTCAGCGAAAGCAATTATTGCAGCTGTGGTAATTAGTCCGATAATAAAGCCTGTCATATCTTTAATTGTTAAATGCTGTTTAGCAATATTTATTAAATGTTAATGGCAATGTTTCCTTTTTTATGTCCCTTTTCAGCATAAGCGTGCGCTTCAGCAATTTGCTCTAATGGGTAAGTTCTATCAATTACCGGTTTAAATTTTCCTGCTTCAATCAGCTCCTTCAGAAAAATAATATCTGCTGCTTTATGACTAATTACGCCTGTAAGCACCCGTTTGTTACTTGTCATAGAAATCCATAAACCTTGAAGCATTTCCGACATTCCTGCAGCGCTTAGAATCATTATTCCATTTTTATTTAATGACTTCATGCTTCGTGATACAGAAATTGCGTTCACTGCATCAAAAATCACATCATATGTTTCGCCATTTCCGGCAAAATCCTCCTTTGTATAATCAATTACCTTGTTTGCTCCTATAGATTTTACCAAAGCAATATTTGCTGTGCTACAAACTCCCGTAACATCTGCTCCAAATGACTTCGCTAATTGTACTGCAGCACTTCCCACTGAACCGGAAGCTCCTACTACAAGAACTTTTTGCCCTGGTTGTATCTTTGCTTTTTTCAGAAAATGCAATGCAGCAACTCCACCAAAAGGAATAACAGCGGCCTCATTGTGTGAAATATTTGACGGTTTTAATGCTATTGACCCATCTTCAGGGAGACTGATATACTCTGCATACGAACCAAAACTCATATCTGTATGCCCAAAAACTATGTCTCCCACTTTAAATTGCTTTACATCTTCACCGACACTTTCAACTTCACCGGAAAAAACACTGCCGAGGATATTTTTTTTAGGTTTTACCAAACCGAAAAACAATCTGACCGCATAAGGGTCAGCTTTGCGTAATCGCCAGTCGCCTGAATTGACTGAGGTGGCTCTAATTCTTATCAAAAGCTCATTTTTCCGGGGTAATGGTTTTTCTACCTGTTTAACCCGGAGAACCTCCGGTGAGCCATATTGTGTGTAAACTGCTGCTTTCATTTTTTCTTTTTTAGTTTAATTAATAATTTCATAGGGCAAAATTAGGCCACGTATTCGCTATTTTCATTGACTTTGGTTAAGAAATAAAATACTACTTTTAAAAACCAGGAAGAAGATCCGGAAAGCATAAAGAAGATTTGCCCGAAACTATTCGCCAAACTAATTAACAATGGAAAATAAATTTGTAAATTATTTTTCAAAAGTATCACCTCTATCAGAAACGGAATCAAAAGCTATTGAAGAGAATATGTGTATTAAGGTTTTTAAGAAGGGCGACTTTTTGTTAAAGGAAGGTCAAATTTCAGTTGACACTTACTTTATTCTGGAAGGCTGCGTGAGAGAATTTATAGTTGTTGATGGGGAAGAAAAAACGACTAATTTTTTTACCGAGGAACAGTGGGTGATCTCTCTGAATAACTTTAATTCAACAAGCCATGCTGAAAATAATTTAGAATGTGTTGAAGACACTACTGTTAGCGTAGGGAATGAAGAACAAGCACAGAAATTGTTTAAAATCTTTCCACGATTTGAAACAATTGCCCGCGCCATTGTGGAAGCTGACTTTGTAGAACAAAAAAAACTTTTAACATCCTACCTAACTGACTCTCCTGAGCAGAGATATCTTAAACTTTTAAAATCAAGGCCTGACATCTTTCAAAGAGTTCCTCAATACCAAATTGCGAGTTACGTTGGTGTTAAGCCTGAATCTTTGAGCAGAATTAGAAAAAGAATAATTGCTAACCGGTAAATTGAAAATCACATTACATTGAAAAAAATCCCGATAAGACAGCTTGGCGCTCCATTGCAGGAGTTATCTGCTTCTGAGAAATTCAAAATTCGAAGAGTAGAAGAAATTGTAGGCGATAAAGATCTGGTACATGATCTACACAGACACGATTTCTTTTTTATTCTTGTCATAGAAAACGGTGCGGGAGAACATGAAATTGATTTCACACCATATAAGGTAGTGAATAATTCAGCCTTTTTCTTACGTCCGGGTCAAGTGCACCAACTGAAATTAAAAGCAGGCAGCAAAGGGTTCCTTGTAGAATTTAATTCTGAATTTTATCATCCAAAAGAAAAGTCTTCGCGGTTAAGATTACGAAAAGTCAGCAATAAAAATTATTGCAAACTTGAAGCGAACCGTTTTAAAAAACTTCAAACTCTTCTGACTTCAATGCTTGATGAATTTAATGCAAGAGAGGAAGGATTCGAATACATCATTAAATCAAGTCTCGATATATTTTTTATTGAATTCGTTCGGGAAAATTCAACCCCAAAAGAGGTTACATCAGTTGCTAATTTATATTCTCAGGAACGTTTTGAAGAGTTCCTGGAATTACTTGATAAGCACATTGCAACCAACAAACAAGTTGCAAACTACACTGACATGATGAACCTATCTCCCTACCAGTTGAATGAAATAACCAAATCGTCGATTGGAAAAACTGCTTCTGAACTTATCAATGAGCATATTTTACTTGAAACAAAAAGATATCTTTTAGCTACACCCAATCAGATAAAAGATATCGCTGATCAACTCGGTTTTGAAGACCCTTCTTACTTTATCCGATTCTTTAAGAAACACACCGGACAGTCACCTCAGGAGTTCAGAACTAATTTTAAATAAGTCCTGTTAATCTACACCTTCGTCCTATATTTTTCACTTGCTTCACATTTACTTTTGTGTAATTAAAAATTAAAATTTACACAAATGAAAATTATCATCGTTGGTGCATCAGGCACCATGGGCAAGCATTTGACTAATGCATTTGCCAAAGAACACGAAGTCATTACGGCAGCAACAGAAGGCTGTGACATGAAGGTGGATATTACTTCCCCTGAATCAATTCTCAACATGTACAAACAGATTGGTGAATTTGATGCTCTTATTTCAACCGCCGGTCCTACTTTTGTTGGTCCATGGGAAAAACTTACTGATAAGGAATTTCGCAAAGGCGTAGAAGGAAAAATGATGGGGCAAATCAATCTTGTTTTGATCGGGCAAAAATACATTAAGCCCAAAGGTTCATTTACATTGATCACAGGTGCATTAACACATGAGCCACAAAAGAATTTTGCCAATGCATCCGCTGCCAATGGCGCAGTTGAAGGGTTTGTAAGAGCTGCAGCAATTGAATTGGGAGATGGGGTGCGGATCAATGCAGTAAGTCCTACTGTAATTGAAAATTCCCCTCAATATTTTCCATTCTTCCCCGGCGATATTCCTGTTACAATGCAGCAATTGGAATACGGTTTCCGTAAATCTGTTTTTGGTGCTAATACAGGGCAGATCATTAAACCTTATTAAGGAATCGTTTTCGTTTTGCTTTGAATAATTAAGCCCGGATCATAACTGATCCGGGCTTAATTATTTACCAACATTTTATAGAAATCAATTTTTGTTAGGGAAATATAAATAAAATAGGGCAATCATAATAACTAAAGATGCCAGTCCAAAAAGGCTTGCTTCCAATCCGAACATCCCGCCTGTAAATAGATCTGAAGTATTTAAAAATTCCGGAGTCAATATGCTCTCTTCATGATTTCCGCTTACACCAAATCCAAGTAAAGATCCCTGAGTCCAATTCGCCATAAAATGCATGCCAATCGGTAAAGCAAGACCTTTTGTACGAATATAAGCCAACCCAAACAACATCGATGCTAAAAATATATTGGCTGAAGCGATTAACTTAACTGCGCCAACCATGCCCGGATTATTAAGATGAGTTAAAAGAAACAATCCGGAAATAATTAATTGCGCCGGCCATTCACCTAAGGATTCTAAGAGCCTCTTAAAAATAAATCCCCGAAATAAAAACTCTTCTGCTATTGCAACACAAAGTGCTGCAGAAATTCCATAAACAATGGTTGAAAATGAAAATCCATTTATCTCCCAATGCACCATTCCTGAAACTGTCAATAATAGGGCAGGTGCGATCATTAAAATCGCACCTGCCACTATTCCATTGTAAAATTGACTTACAAAAGTGAAATTAACTTTTCCGGTAATTTCTGTTAACTCTTCCTTTCTTAAGTACTGACATATTACTGTTACAAGTATGATAAGTAATGCTTGTATGTATATTGGAACAGGAACAGATTGCCTATCTGCAAATAAAATTATCGGAAACAAAAATAAAGCAAGCAAGATAAAGAAGAATGGTACCCACCAACTACTTCTTATCTTGCCTGATTTATTAAAAAATACTTTATTCATAGAATATTGCTAATTGATCCATTATAAATTTACATCCCGGCTGTGATTGCTGATGGCTTAAAACCACGAACAACAAGGTAAATGCCCAGTGAAAATTCAAATACGGCTACCATTACTGCCGATAAACCGGACAAAACTGAACGGAATTCTATATGGCCGAAAAGTACAGCTAAATAACCGGCTATAAGTGGGAATGCACCAATAATTCCTATCAAAGAAAGAGTACGTGGCACCAAACGAGATTTATAAAGCAAAATTCCTAATAGCATATCGTCAATTGCAGGGATGAACGCTTGTCCAAGTAGGAAGATGCGATCATACAATGTTACAAGTGCGTGGCTGGTAACCATTGCATCGGCACCGACACCTTCTTGCCTCAAGGTTACGGCCGTGAGTAAGAAAGCGAACCCTACAAACATTGTACTCGCTTCAAGAACGCGCGCTGCGACAAGGCCTAGTGCAAGTCTCTCGCTCTGCCTTTTCAAAACAGGATACAATATTATAGCAGTAGTGATTCCGGACAATGCGACAATAATTTCAAGGAGCCCTCCTATGATAACGGGTGTGTCCGGTCCCGATCCAAGAACATAGTTCTGATCATGAATTGACTGATACAAACTTAACGTGGGTATCGAAATAAATGTGAGAATATAAACTAATCCTGCAAACAGAGCTGTTTTTCTCAATGAACTCATAGGAGCATTTTTCGCAGCGACAGCTTGGTCTCCGGCGATATTTCTTGTTGTATACATGTGCTTGTATGTTTTATGTGTTTGAATTTTTTAATTAAAAACCGGTTTCCTGATATTGTTTCTTCGCCAAAGGATTTGTTTTCCAAAGTTTGGAAAAATATAGGCTGACCAATAATGATCTGGTTTTAATATCATGTCCATTTGTGATGTCCGACAAACCGTGAACGTATCTTATATCAACTGTAATACTTTTTTTCTTTGACGGAATTGCAAATCCACCTCCTACTTGAACACTTGCATCTAATCGCTTAAATCCATCGCTTGATCCGGAAAACTCGAGCTTGGTTGAGCCTTCGCTGAATTTTCTATTCCCGCTAAAATTGTATGCCATTGAAGGTCCGGCATTCAGGTAAATTCTTCCGATGTGGAAACGCGCCAACACCGGTAATTCAATTGAATTCAAACGGATCGTTGATTCATTTCCGGTCAATGGATTGTTTGATTTTAAAGTTCCTCCTTTCCGCATATAATATAATTCAGAGACGAGCGAGAACGATGGCGTCACGCCGGCTTGAAATGAAAAGCCGGCTTGCAGACCTCGTAATGATTTCTTGTAGTCTGTCAGATTGTTTTCTGCTTCGCCATAATTCAAATTCGTTGTCGCCATGTTGACCATGATGTCAAAATGTGTTTGCACCGACTTCTTGTTGTTTTCAATTTTTCCGGTCATCATTTCATTTGATTGCCCAAATGCTGTTGTGAAAAGGAAAATCATTCCTAGTACCAGTGCTGCTTTCATTGTTTTCATTGTTTTCATTTTTGTTTGTTTTTTATGGGGTTAATTGTTATACAAAAGTATACCCCAAACAAATCGAGCGACAGGACAATTGTAAAGTTGAATTGTATAAAATTGGAGTTTTTCTATCAGTGTCGTAAATCAACTATTATCTCTCCAATTATGCATATATATGTATAAACAACCGGAATTTAATCCCGAATCGTTTTTTTTATGATGTGCTATACTACTGCACATTTGTCCTACTTAAAAACACCCGTCAGAAACTACTTTTGCTGTAAAACAAACAGCATTAAAAGATTTAAAATAACAACAATGAAAACAAAAATGAAATTAATCGCTTCCCTCAAAATATGGGTTGTAATCTATCCTTCTATCACATTATTTCTTTTTATATTTGGCCAGGCACTATCAGCACTCCATTTATACCAAAGAACATTTTTACTTACGATCACATTAGTTCCATGGGTAATGTTTGTTGGTGTACCCTTGGTTGATTCATTCATTAGAATGTTCAATGCCAAAAATAAAATTTCAAACTAAGCAGATATATACTCTCATGACATTACTGTCGAGGCGTGAGTTCGTCCGGTTTAGTGGAAAGGCATTTGTATTTTGCTTACTACCTTATTCACCCATACATATTTTAAAAAACAATTCAATGATTGACAACAAAACTTTTGATGTAATAATTATAGGCGGAAGTTACGCTGGTTTAGCTGCAGGCATGGCCCTTGGAAGGGCTTCGAAAAAAACATTGATCATCGATAATGGTAATCCATGCAATAAACAAACACCCTACTCTCATAATTTCCTTACAAATGACGGAAAATCGCCCTCTGAAATTACCTCGATAGCTAATCATCAAGTGAGCAATTACGATACAGTACATTTTCTAAATGAGACTGCAATTGATGTCGTAAAAAGCATGAATGGATTCAATGTCCGGGTTGGCAATGGCGAATCATTTGAAACAACGAATTTGATCTTTGCGACAGGAATTAAAGATCTGCTTCCACCAATAAAAGGTGTATCTGAATGTTGGGGTATTTCTGTTCTGCACTGCCCATATTGCCACGGCTATGAAATTCGCAATGTAAAAACAGGAATTTTAGGAAATGGGGATACCGGCTTCGAATTCGTGAAACTAATTTCGAACTGGACAAAAGATTTAACGGTTTTTACCAATGGTGATTCTTCATTTACATTTGATCAAAAAGAGAAACTACACAAACATCATATTCAAGTAGTAGAGAATAAAATTGAGCAACTGGAACAATACAATGGCCATGTAAAGAATATTCTATTCGAAGACGGAACAACATTTCACATCGAGGCAATTTATGCACCATCTCCATTCGAACAGCACTGCAAAATTCCCGAAATAATGGGGTGCGAAATAACTGATGACGGCTATATCAAAATCGATCACTCATTTGAAACAACTATAAAAGGTGTTTTTGCTATTGGAGATAATGCTACGAAAATAAGAACTGTCGCAAATGCCGTTGCCATGGGAACGCAAGCCGGAATGACCATCAGCAAGAGAATGATTCTGGAAGATTTTTAA
>Ga0138256_10001151_pt1 | contig 28413 bp, 26 predicted proteins | sample KNB2016incub_MG_FD_105486 | JGI IMG/M metagenome (GOLD analysis project Ga0138256, IMG submission 105486) | Active sludge microbial communities from wastewater in Klosterneuburg, Austria - KNB2014incub_MG | ecosystem: Engineered > WWTP > Activated sludge > Unclassified | place: Austria...
AGGTCCGGGTTGTCGGCAAGTTCGCCGAGTTCGGCATCGACATACGCCGCATCAATGACCACGGTCGTTCCGTCGATTTGCGGTGCGTCGAAACTGAGTTTGTCGAGCAAGCGTTCGAGCACCGTCGACAAGCGCCGTGCACCGATATTTTCCTGGCGTTCGTTCAAGGCATAAGCCAGTTCGGCCAAGCGCCGCACCGCATCCGGGCGGAACTCCACGGTAACGCCTTCAGTGCCGAGCAAGGCCGAGTATTGCTTGGTCAGTGCCGCCTGCGGTTCCGACAAGATCCGTTCGAAGTCATCAATCGACAACGCATTCAATTCGACCCGAATCGGAAAACGACCCTGCAGTTCTGGAATGAGGTCGGAGGGCTTGACGATATGGAACGCGCCGCTGGCGATGAACAGCATGTGGTCGGTCTTGACCGGACCATGTTTTGTGCTGACGGTCGAACCCTCAACCAGCGGCAGCAGGTCGCGCTGCACGCCTTCGCGCGAGACACCGGCACCGCCCCAGTCGGAACGTTGGCAGACCTTGTCGATCTCATCGATGAAGACGATGCCGCGCTGTTCCGCAGCTTCCAATGCTTGCGCGCGCACATCGTCTTCGTTGAGCAGCTTGCCGACTTCTTCCTCAATCAGTTGTGGGCGCGCTTTAGCCACCGTCTGCTTGCGCTTTTGTGATTTCTGGCCGCCCATTTGCGAAAACATCTGTTTGAGTTGCGCACTCATCTCTTCCATGCCGGGCGGAGCCATGATGTCGACGCCGACGTTGAAGCTGATCTCCAATTCGATCTCGCGTTCGTCGAGCTTGCCCGCGTGCAGCATCTGTCGAAATTTTTCGCGGGTGACGTTCGATTCCTCTGAATGTTTGGGCTCTTCGCCCCACACGCGCAGCGCCTGCGGGCGCGGCAGCAACGCGTCGAGGACGCGCTCCTCGGCATTCGCTTCGGCTTGTGCGAGCACACCGGCTCTGGCCTGTTCACGAACCAATTTGACGGCGACATCGATCAAGTCGCGGATGATCGCTTCGACGTCTTTGCCGACATATCCGACTTCGGTGAACTTGGTTGCTTCGACTTTGACGAATGGCGCCTCCGCAAGCGTTGCGAGGCGGCGCGCGATCTCGGTCTTGCCGACGCCGGTCGGGCCGATCATCAGAATATTTTTTGGCGTGACTTCGTTGCGCAGTTCCGGCGCAAGCTGCATGCGCCGCCAACGGTTGCGCAGCGCAATCGCAACCGCACGCTTGGCTGCATGCTGGCCGACGATGTGCTTGTCGAGTTCGGCAACCGTCTCTTGCGGTGTGAAATGCGTATTTGGCGTGCGGTCCATCACTCAGAGTTCCTCGAACGTTGTCTGGCCATTGGTGTAGATGCAGATGTCGCCGGCGACCTTGAGCGCGGCCTCGGCGACTTTGCGTGCGTCGAGATCGGTGTGTTCGAGTAACGCGCGCGCCGCCGCTTGTGCGAACGGGCCGCCGGAGCCGATGGCGATCAATCCGTGTTCTGGTTCGATCACGTCGCCATTGCCGCTGATGATCAACGAGGTGTGTTTGTCGGCGACCGCGAGCAGTGCTTCGAGTCGACCGAAACGACGCTCGGTGCGCCAGTCCTTGGCCAATTCGACCGCAGCACGAACCAGTTGGCCACCGTGCTTTTCGAGCTTGGCTTCGAATAATTCAAATAGCGTGAATGCATCAGCGGTGGCGCCAGCGAACCCGGCGAGTACATCGCCGCGACCGAGACGGCGCACCTTGCGCGCGTTCGACTTCATCACCGTGTTGCCAAGCGTGACCTGACCGTCGCCGCCGATGACGACGCGACCGTGGCGACGCACAGCGACGATGGTCGTGGCGTGAAAGGTTTCGGGTTTGGACATGCGAATCTCCCGGGGGAAGCCGGGACATGGGGGCGCATGGCCGCGCCTCAAGTGAAGGCCAGCTTCCCCGACGCGATCACCAGCACGATCGCCAGTACCCGCTTCAGTACTGGCACCGGCAGCTTCGAAGTGCCGAGGCGCGCGCCAATAAACGCGCCGATTGCGACCGCTGTGAACCAGATCGGCATGGATGCCGGAAATGTGATCGCTGCGGCATTCAGCCCGGCGAGCCCGGCCAGCGAGTTCGCGAGCACGAAGCCGACCGACAGGCCGCTGGCTTCACGCGTCTTCGCCCAGTGCGCGAATAACAGCAGCGGCGTCAGGAAGATCGCGCCGCCAGTGCCGGTGAGCCCGGAAACAACACCGATGAGTGCGCCGGCGCTGCCAGCAAGTAATGGATGCGGTACGCGTGCGCTGGCGTCGTCGCGTATCGCGCCGCTCGCAGTACGCCACAGTTGGATCGCCGCAAATAACAGCACCGCCGCCAGCACGCGCTTGATCAGCGCCGGTGAATGCAGAAATCTTGCGGCGAGGAAGGCGGCAGGCATTGAGCCGAGCACGAACGGCAACAGTCGCTTCCAATCGATCAACCCGGCACGATGGAAGCGCCAGACGCCGATGCTTGCGACCAGCACGTTCAATGCCAGCGCCACTGGCCGAATGCTGGTCGGCGCGAGACCGAACAGGCTCATCGCGGCGATATACCCCGATGCACCGGCATGACCGACCGAGGCATAGGCGATCGCGATGAATAGAAACAGTGCGGCGAGGCCGATATCGGTCAGGCTCATCCAGACTTCTTCCGTGCCCGCGGATGCGCGGCGTCATACACCTTGGCGAGGTGCTGGAAATCGAGGTGGGTGTAGATCTGGGTGGTGCCGATGTCGGCATGGCCGAGCATTTCCTGCACAGCACGCAGGTTGCCGCTGGATTCGAGCAAGTGGCTGGCGCAGGAATGCCGCAGCAGGTGCGGATGCACACGTTTCCACACGCCAGCAGACTGCGCCCACTGCTTCAGTCGCTGGCGCACCGTGTTGGTCGATACCGGCGCGCCCGTACGATCGGGAAACACCACCGCATCTGCTGCCGTGATGGCGAGCGCGCGCCATGATTGCAATGCCGTTCCCGCCTTTGATCCAAACGGCACCACACGCGTTTTCGATCCCTTGCCGACGACGCGCACGAGGTGTTGTCCAAAGTCGACGTCGGTCCAGCGCAGTGCGCACAGTTCCGATACGCGCAGCGCGGACGAATACAGCAATTCGAACATCGCCTTGTCACGGATCGATGTCGGTGAATCATCACCGGGATGGTCGAGCAGTGCCTGCATCTCATCGACGTCGAGCACGTTCGGCAATTTGCGCGGCGATTTGGGTGCGCGGATGCCATCAGCCGGATTGATCTGCGCGTGCCCTTCGCGCAGCAACCAGCGGTAGAAACTGCGGATCGCCGATAGGCGTTTCGCCAGCGACACGCCGGACAAGCCGTTGCGGAACTCGTTGGCGACGTGCGCGCGTACGCTATCCGGTTTTAGATCAGGCCAGTCTGCCGTCGGCATCTGGCCGCCGAGCCAGTCATCGAAACGCTCGAGGTCATGCCGATACGTCGTCAGTGTGCTCGGTGCCAGCCGTTTCACGTCGCGCAGCCAGGCCAGAAACGCGTCGATCTGGCTTTGGCGAGCGCTCATTCGAAGCCGTCAGACAACAGGCCGTTGCTGATCTGCACAAAAGTTGCGCCGATGGCGCCGGCGCGACCGGAAGCGTCGCTGGCTTCGATGTAAACGATGTGGCGGCCGTTGCCGAGCGAGTCGGTTGCGAGGCTCAGGCTCAACGCCTCGGTCGGGCTGTTAAAGGTCCCATCCGCCGCAGTCATCGGGATCGGTGTAGCACCAGCCTGCCAGGGCAGTCGATCGACATAGGCGTGGGCAGCGACGACGTTCTGAATCGCCTCACTGCCACTGGTTTGGTTGAACCGCGCGTCGGTGGCGGTGGCGGAGATCAGCACGGCGATGCCTTGGTCGACAGTCGCCGGCGTTGCGCTGACGCTATGCACATCCGGTCCCGCGGCGCGCAGATAGGGCGCTTGGACGATGCGTGCGGCATAGCGCAACGCATCGAGATTGTCGGGCCATTCGTTGTTGAAGTTGGTGCAGGAATCAAAGAACGTACTGCCCAGCTCCCAGGTGAACGCGGGTACACCGAGCTTGCCGTAGGCGTTGTCGTCCGATGCCCCGTCGGTCAGATACAGCGCTGATCCGGCTTGGCCGGGGTCGTAGTTGTTGAACCAGGTCATGCGCCGCGCCATCGCCTTGAACGCCGCATCGTTGCCGGACATCGCAGTGCTCACGCCCCACGGATACAGAATGGAGCCGCCATAGCTGTGCAGATCGATGAACATCGTCGGTGTATTGACGTTGGCGGCATCGTTCAGATCGTTTTCAGTGCCGGTGCGTGCATCGGGGAAGATCGAGGTGACGTAGTCGTCCACTGCGGCGGCTTCGGGTTCCGACCGTGACGTCGGGCCGCGATAGGTCTCGTTGCAAAACGACCCACTCGACCCGCCCGGTACCATGTTCCAGTAGAACGGGAAGTTGCGATTCAGGTCGACGCCGATGCCGGTGCCGGTGCAGCTGCCATAGATATGCCGGTTCTTGCGCTGCGAGAAGCCATCTTCGGCGATCTTGCGACCGTCCGGATTTGCCTGCAGCAACAAGTGGAACTCGTTGTGATCGACCAGCCAAGTGGCTTCCGCACTGGTGCCGTAATTGCCAAGCAACCATTCCGCGAACTTCAGGTTCAACTGCACCGGCGTGTACTCGCGTGCATGCAGGCCGCTCATCACCATCATTTTCGGCTTGTCTTCGACGCTGGCGCTGTTGCTGATCTTGAGCAGGCGCAGGTCGTAGCCGTCGAGGCCGCCGGCTAAGGTTTTCTCCCAGGAGTCGCCGATATCGACGACGCTGGCGAGGCTGGGATGCGCGGACACGTGCGTGTCGATAAAGGCATCGGTTTCCTCGACAGTGTTGTAGCAACTGTAGCCAGGAATGGTCTTGGCGAGTTCGCCGCGTAGCGTCGCGCTAAGTACGGCATCGAAGCGCGGTGCATAGCCTCGTGCCTGTAGCCATTCCCAATCGGCGGCATTGACCTGAAGCACGATGTCGCCGCGCTTGCGGTCGCGTGGAAGATGTCCGAAATGTTCGCCGAGACGTTGCCGCCAGGCACCATCACCGTCGTCGATTCGTACGATCGAACGATTCTCGGCAGCACTGGCTGCTAACGGAAGGACGAGCAGGAACGCAGTGGTCAGGTGCCGACGCATACGCCTATTCTCGCATTGTTGCAGCGCCGCGTGACTGATCCGTGGATGGCGCTATGTTCGCCCGGCCCCGGCCAGCAGGCCGAAGGGGAGGGCAGCCCGCCGCGATCCCGGATCGCGGCGGGCTTAAGTTTTCCGGCATGCGAAACTGCGCCGATGATCGATCCCCGCACCATTCCCGAATTGAATGCCTTCCTCGACCAGCGGCACGATGAACTCACGCGTCGGTTTGCCGAAGATGGCTTGGTCTGGCCACCGTCGGCGTGGCCGCTAGCGCACTGCGATCGCGCATTGCTCACCAGCGACTGGCTGATCGAAGCGGCCTTGCGCGCGCCGGCGCGCTTCCTCGACGACGTTGTTGCGGCGCTACCGCCGGTGTTGCCCGATCCGTCCGGGTATGAACGCAGCGAGGACTTTGCCGAAGCGCTGCGCCGCTATCGCCGCGCGATGAGCTTGCGCATCCTGATCGACGATCTCGCTGATGCCGACACCACGCTGCAGACATTGGCACGCGCCAGTCGTCTCGCCGAGGACTGCATCGAGTGCGCCTTGCACCATGTCGAGCAACAGCAGGCCACACGCTACGGCTGGCCGCGTCGTAGCGATGGGTCGATCGCGCGAATGAGCGTCATTGGCATGGGCAAGCTCGGTGGCGGCGAATTGAATTTTTCGTCCGACGTTGATCTGATTCTGGCATTTGCCGACCATGGCGAAACCGATGGCGCACGTCCGATCACGGCCGAAGAATTCCATGCCCGCGTCGGTCAGCGACTGGCACAGCTGCTGTCGGAAGTCGCCGCTTCTGGTTTCGTGTTGCGTGTCGACTATCGGCTGCGGCCATTCGGATCGGCCGGGCGCGTGGCCTTGTCGTTCGCGGCAATGGAGCAGTATTACCAGCGCGAAGGTCGCGACTGGGAGCGCTACGCATGGACCAAGGCGCGGTGCATCGCCGGCGATCGCGACGCTGGTGCCGAACTGATCGCCAGCTTGCGCCCGTTCGTGTACCGAAAGTATCTCGACTTCACCGCGATTGAAGGCCTGCGCGACCTCAAGGCGCGCATTGATGCCGAAGTCGGGCGCCGCGAGCGTGAGCAAGATCTGAAACTCGGTTCGGGTGGTATCCGCGAAATCGAATTCACCGTGCAATTGCTGCAGTTGATCCGCGCCGGGCGCGAACCGGAATTGCGCACGCCGCGATTGCTCGACGCACTCGCAGCGGCTGAGCAACTCGGGCACTTCGACGGCGAGACGACGGCGCGGCTTGGCCACGCCTACTTGTTCCTGCGCCGTGTCGAGAATCGCGTACAGATGTTGCGCGATGAACAGACCCATTGTCTGCCCGACGATGCGCTTGCGCGCGCTCGCATTGCCGCGACATTGGGATTTGCCGATACCACGGCGATGCACACGGCGTTGGCGGTTGAGCGTAGCTGGGTCGCCGAATTGTTCGCACGCACGCTGGACGCGCCGGCGCGCGCCAAGGGTCTGCACGTCGCCGACGAATTCGAGACGCGCACGCAGGATGCGCTCGGCGGCTGGTCGCCGGCGGTGACCGAAGCCTTGCAGAGTCTGATCGGCAGCCTCGGCGTGCGCCGCCTCGATAGCCGCGCGCGCGAACGCTTCGAACGTACGGTGCCACGCTTGCTCGCTGAGGTGCGTACGTTGAGCGACCCAGATGCCGCAGCATTGCGCGTGGTGCGCTTGTTGCATGCGATTGCCGGGCGCACCGCTTATCTTGCCCTGCTGTCTGAAAAGCGTGGCGCGCGCACGCGCCTGGTCGACGTGTTTGCCCATAGTGCTTTTTTGGCCGAACGTGTCATCGCTCATCCGCTGCTGCTCGATGACTTGCTGGATGAGCGCTTCGACGAGGCGGTGCCGGATGCCGAAGTGATCGCCGAAACCTTTGTGCGGCAACTTGCGCGCGCTGCCGCAAACGATGCCGAGGCCGAGCTTGCGGCCTTGCACGATGTGCGGCAGAGCCTGGTATTTCGCATCGGCTTGGCTTGGCTGGCGCGCCGTATCGATGCCGTCGCCGCCGCCACCGCGTTGGCCGAAGTTGCTGCGTCGGCCTTGCGTCATTCGCTGGCACTGGCGACGCGTGATCTGGTGATGCACCACGGCACCCCGAGTGACGGGTTCCTGATCGTCGGTTATGGCAGCCTTGGCGCGCGCGAACTCGGCTTCGGCTCGGATCTTGATTTGGTGTTCATGTTCGATGAAAAACTGGCCGAATGCACTAGCGATGGTGCGCGTCCACTCGAAGCGATGCGGTGGTTTCCGCGTCTCGCCCAACGTGTACTGCATTGGTTGGCGACGACGACACAGGCCGGCAATCTCTACGACGTCGACATGCGCTTGCGGCCGGACGGCGCCAAGGGTCTGCCGGTGTCCTCGCTCGCTTCCTTCGCTGACTATCAACGCGAGCGTGCTTGGTTGTGGGAACACCAGGCGTTGTTGCGTGCCTGTGCCGTGGCCGGGCCGGCGGATCTGGCAGAACGCTTCGCCACAGTGCGCAGCGATGTGCTGGCGATCCGCCGTGATCCGGGCGCGGTGCTCGCTGAGGTGGCGCGCATGCGCGAGCGCTGGCGCAGTGAGCTCGATCGCAGCAGCGCCGATCGCTTCGACCTGAAGCAGGGGCGCGGTGGTTTGGTCGATATCGAGTTCCTGCTGCAGGCCTTGGTACTCGCTTATGCGCACGATCACCCGGGCCTGGCGGTGATCGGCAGTACGCCGCAACTGATCGCTGCGCTACACGTGGCTGATGTGCTCGATGCCGAGTCGCATGCAGTGCTGCTGCGCACCCATCAGGAATGCCTGAGTCGTGCCCTCGACTGTAGCCTCGACTTGCGCCCCCGTGTCATTCCCCGCGATCCGGAATTGAGTGCTTGGACGGATGCAACCGTCGCCATTCTCAAGCGTTATGGCTTGTTCGCGGCGTAGTTATTCCGCCAACCAGGCGTCGATCAAGTAGCGCGAGATCGAAAAGCGCGGCGAGAGCTTGATGGCACCGGAGCGAAGTTCGTTCCGGGTGAACCAGCGAACGTCGGCCATTTCCGTGCCGATGCGAATGTCGTGCGAGAGCGCATGGGCGCGAAAGCCGAGCATCAACGATGCCGGGAACGGCCACGGTTGCGACCCTTGATAGTGGCAATCACCGACGCGGATGCCGGCTTCCTCGAAGGTCTCGCGACGTACGGCATCTTCCAATGTTTCACCGGGTTCGACGAAACCCGCCAGCGTCGAATATCGACCCTCCGGCCAAGACGGCTGGCGTCCAAGCAGGGCGCGTTCACCGTCGTGCACCAGCATGATCACGCAGGGGTCGGTGCGTGGGAAAAAAGCCGCACCGCAGGCGCCATTGCTGCACAGCGCCCGATGGCCGCCGGAACTGAAAATCGTATGTGACCCGCAAACACCACAATGCCGCGAACGTGACTGCCAGTAGGCGAGTGAACTGGCGAAAGCGGCGAGCCCGGCTTCATGCGGCGGCAGATTCATCGCGGCGGCGCGAAGCTCGCTGGCAACGGTGTGGTGGATCGCAGCGAACTCGTCGTGTTCGTCGTCGCGCAAGGCCAGCGCGAACAGCGTGCGTGCATCCTGCTGGCCGAGATAATTGAAGCGCCCAAACTCGAAGCGGTCGCGCAGTAACGGCAGCGGAATGCTGAGCAGGCGTGGTTCGGGTTGTGCGAGCAAGACATCGCGGTGGCCACGCAACACGATCACTTGGGCGAAATCGTCGTCGAAGCGCGCTTTCAGCCAGCCGGCGTCCTCGCGCGATTCGCCGTTGCGATCGAGCGCGCCGCCAATAAACGTGAAGTCCATGTTCAGGCCGTAAACGACGAACCGCAGCCGCAGGTCGTCTTCGCGTTCGGATTGCGAATCACGAACTGCGCACCCTGCAGACTCTCGCTGTAATCGATTTCGGCGCCGCCGAGGTATTGCAGGCTGAGTGGATCGCAAAGCAGGGTGACGCCGTCGCGTTCGACCGCGAGGTCGTCCTCTTCGGCGGCTTCTTCGAAGCTGAAGCCATATTGGAAGCCCGAGCAGCCGCCGCCCTGAATGTAGACACGCAGCTTCAGCGCCGGGTTCTGTTCCTCATCGATCAGTTCGCGCACCTTGCGCGCTGCCGACGCCGTGAAGTTCAGGGCGGCGTCGGCGCTGGTCTGGTAACTCGGGGTAGCGATCTCGTTCATGACGAACTCCTGGTTGCGCCTTCAGATCGGGTTGGCGCCGGCATGATTCAACCGGTCAGCTGCGCTTGGCGTCGACCTTTGACTTTTCTTTCGGCTCGACCCGCACTTCGATCGCCGATTCGCTTTCATTACTGGCGGTCGCTTCGGGTTGCGCCTCTGGTTTCGGTAATTGTTTGCGCGGTTCGTCCTCACGCACGACGCGTCCGGTGATCTGTGCGCCGGCCGCCATCTCCAGCACCTTGTAATGCACATTGCCATGCACGCGTGCCTGCGCCGCCAGTTCGACGCGCTCACTGGCGATCACATCGCCCTTCATCATGCCGTTGATGATGACGTGTGGCGCGCGCACTTCACCTTCCACTGAACCCTGGTCGGAAATCGACAACACCGAGTCTGGGCCGCCGTCGGCACACACGCTGCCGATGACGCAGCCATCAACGCGAAAGCCGCCGGAAAAGGTGATGTCACCCCTGATCTTGGTCTTGACGCCGATCAGCGTGTCGATCGTCATCGTCGGGCGGTTGTTGGTGTTCTTGCTACTTCCAAACATGCTCATCTGCTCCGGTGGTAAGCGTCTGATCCCAAGGGAAGCTACGCTCGAATTGGTCGCCTTGCGCCGATTTCATCACCAGCACGACGCGATTGGGGGTAAAGCCTTCCGGCAGCACGAAGCTGACGTCAAGCTCCTGAAAATACTTGAACGAAAAATCCGGTGCCTGATCGGGTTTGTGCTGAGGCAGTTCGTTCCATTCGAGTGCGCGCAGCGAGCCATTGAGCATGCCTTCGACGCGAATGCCGGCCGAGCCGCTGGTTATCTCACCCTTGCGCAGGTTCTGCGTCAGTGTCGCCCGCATTTCGTAACCATCACCATCGCCGATACTGCGCAGCGCCAACTGCTGCACGGTCAGGCCTTGGCGCGGGGCCTTGCCGCCCATCAAGCGTTGGTAGAACGCGAGGTCGGCGCGTAGCGATGCAATCTCGTCCTCGCGCGCCGTCACCGATTCCTGCAGTGCATCGTTGGCGCTGCGCGACACTTGGTCGGAACGTTCGCTGATGCTCAGTTTCGAGCGAACTCGCTCGAGTTCGCCGCCGCTACGGATACGTTCCGATTCGGCCTGCGTCAATCGCTGGCGCATGTCGAACAAACCGGGCGCGGCGCGATACGACGCAATCAACCAAGTTGCCGTCAGGCTGAGCAGCCAGCCGGTGATCAAGGCGATACGTATGCGACGCGCGCGCGCCGGGTCGTGCGCTTGCACGATCAGCGGCGTCGAGCTTGAGTGAGTTTTGAATGGGTTTTTCATGCTGGGCCGCAAAGGCGAAGGCGGGTTATAGCCGGCGCCGTTTGCATGCAGCAAGGAAACATTCCGTCTTTAACGGAATTTGAACTCGAACGCGACCGCATTGCGCCCTGGGTCCTGCACTTCCAAATCGATGGTTGCCGTGGCATTCGGTGCGAGTCCACGAGCAAGCGCGCGCGCGTCGACGAGATAGTCCTGCGGCGCAACGCGGCGCATCGCAACGCGCTGCTCGTCAAGATCGGACAGAGTGATTTCGACGATTGGGTAAGGCTGCGCGAATGTCGCACGATTCAACATCGTCGCCGAGATGATCAGTGCGCCGCTCTGGCTCGGGTGCGGACGCACGTCACGCGAGACCAGTGCGATTTGGCTGATGTCGGCCCGCGGCGGCAAACGGCAGTCGAGGCGTAGACAGGCAGCGTCGAGCCATGGCCGCAAGCGCGGCTCGTTCATCCACCAGCCGCGCCCGGCAAAAGCCGCCTGTGCCAGCAGACCGCACAGCAACAGCACGTTGGCGTAGCGCAGCACGCGGCTGCCGCGCGGCTTTGGCCGCGGTTCGTGTACGAAGCTCGGCGCTGGCGCAACATCTTCGTCGTCGTCGATCGCGAACAGATCATGCTGCCCGGCTTTGGGGCGCATTGCCGGCACATCGAGGATCGGGAGCGGGCCTGGTTGATGGCGTTCCAGTGTGCTCACCGGTTCGGCGGGCAGATGGTCGACCAATGTCGCCAACGCATCGAACTCGGCCCGACATACGCCGCAGCGCGCACGCCCATGCGCGCGCGTCAGCGCATCGACCGGAATCCGGTAGATCGTCAGGCATTCGAGGCATTGGGTGTACATCACGATAATGATGGCGCAGTGCGCTCAGCGACGCACGCCCGCGATTCGCACCCAGTCTTCCTGCGGCGTCACCGTCAGTTCCGGGAAATCTTGGCGATAGGCGGCGGCGACTTCGTCGGCCTGGTCACCAAGAATGCCGGACAATGCCAGTGGACTGCCGCTGCGGCAGTGGCCGGTGATCGTCGGTTGCAGCGCGATCAGCGCCCCGGCGAGGATGTTGGCGACGACAACATCGGCGGTCAGGTCGGCGGGCACCGCGTCAGGCAGGTAGAGGTCGAGTTGCCCGGTGACGCCGTTGCGATCGGCGTTGTCGCGGCTAGCAATAATGGCTTGTGGGTCGTTGTCGATGCCGATGGCGCGCGCCGCGCCGAGTTTGAGTGCGGCGATCGCAAGAATGCCGGAGCCGCAGCCAAAGTCGAGTACGGTCTTGCCGACGAGATCGAGACCGTCGAGCCACGATAGGCATAGCGCGGTCGTCGGGTGGGTACCGGTGCCGAAGGCGAGCCCCGGGTCGAGGCGCACGATTGCGGCATCGGTATCGGCCGGCGGTTCGGTGGTCGACGGATAGATCCAGGTACGGCGTCCAAACTGCATCGGCTGGAAGGTGTCCATCCACACCCTCGTCCAGTCTTCGTCTGCGACACCGCGTGCGGTTATTTTTTCTGGCGTCAGCCACGGCACCATGATCTGCAATGCGTCGAACAGGCCGATACGGTCGACCTGATCGGGAAACAGCGCGCGAATCGTCACCTGTGGCCATAGCGGTGTCTCGCCGGGGCCGGGTTCGAGGATCGGATGATCCTCGGCATCAAGCAGGGTGATTGATGCCGCTTCGAGGTCTTCGAGTGCAGATTCGACGCGCGAAAGCGAGCGTTGCTCGACCTCGATCGACAGTTCCAGCCAGGCCATCCTTGCGTCTCCGTTACAGCCCGATTGGCTTGTCCTTGCGTTCGGCAATGCGCTTTTCGAGGTAGTGAATGTTCATGCCGCCCTGCTGGAAACCGCGGTCGGCCATGATGCGGCTTTGCAGTGCGACATTGGTCTTGATGCCGTCCACGACCATTTCCGCCAGCGCCACACGCATGCGCGAGATGGCCTGTTCGCGGGTCGCGCCGTGCACGATCAGTTTGCCGATCATCGAATCGTAATTCGGCGGAATCCGGTAACCGTCGTAGATATGCGTATCGACGCGCACGCCCGGGCCGCCCGGCGCGTGAAAGCGCGTGATCAAGCCGGGACTTGGCATGAACGTGTCCGAGTCTTCGGCATTGATACGGCATTCGATGGCATGGCCGCGCAGCACGATGTCGCTCTGCTGGATCGAGAGCTTGTGGCCGCTGGCAATCAGCAGTTGTTCTCGGACCAGATCAATGCCGGTGACCAGTTCGGTGACCGGATGTTCGACCTGGATGCGGGTATTCATCTCGATGAAGTAGAAACGGCCATCCTGAAACAGGAACTCGAAGGTGCCGGCACCGCGATAGCCGATGCGCAGGCAAGCTTCGACGCAGACGTGACCGATCTCGTCGCGCATATCCGCAGTGATGCCGGGCGCCGGTGCTTCCTCGACCACCTTCTGGTGGCGGCGCTGCATTGAGCAATCGCGTTCACCGAGGTGGACGGCGCTGCCTTGACCATCGGCGAGCACCTGAATTTCGATGTGGCGCGGGTTTTCGAGAAATTTCTCCATGTACACCATGTCATTGCTGAAGGCCGCTTTGGCCTCGGCTTTGGTGGTGCTGATGGCATTGTGCAGTGCCGCTTCGGTGTGGACGACACGCATGCCGCGGCCGCCGCCGCCACCGGCGGCCTTGATGATCACCGGATAACCGATGTCGCGCGCGAACTTCGAGTTTTCGTCGTTATCGTCGCCGAGTGGACCGTCGGAACCGGGCACACACGGCACGCCCGCAGCCTTCATCGCCTTGATCGCCTCGACCTTGTCGCCCATCAGACGGATCACGTCGGCGGTCGGGCCGATGAAGACGAAGCCGGATTTCTCGACGCGTTCGGCGAAGTCGGCGTTCTCGCTAAGGAAGCCGTAACCCGGGTGGATGGCCTCGGCGTCGGTCACTTCCGCCGCCGAAATGATGCGCGGGATGTTGAGGTAGCTATCCGTTGCCGGTGCCGGACCGATGCATACCGACTCGTCCGCCATGCCGACATGCTTGAGGTTGCGGTCGACGGTGGAATGTACGGCGACGGTCTTGATGCCGAGCGCGTGACAGGCGCGCAGCACGCGGAGCGCGATTTCGCCGCGATTGGCGATGACGACCTTGTTGAGCATCGAGGCGGACTCAGCTGATCACGAACATGGGTTCGTCGAATTCCACCGGCTGTCCGCTGGTCGACAGGATCGCGGTGACCGTGCCCGAAATGTCGGCTTCGATCTGGTTGAACATCTTCATCGCTTCGATGATGCCGAGCACGTCGCCGGCCTTCACCTGCTGGCCGACTTTCACGAAGGCTGGTGCCTCCGGGTTCGGCGAGCCGTAATAGGTACCGACCATCGGTGCACGAATGACGTGGCCATCCGGCAGTTCGCGACCGCCGCCATGGCCACCTTCCACATGGGCATGGTGCTGGCTGGTCGCACTCGGGCGCTGCTCGACATGGACGTGCGTGACCGGTGCGGCGGCTGCGGGCGCGGACATCATCACCGGCAGGTTCTTCGGCATTCGCGCCAGACGCACGACTTCCTCGCCTTCCTTGATTTCCAGTTCGCTCAGGTCGCTGGCTTCGAGTAGGTCGATGAGTTTCTTGATCTTGCGCAAATCCATGATGTTGCTCCCGTGTTGTTGCATCCGAGCGCGAGGCTCAGATCCCCGAATGAATTCCTTGGCCCGCGACTGCATGCAGTCGGCGGAACGCGGCGGTCAAAGCAAATTCGTAGCCGTCCGGCCCGAGGCCGGCGATCACCCCGACGGCGCGATCGGAAAACAGTGAGCGGTGCCGAAACGGCTCACGCGCATGCACGTTCGACAGATGCACCTCGATAAAGGGCAGGCTGGTGGCAGTGATGGCATCGCGGATCGCGACACTTTGATGGGTGAACGCGCCCGGATTGACGACGATGAACGCCGTTCCATCGGTTCGTGCGGCGTGCAGGCGTTCGATCCAGGCAAGTTCGCTGTTCGATTGCAACGCCACTAATTCGTGTCCGTTCGCCGCCGCGAGTGCGCGCGCGCCGAGTTCGATCTCCGCCAGCGTCATCTGCCCATAAACCCCCGGCTCGCGTTCACCGAGCAGGTTCAGGTTCGGGCCATTCAGCAGCAAGATCTTCGCCACGGCGACTCCGTCAAAGAAACGTAGTCTGCAGGCGCGCCACGATCCTGTCCAGTTAGCCGCAGAATCGCAGGCGATTTGCGCTTATTCGGCGCTTGAAACGTACGTTCGATGCGTATGGGCTGATGCTGCAGGGGCATCTATTTGGCACCGACGGTATCGCACAGATACCGGCGTTTGCTACCGTCCAGCGATCGTCACGGAGCCCACATGAGCACGCCGAACCAGTTTGCGTTGTTGAAGGAACGCCGATTCCTGCCGTTCTTCCTGACCCAGGCGTTGGGTGCGTTCAATGACAATGTCTTCAAGAATGCGCTGATCATCTTGATCACCTTCCTGACCGTCGGTCTGACCGATGACAAGGTGCACCAGTACACCAATCTGGCGGCGGCGCTGTTCATTCTGCCGTTCTTTCTGTTTTCCGCGACGTCTGGGCAATTGGCCGACAAATACGATAAGGCGCGACTGGCTCAAGCGGTGAAACTGCTTGAAATCGCGATCATGGTCGTTGCGGCGATTGGATTCATGCACTCGAACATTTCGCTGCTGCTGGCGACGTTATTCATGATGGGCCTGCACTCGACGCTGTTTGGACCGCTTAAGTACGGCATCTTGCCGCAGGTGCTGGACGACAAGGAATTGGTCGGCGGCAACGGGTTGATTGAGATGGCGACCTTCCTCGCGATCCTGCTGGGCACCCTGCTCGGGTCGACGCTGATCCGCATCGAGGGCGATCGCCATGTTTGGGTGTCGGTCGTGGCGATTGTGCTGGCGGTGCTCGGCCTTGGCACGGCATTGATGATGCCGAAGGCGGCGCCGGTCGATCCGGGCCTGAAGATCAACTGGAATCCGTTCAGCGAAACCTGGCGCAACCTGCAACTGCTGCGCGGTCAGCGCGCCGTGCTGCTGTCCTGTCTTGGTATTTCCTGGTTCTGGTTTTTCGGTTCGATGTATTTCACCCAGTTGCCGAGTTACACCAAGCAAGTGCTGGGCGGTGACCCGGGCGTCTACACACTGTTGCTCGCGTTGTTTTCGATCGGGATCGGTTTCGGGTCGATGTTGTGCGAGCGTCTATCCGGACACAAGGTCGAGATTGGCTTGGTGCCGTTCGGAGCCATTGGCATGACGTTGTTCGGTGCCGACCTGTACTTTGCTTGGCCGAATCCGGCCGGCGAACAGCATTTGGCGATCCGTGCTTTTCTGGCACAGCCGGCGGCTTGGCGCGTCTTGTTCGATCTGGTTGGCATGGCCATCTTCAGCGGCTTCTTCATCGTGCCGCTGTTCGCGCTGGTGCAAAGTCGTTCCGACCCGAAGCGCCGCTCACGCATCATCGCTGCCAACAACATCCTCAACGCCTTGTTCATGGTCATCGCGGCCGTGCTCGCCGTGGTCTTGCTCAATATCTACAAGTTCACGATCCCGCAGTTGCTGCTGGCCACCGCCGTGCTCAACGCCGTCGTTGCGATCTACATCTTTACGCTGGTGCCTGAGTTCTTGATGCGATTCCTGATCTGGATCATCGTGAACACGCTGTACCGGCTGAAGGTGGACGGTCTGGACAAGGTGCCAGACGAGGGCGCGTGCGTGATCGTCGCGAATCATGTCAGTTTCGTCGATGCGCTGATCATCGGCGGCAGCGTGCGCCGACCAATCCGCTTCGTGATGGACCACGGCATCTTCAAAATTCCGGTGCTGAGCTTCATCTTCCGCACCGCGAAAGCCATTCCGATTGCGTCGGCCAAGGTCGATCCGTTACTGCTCGAACGCGCCTACGCCGAAGTCGATCGCGCCCTGGCCGAGGGCGAAGTGGTCGGCATCTTCCCGGAAGGCGCGATTACCCGTTCGGGTGAGATATTGCCGTTCCGTGCCGGCATCGAGCGCATTCTTGCCGCACGCGCGGTGCCGGTGGTGCCGATCGCGTTGCGTGGCCTGTGGGGCTCGCTGTTTTCACGCAAAGACACGGCGCTCGGGCGTGCGCGCCTGCCACGTCGGTTCTGGTCGCACATCGCGATGGTCGTCGGTGATCCGGTTCCACCAGCGCAGGCCAGCGCTGCCGTACTCGAAGCCAAGGTCCGCGAATTGCGTGGCGATTGGGCTTAGATCAACGTGTAGGTCAGCCGCGCGCGCACTTCGTCGACAATCGCCGGCAGTTCGCGCAGCGGCGGGCGTGGCCAGCCGCGTGCGGCCAGGTCGTGTAACAGGCCACGTTCGCGCAGTGCGGCATGAAAGCGCTGCAGTTTGCCCTTGAGCGGTTGCGTCAACAGCGTGTGCACGGGGACGCCGACCGCAACCGCTTCGGAGATCATGTTGACCGAGTCTGGCGAGACGACAATTCGATCGGCGTAGGCGAGCAGGGCCGGATACGGATTCGGTCCATCGCGGTCGTCCAGCCAGACCATTGCATCGAGCTTGAGTGCGTGACGGCGGAGCAGTTCACGCAATTTCGGTGGTGTCCGCCGCGAAGCACTGACGGCCAGCGTGCCGATGCTGTCGCGCTGACCGGCGAGTTGGTCGAACAGTCGCTCCAGCCAATGCGCGTCGATACTTTGGGCGTGGTTCGGGCCGCCGATCAGAACGCTGGTCCACGGTTTCGGCAGGCCGGCAAAATTTGGAAAATTCTCGCGCGCCTGCGACAACCAGCGCTCGTCCACCGGATGCAGTGCGCCGAGTGTATGCAGCACCTTCGGCCCGGCGAGGCCATCGTGCTCGGGCACGACCAGCAGATCGAAGTCGTCGAGCTTGCAGCGCGGATCGAGGATTTGCAGGGCGAACACTTCACGACCGCGCGCCCGCTTCAGCGCCCGCAGTGCCAAAGCGGCTTGGCGGCCACAGCCGATCGCCAACATTGGGCCGGCGGTGTCGCGCGCAATCGGGGGCAATGAATTCATCGCCCAATCCGGCAGGTGCGGGGCGAGCCAGCGCGAAACGTGCGGGAACCTGACCTCGGCGTGATGGGCATCGGCGCGCAAGGCCTGCGCGAGCGCAGTTGCCTGACGGCGATTACCGGCGGCATGGTCGCTGAGCGCGAGCACGGTGGCGAAGCGGTGTGAGGTCATCGTTCTGAGCCTAGCCCGATCCGCGTGCGCCGCAAAGTCTTGCAGGCCTGCAAAATGCGATTGCGCCATGCTGCCTTGCACAAAGTCGGGCCTGCCACGACTCTGTACAGATTCGCCACACCACGGAGCTGACCATGAACCAACCCCTGTCGCAGGACGCGTTAAACCAGATTTTTTTGCAGGCGCGCACTTTTGCCAGCAATCCGAACCCGTGGCAGGACCGAGCGGTGGCGGACGCACAGCTTGAACAAATCTGGGAGCTGGCGCGCATGGGCCCAACTGCGGCGAATTCATCGCCAGCACGCGTCGTCTTCGTGCGCACGCCGGAAGCCAAAGCCCGGCTCAAGCCGATGCTCGACGCCGGCAATGTCGAGAAGACGATGAGCGCGCCAGTCACCGCGATCGTCGGTACCGACCTGGCGTTTTACGACAAGCTGCCCTACTTATTCCCGCACACCGACGCGCGCAGTTGGTTCGCCGGCAAGAGTGAAGCCGAACTGATGCCAGGTGCCTTGCGCAACAGTTCACTGCAGGGCGCTTACTTGATCATTGCGGCACGCGCGCTCGGCCTCGACTGCGGCCCGATGGGTGGCTTCGATTCCGCCCAAGTGGATGCGACGTTCTTCGCTGGTACCGCGATCAAGTCCAGTTTCCTGATCAATCTTGGCTACGGCCGCCGCGACACGTTGTTCCCGCGTAGTCCGCGGCTGGCGTTCGCCGATGCCTGTTCGATCGTTTAACCCCTACGCTGCTTCCGGAGATCTGCCATGAACAAGACCCTCGCCACTTTGGTCGCTGCCGCCTTGTTCGCGTCGGCGCCGCTCGCTGCCGCCGATCGTTATGAGTTCGACAAGGCGCACACCAGCATTCTCTATTTCGTCGAACACATGGGTCTGTCAGAAATGCAGGGCGAGTTCCACGCATTTGACGGCGAGTTGCTGATCGACTCGGCCGAGATCGGCAAGTCCAGCGTCAAGGTGTCGATCGATGTCGCCAGCATCGATATGGACGTCGACAAGCTCAACGAGCACCTCAAGGGCAAGGATTTCTTCAATGCGGCCGTGCAACCCAAGCTCACGTTCAACAGCACCAAGGTTGAAGCCAAGGGTGAAAATGGTCTGACCGTGACGGGCGATCTGACGCTGCTCGGCGTGACCAAGCCGGTGACGCTGGATGTGACCATGAAGAAGCTCGACGCGCACCCGTTCGCGCGGCGTCCGGCCATCGGTTTTCATGCCGAAGGCACGATCAAGCGCAGCGATTTCGGTATGAACTACGGCATACCGAATGTCGGTGACGTGGTGAAGATCCGCATCGATAGCGAAACCATCCAGGCGGCACCGGCAGCAGCAACGGATGCTGCGAAGTCCTGAGGCCAAGTCGGTTGCCGCAGGTCAACCGACGCACGGCCGGCGCGTTGTAGGCTTGAACCGACTTATCGCGGGTCGGAATAGGAGCTGCCGATGAACCTGAAATTGTCTTCGTTGCTAGCGACCGCAGTGTTTGCGGGCGCGTTGATGGTGCCAAGCACCAGTCATGCCGACGCCGAACGCTTGCTCGGCAGCACGCGCCTGGCCAAGGTCGAGAACGATACCGACGTGATCCGTTTCGGCAAGTGTCGTCGTGGCATCAATGCCGTGCAGTTGCGCATCGAACGTGGTCAGGTCGAAGTCGAGAAGCTGTGGGTGCGTTATGCCCGCGGCGGCGTCGAATATCTGCCAGTCGCCGACCACATTCGCGAAGGCAGCCATTCGCGCTGGATCGATCTGCGCGGCGGCGAACGCTGCGTTAAGGCGATCGGCATCATCGGCGACACCGAGTTGTCGCTGGATCAGGCGCGCGTTGAAGTCTGGGGTCGCTGAGTACCGTCACCACGCGCTCGCGAGCGGCAGGTGTGCACGAAGCACGCACCGCCGCTATTCCGACAACGGCACCACACACCGCCTCCGGCCCGACCACCCGCGACCAATCCGGGCTTCCCCCGATGCGTCCAAGCCATCGCACCAAAGCACCCGCCACCCACATTGACGCGGCCTTTGCCCCCACGCAGACTCCATCCCGTAGCCCGGCGATTCCGCTGGGGAGTTGGTGTTAGGCGCCGATCACAGACAGTTGCGAATTGCCATGGCCGAGAACAAGACGAAATCGACAAATGCAAATGTGGAGGCTTACATTGCGTCACGCGCCAATGAGCAACAGGCTATGGACTGCCTTTTGCTCATGGCTCTATTCGAGGAAATCACGAAACAACCAGCAAAAATGTGGGGCCCCAGCATCGTTGGCTACGGTTCCTATTGTTACACCTACGGTAGTGGCCGCACCGGGGAGGCACCGCTTGCCGGGTTCGCGATTCGCGGCCGTGAGCTCGTGGTGTACTTGATTTGTGAAGGCAGCACCATTGATCTGCTTCCCAAACTAGGGAAACACCGGATGACCAAATCCTGCCTCTACTTCAGGCGGCTATCCGACCTCGACACGTCTATCCTGGAGCAACTTGTCTCCAACTCAATCGCTACCTTGAAAGGCATGTACGGATAGCAGTCGGCGCCTAACATCATTCAAGCCGACGTGCCTACGGCACGCGGCTTACCTCAAACGTTGAGGCTGTAGAAAAACCTGTTTTCGCGGCGACTGCATGAGCGCGGCGGCGATATGGACGGACTTCGTGGCACGGTGATCGTTCGCTGGCGCCATGGTCAAGTGCGTCGCCACGGTTTTCCAAGATACCTCGGAGCCATCGTTCTAAGTCGGCGGTGAGGTTGTGTGCTTGTGAAGCGTCGCGCCATCGCCAGATCGCTTCCTCACCCGTATTCAACAGCGCAAGATCGGAGCCGGTTTTTTTTCAGCATCGTCAGGCGGTGTGTTCATTTACACTTTTAGTCGACACATTTTCTCAGGCAGTGATCGTCGTGATTGAACAACTGGCGCTGTCGATTGTTTGCCTCGCCGGCGTTTACTTCATCGTTCTCGGCGCGTTGGCGCTGGCTCGCCCGGAGATCGCCAAACGATTTCTCCTCGGCTTTGCCGGCAGTGCACGCGCGCACTACTCGGAGTTGCTCGTTCGCATTGTTGTCGGTGGGTCGCTGGTCCTGTCCTCGCCGCTGATGCTTTTCTCATCCGCATTTACAGTCTTTGGTTGGGTGCTCGTCGGCACATCGGCGGCGATTCTTCTTGTGCCTTGGCAGTCGCATCATCGTTTTGCCGCGCGATCGGTTCCTCCGGCCTTGCGCTTCATTTCGGTGATCGGCTTGGGTTCGCTCGCACTTGGCGTTTTTACACTGGGGGCACTCGCCTTCGGCAGCCAGACTGCATAACCGTAATCGCTCTGGACGCGTTGACTCTGGTCCGGACCAAGGCAAAAACGCGCCCAAGCAGCAAGACCTATTCACTGATGCCGCGATCACCTCCTGGCCATGCGTTGCGCGCATGCTCGCGTGCGCTGCGCCGCCCGCCTACAATGCGCGCCTGATTCCGAAGGTGCATCCATGTCCGCGACTGCCACGAAACCGGCCAATACCGAACGCGTCTATCAGGTGAAACGTGCTGATTTGCCGGTGTCTTGCCCGAGCCCGGACATGGCTTTGTGGAACTCGCATCCACGTGTCTACTTGCCGCTCGAAGAGCAAAAAGAAGCGCGCTGCATGTATTGCGGTGCGGTCTATCAACGCATCGACTGATGCGCGGACGCGACCGATGTCGCGACCCCTGACGGTGGTGCAGTTGCTGCCGGCGCTGGAAGCTGGCGGCGTCGAGCGCGGCACGCTGGAAATCGCGCGGGCACTGGTTGCCGCCGGACACCGCTCGGTAGTGATCTCGGCGGGTGGCAAGTTGGTCGAGTCATTGGTTGCCGATGGCAGTGAACACATCACGCTCGACATCGGCCGCAAGTCGATCGGCAGCCTGTGGCGGGTGCCGACATTGCGGCGCACATTCATCGCGTTGGGTGCCGACATCGTGCATGCGCGTTCACGCCTGCCGGCGTGGTTGACGCTACTCGCGTGGCGCAGCATGGATCGGGCAACACGACCAAGATTCGTCACCACCGTGCACGGGCTGAATTCGGTCAATCTCTACTCCGGCGTGATGGCGCGCGGCGAGCGCGTGATTTGCGTGTCGCAAACGGTGCGTAGCCATATCCTCAAGCATTATCCGAAGACTGATCCCGGCTGCCTGCGCGTCATCCCGCGCGCGGTCGATCCGTTCGAGTTTCCGCATGGTCATCGCCCCGACAGCGACTGGCGCAAACGCTTCGTTGCCGAACATCCGGCGCTGTCTGGCGCGCTTCCCTGGCTGTGTTTGGCCGCTCGCGGCACGCGCATGAAAGGTCAAGGCCACGCAATCCGACTGCTCGCTGATTTGCGCGAATCGGGTGTTGATGCACGCCTGATCCTGCTCGGTGTGCGCGAGCCCGGCCGCGAGCACTATGTCGATAGGTTACGTCGGCAGGCACTGCACCAAGGCGTCGCCGATGCTGTGGTGATGACGGTGCCGCGTCGTGACGTGCGCGATGTCATGGCCGCGAGCGCGCTGGTATTGCAGTTGTCGACAAAAGCCGAGGCGTTTGGGCGCACCGTGGTCGAGGCGCTGAATCTCGGCGTGCCGGTGTTGGGTTACGATCTTGGTGGTGTCGGTGAACAGTTGCGCGACTTGTTTCCGCTGGGCGCAGTAGCGGTCGGCGACCGTGCGGCGCTGCTGGCCCGCGCGCGCGCGTTGATCGACAGCGGCGAGCGCCCGGCGGCGTTTGATCGCTATCGTCTGGCGCAGATGCAGGCGGCGACCCTCGCGGTCTATCGCGAATTGCAGGAAGCTCCTCGCCCATGAATCCCGATCGCCGCCAACTCGCCGCAGCGTTGTGCCTTTGGTCGGTGCTGTTTTTGCTGCCGTTCGGGCGCGCATCCGAGTTGCCGATTCTGATTGGCGCGCTGTACGCGCTCGCGGCATGGCGGCGTGAACCGCGACGTGTATTCGCGCCGCGCTATCGACTGGCGCTGCTCGCTTTTGCTGGCTATTGGCTGCCGGAATTGGTTTCCGCGTTCGACAGCATTGCGCCCGACAAGAGTTGGCTGGAGGTCGCGACCGATCTGCGCTACCTGCCATTCGCGATGTTCACCGTTGATGCGCTCGCCACTGCTGCAGTGCGCCGCCAATTGCTTTGGTGGAGCGCGTTGCTGCTCGCATTCTGGATTCTGGATGCGCTATTGCAGTCGACGCTTGGCGTCGGCTTCGGCGGCGCGCTGGAAACCGATCGCGTCAGCGGCATTTTCGGCGATGACAACCTCAAGCTCGGCCCGGTGTTGGCGGTGCTGTCGCCGCTGCCGGTGTTGGTCGCGCTAGATCGTTACGGGCGCCGTATCGCAGCGCTGGTGTGGCTGCTTGCCGCGATTGCGGTGTTGCTGGCGGGCGCGCGCGGCGGCTGGATCAGTTTTGCAGTGGTGACGCTGGCGCTGCTTTGGCGAGTGGCTGCGACGCCGCGCCGGTTCGCCCTCGGATTGATGTTATGCATCATCGCCGCAACTGCCGCGATGAGCGCGAGTTACGCGCTGTCAGAGCGTTTCGCTGGCCGCGTCGATCGCACATTGGCTGCGTTTGATGGCACCCGCGCCGGTTTGGAAACTGCACTCGCGTATCGCGCATCGATCTGGAACACCGCGATCGACATGAGTCTCGCGCATCCAATCAACGGTGTCGGGGTGCGGGCGTTCCGCTACGACTACATCGCCCATGCCCGCGCCGACGATCAGTGGTTGGCGATGAACCCCGGACAAGGCGCGTTCCATGCGCATCATTGGCTGCTCGAAGTCGCGTCTGAAACCGGCGCGTTCGGACTCGCGTGCTGGATCGCCTTGCTCCTTGTGCTGTGGCGCGACTGGCGACGCTGGCCACGTGAATGCCGCCATACTGCCGCGCCTTACAGCATCGCCATGTTGGCCATGTTGTTCCCGTTGAACACACACTTCGCGTTTTATTCGAGTTTCTGGTCGAACCTGTATTTCTGGCTGCTGCTGGTCTGGATCGCCCATGCCGCACCGGCGCGAGACGAACGCGCATGAAGCGCGTGCCGTTGTCGGCCGTGGTCACCACGTTCGACAACGCCGCGACACTGGATGCCTGCCTTGCTTCGTTGGCGTTTGCCGATGAGGTGCTGGTGCTGGATTCGGGCAGTCAGGATGCGACTGTCGAGATTGCGCTTCGACATCGGGCACGCGTGCTCGTCGAGCCGTTCAAGGGCTATGGACTGCAGAAGCAGAGCGCGATTGATCAGGCGGCTAACGACTGGATCGTGTTGCTCGACGCCGACGAAGTGTTGACGCCGACGGCGATGGCAATGATCGACGTGGCGCTGCACGCGCCGCAGGCGACCGGCTTCGAACTGCCGCGTCGCGAGCGCATGTTCTGGCGCTGGCAACATCCGTGGAGCAAGCACAACCATCATTTGCGCCTGTTCGACCGGCGCGTGCACCGCATGAGTTCGCATGATCCGGTGCATGCCGCGCCGAATCGCCGTGCTGGCGTTGTGCAACGGATTGATGCCTTATTTCTGCACAATGGCGAGCGCGATATCGCCAGCAAGGTGCAACGGATTGATCGCTATTCCAGCGGTCTCGCGGAGACGCTGGCCGCGCGCCGTTCGTCGTGGCGCCTGAAGTTGCGCCTGCTGTTCTATCCGCCGCTGTTGCTGCTGAAACACGTGCTGTTGAAACGGCAGTTCATGAACGGCTGGGCCGGCTGGGTGGCATCAGTTAGCCACGCCTATTATGCGTTTTTGAAAGATGCGAAGGCGCTGGAATTGCAACAGCGACAGCGTGACGCAGCCTCAGTCACGCGGCGCTTCGCGCAACAGACGGACGGCAAGGAAGGCGATCGCCAGCGCGGCAGCGATCAGTACCGACCATAGCGCCCAAGCACGATAGGGTGGCGGCGGCGGGACCGGCGTCAACGCCGATTGACCGGTGCGCTCGCTGCGCGCACCAAGCGTCGCACGCGGCGGTGTCCAACTTGCACCGAACTGCGCGCGCAATTCCCGCATCAGCGGCTCGATTGGAAAGTCCGCACGTTCGGCTCGGGCGCTGCCGGCGACAAGAATCAGCGCTGCCGGTCCTTGCTGAGCGATCAGGTAAACGTCTGGGCGGTAGCCGACATCGATGATCGGGGTACCGATGTTGGGTTCCATGATGAGCCGCCATTGCTGGGCGCGTGTGGTCGGAAAGGCGAGGCGATTGCGGACCAGATTGGCGTTGCCAACGGCGACGTCAAATGCGGTGTCGCTGGCCAGTTGTCGCCACCATCCGTTTTCATGGACCGATAGCGACACCGTCGCCAGCGCACCGCCGTCGCCGAGATCGATACGCGCGGTGTTGACCGGTAACGACGGTGGCAGATCGAAGCGATAAGCGTGCTCGGCGGTGCCGTCGGCAACCAGTGCCGCGCGTCGGTACTGCCGAACCTGGCCCGGCGGCGTGTCGTATTCGGCAAGTACACCGATAATTTCCAAGTCGGGCGGAACCGGTGCGACGCTCAGGCGCAACGCATTGCCATCGAATTCGGACAAGGCTAGCCGTGTCTCACCGATGCCGGTGGCCAGTGAGTAAGAATGCGCCATCACCTCGGCATGCACGGCGCCTTGTCGGCGCGAGCCTTCGACGCGCCAGTTCGCATTCGCTGGCAGGGCGGCCCGGTGTCGCCAACTGACGCGCAATGCCCGCATCGTGGCCGCTTCTGGCACCCGTGAACGCAGCGCCAGCGACAACCGTTGCGGGCTCGGAAACGCGACCGGCACGTCGCGGTTTGACGTCGGCTCGCGCGTCTCGGTAGCGATCTCTAACGCATACGGCGCATCGCGCCAAGGCGTGTCGGGAGCGTCGGGTAAAGGCCCGAAGCTGACGCTCCGACCGTCGCTGGTGAACAACGCCAAATCACGGCCATCGCGGCGCGCGATAGCGTCATAGAGCGCTGGTGTCAGCACCAGTTCGTGCACATCGCCCGAACCGATTGTCAACGGGAACTGCCAAGCGTAGTCGTCGAGCGTTGCCGCTGCCGTCGCATTCGCGATCAATGCGAGGAGCAAGGTCAGCCGCTTCATGATGTCGCCTCCGATTCTTCGCTTGGCATCGGTGCGAAGTAGCCGAGTGCGACAAACAGCACGCCGACACCGAGCACCGAGACGATGCCGGACAAGGTGCCGAGGAAGCGCATGTCGATCAGCAACAGCTTCAGCACGACGATGCCGAGCAACACCGCGCCGGCGATCCAGGCACCGCGCACCAGCGTGCGTGCGCCGAAGCCCATGGCCGCAGCGCCGACGATGGTCCACGTCCACGACAGCACCGCATGCGCCTTCGGCCGCACGAGCAGCTCGATGTTCCAAGCTTCGTTACCGAGATGATGCACGCCGCGTAGCGCCGCTGCTGACAACACCACGAACGCCAGCAGCGCGAGCACGACACGGAAGGCATCGGCGCTGCGCTCGAGTTCATGCGTGGCGAAGCGCGCCAGCAATAGCAGCACGAATACTTGGCTCAGTTCGAGCGGATTCAACAGTGGCAGATAACCAATCGGCGGCACGTGACCAGACAGGAAGCATGCGCCGAACACGAAGGCAAAAGCCAACAACACCAGTGGCCACATCGCACGCGGACGATACAGCGGGAACTCGTCGCGTAACGGCAGGCCGACGAGGTCGCTGTAGGACAACAGTGCGGCGAGCGCCAGCCACCAGGGCAGGGCAGTGAGCAGCAGTTGCCAATCGCCGCCGAGACCATCAAGCATGCCGCCGACAATGTCCGGATGCAGCCCGCTGCGCGCATACAGTTCCATCGATGCGAGCAAGGGCAGACTGAGCCAACCGATCACGTGTGCCCAACCGAGGCCGCGCGGCCATGGATCGCGCAGCCAATGCAGGCTGAGCCACGCACACGCCCAAGTCAGCGGCCAAGCCCATACACCGGCGGAGGACAGCGGTGATCCGGCATCGTCATCGGTCATCGGCACGAATACTGGCAAGGTACACAGCAGCAACAGGCTGGGCCATGACAAAGCGCGCAGTCCGCTGACTCGGCGCAGGCCGGCGGCGACGACCGCAGTCAGCGCGAAAAAGACCAGCGCCGCATGCGATTCGTATGGGTGAACAACGAGGCGATCGACTTCCAATTCGCCACCGATGTACCAAGCGCCGAAGCCATAGGCCGCGAGCAGGCCGATCAGTGGATGGCTGGCCTGCGCCAGTGAGTATCGCCAAGCACTGAACAGTGCCGAGAGCGCGATCGCCAGCGCCCCGAGTGTGCGCGGATTCATTACCGCCACGGCGTCGATGCTTGGCGCCGGTGTATCCAGCAATGCCGCTGCCGCGAACGCCTGCAACGCGAGACCGGCCCAACGCAGGCGACGTTCGTCTTGATGCAGACCGAGCCAGACCAGCATCGCGCCTTCGATGGCCCACAGCACCGTCGTGGTGCCGCTGGTGAAGGCGAGTGGGAACACCAATGTCGTGAACACCAGCGCCAGACCGGCATACGCCGTGCGCCAGCGCGCCAATCGACCATGTTTCCAGACGAACATCGCGAGCAGCACATAAATCAGTGCCATCACCAACGCCGTCAGCGCCAGTGCCGGGCGGTTGTCATGCAACATCGCCGCTTGCAGCGCAAAACCGATCAGCGGCGTGCCGAACACCAGAGAACCCTCGACGTGGTCACGCCGCGTCGGGTTGTGGCCGCGCAGCGTTGGCAGTAACGGGATGGCGAGGTAGAACACGAAGAAGGTGATCAGGAACGGTTCGGTCGACGCGAACTTGTCCGACTGGTAGCTGAGAACGCCCCAGAAGGTCGCGATAACGAAGGTGAACAGGAAGCCGACGGCATTCAATATGCGCCAGCCGCGCGCGTACGAAATTGCGAGGATGGCGAGGTTGAGCACGACGTAGAAGCCGAACAATGCGACGTGGTTACCGCTGCCGGTCGAGGCCAGAATCGGTGCCGCGAAACCGCCGACGACACCGAACATCGCCAGCCCCAACGAGTTTTGCCGGATCGCCAGCAACGCGGTGCCGGCCACCAGTACGATCAGCATCGCGAACGTCGCGGTCACCGGGATCAGGTGGTACATCCGGTAGGCGGCGAACACCACCATCATCAGCACGCCGATGGCGCCGCCCTGCAAATTCAGCGCGAAGATGCGCTTCTGCTCACGCTGGCGCCAACCCACCGCGAGCGCTGCCAGCGCCGCCGCTGCGATACCGACCAAACGCATCTCGATCGGGAAGTCGAGCCAACCTTCCTTGACTGCAAAACGCAGCAGGGCGCCGACGCCGATGAAGACCAAGGCGATACCGACTTTCGCGATCCAGCTACTTTCGAATAGCCATTTGGCGAGTGCGGATTGCTCACTGACCGTGGCGACGGTATGCACGGGTGTGCGTTGTGGCAGTGCTGGCGGTGCCCGATGTGGCTTCTGCTCGATGGCGGGTTCGCCGTCACCGGGTTCGGCAGCGACATCTGACGAGGTCGCGATCGATGCTTGTGTTACCGCTGCTTCCACGGCCAAC